>Ga0190367_1001903_pt1 | contig 11417 bp, 10 predicted proteins | sample 4872181011_MG_FD_171838 | JGI IMG/M metagenome (GOLD analysis project Ga0190367, IMG submission 171838) | Hydrothermal vent microbial mat bacterial communities from Southern Trench, Guaymas Basin, Mexico - 4872-18-10-11_MG | ecosystem: Environmental > Aquatic > Marine > Hydrothermal vents >... | reverse complement strand
ATAAGAGGGAGGCCGTCGTCAGGTGGCTGTGGAGGTGGGGTCTTAGGCCGAGGCTGGCTCACAGCGTCCTCGAGAGGTTCGCGGAGCTTTGCAGCGGGATACGCCTGACTCCCAGCGCGGCTGAGAAGATGGCGAATAGAGTGCTGAAGGCCGCTAGCGCTAGGCGCAGGCAGTTCCTCAGGGACTTTATCGGCGTGGTGAGGGGGCTGGCTAGGGAGTGGATGGAGAGGGGATACAGCGTCGCTGTGATTATTGACTTGCCGAGTAGCGAGTCGCTGAGGGGCACCAAGTTCCAGGCCACACTATTGAGTGTAGGTAGGCTACTGGAGAACTTGGCTAGGTACGAGGGATTGGATTACTTACAGCTATGTGGGGTGAGCGGGAAGAGATGCCCCCTATGCGGCTCCAGGGGGGCACGAGTAAAGAACAGGCGCTACAAGTGCGGGGAGTGCGGCCTTGAGTGGGGCAGGGACTGGGCCGCCTGCTACAGGCTAGCCAGGGCATACCTGAGGGCTAGGAAGAGTGGAGAGGTGCTGAGAGCACTCGACGAGTGGCTCAGGCAGCACCCCAGAGCCCTACGCTAAGCCCCAAGCACCGCTCCCCGCCCGCCAAGCGGCGTGGCGGGGCCCTGCGCGCGGGCGAGGAGTGGGGCAGGCCCCCAGCAACTAGGGGGCCAAGCCGACAACCCCAGCCCCCAACCAGCTGGGGCCCCGATGACCAGGCGCGCGCCTAGGGACATGAGCTCCCAAATAACTGTTAAGGGCTTCCTAAGCCTCAGGGAGAGACTTATTCATATTCATAAATGAATGTGGGTGCTGGGGGGCCGCGGGTAGCCGAGGCTGGGAGTGGCGGGGAGGCTGAGGCTTAAGCAGCTGTTGAGCCCATCCTCTGTGCCAGGCGGGTGCTCCCCCTCGGCTCGTAAGCCTAGCTGAGCGCCTCTCTGCTACCCTCTTAACACCAGCTTGAGGAGAGCCATTCTTATCGGGACTCCGAAGCGGGCCTGCCTGAAGTACCAGGCGTGCCTCGTGGCATCCACATCGAATGCCAGTTCATCTACCCTGGGCAGGGGGTGTAGTATCACAAGGTTCTCCTTCGCCCCCTTGAGAGATTCGCCAGTCACCCTGTAGCTCCCCCTCACCTTCTCGTACTCCACTGGGTCTGGGAACCTCTCCCTCTGGATCCTAGTGACGTAGAGGACGTCGAGCTCGCTCACCACCTTGTCTAGGGATGCAACCTCCTCGTAGTCCACCCCCCTCTCCTCTAGTTTCTCGAGCACCTCACGCCTACACGAGAGCTGGGGTGGGGATATGAGGTAGAGCATCTTCGGCCGGTAGAGCGTCAGGCCTAATATGAAGGAGCGGGCTGCCCGGCCATACCTGAGATCCCCCAGCACGCCCACCACTAGCCCGTCTACGCGGCCGAGCGCGCGCCTAATCGTGTACAGGTCTATCATCGCCTGGGTGGGGTGATCCCTCGTGCCGTCTCCACCGTTTATCACGGGGTGCTCAGCGACCTCCGCGGCGAAGCGAGCCGCCCCCTCCAGCCTGTGCCTGATAACTATCACGTCGGCGTAGGAGTCCAGCATCCTTATCGTGTCAGCGAGGTTCTCGCCCTTAGCCCTGGAGGATGCGTGTTCAGGTGGGAGATCTATGTACGCGCCACCCAGCCTCAGCATAGCAGCCTGGAAGCTAAGCTTAGTCCTGGTGCTCGGCTCAAAGAAGGCCGTGGCCATCACGTAGCCCTCAAGGAGCCTCAGCCTTCTACCCTCCTCTAAAGCCCTCAGCATGAGGTCTGCCTCCTCAAATAGCCTCTCCAGCTCGCCTCTCTTAAGGTCCAGTATCGATATTACATCCCTCCCCCTGAGCACCGTGCTCACCCTCTGATCCAATGCCTATGCCCCGGCCGCCGTAATAGGCTTATCCGCCAAGGCGCGCCTCACGCTCGGCCTCTAGGAGCTCACTCAATGTAGTTAGCGCATGCAGCTTTACCCCCACGCTCTCGAGGGCTCTACGCGCACCCTCTCCCCTATCCACGACCACCAGCGCATCACGCACCTCGACGCCAGCCTCCTCCAACGCCCTCACCGCCCTGAGGATGGAGGAGCCGGTAGTGGCTACGTCATCCACCACCACGCCCCTGCCACCTCCCCTCAAATCCCCCTCAATCATGCGCTGCGTGCCGTGCTCCTTAGGCTTCTTCCTCACGTAAACCATAGGCTTCTCGAGGAGGTAAGCCACTAGCGCTGCTAGGGGGATGCCCCCAGTCTCCACGCCCACTACGAGCTCGCAGCCTAGCCCTCTCACAACCTCAGCCATCTCCCCTACTACGATCCTCAACTCCTGAGGGTGTGAGTACAGCCTCCTCACGTCCACGTACACGCTGCTGACTCCTCCAGAGCTCAGCTTGAAGGTTCCGTGCATGAGGCACCCAGCCTTCAACAGGGCCTCTATGACCCGCCTCCTCCCCACACTCCTCACCCCTCCCGTGGCTGCTTAAGGGCTTTCAGCGCCGCGTTTATGGCGTCCCTCACCCTCATGCAGGCTAGACGGGGATCCGGGCTCCTAGTTATGGCCCTACCCACTATCTCGAAGTCAGCGCCAGCAGCCACCGCGGAGCCGGGGCGCGCTCCCTGAGCCCCAATCCCCGGCGCTAGTAGCGTGAGGCCTGGCGCGGCTTCGCGAGCCTCCCTAACCACAGCCTCCCTGGTGGCGGGGACCACGCAGCCCTCAAGCCCCGCCTCAATGGCCTCCGCCAATAGTTCCTTGAAGTGAGAGTTGAGCCGCTCTGCCTGTGGGTGGCTCATCGCGACTACCCCGTAGAGGTCGGGCCTACCCTCGAGCGTAACGACCTCCTCAACACCTCCCTGGAAGAGGTGCAGTATGGCGCCATCGAAGCCCATCTCCCTAATGGCCTTTAACTCCTCAGCCACTACGTAGGGTATGTCAGCAAGCTTAAAGTCGCATAGGAGGTACAGCTCCTCTCCATACTCCTCACGGATTCTCCTCAGCGCTCCAGGCCCCCACCTGAGGAGGGCTGGGAGCCCTACCTTAATCCCAGCCGCGTAGTCCTTAACCAGTCCAACGAGCTCGTGGGGTTCCATGATGGGGACGTCGATCGCCACTATCACCCTTGACTCCTTAGCCTCCGCAATCTCCCACAGCTTAACAGGCCTCATGGAGCTGCCCTCCCTACGGTCCCGCCCTATTTAACGTAGTGTTCACCCACCGCCTGGGCCCGCTGCCCTTATCTCCGCCGCCGTGGAGTAACGCATGTGGAGCTCGGAGTATCGGTGCAACCCTACGAGAGGATCTACCTCCTCAGAATCCCTCAGCGCATATTGGATGAGATCCTGGAGCACGCCAGGAGGGAATACCCCGTTGAGGCGTGCGGCGTCCTCCTAGGCTCCATAGCTGGGGGAGTGGGCACTGCGTCTAGGGCTGTGCCCCTGAGGAACCTGCTGGCGTCGAGCAAGGCCTTCTGGTTTGACGTGAGGGAGTGGATGCAGGTGATCATCGACTCCCGTAGGGAGGGGCTGGAGTACATAGGGCTCTACCATACTCACGCTCGAGATGAGCCGCTGCCATCTCTAAGCGATAGGCATCGCATGCTGGAGGCCCCGGGCGAGATATGGCTGATACTCGCCCTTAGGCCCGGCCGGGAGCCCAAGATGGCCGCCTACAGGATAGATGACTACGGCTCCTCGATAATGAGGGTGCCAGTTGAGGTATTCTAGTTCTTAAGCGTTAGGCGAATTGCCCCCATCCCCACATGGCTCCCGTGGTTGAGGTACTGGTACAGGTCCCGAGGGAGGAGGGGCTCGAGAGAGTCGAGAAGGCGGTGAAGCGCGTCAACGAGCTTAGGGCTAGTCTCAACGCTCTATTCAACGCCATAAGGTCCAGGTACTCCTCAGACCCGCGGCTCTCTAAGCTTGTTGAGAACCTGCTGGAGGCCTACCGCCCCCCTAACCCGCCCGACAGCGACCGCCTCCTCGAGGTGTCGAGCAGTTTGGAGGAGTATGCAGCAGGGCTTGAGCGCAGCGTAAAAGCGTTAACAAGGTACGCGGTTGCTCTAGATAGGCTGAATGAGGAGTTGAATAAGCTTGAGAGGCTCGCCAGCGAGCTTGATAAGTGGGGTAGCCTGCTAAGGGACGTAGCGCCACACCTGTCCTCAGAGGCTCTCAGGCTCGTGTCGAGAGTTAACAGGCTACTACAGCAGCTCCCCCTAGAGGATCCACTGAGGACTCTCGATGAGGCCTCGATCACTGTTAGGGAGGCGAGGAGACTGAGCAGGGTGTGTAAGAGCGTTTACGCCAACCGCGTTAACGAGCTGCTTAGCTCGGCCTCTCAGCTCTTAAAGTCGCTGAGGCGCGCCTCCAGGAGCACCTCGATAATGACGGCTAGCGAGGCCAGGATGTACGAGGAGGAGGTGAGGAAGATAATCAGCAGGCTGGAGGAGGCGTTAAGAGAGCCCCTAAGCCATGGCCTCAACTTATCTCCCATCAGGGAGGAGCTCAAGAAGCTGGAGGAGGCTTCCTCCAAGCTCTTAGAGGGGCTGCTGAGTGGGGAGGAGGAGGCTGTAGTGAGGGAGCTTGAGAGGCTGGCCAGAGCCCTGGAGGATAGGGGAGTTGAGCTCTCAACACTCATTGAGGCCCTCTCGAGGAAGACTGGGCTCTCCATTGAGAGGGCTGCCTACCTGCTCTATGTGGTAGAGAAGAAGGGCTTCGCCCGCCTACACGTTAAGCTTAAGCCCTGAGCAGCGTGAAGGTGATCTCCGGGTACTCTGGGACCTCCCTCTCTCCCCTGCCCCCCTCCGAGATCCTGACCTCCCTTATCCTCAGCGTGCCAGCGATGTCATCGATGCCCCTCCTGAGGATCTCAGCGTACTTACGTGGGGCGTGAATGTCCACAGCGGGCAACTCGGCGCTGAGCGGCATTCCAGCCTCGCTCTTAGCCCTCCTTATAGCTGCTATCGTGCGTATAATCACCTCTCCTCTTTCAACAGCCTTCTCGTCATAAGGCCTAGGCTCTGGCCAGGGCGCGGTGGTTATGCTCTCCCACCCCACGCTTCCAGCGTAAATCCTCTGGTAGAGCTCCTCGGCGATGTGCGGCGTGAAGACCGCTAGCATCTGCAGTAGCCTCAGGAGCACGTCGTAGAGCGTCCTCTGAGCCGCCCTCTTATCTGCTCGACTACCTCCAATCCTGTACTTCACAGCCTCTATGTAGTGGTCGCAGAATACGTGCCAGGTGAAGTCGACGAGCGAGCTGGCGGCACCCATGAAGTCGAACTCCTCGAGCCTCTCTGTGACAAGTCTAGTGAGCTCCTCAAGCCTCCCCCTAATCCACTTGTCGACATCCCTGTACTCGTCTTCACCCACCTCTGCCCGGGGGTCAAAGTCCCTCAGGGCCATGTTAACGAATCTGGCGGCATTCCACAGCTTAGTCAGGAACCTCCTAGCGTACTCCACACCCTCCCAGGAGAACCTGACGTCGGAGCCCGTCGCCGCGCCGAGTGCTGCCCATAGCCTGAAGGCGTCGGCGCCGTACTTCTCTATCACCTCCATTAAACTGACGTAATTGCCGTAACTCTTATGCATCATTCTTCCATCTGTTCCCCTAACCATTCCGTTTATAAGAGCCACCTTAAACTGTGGTTTCCCGAATAGTGCCACGCCCCGGACCAGCAGGTAGTAGTCCCACGTCCTGATTATGTCGTAGCCGTTAGGCTGGAGGTCGGCGGGGAATAGCCTCTCATCCATGGAGTCTGGCCACCCCGCGTGGACAGCTGCTGTTATGCTGGAGTCCATCCACGTATCCATGACGTCAGTTTCACCCACGAACTCGCTGGAGCCGCAGTGAGGGCACCTGCTTATCCTCGGCGGCTCCCTCCTCGGATCCACGGGCAGCCAGTCGGGCTCTGCAACTATTGTGGCGCCACACTTCTTACAGTACCAGACTGGGAAGGGAGTAGCGAATATGCGCTGCCGGGAGATGACCCAGTCCCAGTCGAGGGACTTGACCCAGTCCTCCAGCCTCTTATACGCGTGCGGGGGCACCCACTTGACCTCCCTAGCCGCCTCCAGCACGCGCTCCGAGAGGGCGCGAGTCTTGACGAACCACTGCTTCCTAGGTATTATCTCGACAGGGGTGTGGCATCTCCAGCAGGTGCCAATGCTGCTCTCTATCTCCTCAGACTTCACGTAGAAGCCCTCCCTCTTCAGGAGCTCTACGATCTTCTTCCTAGCCTCAGTAACTGTGAGCCCCTTCAGGGGTCCCGCCTTCTCCGTCATCCTCCCCCTCTCATCTATCACCACTATGACGGGGAGCGAGTGCCTCTTCTGCCACTTGACATCAACCTTATCGCCGTAGGTACATATCATGACGACGCCAGTGCCGAACTCGGGCTCCACCTCCTCGTCAGCTATTACTGGGATCTCCCTCCCGTAGATCGGCACTATGGCCTTGCGGCCCGGGAGGTCGCGATACCTCTCATCCTCGGGATTCACAGCTAGGGCCACGCACGCCGCCAGTAGCTCAGGCCTCGTAGAGGCGACTGTCACCTCGCCGCCACCTTTTAAGGGGAACTTGAAGTAGTGGAGCTCCCTCCTCACCTTTACGTACTCCACCTCAGCCTCGGCTATCGCTGTCTCGCAGCGTGGGCACCAGATGACGGGGTGCTCCGCCCTGTACACCAGCCCGCTCCTGTACATTAGGATGAAGCTGAGCTGAGTCCTGCGCCAGTAGTCGGGGTCCATGGTCACGTACTCGGTGCTCCAGTCTATGCTGCAGCCAAGCGCCTTGAGCGCGGCCCTCATAGGCTCTATCCACTTAAGCGTGTACTCCCTGCAAAGCCTTAGGAACTCCTCGGGCGGCACCTCCCTCTTAGTCTTGCCCAGCGTCTTCTCCACCCTGACCTCGGTGGGCAGGCCGTGGCAGTCCCAACCGACGGGGAATAACACGTTATAGCCCCTCATGCGCTTGTACCGCGCGACGAAGTCTATGTACGAGAAGTTCAGCGCGTTACCTACGTGGAGCTCGCCGCTCGGGTAAGGCGGCGGCGTATCTATGCTGTAGGTAGGCCTCCTCCTATCGGATCTATCGAAGGCGTATATGCGGCGCTCCTCCCACCACTTCTGCCACTTAGGCTCTATGCTCCTAAAGTCATACCTCTTGGGCATGGAGTCCATAATGTATCCACCGGGGGAGCCTCCACTAGCGGGAGGCTCTTGACTAGAGCCGAAAGCCTTCATCTTACTTCCCGCACGGCTCCCCCCATCACACGCTGAGCCTAAATTACTTAAACCTTACCTCCATCTCCCAATCCTGCATAGGCTGGTATCAGCTACTGGATGGTTATTGAGGTAGCGGCTACAGCTTAGGTAGTAGCTGAAAGCTCATCAGCTGAGCGCTCCCTTTTATTGGCTCGGGGAGTCTAGGTAGCATGTGGAGCTTGAGGAGGCGCGTGAGGCGGTGCTGGAGGCCCTGAGAAGCTACATAAGGAGTAATGGCAGGCGCCTGCTCACCATGATCGATGCCCTCGGCCAGGAGGAAGTAGTGATATACGCGTCAGCCCTCTACAGCTACTTCAGGCCTAGGCCGGGCCTTGAGCGCCTCGAGACCGCACTAATGTTCCTCCACCAGCTGGGCGTGGACGAGTTGGTGGAGGGCATAAGGCTGGTGAGGGGGGAGCCTGCTAGCTTGAGAGTTAGGAAGAAAGTTATTCGGGAACTGCTAGCTGAGGAGGAGCCTTAGAGCTGAGCTGGAGAGGGTGCGCTGCACGTGGCTCCAGGCACTTTCAAGCTCCCCCCTCCTCACTGAGGCTAACGCGGCTCCCCTCTCAACTACCCTTAGGCGCCCGTGCTTGTCAGCGGCTGATGCCAGCATGCCGAGGAGGTACCAGCCCTCGCTGAGGCTCCCGCTATGAGTCATCCTGCTAATGCTCCCCGCTGGCCCGAGCTTGTAGTACCACGTCCTGCGTGCAGCTAATATGGGCACGAGCTTCGCCAGCTGCTTAGCCAGGTAGTCATCAGCGAGCTCTAAGGCGTGAATAGCAGCCCTGTCAACCCCCTCCCACGCGAAGCTTAGCAGTGCCTCGTCAGTCACCCACGCGTCGAGCCCGAGCGACCTCGCCAAGCGCCTCGAGCACCTGGACACCCACGCCAGGGGGACGCCCACATCCCTGGCTACTTCCCTGAGTTCAGCAAGTGCAGCAGCCATGGCGCAGTACTCACTGAGGTAGGTTATGAGGGGTTGGGGGTGCTTAAGCCTCAGGGCCCTAGACATCATTTCCATGCCCTTGTAAGCTGCCTCGTGGAGCTGGGCGAGGCTTATCACGCCCCTCAACTCCCTACAGATCCTGGGGATGTCAAGTGGCAGCTGCTCCCTCACTCCAGCTTCGGGCGGGAAGGTTGCCGCGGCTTGGTAGATGAATAGGGCGTCTGGCTCTACGCGCTTAAGGAGCTCAGAGGCGGCTAGCGCGGACGCTGAGGTGTACGTGAATGCCCCCCTCTCCTCAGGCCTTAGACTCGATAGCCCCACGTAGGCTGTGAGCTGCACAGGCCCTGCGCGTCTAGCCCTCCCGCTCCGCTCCAAGAGCAGCGGCACAGACTTGACGAGTACCAGGATAGCCCCCGCTCGCCAGTCAACCGCCGAGTCTGCGATTACTAGAGCTAAGGTCCTCCAGCCACCCTCAGGCTCGGGAGGGCGCGATGCCTCAAGGATCCTCCTCTTAGCCTCCTCTATGAGGCGGGCTACCCAGGCGAGCTCGCTGGCGGGGGTCATGCGTCAACTCTCGCTTATCATGGATTCCAGCGCCTCGCCGGCGTCCTCAAGCAGCATTATTATATCCTCCACGCTCTCCGCCTTCTCAGGGCTCAGCTTGGCGTACTTCCTGAGCAGGTGTATCGCAGCATCAATGTGATCCAGCGCCTCCCTGAGCAGATCTTCCCCTTCACTCACGAGATAATGCCGGGGCAGTTAGCGGAAATTTTTAACGCCGTTCTTAGCCAGATGCCCGTGCTCAATGTGGGGCGTGTCAAGCGTGTAACTCAGGGCTTATTAAGGCAGGGGGAAGTGGTGGCTGGCTCCAGTGCGGATAGAGAGCTCTCAGGCGTTATCGCCGAGGCTCTCGAGCGCCTGGGGCTAAGCGTGGAACGCCATGAGTTTACCACGGCATGCTGGCTCGAGGAGGAGGTAGAGCTCATAGTCGAGGGAGAGCGGCTCAAGGCCGTCGCGCTCCCCAACTCGCCGAGCGGCTACGTGGAGGGAGAGCTGGTGCACGCTGGTGAGGGCGAGTCCCTCAAGCTGAGTGGGCTAGAGGGTAAGTTGGCATTGATCGGCATGACGCCTGAGGACCCTGACTACGTAGTAGCTCAGTACACGCTGGCTCTGAGAGCTGGCGCAAGCGCGGTGGTGTTCTACGACTATAGCCCCCACACTCTGAGGAGAATAGTGCTATACGTCGTCCTGAGCTACGCCAAGGGTCCAAGCCTGCCGCCCCCCATACCGGCAGTAGCTGTGAGGCGCGAGGATGCCCTTAAGCTCATTAAGGGGAGGAGGCGCTACGCCCAGCTCAGCGTGAAGACGCGGTACTCGGAGAACGCTAAGTCCTGCAACTTGATAGCGTACTCAGAGGGGGAGCCGCGGGTGCTCCTCACTGCCCACTACGATAGGTGGCTGAGGGGCGTGGGGGATAACACAGTAGGAGTGGCCCTGCTCCTCCAACTAGCTGAGAAGCTGAGGGGGGTGAGGGATTTAGGCTTTGTAGTGTTCGGGGCTGAGGAGTACGGCGCGCCACACTACACGCCCTGGTACTGGTCATGGGGCTCGCGTAACTACGTGGAGCGCTTGAAGGCCAGCGGCGAGCTGGAGGAGCTGGTAGCCGTGATTAACCTGGACGTGCCTGTCCGGAGCCCCCTCACCGTGAGCGCCAGCGGCCCCGAGTACCGCGAGTCTGCCAGGAGGCTGCTGGGAGAAGAGGGGGAGTACGAGCTTGACTCGCCCTACTTCGACAGCTACTCCTTCAGCAGTGCTGGGGTGGCAGCCCTGACCCTCCACTCGCTCTGGAGGTACATGGACTACTACCACTCGGATAGAGACACGCTGGACGCCGTGGACTGGAGGGCCGTGGCGCTGGCCGGCGAGTGGGCAGCTAAGCTGGCTAGGGAGGTGGCTGAGAGGCGGCAGCGCTTCTTCAGGTACGAGGCTTGGCGCGCCGAGTTATTAACAGCTATAGCGCGTGCATCGCGCTTCCTGGAGCCGCCCGCCAGCCTGCTGAAGGTCGTTAAGTCGCTTGAGCCAGACGAGAGGATGGCTCGCAAGCTGAGGGCCAGGCTCATCAGGCTGGTGGCGGATGGCGGCTTACTGGAGCCTGGAGTCTTCAAGTCGGTTGTGGCCCCCCAGCTGTTGATAGCTGAGGACTTGGAGCTCCTCGAGAAGGCGCTTAACGGGGAGCTGGAGCCGCTCAAGCTCAGGGAGCTGAGGCTCAGGTGGGTGCCCGGCGAGGACGGCACACTGCCCTCGATAGACCTCGAGCCTGTGTCAAGCTACCTTGAGAGGGCTGACAGCGAGTCAGCAGCCAGGTACTTGAGGGAGGTGAAGCGCGTGTCCATCGCCTGGCTCGAGGTGGCGTATAGGGAGTTGCTCGAGGAGCTAGTGGAGGTGCTTGGTGAAGCCTAGGCCTCAGCCAGCCTAGCCACGTACTCGATCAGCGGTGATAGCTTCTCAGCCCTGGTCTCCGGGAGCTCGCCGTAGCTCAGTGGAGGCAGCCTGAAGTAGGCGCGGGGAGTTAGGTAGTCGGCGATATCCTCCAGCCGCACCTCCCCGCTAACCTCCGCCTTCAGCTCGACTGCCAGCTTGTACCTCTCAGGGTCGTACGCGACTGCCATACCCGGCGCCACAGCCACTACCGCGTGCACGCCTATGGATAGGTCGCTAAGGGGCCAAGCGGCGTCCCCGAGCCCCTCCACAATTATCAGCCGGTACTTAGTGGAGAGCCGCGAGAGGCAGCTGCGTATGGCCTCAGGGGCCCTGCTGGCTACAATAGCTGCCAGCTCGTGAGGGCTGTAGACCTCCTCTACGCGGTCAGCGCGCTTTAGCAAGTTCATCACATCATCCCTATCTAGGATGGTTAGCCCCTTCTCAAGCAGCGTCTTATTCACGTAGCCCTGCGATACTGTTTCCCCAGCTTTGAGAAGCGTCACGCGCAGCACCACAGTCCTCCTCATGATGTCGGCCTGGTATACGAAGAAGCTGCGCGGCACCCTGTAATCGTAGAACGCCTTCAGGTTCAGGGGAGCTACTAGCCCGGCTAACGGGTTCAACACCTCTGGAGGATCCCTCAAGCCCAGGAGTAACCTAGCCTCAAACGCCTCCCGCGAGGCTAGCACCCCCTCCTCAGCCCCCTCCCTCACGACCGTATAA
>Ga0190367_1001902_pt1 | contig 11420 bp, 10 predicted proteins | sample 4872181011_MG_FD_171838 | JGI IMG/M metagenome (GOLD analysis project Ga0190367, IMG submission 171838) | Hydrothermal vent microbial mat bacterial communities from Southern Trench, Guaymas Basin, Mexico - 4872-18-10-11_MG | ecosystem: Environmental > Aquatic > Marine > Hydrothermal vents >... | reverse complement strand
GGGTTGTGTAGTAGCTTGCCATGATGTATCTGATGGAGGGTTAGCTGTAACATTAGCTGAGATGTGTTTAGCAAGCGGGTTTGGCGTTAGGGTAAACTTATCAAGGGTGTTAAGAGACGACGACGTTAACAGAGATGACGTAGTGCTATTTTCCGAATCGAATAGCCGTTTGATTGTTGAAGTGAAGAGAGATAGGATATCCGATTTTGAGGGAATCATGAGGGGATGTTGTTTTTCTCAAGTTGGAGAAGTTGTTGATGATGGGAAGCTAACAGTAATGGGACTTAAAGGAGATGTCATAGTAAAGCTAGATGTGGATGTCTTATGGGACGTATGGCGAAGTAGCTTAAAACTTTAAGGTGATATTTTTGAAACGGCAGGACATTAGAGCTTGTATATTACGAGTTGGTGGCACAAACTGCGATGAAGAAACTTTGCTCGCCTTCTTAGATCTAGGTGTGAAAGCCGAAGTTATCCACATGAACTACTTGCTACGTGGTAAGAGGAGGTTGTCTGATTACCATATACTTGTTTTTCCAGGAGGGTTTTCCTATGGAGATCACGTAAGGGCTGGCGCTATTTGGGGTAAGAAGCTAGTGACTAAGCTTAGCGAAGATTTAAAGCGCTTCGTCGAAGAAGATAAAGCAGTTTTAGGTATTTGTAATGGTTTTCAAGTACTAATTGAATCTGGGCTTTTACCTGGTTTTGACGCTTTTAGCGGAAAAGTAGATGCTGTATTAGCAACTAACATGTCAGCTTGTTACGAATGTAGATGGGTATTCTTAAAAACTAAGCGCAGCGTATGTAAGCTACTGAAATACCTAGAAGCTGGCATGTTACTAAAGGTGCCTATAGGGCATGGAGAGGGCAGGTTTCTGACAAGCGATGATGTCTTAAAAAAGCTTATTGACCAAGGGCAAGTGGTGTTTAGATATGCTAAACCTGATGGTTCAGAAGCTGGCGGTGTTTACCCATATAATCCTAATGGAGCGGTTTTGGACATAGCTGGCATATGTAATCCTAAGGGCAACGTATTGGGATTAATGCCTCATCCTGAAAGAGCATATTTTGGTTGGCAACTTCCAGATTGGACTAGTAGAGGATGTGTTCAAGAATATGGTGATGGTAGACTAATCTTAGAGTCTATTGTCAAGTATGTTGAAGAGAGCTTTTAAGCATACGCCAAGTTAGTGAAGTAGACATCTAATGTGTTTTGCCAACCATTTAGCCTTATGAATGATTGTGCTTTATACGTGATTACACCGAGTTCCTTAAGCTGTTTAAGTGACATTATTAGACCACGTCTTCGTCTATATGCCAGAATTCTCTTAGCAGTTTTTGGCCCAATACCTGGCACTCTAATTAATGTCCAGTAGTCAGCGTCGTTCACATCAACTGGATACAACTCCCTATTCACTAATGCATACGCCGTTTTAGGATCAACATTAAGTGGTAACATGCCCTTCTCGTCTAATACCGTTTGAAGCTCCTTTAATGTAAAGCCATATTTTCTCATTAAGAAATCAGCTTGATACAACCTATGCTCTCTAAGCTTAGAAGTCGGAGCTTTGTTTTCAAGAGGAGTATTAGCTATTGGAGTAAAAGCTGAGTAGTAGACTCTGCCCATTTCAAGCTCTTGATAGTTTAAGTAAACTGCCCTCAAAATTTCTAAGTCAGATTCGCCGGCTGCGCCTACAACATATTGTGTCGTCTGCTTGCCTTTACCATACTTATTTTGCAAGACCTTAATCTGTCTTTGTTTAACCACTATGTCATTTTTAAGGTCTTTTTGTGAAGAAAGCTCTGCTAAACGGCTTTGAGTTGGAACTTCTTGGTTAATGCTAACTCTATTAGCTAGTTCACAAGCACGTTTCACTTGATGGTATGATACGCCAGGCAAGATCTTTAGGTGTATGTACCCATTAAAGCCATACTTAAACCTAATTAATTCAATAGCTTCAAGCATTTCATCCATCGTGTCTTCAGGGTCTTTACCAACACCAGAGGATAGGAAGAGACCATCAACTAGGTTTTGGTTAACCAAGCTTATGAACGAAGTAGCAAGTTCGCTAGGAGAAAACTTCATAGCATGTTTTTTCCTACCAGCACGGTTCATGCAGTATTTGCAGTCAAATGAGCAGATGTTTGTATAAAGTAGTTTTAAGAGCTTAGCGCACCCGCCTTCAAACTTTGAAATAGCTATGTATCCTAAGATGTTGTCTTCGCGTCTAACACTACCGCTGCATATGTCAAACACGGCTTCTCTGCTAAGTGTACCTAGCTTCGTAAATGTCGATTGCAAGAATTGACTTCCCCAACATTCAAAAGCGTTGAGAAGGAAACCCTTAAAACCTTTCTCTGGCTTGATGTGAAGAGTACTTGGTGAGATTAGTGAAAGTTTTCTAAGTGGAAAAGCAAATAAGTAGATTTAGAAAAGCTAGGCTTAAGTGCGCGGCCGTCGTCTAGCCCGGACTAGGACGTCGGCCTTCCACGCCGAGGATCCCGGGTTCAAATCCCGGCGGCCGCACCATCTTCTTCTAATGAGAGCAATTAAGAGAGATTTTTGGAAATTGGGGAAACTCGGTCATCGTTAAGATGGTTTTGAGTATTGAAATCTCTTCGTCTCCTACAAAACCATCTATACCTGGCTTAATAGAATCCCAGCTCCTATAGTTATCAACATGGCCCCTAAAGCTAGTTTTGAAGTCACCTTCTCTCGTAAGAAAGCCATGGCCAGTATTGCGGAGAATAGCGGAGAAGTCGCAGATAGTGGCGCGACTATTGTTGCGCTTGCTAAGCTTAGTGCGTAGATAAGTAAAGTGTCGCCGATCCCAAGAGCTATTATGCCAGCTAAAACTAAGGATATTAGCCTTGACTTAGCCTTATGCGGGCTAACTTGTTTGTGTGAGGCGGAGGCTATTACTGCTAAAAACATAATCGGTAGTATTATCAGCATTCTACCAGCGTTTAAAGCTAGGGTTTCTGCATGCTGTAAAGCTAGCTTAAGGAAGATTATGCTAAGAGCCCAGGAGAAAGCCGTACAAATTGCAGGTAAAATGCCTGTTAAGTCTGTCCTCGACATACCTTGTTCTCCGCCTTGAGAAACTAAGTAGATGCCTAAGACAACCAGTACAGATGCTATTAGCGAGTATAGTTCGGTTTCCTCACCGAGCAACAAGATGGCTAAAGGGTATAGAAACAGTGGAAAGGAGTATGCTATCGGAACTGCACGTGAAACGCCTATTTTGTTAATGCTTATGAAATAGCATAGGTCCCCTATCCCAAGAGCTGCCGTCACGTTTGCTATCATATAGAATATGACTGGATAAGACATTACACGTAGCCAGTTAAGACCATATAAAAAGGTTAAGAGTAAGGAAAGGAAAGCAGTAGCAGATGTAAGCCTTATTAGGTTAGCTAATAGAACATTAAAACTCTTTAACCCAATTTTATAGAGCAAGGCAGCTATAGACCAGCTTAAAGCCGCTAAGATCGATGCTCCTACAGCTATGAACACTACCTTTACCTCGTATAACAGTGTTTAAGCTCAATCTAAGCGTAACCTGCCTATTTCTCCTTACCGCTAAATGCGAGTCGCTTGCTATAGTGTCTTCTTTTTTTCCTTCAGCATCGCCTATTTTCACCAGTTCTCGCGTTTCGAGAACAATCTCGACAACTTAGTCTACACCTTGGCCTTTGACTACGATTCTTAGCTTACACTTTGGAATTCAAATTTACTCTAAACTTCCTACCTTTCATCCCAAGCTCTAAGCTCACTCGTCCACCTCTTCCCTTTAACGCCTGCTACTGTAAGCCCTTTAAAGCCAGCTTTAGCTAAGGCGTTTTTGACATCATCTAACCTCTCTAGCCCTATGATCGCTTCAACTTTCTTCCATGTGTTGAGACAGGTCAAGACCTACATCCCTTCCCTATCTGTAACTCTCAAACCTACTAAGAGATCTTCGATCTTCAAAATGGTGAACACAATTACGAAAGGAGTACGCAACTACCGAGAAACTTCAAATGGGTTAAGAAATAGAGAACGTCTCATTAAGCGAGGTTGTAGGGAGGGCTGTATATTACTAGAGCTGAGCTTAGGCTGAGAATTCTCTAGCTATGCTTAAGTTATGGTTAGGAGAGCTGACGTGGCTGTTGATTTAAGTGAAATCTTATCATATGCTATTAGCGTTATAATGAAGGTACCTGGCGTACTTGGGCGTAACCAAGCTCTATACCATAGTTTTTCAGGTTTTTCGTCGTAAGTGGCATTTAACCTTAATGGTTTGAACTGCCAAATAAGTTGTCCTTGCACATCAAATATCCTTAAGCAAAAGATGACATCTATTGCCCAAGTCCCATTAAGCTTCTTGCAACAAAAGCCAGATAGCTCTGTATAGATCCACACGATATCTCCTCGCTCATATGTAGCGTTAGGGTTTAGCTCGCCGTTAGGTGGTTTTGAAAAGTAGAAAGCTATCTTATCTAGTGTTAAGTTTTCTCCGATGCCAGCTGTTTTAACCAACATGTCTAAGTAATTTACTTTAGCTTGTGACTTATTGAGTTCGTATTGTAGCGTCACGTAGCTTTCTTGTATGCTTTGATACAATGCTTTAAGCTCTTGGTTTTCACTTGTTAATGTTTGAATATATGGCTGGTAGGCTATCGCCCCTATCATTAGCCCAATGACCATGCCTGTTAACAACGTGATGGTGAGCTCTCTGTAGCTGTTCAAGATGACCACCTTGGCTATATGGCAAATCTTTGCTCTATGCTTAAAGTTATAGTTTTTGGCATTTCCGTTAAAGTGGAAATCTTAATCTCTGTGCTTAACGTCATTGAACAATGAGTAAAATGTCTGAGAAGCGCGAAGAACTTGCTGTTATTATACATGAGCTTGATCTCAATAAAGTACCCAAACTTGTTGGAAAAGGGGTTCTTGAGAAATTTAAACGTGCATACTTCTTTATTAAGCATTCGAAAACCCCGCTTTTCTTAATAGGCCCCGCTGGTGCGGGTAAGACAGTTTTCGCCTTAAACTTAGCCAAGGAATATGCTAAAGAACATGGCGTTAAAGCATACTATGTACAGCTTTCACCTGAGCATACGAAGACAACACTTCTAATTGGTAAGAGGCTTATTAAAGGTTCTTTCATAAGTGTTAAAGGTGTTTTAGCACAGGCAGCTGAAGAAGGAGCTATAGTAGTCGTAGATGAAGCAACACATGCCACACCTGAACTTCTTTCAACTATGAACCAGCTTCTTGAGAGAACTGCCATGATCACTGATGGAGACCTCATCGTATACGCGAAGCCTACTCTTAGAATCATATTCTGCGCTAACCCAGCTAGAGTGAGCACATCAGACTACTTCTTGCCACAAGCCTTTGCTACGCGTGTTAGAGCAATATGGTTTGACTACCCTAGTTGGGAGGAGGAGCTTGAAATCGTTAAACAACTTTTACAAGACCCTGAATATCACAGACTTGAGCTATTAGTCCCCGAACCTATTATTAAGTACGCGTTAAGCTTGATGCGAGAAATTAGATCGCGCGAAAGCCCACTAAGTGCTAGAAACATAGCTGCTTTAGTAGCTGCATTAAACAGCGACCTGCACTTTATGAAGGAAAATGGATGGAACGGCTTTAGCCAAGACTTCGACATGGATAAAGTATTGTCTAAAATAAGGAGCGAGGTAGGTTTACCTGAAAATCAAAGTCTTGAAGCATTCATATCTAAGGTTTATAGGCGTATTCACGGGGTTGAACCTGACAGCTTATTAGCTGCATTGAACGACAAAGAGGTTAAAGTGTTCTTACAGTTTATCGACGTTTATGGTATTCGAGAGTTTAAGGAGAGAGTTAAGGAAGCTTTCATGTACTACTTAGATTTAGACGAAAGCCCAATTGAAGCTAAGAAGAGGAGGGAGAAGTTAGAGGTTTTGATTTTATGAGCATAATACCTGACGAGCTTTTCGCCGTATTACCTGATGACGTGGACTTAAGCATAGTTTGGGTGGCCGAGCAAGCTCAAGCTCCCGGAATGACTACGAAAGTCCATGAAAATAAGTATGTGGTTGCCTTAAACGCCTCATGGTTTGGTAAGCTTGCTACACCGTATTTAAGAAATATCATTTTAAAGGGGGTTTTGCTTCATGAGTTACTTCACGTACGCTTTACGGATTTCGACATGTTCAAAGAAAATCAGCTTGGAAATCCTATACGCACCGACTCATATAACCCTTCGATATTCTCATTTCTATTTAACTTGTTAGAAGACTTGAGAATTGAATATCTTTGCTTGAAGGAATACATGTCCTTAGCAAAGTATCTATCGGTAGCTCTAGCTTATGTATCAAGCATGAAGCTTGGATTTAGGCGAAGAAAAACTAAGTTAAGAAAAAGTATTGAAGCCATATATCAAGCAGCTAGATTTGGTTCTGTGGATGTTTACCTGTTAAATGAGGATATTAAGGAGGACTTGCATTTCGTATTGCCGAGGCTCTTTATTGCTAGACGCGGGGCTTCTACAAGTGATATGTTTAAGTTGGCTGAAAGCATCTATGCTTATCTTGATTCAAAATACTATATTGAGGATGAGGATATCGCTGAGATAACTTCTAGGTCAGCTGAACAAGTTAGTGAACTTGCCAAAAAAGCTTCAAAGTCGAAAGAGAAACAGGTCAAGCCCCCCGAAGCCGGTAAAGAGAACGTTGACGTGTTACCTTGGAAAACTGCAAAGAGTATTTCTGAAGACTTTTCAGCTATCGTATCTGATGAGCCCTATGCTAGATTTGAGAAAAAAGGAGCGTTACCTCAAGGTGTGCCAGACTACATCTTAGTAAACCCAAGTAGTATAGAAGACTTAAGGTTTTACATAAATACCGTTAGATGCTATGAGGGAGTTATCAAGGAGATTTCGAGGATTTTCGCTAAAAAGGGGCTTGAACCGTTATTGGATTCCTCTACCGATGGTGAGCTTAACTTAAAGTTTCAGCAAGAAGCTTTCATCGACTCCTATACTTTTGATTTAGGTGGTAAGTTTTACTTAAGGATTAAGAAGTTAAAGCCAGCCTTAGACATCTGCATCCTTCTTGACCAATCTGGGTCTATGGAGATTAAAGATAGATGTGTTAAGGCTGCCGAAGCATGTGTAATACTGCTTGAAGCGTTAAAGCCTATATCAGCTATTAGGACATCTGTTGTCGGCTTTGGGGGAGGAATAAGGGTATTAAAGGACTTTCATGAGGAGATAGCACAAGGCAGGTTTTATCCGCAGGCTATGGGAGGGACGCCTTTAGGAGAGGCGTTGAAGAGGGCATATTCATTAAGCTGGAGGGCATCAGAGCGTAAGAGCGTTATCTTGATAACTGATGGTTATCCTGATTCGTGGGAGGACGTTGATAGAGCTATGTCCTTAATGCGGACTTTGAGAAAAATGCACATAATGGCGTTTTGCCTCGAAGATGAAGTTCCTATAGAGTATCTTGAGAGGTTTAGAAACGTTAAGATTGTTGATGACCTCAATTTATTGCCTCGTTTACTTGCTGAAGAGGTGAAGGAGATTGTCTAATGTATTTGAGTTTAGAGGAAAGCCCATATCTACGGTAGCTGAAGAATATGTAGTGAAGTGCCCTCATGGAAGAAGGGTCTTTAAGACTACGTATTGCTCCGTAACGTTATTTGTACATGAAGATGGAACTCCATGTGAACCCCTTAATGCGCTTACGATGCCTAAGGGGGGCTTTGGTCATGAGGAAGGAGAAGTTAACGTGGTTGAAATGCTAAGTAGCCCATCGGGTATAGCGAAAATTATTGAGAATGATGAGCTTTTAAGGAAACTTCTTGAGATGATGTTCTGCGACGATGATTTAGTCTTAAAGGTCTGTTCATGTGGAGGGGTTTCTGAATTGTTAAGGAAGTTTTGCACCTTTGCTGATAAGCACGCCCTCTTTAAAAGGATATGTGAAATCGTGGATAAGAGAGGGGAAGGTTTGGATTTAGCAAAGTTACTGCCTATGTTATGTGAAGTTTTGGGACAGGAATAGCTTTATGCCGTGTTTTCTTGCCGTCGCTAACAAGTAGCAGATGTTGCTCCAAAAGACTATTTTACAAAAGGCTAGGTCAGTATGTTTAAACTTCCAAGTTTCTTGACGTGTGTTTAAACTAAGTGATAGCTCTATTAAACATATTACTTGAGAGTTCTCTTTCTTAGATGTTATTGAGAACGTGGCATTTAATGAAGCTGCTGATTTATCAGCCTGTTTTAATGCCTTTATGAGATATGAAGCTAATGGTGGCCTAATAACGTATAATGCAAGTGAAAGTAGGTCCTTACGCTTTATTAACAATATAAGAAATATTATCGCCAAAGGGGCAACGAAGATCATCACCTCAGCAAGGGTTCTTGATATGGTAATGGAAAGAACAAGCAACATTGACATGAAAGCCAATAATAGCACATCGTCAAGACGCCTTCTCAAAGACCTTATAGAAGCTAACCTTATCGTATTTTTATAAGTAGCTTCATCAGCTAACGTTTGAAAGCCCCCTTGGTGCTTCAAGACATATTCCACGCTTCTTTGAGTAAGGATACCACTTCTTGGTCGCTTAAATCATACCAAATCTCATAGGCATCTGCTACAGCAAATGGATAGATGTCCCTAACGTTGAGACAATAAAGCTCATCAACATGCGGTAAAAGCAGGTTTATTGACTCATTAGGAGATGTAGGTACAGCTACTATGACTTTAGAAGGCTCTCTTTTCTTAACGTAATGTACAGCAGCTAACATCGTATATCCTGATGCTAAGCCATCGTCAACTAGGATGACATGTTTATTCTTTAGAATTACAGGTGGGCGGTTCATTCTAAAAACTTGTTCTCTCCTCTTGATTTCGGAAAGGACTTGGTTCGCTGCCCAACGTATGTACTGATTATCTAAGCCAAGACTTCTGACTAAAGCTCTGTTTAGATAGATGTCACCATCAGGGGAAATAGCGCCAAAACCTGCTTCCTTGTTAAAGGGTATCGGTATTTTTCTGCATATCACTATATCAAGCTCGGCATTGAGGTGTTTAGCAACCTCCAGGGCAACTGGCACACCACCGCTTGGAATAGCTAGTACAACGCAGTCTAGCCCTTGATAGCGTGGAGACAACATGTTTGCTAACTTTCTTCCAGCGTCTCTCCTATCCTTGAAAACGTATAACTTATCTCTAAGAGAGGTATCTTCAAAGAGCTGGGGAGACATCGTTGCCAATAATTAGGGGGTATTTCCCTCATCTTTAACTTTTTTAGCTAAGTCTAAGCTTAACGAAGGCGAAGCCTTAAGATACGTTTCTGCTCCATGACCTTCAGATTCCCTCATGAAGTAAAGTAAAGCTGCTGACAATATTACATAACCGAGCGTCAAAGGCAAAGCTGCTAAGTCTCTAAGCGTAGTTTGTAGAGGGGCAAGACAATGAGCAAATAACAAGAGTAAGATGCCTAATACCAGCATATAGGAGGATAAGCTACATGAGAAGCGTTTGTGAATAACTATTGCTAGGAAAGCGAAAAACGAGGTTAACAGCAATAGGTAACCACATCCCAATACGTGTAGGTCATTAAGGTAAATATCGGGGTTTATGAAGTAGGGGACAATTAGCGCTGTTCCAGGGATGGCAAATGCTAGTGGAAGTATGTAATCTATTCGACTTATCTTAATGTTGTTTTTCCAATCACTGATTAAGGTTGATATACCGAAAGCCCCTGGAACCATGGCCAGTATGTACAGATAGTAGATCTTTTCAATAGGGGGTATTAAATTGGTGTAGATAAGAAATTTCATTATTTCTGCCGATAATAGGAAGAGGACGCTTATTATCATCAATATCAGGGAAAACAATATCGTGCTCATCCTCCAATGTAATGCTAGCTTGATCACTACAGCTAATAGTAGGATGCATGCAGATAAAGGCAAAATGCAGCTGATTAACGGGGCATTTAAAAGGTAATAGCCTATAAGATGGGGAATTGTAAATAAAGCTAGCAATGCAGCTAAGCTGCGTAAATTCATAAGAAAACACCAGTTAAATCTTTGGTATTCTCTGCGTATTCTCTTAAATTTTGTGTTAAGAAAGTTCTCCTCTTAATTTAACGCAACAGTTAAGTTAAATCTTAGAGTTTTGAAGTTCGCTAGTGAGGCATATGGATGCCATACTAGTTGTGGACTTTGGAGGACAATACGCTCATTTAATATGTAAGAGGTTTAGGCAACTTGAGGTATACTCTGAGCTTATACCACCTGATGTAGATCCTCGATCTTTTAAAGGAAATGGAGAAATTGAGGTTAAGGGCGTAGTTTTATCTGGTGGTCCATCAAGCGTTTATGAAGTTAATGCACCGAAAATAAGCTGGAACCCCTTAGACATTAATATCCCCTTATTAGGCATATGCTATGGGCATCAGCTTTTAGCTCAGTTAATGGGAGGGAAGGTCTTAAAGGGTATTGGAGAATATGGTTTAGCTCGTATTAATGTGCTAGAAAGCAATAGTATTCTCGAGGGGTTAAGTAAAGAGGAAGCTGTCTGGATGAGCCATTCAGATTATGTGAAAGAGCTTCCTGAGACATTTAAAGTATTAGCTTTAAGTGAACATGGGTATATCGCGGCGTTTAAGCATTATTCAAGACCTATTTATGGTATTCAATGGCATCCTGAAGTTGAGCATACGAGAAGCGGAATGAAATTGTTAGAAAACTTTGCTTTTAAGATTTGCAAGTGCTCTGCAAGTTGGAGAATGGAGAATTTCGTTGATAAAGCAGTTAGCGAGGTGCGAAGATTTGTTGGAGATGCCAAATGTATTATAGCACTTAGTGGGGGCGTTGACTCCTCAACAGCAGCTATGATTGCAAACAAGGCAGTTGGAGATAAGTTGCTCGCAGTTTTTATTGACCATGGGTTTATGAGAGAAGGTGAACCTGAGCAGATATTTTCTACTTTTCAAAGGTTAGGCCTTAACATTTTAAAGGTGGAGGCTAAGGATCGCTTTTTGAAGAAGCTTAAAGGAGTTAAAGATCCTGAAGAGAAGAGGAAGATTATTGGAGAGGAGTTTATAAGAGTATTTGAAGAAGTTGCTAGAAGCTATGGAGCTGAGTACTTAGTTCAAGGAACTATTTACCCAGATAGGATAGAGTCCGGTTTCAGGAGGTATTCAGATAAAATTAAGACTCATCACAACGTAGGGGGGCTTCCATCTAAGATAGAGTTTAAAGGTGTAGTTGAACCTCTCAAGGATCTCTACAAAGATGAAGTTAGAAAGGTAGCTAAATTACTCGGCTTACCTGATGAAATAGTCTATCGTCAGCCTTTTCCAGGACCTGGGCTTGCTGTTAGGATACTTGGCGAAGTAACTGAGGAAAAGCTCAGGATTTTAAAGAAGG
>Ga0190367_1001901_pt1 | contig 11424 bp, 17 predicted proteins | sample 4872181011_MG_FD_171838 | JGI IMG/M metagenome (GOLD analysis project Ga0190367, IMG submission 171838) | Hydrothermal vent microbial mat bacterial communities from Southern Trench, Guaymas Basin, Mexico - 4872-18-10-11_MG | ecosystem: Environmental > Aquatic > Marine > Hydrothermal vents >... | reverse complement strand
GAATACTGGATGATTATATCTTAGCTTTGCAATTCTAAACTTCCTCTTCCTGATTGGATATAATACTGTTACTCCTTGTACTGTAAGCATATCAGTAACTATATGTGAAAAATATGATAGTAGGATAAGTCGGTACTTTCATCGTTACTCACCGCCTTTGACTCGCCTAGCGTAATTTCCAACTCGGAATTTTCACTGCTTATCCTAAGCTTTACTCTGCTAAGTAGCTTCTTAACAGCTTCAATGATCTTATTTTCATCATATTCATACGATAAAACTAGTATTCTGAAAAGCTCGACTTCAATATCTCTGCTTATTGAGTCATTCATCCATACTCCACCAATCTTGCATTCATTTGCATACGCATCCTCAAAAAACTTGCTTATAGCTTTACCATCAATCTTAATGCTAATAAGGTAATATGTTGCGTCAACACTCATGCTATCACCCATAAAGTAAGCGGGGCTTACAACCGATGTTATGTAGGAAAAAAGGTTTTAGGGGGGCTTCTCAAGTATATGTGCTTTAGGCATAGCTTGAAGAAGCATACACATCTTTACAGCTCTTAGGTACTTAGCTAGTGCTTTCCTATCTATCCACTCTGGAAAAGCTCCACACTTTATGTCTTCCTCTGGCTCAGTATAGATTCCTACGCCAACTTCTACACCAAAGTAGTTGCTTATCGTTGCTAAGCTCCATAGTGCTGTTCCTAACAGTTCTGATAAGCTTCTAACCTCTACCTTCCTTATCTCTTTAATCAACTTTCTAGACAACTCCCTGCCAATATGCTTCTCATGTGCTTTTACAAACTCGATAAAGCTGGTTTTAAGCATTTTAAAACACTTTACAACAATATCTAGTACTGCTCTTTTCTCCTCAATCTCCCTAACACTAACATTTATATAGTCATCTAGCGTGGACATTACTGCTCACCCTCTGCTAGAGTTATTTTAATTGGGCACTTTCCGAGAACCTCATTAAACACACAGGTTTTGCATGTCTTAGAGTAACAGTATTTAAGCATAGCTTTACCTTCCTCAGCACTCATCTTCAACTCTACGCGCTTATCACAGCTATCCATGTACTCCTTCAGGAGATTGAGGAAAACTCTTAAGAGAGATTCATATTCCTCGTGTGTCAGCTCCTCCATACACATCACCTTAGAAAAAATTAGGGGAAGAAGGTTCCATCTAAAACCTCAAACTTTGTTATAAGCTTCTCTTCAAGCTCCTTTACCTTCTCCTTTATCTTCTCCTCAATATGCATTTCTGCTGGTCCACCAATATGCTCCTCATAAACAACAACTACCTTTAGATCTTTCTTCCATCTTGAAGTAAGAACTACGTAATAGTGCTGAATAAAAAGCTTACCACTAAAAAACTCGTTATCAACAACCTTAGTTTTTACTCTAGTAGCTATAGCTACGGGGCTAGTAGCTTGATTAATAAAATCTTCAAGGCTAAACAGCTTCAACTTCATGCTCTCATCTCCATAAAGAAAGCGGGGGGTTACACATGATGTTTATGGCTGTCTAATCGAGGCGGGTAACTACGAGGATTTCATTAACTGCTCTCCTAAAGTTTCTAAGTGAAATCTCCAGCTTCATGTCTGCTGGAATATCTGCTTTTTGATAAGTGTTCCAGTCAATCCATATCCTACCCTTCCTAAATACCGTGTAAATCGGTATTGTAGTGTCAAATCCATCAAACGTAAGGAGAACTTGAGGTTGGCTCTCATTCCAAAAACCCATATACCACTTTCTGTATGGTAGCTGTAGAAACCAGTTTAGTGTATAGTCTCGCCACTTTCTCCTGTGGGGGAAACCAATCCACTTTACATTAAGCTTCTCCACATATCTTAGCTCACTTTTTCTGTGTAGCGGAAATATCCAGTTAATCCTAGGGTTCCAATTAACTAACCTCTCCATAAGATTGTATTTGTAGTCGGGGAGAATAGCGAACCTAACCTTTAAAACATTCTTCCTCAGCTCACATAGAAAATGTGCTAGACGTTTATCACCACTATGCACAAAGTAGTTATCCATAAACTCGGGGTAAACAAGAAAACCCAGCTTCCTACAAATAAGCTTCTGCTTAGAGCTCTTAACTTGAGGTAAAGCCACAATCACGCTCCCATCCACAAAAAAGGCTGGGCTTACAACGGAGGATTATGCACAACTTTGCGGTCTCAAATCCTTTATAAAAATCATGTAGTCAAGAAAAAGGGGATAGGGGAAAATAGCTATATGAAGGCGTCTAGTGTATGTGGTTGCTTAACTTCAATCCTTTCGCTTTCAATCTTATCCTTTTTCTCTATATACTTGATTTGTTGTTTGTATATCCATCTCCTAAGTCTCTCAAGCTCCATCTTCTCATGCTCATGAAGCTCCGTAATCTTCTCAATATCAAGCTTTTCAGCCTACTTCGGAAAATACTTGTTAAAGAGGTAAAGGTATATCCTAAACCATACCTTATCAAATGATACGCATAGAGAAGCTGTATGTAGATAAACTAGGGCTTCAAACTCAGTCGCCATCTCTTCCTCTACACACTTTACTGCACTCGCCATTCTATGTGCTTTCACTAAAAGCCTAAGCCTCTCTGGAACTTCTGGCCATCTCGGATCAACAATTATCGGGGCAAAAAGAGAGTACTTGAAAACCAACTCAAAATCCACCTTCGTTTCCACAGTCATCTCCATAGGGAATGCGGGGTTTACAACCGATGGTTAGTAGGTGGATATGATTATGTAGCTCTGCTTTTCACCTATAAGTGCATCAGCAAGGAAAAACAGTTTCTCTAGATGCTCCCTAAGTTCTGGCGAAAACTTATGGAGGTCAGACCTAGGTATGTAGTAAACGTTTAGAGTGGTGTTTTCCTCAAGCGGTTTATAGTGGTATGGCTCCAGCTCAGCTTCAAGCTCTCTAGGAAATTCAGCTACAGGTATCTCAATACTCAAATTAACGCGGACACTTTTACTCATCGGCAATCACCATAAAAGTACCGCAGAATACAATGGATGCTTAGGATGCTAGAGCCACTTTGTAAGCTTCTCATTTACAGAACCATCGTTTGAAAGTGCTAACTCTCTGCTCCAGCTAAAACCTAGAAACTTAGCTATCTCCTTAGCTTCTTCCTCACTAACTAGTGAAAGCTCAACCGCTTCTGAAAGAAGGTTTGAAACTTTAACTCTATGTGTCTCTAAAAATCTAAACTCGTAATTATCATACCACTTTTTCATGAAAATCTCGTTAAGTATAGAAGTTAGAACAGAAATCTTTCTGTTAATATCATTAAATCTTTTACCATACCTCCCGATAAACAACTCCTTTCCAGAGGAACCGTATTTCTTCCTTATCTCATTTAACAGAGATGACTCCATCTCCAATCTCCTAACAATATTCTCCATCTTCTCTACAATCTCTTCGATGCTCATACCATAAAACCAAGAGGACTTACAACCGATGTTAAAGAGAAAAAGTTGCGGGGTTAAATCCTTTATAAAAACCTTTTATTCACATGATTTAGGTGCTAACCAACACCTAACGTTTCTATTGAAAGTTACTTTTATGGGTAGGTCTTCGCCATACTCTATTAAGATCCGGGTAGTAAATGGGTTGCTGAGTATCTTGCTGAGCCTATTTGGATCAAAGCATACAGTAACTCCCTTTGCTTCTCGAACATATGATCTAAGCGTTGTTGTGCATGTTTGCCCATCATACTCCTCCCAAGCTACTTCTAAAACACCATTTTTCGCTGTAAGCGTTGCTGCATAAGTCATTTTTCCAATTTCCCTAAGCATTCTAGCGGATTCGTTGGTATCGGTAAGCACGATTTTCTCTGTAAACTTTTCATCGCTAATCTGAGGTTCGCGTAGGCAGAAATCATCTACATCAAGCTCTACCTTAAACTCCTTACCATTTACGATAAGCACATCATAGTTAACATCCATCTTGATTATACGGCTGACTTCAGTTAGCTTTAAGATTGTAGATAAATCGCAGTCGAAAATTCTAAATTTAGCGTCAATATTGCTGTAGTTTTTAACTTCTGCCTCAAGTATGCTCATCCAAACTCTGTCACTACTCATATATACCGCTCTAAGCACGCTTCCACTTATGGAGATGTTTAGATCATGAATATACCTACCGTCAACTTTAATAAGATACTTAATGAAATCCCTAAATATCATCGGGACAACGATACCCTTATCCTCACTCTTCCTCTCTCGCTTCGGCTCCTCAACCGCCACAAGAAACTTATCGAGCCTCATAACCCCTCTCCAAAAATACACCTAGGCTTACACATGATGCTTATGGCAAACATAAGTATCAGTTGTAAACTCCGCTCTTTTTTATGGAGGGAAGTAGGATGAGGGGGTAATCTACTTTTGCGACCTCTTTGAGGCTGTGGAGCTTCCATACAGCGATATACATGATGTCTTAAGTGCCGATCCTACAGAGTTGTTTAACTATATAGAGCCTATTATTCAGAAGTATATCGAGAATGGGTCAAATTACATCGCTAATGATTGCGATATTTATGAGTGCAGAGGCGGGGTTATATTTGAGTTTGAAGTTCTTCAGTACAACCTTATCAGCTATAGCATATACAGACCTAAGCTCATAATTTCTCAGGGTGAAGCTCCAGTTACTCTTTTAAAGCAATTGTATGAGGGGAACTGTAGGAGGTGGGGTATTTGGGAGAATCATTCCCAACCCTTAGAACAAATCGTTGAGAAACTTGAGGAAAATAAGTGTTATAATCTAGCTGAGTTTACCGAGGTTCTCACTCAGCTTCACGATGCTATCAAGGGTGTTCAACTTGCATTAGTACCTGAGGTTGTAAGCGATGAAAGAGGGGTATTCCTAGTTTACGATTTCGAGATAATAAGGGATATAATTAGTGATGATATAGGTCCATATTTTGATCCAAACGATTTAGAGAGAATGCTTCTAGACATTAAAAACGTAATTATAGGGATTGTTAAGAGCTTTAAGCTAGAATACAAGGAGATAGAAGATAGGTACATTATTATAAAGCTTAAAGGCGACATACCAGAAAAATAGTTTTATCCATATTCTCCTAAACCACTTTTTATATTTTTATCCTTAATTTTTAGGAGAAAATATTGCGAGATATCATTATCTATAATTACGGAGAAACACGAAAATAAAAAGGAAAAAAGAGTTGGATTAATCTGTTTCTTGCGCGATCCATGCTCTCATATCTATGTTTTGCTCCTCTGCTATCTTATTCAACATATCAACAAATAACTAGCCATATGGAGCTACATAGTCGCTCCACAGGTTTGAATCAACCTCAACTACCTTAAGCCACTTCTCGCTGAGATGCCTTTTTGCATTCATGTATGCCTCTGAGGAGTAGTTTAGCCTAGTAGCTAGTACAGCGATAAACCAGTCTTCATCAACTTCCTCATAAATGTATCCATGCTTATCACAGCGTTTTTAAGCACTTCAATAAGAGCCTTTACGCATTCCTCGCTTTCAGCTATAGCCGTATAGTAAATTCCTATTCCCACACTAACTCGTCTCCACGAAAAAGGCTGGGGTTACAACGGATGTTTATAGTAGCTAGAAGGGGGTTTATAAAATTTTATTTATATTGATATGCAAAAGCTGAAAATGTTCGATATCGTCACTAAAACGTGGAATCCCCTAGTCGGCTGCTTACATAGATGTAGATACTGCTAGGCCTGGAGAATGACCGAAAAAGGAAGGTTGAAAGGGAAATACAGAGATTTTATGCCAAAGTTCTTTCCTGAGAGGCTTAAGAAGGTTCCTATGAGCGGATTCGTATTTGTAGCTGACCTAGGCGATTTGTTCGGTTGGTGGGTACCTAACAGGTGGATTGAAGCTGTATTTAAAGCTATCATAGGATCCGGGTCAAAAGCAACCTTCCTCTTCTTAACCAAAAACCCAGGTAGATACCACGACTTCCTAAAGTATTACATGCCAAACATGTTGTTCGGAGCCACAATAGAGACAAACAGGTACTACCCAGAAATCTCTAAAGCTCCAGCTCCAGAGTATAGATATAAAGCTATGAAGTCCCTACCAAAAACGTTAGAAAGTTCATTTCGATAGAGCCGATAATGGACTTCGACCTACACATACTTCTAAGGTGGATTGTAGAGATAGATCCAGAAGTGATCTACATAGGATACGACAATTACAACAGTAAGCTACCAGAACCATCACTCAAAAAGACCGAGCTACTAGCAACTACCCTTATAGATTCTGGGTATGATGTAAGGCTAAAAACCCTGAGGTATGCGTGGTGGGAAAAACCAGGTACATAACATCCATTATAAACCCAGTCTTCTTTGATGGAGAGAAGAATGTATCTGCTCACATTTGTAGAAAGTAGGAAGCCGGTCTTCACCGCATACCTATACAAGAAAACTAATAGCAATCGTTGCATAGCTAAGATCCGCCTATACCCATACGACCACATGTTCAACATTATATATGTAGTCACAACAAAAAGACAGCAAAACAAGTTTAAAGCAGCTAGACGATTAATAGTCATCTTCAGGGAAGAAACTAAACAAACACTAGAGAAAGAGATGCTCTCCAAAATAAACAACAGATACAAACTATACTACCTAAAAACAAAGCTAAAAATTAATATAAAAACAAAAATGGGGGGTGGAAAGAGGTGAACGGGGCTAGTGCAAAGAACGACGCTGGAGTAACTCGAAATCCTTTTCTCTCTGAACCTCCTCTAACCACTCAACTGGTCTTAAATCAAGATTCCATCTTGCAATAAATTTGTCAAGTATCTCTAGGTTATCAATAGTTACGAATTTATGCACATTGTTCTTTAACCACTCTGGGAATAATTCAAACATTTTTTCGTTGGTATACCGCTTATCGGCTAGTATAATTAGCAGTTTCCGCTGAATGTTCCTTATTCCTCTTCCAAAGCTCTGGATCACCTTTAGTATTGCTTTGTAGTCGTATAGTACTCTCCTAACCTTTACGTTGTACAACTTGAAATATCTGAAAAGCTCTCTTAAGTAGGGATTCTTTGGTAGTGGATCATCGTATGGCACACCAACTACTACTAATACTTCAGGAGGTGTTGGGAGATCTATTCCTTCACTCCACTTTCCTCCTGCAATAAGCAATGTATTCTTCATCGGATACTCTGTAGGTTCCGTTGTAAAGTTTATCGGTAGCTTTGGAAGTACACTTTTTAATGCACTACTGCTTGGAAAGAAAATTATGCTTCTGTATTTTGATAATGCATAAATTAGTTTCCTTATATGTTTGGTAGTTTTTGGATCACTTCTGGTTTTAAAGTTAAATTTGAATCCAATATAAATGACAAATACTGTATTTAGTTCATAGTTCATATGAAACTTATCGTGATACTGTATTCCTAACTCTGAAACCTCTGGTAAGGGCGTCGCACTAACGAAGACCTTTTTTACTTTTTTGTCGTTAATTAGCGAATAAATACTGTCATCCAAGTATGCATATCCATTATCAACTCTGTAAAACCATCGTCCCTTTTTTCTTAACCATTCAATCGTCTCTGTTAACGCTAACAAATAGCTGTATCCTACTCTTTTCCAGTTTTCTTCTCCTACTTTTTTCATTTGTTGAATTTCTGATTCTGAGATAGATTGATTTAGATTAATTTCTTTACCGTATTCTGCACTAGCTAATTGTACAAAATGTGATGGAATTACCTGTTCTCTTGGTAAGCAGTGTTGAAACTCATCAAATACCAAGATGTACTTTTCTTCTAAGTGCTCTAAGATGCTTTTGATCAACTCTATTGAATGACTGTACAAAAACGATATTATTTTGTACTTTGGGATGTTAAGAAACTGCATACGATACTGACACCCTATGCATGTACTGTATTTTCCCAACCTCAGCCACCGACATAATTGATTTTTGAGAGGATGAAGCTTCACTTGCGGAACTTGGCAGTAAAACTCTATTCCTCTGATTGGTAGGAAACTATCAAAAAGCTTTGCATAATGATCTTGTTGGTTGTGCGTTCTAAGTATAACAATTATTTTTCCATCAAAATTGTCGAGTAGAGAATGTACAGTTATGAAAGTTTTTCCACTTCCTGGAGGCCCTGTAACTAATAATGTTTCCTTGTCATTATTTACGAATTCTTTGACTTTACTGTATAATTCTTTTTGCTTTTCATCTCTGAATTTCAAGTCTGGGGGAGCCCCACACAATTGTGTGAGGCTCACTCCCCACCTCGATTATTTCTTCTAGAGATTAGGATAATTATGGTGAACTGTAGTATTGCGATGAAAATAATTAGTACATCAGCTATATCATGATATCCATGTCGATTGATAATTACAGCGATAGTAGATATAAATGAGGAAATGCTGGATATTAAGGCTACAACTTTTTTATTATTAATATAATAACGATTAGATTTAGTATTGCTGCAACGATTGGAATAACGTCGCTCATCCCAACAATTAGTAAATTTAAAAAGCTTTTTAAGCATTGCTTCTCACCTGCCTCCAACTTATGTTTGATCTCTTCAGACACCGCAAAATGCTGTATCTAGATACTCCAAACATTTTCTCGGCCATTAACAACGTAATTCTCGGCTCCGTGCAACAAAATGCGGCCGTGACGGCTCTTACACGCGAAGTTCCCTTCAATTTTCCGTAAATATCGTAGATTTGTGGAGAAACGCTAAATCCATGTTTTTTCATTACTTCTATGATTTCTTCAAGAATACTTTCCTCTGGAAATTCTGGAAGCTCCGAACAACAATAATACTGTATTACGGTTCCACATTCCGTACATACATATTCCTCGTGTAATCTATCATAGATTACTGTTTCTTTTTTACAGTATGGGCACTTCAGTTGTGGGGGGCACACCCACAAACAAAAACAAACGCGGGTATGCCACTCCCCACCCCCTAGTCATAAGGACCAAGCTCTCTAGCAAATACAAGTTTTCCATTGTATCGTGTAGCGACATACTTTTCTTTCTTACAGATATTGGCTAATTTTTTGAATGCTTCTTTCCCTAAGTATTTTGTAGGCCTCACTAATTCATAACGTCCCTGATACTCTCTGATAAGAATTCCCCTTTTAATTAGTGATTCAACGGTATCGTTCTCTGCAATCTCAATCTCAATTTCCTCTGGCTCCTTCTTTCTATACTGCCTATATTTCTTTTCAATCTTCTCATCAAGTTCTTCAATTTTCTTTTCAACAATCTCTTTAACTTTCTTCTCTATTTCTGTAATTATTTTCTTCGTAGCAATCTCATTTAGCTTCTCTGTAAGCTCCGAAATGCTAAAAGATTCGATAACTCGTTGTATTCCTTGAACCTTCTCGTTTAGCTCTGCGATAGAGGATGTAAAACTAAGAACCCTATACTCCAAATCAATAATTTTTTCCTGAAGCTCTTCTATTTCTCTTAATTTTTCGTTTGTAATTTCCTTTGAGGCTTCTGAGAGGTTTTTCAACGTTTCTGAAAGATCTTTAATTTTATTTTCTATCCATGCTTTAAGTTCTGAAATTTCGTTGCGAATATTGTTTACTTCATTACTAAGTACTCTGTGCTCCTCCAGGATCCTCTGATAAAGAGGATCTCGAGGAGTTACTCTATCGCTAGTATTCTTATTCTCTGATTCTTCATTCCCCTCCTCCTTATTTGTTTCAAACTCTTTAATATGCTTCTCTTTATCCTCTTTTTCAATTTCTTCTTCCTTTGGCTCCATACTGTTGTTGAATATCTCCTCAATTTGCTCAGTAATTACTTTTTCCTCTTCTAGGATGCTATTGCTAGTATTGCTAATATTGTTACTGGCATTAATGGGTTCTGACTTTGGCCTAACAAAAACAAGCTTTGACTGCTTAATTTTTACTTTTCGCCATCGATGCTTCTCAATCCACCATAGCATTGCTTCGCCAACTTTTAGTTTATTGTATTCTGGTGGGACTCCATACTCCCTGATAAGCTTTATATTATTACCGAGGTCATGAAGAACCAAATTATACGCTAAGAACCATTCCCTAAATTCTTGTGTGGTCAGAATTATTCTTACCCCATACCCTCGTAGTTGTGTTAGCAACTTTATCAGTAATCGTTCTGGAATATTAAGTGCTTCCTCAATAATAATAAATACATTAGTGAGCTTCTTCTTGATGATAGTATTATAAAGTTGTACAAGGTAAAATGTTATCGCCATTTGTGCAGTTGTTGTCTCAAAGTAATCTCCACTAAAAACCACATGTTTCTGTAACACATTACTATTTTGTTCAGTAAAGAAACGATTCAACATCAATAATCTAGTATATGCTGCTTTAGCCCCCGCATCTCTTACTGGAAACTCTGAATCTTCTTTTAGCCGTTGTAAAAACTCTGAAAAACTTTGTGATTCCAAAGATGCCCTTGCAGTTGCATCGAATGTCCATGTACCACTAGTCGGTGATTGTAAACGTACAATTTCACTCATAATTTCTGGCAACGAGTTTTTTAATAGTGTAAAGGAAAACTTTGGCGGTTCTGGATTAACTCCTGGTATCTCGTACTCGTTGGCCCAGTCCAGTAAGATAAAAAGTTTCCCCTTTTTCAACAGCAATTCAATAATTTTGGCTGTGGTTATTGTTTTACCTCCTCCGCTTCGACCTACTATAACTATATGTGATGAACTCTTGAATAGAATATCCTCTAGCTTCAATTGTGGGGGAGCTCCAGAATAAATCTGGAGCTCTTTCCCCACCTCGACTTCGATTAAAGAGTGCTAGAATCTCTAGGACTATTACTATTGCGATGAAAATATCTGCTAATTCATGATATCCTAGTTTATTCATAAGAATGGCTGTCGTGGATATTAATGTGGTTAATTCTTCTCTTTTTTCCATAAGCTTCTTATAAAGTTTATTCCACTTAGAATAACCGCTATCAACGCTAAGACTACCCCTATTACATCCATGAAGGCCACCACCAATACATTTACTAAGAATATTTTTAAGCATTACAATCACTCTCTCTATCTTGTTGTTATGAGCCCTCTTACTCCTATGATCTTACCATTAACTCGGATAGCACTATTAGTATCTGGGGCCATCATGTCATCCCTGTGAATACCATAAGCCTTTAAAAGTAGCAGGATAACCGATGAAACTATGTAAATCACTCCTTCTTTCTTTGGAGGCAACTCTGGAAGCTTATACCTTACAACGTATACAGGTATTCCGTTGACTTCATTTATTTTCTCCTTCTCCATAACCGCTCTAAGAACTATTCCGCTAGGCGGTATCGTTGCCTTTTTCTCACCAAGAAAAACATCGATATTATGCGGTGTTAAATTCACTATTCTCAATTTTTTACTTTTCTCCACTTTCCCACCCCCTATCTTGGGGGGCTCTTTAGGGGGCTGGGATAGGGGG
>Ga0190367_1001900_pt1 | contig 11426 bp, 12 predicted proteins | sample 4872181011_MG_FD_171838 | JGI IMG/M metagenome (GOLD analysis project Ga0190367, IMG submission 171838) | Hydrothermal vent microbial mat bacterial communities from Southern Trench, Guaymas Basin, Mexico - 4872-18-10-11_MG | ecosystem: Environmental > Aquatic > Marine > Hydrothermal vents >... | reverse complement strand
GGGGGTCTCGGGAGTATGATAGCCCCGTCAAAGATAGCCGTGGGGGCCTCTACCCTCAGCGGTGAGAAGTTAGAGAGCGAGGCATTAAGAATAACTATTAGGTACGTGTTAATCGTAGTGTTACCCCTGATACTAGCCCCGCTACTACTCGTGTGAGAGGGAAGGGGCGTGGCTCGGAAAACAGGGATAATCCTCTCAGCCGCAACGTACACTTACACGGCCGCGTTGATTTACTACTCGACCATCGGCGTGCCAGCAGAGTTACCTCCAGGGCCCGAAATAGACCCTAACAAACTAATCAGCCACTTCTTAGCATACGCCCTGCTAGCCGCTCTCTGGAAATTCTACATGAGAGAGGGGAAGAAAGCCTTGGGCGTGGCCTTCTTACTCGGCATATTAACCGAGGTTGCACAGGTATTCGGACGTCTACGACTTGCTGGCCAACCTAGCTGGCTCAGCGATCACACTAATCCTACTTAAAAAGGTAAAGACCTCTAGGATTCTGAGAGAGCGACCATAAGAGCTGGGTTTTACTCAGAGTTGAGCTTGTCCAGGTAGTCTAGGATTTTCTCGGTGACTTTGTCCCCGGGCTTACCTATATCCCTGCTCACGGCGTCATGTGTCTTATCCTCCGCGTAGTAGTAGTCGTAGCTGGCGCCCACCCTACGCAACGCGTCCATTAAACGCTGGGCCTCAGCGTACGTGTGTTTCCAACTAGTGTAGATGACGAGTGTAGGCGGTACGTACATGCCCTTCTTCAAGTGGTATATTGGGGACGCGTCTCTGAGGGTCTCCTCGTCGTCTCCGAAGGCCTGCTCGTATATCATCTTGAAGAGTAGGGGGAACTCCTCGCGGACGTAGGGTGTGTCGTAGCCGCCGCCGTCCAGCAATATCAAACCCTTGATAATCGTGGTATTCAGCCCATACCTCCCCAGGAACTCGGCGTCGTAGGATATCAGGGCTACGAGGTGGGCGCCCGCCGAGTGACCCATGAGGTATATCTTGTCCCTATCCCCGCCGTACTCCTCTATGTGGTTATAGACCCAGGCCAGGGCCTGCGCCACGTCGTAGGCGAACGCGGGGTACTTCACGTCGGGGGCTAAACGGTAGTTCACGCCGACGAACACGTATCCCTTTCTGACGAAGAAGAGCGCCTTGGCGGCGTGGTTCCCCTTATCCCCCATAGTCCAGGCTCCGCCGTGAACAAAGAATATCACCGGGTGTTTTCCCCGCGTGCTGAGCGTGTATATGTCCAGCGCCCTGTACCCGTCCTCCACGCCCACATAGTAGACGTCCCTTACGACGCGCGAACCCCCCTTAACAACCACGAGTAGGAGGATTACAATTACGAGAACCAGGAAAGCTACAGCCAAAACCTTCAAGTCCATACTGTCACTTCTTGTCAAATAGCTAGCGCCTAGTATTAAAATGCTTTCGTGAGACTCTCTGTTACTTAGATTACACTTATTTTCTAATAGTTGATTGTTTTTCTAAGCAAGATATATATTACTTAGTTTCTATTATATTCTAGGGTATATTCATGATTACAAGTAGGGTTTCCCGTAAAGGTTTAACGAGTATTCCAGCTTCTGTTAAAAGGGCGTTAGGCATAGAAGAAGGGGATATATTGGTCTGGGAAGTTGACGAAAACCGCCACATAGCCACGATAAAAGTAGTTAAAAATCCCGCTAAATACCTAAAGGGGAAATACCGTGACCCTAAACTGACTTATGAAAAAATAGAGGAGGAAGCGGATAAAGTAATAATGGGAGAAATTCATGCCAGTGATTGAACTGGATATGCTTATTGCCTATGTCAATTCATTAGACAAACTACATGGTATAGCGACTAAGATATTTAACAAGATAGTCAAGGGAGATTTGAAAAATATAGCTGTACCTGTATCAGCATACTTAGAGTATAACTTAGTTTTAAGGTCTAGAGGATATAGAGAGGAAGAGATATGCACAGATATAGAGAGTTTTAGAGGTATAAGGGGCTTAGGCGAGATCCCCCTAACCTCCGAAATACTCGTAGCGTCTGCAAGTTTACGTATAAAATATGGGCTTACATTCTTCGACTCACTTCACGCTGCATCAGCATTGCTATATGATGGAGTTATTATATCAGTCGATAAAGCATACCAGAGAATTCGTGGATTAGAAGTACTAGACCCACGCACAGTTTAATGACAGCTAAATGTCAATTGTAGATAGCGCGCTTCTACGGCTTTGTTTTCGAACATGTAGAGGAGCTAGCTCTTTTTAGCGTCGATAGGGGTACGTTTCTTCGATGCAGAGCGCTACAGCCCCGGATAAGAAGTTTTTTAGGAGTATGAGGGAGAGCGTGCCAGTACTCGGCATGGGTACTTGGGGTATGGGCGGGGGCTTCATGTCTCCCGACTACAGCGAGGATAAGAAGTGTGTGAGGGCTCTGCGTAGGGGTATCGAGCTGGGGATGACCCTGATAGATACGGCCGAGGTTTACGGTGGGGGTCACGCGGAGGAACTCGTGGGGGAGGCTATAAAGGGGTTCCCGCGCAGCGAGCTCTTTATAGTTAGCAAGGTCTGGCCAGACAGAAGGACTAGGGATGAGATAGTCAAGGCGGCTTTAGCCAGCGTTAAGAGGCTGGGCACCCATATGGACTTGTACCTGCTTCACTGGCCCCCGGAGGATGGCGAATTAAAGGAGAGGATGAAGGGGCTGGAGGAGGTTGTGAAGAGGGGGCTTACCAGGTACATAGGGGTCAGCAACTTCTCCGTACCGTTGATTGAGAAGGCTAGGAAGTGCCTGAGCACAGTAGACATAGTCGCCGTGCAGAACAGGATGAGCGTCTCCTACAGGGTCTACGAGAAGGACGTAGTTCCCTACGCTGAGAGAAGGGGTATGATGTTTATGGCCTACACCCCCCTTGAGAAGGGCAGGCTCGCCACGAACCCCTTCCTCGCTAATGTGGGGTCTAAGTACGGGAAGACAGCGGCCCAGGTGGCGCTCAACTGGCTTATCTGTATAAACCCCGTGGTACCGATACCTAAAGCCGCCAGGATAGAGCATGTGGAGGAAAACGCTGGCGCCATGTGTTGGAGGCTTTCCAAGGAGGACTGGAAGTTGATAGCCGAGCACTTCAGGTAGCTAGAGTCCGCGTAAGTCTTTGGGTAGCGTGGCCTTCCTCAGCCTGAAATCCTTAATCCTCCCCTTCCACACGGAGTCTAGCTGCCTTTCTCTTTCCCTCCACTTCTTCACTAGGTCTAGGCTCCACTCCCAGGTCTCCTCGTCACGCACGAACATCACTACGCGGCTCTTCTCGTCCACCTCCTTTAGAATGTAGCCAACCCTGTCAGCTATCTCCCTGCCGAACTTTACTAATTCCTCAAGCCTCGGCATGGCCTCCCTAGGTAGCCTCTTCTGGCTCTCACCCACCCAGGTATACCCCTTCAACTCCAGAAACTTAGGCTGAGCTTTCTCCACGAGCTTGGCGTAACCCTCCGAGTTCACCATGTTTAGGCCTTTAACCATGGTCAGCCTAATAATGGTGCGAGTCGAGAACTTGGGCAGCAGCTCTAGGCTCTCGTTTACTAGTTCCCAGGCGTCCGGTACCAGGGGGACTGCCGCCTTCTTGAAGACCTCCTCGTCCGGCCCGTACACGCTTACGTAGAGATTTGTGGGCTCTATCCCCCTCCTGAGCATTTCTTCGAGGCGTTCGGGTACGGAGCCGTTGGTAACCACAAAGGCCGTCATCCCCCTAACCTTGACTACTTTCACTAAGTCTACGAGTCGGGGGTATAGGGCTGGCTCCCCGTCTAGACTTATAGCCATATGCCTTGGGAACATCGCCTCTAGGAAGCGCTCCTCCGTGACCTTGGGGTTCCCCTTGAAACCTATCAGCAGTTCCCTTTGGGCCCGTATAGCGCCCTCGACTATCTCCTCTGGGGAATCCCACTCCCAACTCTCGGGTAGGGAGAACCTGCCGGGTAGGTGCATCCTCCAGCAGAACACGCAGGCGAAGTTGCAGAAGTTGAGGTTAGGGGTCATCTGGACACACCTGTGGCTCCTAACCCCGTACCACCTCTTATAGCACATCCTACCGCCCTTAAGAGCAGTCTTAGTCCACCTACACACCTCTACCGCGCTGTGCCTACCCACTAGCCTGTACCCAGCCCTCAAGTACCTCCTAGCTATCTCGGGCGCTAGCCTGTGCTCCATCACCAACTTACCTCTCACCTAGGTACTTCTCTCTCAGGATGCTTGACTGGAGTTTCTCAGCCCAAATAATATCGAGAGCGTCTCTCATTAACGTATACCTCACCTCGAAAAGCGTGTACGCGTCTTCGTAGTATACTGGTGTGCCAGATACAGCTTCTAACACTATACTGGGGGGCGCGTTATCCAGTACTACAACGTCCACTTTCTCCACGCCTAAAAAGGCCGAGAGGTCTACGACTAAACGACCTAGCTCTCTCAGCGTATACTCCCTGCCGAAGTAGACGGCAAAGTCGTAGTCCCCCTTAAAGGTGTAACCCTTAACCCGGGATCCAAAGAGGAAGGCTACTTTAACCCGCCCTTTAAAGACCTCTGAAAGCCCCTTAGAAGGAAGTTCAGGGTCTATGTTTAGCTTTTCAACAGCTGACCTTATACGTGCTACAATCTCAGCGACCTTGTCTGGTAACTCCTCCCTAGCAGCTTTCATTACTATCCTTGGATTGACCCTGGCATATCCATGCACCAGTACATTTCTCATACCAGCGGCTTCGACCATAAAGTTGGAGTACTCCTTATTTAGCACCCCTAAACGATAAAGCTCTACTCCCACACTCCCATAAGTCTCGACATGCTCTATTCTCTCCCTTACTTTACTCATCGACTATATACGTGGGAGAGAAGTAATAAGTATGCCGATGGGATAACTTAGGAGCGGGGTAACCGAGACTTGTACTACCTGCGCCGCTTTGACCCTTGGAGGAATCCCCTGTGTACGTGCCCGCCGAAGTACTCCTTGGCGCCGTACACGGGTTGTAGCCATAAGTGTCTCTACTGCTACGCTACGGCTTACATAGGTGTTAGAGACAGTGTGGCCAAGAAGGACTTCATACCCAGGCTCAAGAGAGATTTGGATAGGGCAGATCCTCGGCTACACGTCAGCATGAGTAATAGTAGCGACCCGTACCCTCCAGTCGAGGCTAGGCTCGGGCTTACCCGTGAAACCCTACGCCTACTCCTCTCTAGAGGTTTCAAGGTGCTCGTAATAACTAAGTCAGACCTCGTAGCCAGGGACGTAGACCTACTGGTTAAAGGCCCCGCGTCCATTAGCATCACCATAACCACTTCAGACGACTACCTGGCCAGCAGGGTGGAGAGAGGGGCTCCGCCGCCCTCTAGGAGGATGGAAGCCCTAGCGAGGCTCATCGAGGAAAAAGTGCCCGTCTCAGTAAGGGTAGACCCCGTAATCCCCGGGCTGAACGACGACCCCGAAGCTCTGAGAAGCCTGGTTAAGGAGCTCGCCTACCTGGGGGTTAGGCACGTAGTCACCTCCACTTATAAGGCTAGGTGGGACAACCTGGCTAGGTTGTCGAGGGAGTTCCCAGATAAGGCGCAGACCTGGAGGGAACTCTACCTCGTGAAAGGCGAAAAGGTGAGAGGGTACTTCTACCTGCCGAAGAGCTTAAGGACTAGGCTACTGAGACCGGTCGTGGAGGCTGCCAGAGAGTACGGGCTAACCTATGCGACGTGTAGGGAGGGGTTAAAGACCAGAAGGTACTTTAACGCGCCAACGTGTGACGGCAGTCACTTGATACCTCTCAGGAAAGCACAGGCCTCAAGGTGGGGGTGGAGCCCACTTTAGCTCCCGTACAATATAGTAAGCTAGTAGTAGGTAGGCGTATGGGACACCGAGTATGAGAATGAGGGCACCTATCGTTCCAGCAGATGATAACATTGCTATGACGAAGATTATCAGGGGGACTTCGGCTTTCTTACTAAAAGCCTCGCTTATAATCCTGAAAGACTCGCTCACGGCGTTGCTGGCCGAGGAGCCGAGCATTACTAGTATTGGAGCCGGGGAGAGAGCGGTTATTACTAAAGCTGGCCCCAGTAATGGGACTACGGACGCTATAACCGATAAAACAGCGGTTATGAGCAGTACGATTACTAGTGGGGCCAGCCTATTCATAGCGGCTCTAAAGCCCTCTTCGAGATTGGACTTACCGGTAGTCACGGCCATCAACGCCATCTTGGACAGGGCACCGAAAGCTACCGCACCCCCCACGGCGGCTATCGGTATTAGAACTAGAACGACGAGTAAGGCTAGCTTGAGGATAATCGTTGGGTCGTAGAGGAATCTTGTCCCCAGCCACGGGAGCCACACGAAGCTCATGGGTAGGAAGAGTATGACTAGTATGAACGTGGCTAAGTATAGGACGATAGCGTAGAGTACTATGGGTACGAGCATTTCGAGGTTCTCCTTGTATAGGTCGAATACTACCTCTAATATTCCCTTTCTCTCCACGGTATTAGAGGACGATGAACGCGCTTATTAAGTAAGCGCCGCGACTATGAATACGACCCCGTAGTAGATTAGCGCAACTGATAAGACCAGTAGTACTAAGGATAGGGCCTTGCCGCTAATCCTAGACCCCTTATACCCCGCTAGCGCCACTACAGGCAGCCAAACTACGTCCATCCACACGTGCGAGGCGTAGAACACCACTACTGAGAGTAATAGGGGTTGGAGTACCGAGAGAGCGTCGATAACCAGCTTCGCACCCACGGTCGCCCACCACAGTAGGAAGAACGGGTTAAAAGCGGACAAGATAACACCCGTCAGGAAGCCACCCCTACCTCCCCCCTTACCCTTAAACTCCAGGGCCTTGCCCCAGAGCTTCCTCACCTCTACCAGCTGTAGAGCAGAGTACACGATAAGAGAGACTCCCCCTACCAGTCCGAGTACTCTACGTGTAAACTCGTCCCTGAACAACCCGGCGAGTCCAAGGGCGAGTAGGATTACTAAGGGGAACTCAACAGCCGCGTGGCCGAACGCTGCGTATAGTCCGGCCTTCCACCCCTTCTTGGCGCCCTCGGACATAATGGCGAAGGTGAGGGGTCCCGGGGATAGGGCGCCTGATGCCGTTACTGTTACTACCTCTACTATGAACTCTACCAGCTGCATTATCGCTATCAATAGCCAGGCTGTTTATATAGTTAGCTGTCCATAAGTGTACACGTCTCGTTGCTTTAAGGAAATTAAATTTACGTGGGAAGCCTAGTAAATTTTTTGAGGCAATTCTTATAAGGGTAACTGTTAGCCCAGTCTAGTGCTGTTACGGGGGTTGCCATGGGACAAAGCGCCGTCAAGGTATCAGTAATAATACCTTCGTACAGGGGTTCGAGAAGGCTTTTGGAACTTGTCGACGCGGTAGCTTCAGACCCCTACCCGAATAAGGAGGTAATTGTGGTCGTAGATAAACCCAACCCCGAAGTCTTAGAGAGACTCAAGAAAAAAGGCGTGAAGGTTATAGCTAGGAATGAGAGGAAGGGTAAGGTTAGCGCTCTTCGAACAGCCACAGAGAACTCCACAGGAGAGCTACTGATATTCCTAGACGACGACGTAGTGCCAGCCCACGACAATTTCATCGATAACGTGGCTAAAGCAATGGACGGATACGACCTGGGGGAGCTCAGGAAGATAATAGTAAGGAAAGGCCTTCTCTCCCGGATGGTCTACTATGACTACGTAAGCTTCAACTACGGCAACTACCTCTTCGCCAAGAAGCTGAGGAGGTGCATAGGTTTCAACGGGGCGGCCTTCGTCTTCTGGAGAAAAGCGCTAGAAAAGGTTGGGGGTTTTAAACCCGTGGTCGCAGAGGACTTGGAGATGGGGCTCGACAGCTACCTGGCCGAACTCAAGTTCACCTACATTAAGTACCCCGCCGTACACAATGACCCTCCTCAGAGCCTGAAGGAATGGTTTAACCAGAGGATGAGGTGGTCGGTAGGCGCCGCCCTATGGGTGAAGAAGAACTGGAGGGTTCTCTTGAGGATAATTAAGGAAAATCCCTTATTCACGGTTCTCCTCCTCTTCTTCCTGCTACCCACTCTGGCGTCCATGATATTCGGGTTGCTAGCGAGCACGGAACTCATGGATAAAGTACTCTGGCTGTTGTTCCTGTCCGCCTCCTCCCTCCACTCGGGCTTCCTGATACTGGCGGCCTTCATGTCGTACAAGTTCCTGTACACCCTCTTCAAGGCCTTGATAGCGTCGATAGCATCGTTCGGGATATTCAGCGTGTTCTTCTACAAAGCCGCTAAAACGATAGATCTGAAGTTTAACCCCTTAGAGTTTGCGCTCTACTACTTCGTATACTCCCCCCTCTGGCTAACCGTCCTCTTCACAGGCTTCGTGAGAGTCTTCATCTTCAAGAAGGAAACCGTTAAGGGCTGGGTTATAGGCGGAAACTCTAAAGAAGGGTGAAGGGGATATTTCTCGGGCCTATGAAGAGGCTTGGGCATTCGGACTGATCCGTGACGATCCGAGCAGGCTCTTAGGCCCCGAGAACACCAAGCCTATAATGGTTAGGATTATGAGGGCTAGGTACCCGTAGGGGCTTACCTGAGACCTGACTAGCACGAGTGGAGCCGCCTCGACGTAGTTGTATCCCGCTTTGAAACCCCAAACATTGACAGCCACTACTCTACGGCCTTCTGTCATGTAGACGGGGAACCTCCTACCCAGAGAGTCCACGGAGAAGCTGCTTGGCTCAGTCCCCGTCGAGACGAGCAACGCACCGGGTACCGGTAGCCCCGCTGGGCCGAGCACTACGACCATCGACGTGTAAATCTTCAGAAGTATGGTTATCTCGCCCGGCCTATCAACTATTATCCACGGGTTCTTAGGCTCGACCTCAATGTTAGACCAGGATACGTTCTCAATAAGCCATTCGCCCGGCTGAAGCCACGCCTCGTAGCCTTTAACCGCTGCTCTCTCTGGCCCTTTAAGAGCTATTTTGAGGGGTAAGGAGGGTAGGGGGGCTCCGAGGTTGTCGGCGAGCTTAAACGTGACCTTATACTCCTCTAGCCAGACTGCTTCTATGGTCAGCGGGCCGCTCACCTCTACTCTTAGGGGAGGCCCCGTATAGGTGTCGTTTACGAGCCAGCCTTTGAAGACTACGCGTACATCGTCGGCTAGGTAGACTGCCTCGGGCCGCACCTCGACCATTAGTGTAGTCCCCTCCCTGTACCAGCCCGAGGTCGCGTTGGTTTCCCCGTATTCCGTGACCACCTCGACCATATACTCTATCGACCACAGGGCCTCTACGTTGATCGGCGAGTTCACCACCACCTCTACCGCGGGCTCGTCCGACTCGACGTCGCCGCTCCACCCAGTGAAGACTGCGCGCGACTTAAGTGCCAGGCTCACTACCGTCTCGTTAACTGATATCACGGCCTTAGCGCCTTTAGGATACCATCCCCCACCCCTAACCGTCGAGTAGGGGCTACTAACCGTGACCAGGTACTGTAGCTCCCAGACTGCTTCAAGCGTTATTGGTTCCTCGACTGTTATGTTCACTACGTGTGCAGCTAAGAACTCGCCGTTCACAAGCCAGCCCTTTAGGACCCTCCTCGTGCCGTTACCATAGTCTACGAGACTTTGAACAGAAACTCTTAGAAACGCCCCTTCATCGTACCATCCACTCGTCAGGTTCGCGGGCGAATAGGGGGATACGACTTCTACTCGGAACTGCTTCTTCCACTTAGCTACTATCGTCATATCCTTGGTTACCCTGACGGTCAGGGTGGGCTTACTGGAGGTTACAGACCCCGTCCACCCCTCGAAGACGTAGCGCACGCCGTCCTCCACTATAACCGCCTTCAGCACTCTGATGGTGGCTTCACTCCCGTAGAAGTACCAGCCCCCGCCCTCCACCTCTCCTACATCGCTAATCACCCTGACGTAGTAGTACAGCGACAACCTGTACTCCATCCCGGCGGGGAGGTACACCCTTTTCCTTGAGGGAGGGCTAAAGTACCCCGTCTTGAGCCAGGAGTAGGCTACGGCCAGCGCGTAAAGGTCTAGGGTAGTAGGCGTTACCCTCCTCCCAGGCCACGAATAGCGCGAGTACATGATCTCCGGCCCGTTCGAACACCTGGGTGAACCCGCGTGATCCAAACCAAGGGCATGGCCTATTTCGTGCAACGCTATGTTAAAGACGTCACGAGATGCTATCCTAGTAGACCCCCTGCGTAGGTAGATTAGGATCGACGCGCTGGTTATGTAGCTATCCGTGTAGGCCACGGTAGCTGTACCGAGCTTGGTGTCCCCTGAAGTGTCGGCGAAGCTCACGGTTATATCGGGTATCGGGGTTCCGTTCACCCCCTCAATTGTAATTACGAATTTTATCTTCGAGAGGTAAGTGTACCCGTAACTATTGGCGAAGGCGTTTATAGCCCTACTCCAAGTCCTGAAGGCGTCCGCCGCAGCTACTACGTAACTCCACGAAACAGTCCTCCTAATGAGGACTACAAGGGTGGTCTTGCGCCAGACGACCCCGAAAATATCAATGTAGGCGCCGCCAGGCGACTGATAGTACGCTTGGCCCTCTCCCAGCTCAACGGTTATAGCTACTTGGGGAGTAGTCGATAGTAGGTTGAGGAGTATAACCACGAGTAGGATACAGAAGATAACCTGGCCTCTTTTTAAGCTTTTACCTCCCCGCGGCGATCTCCGCATACTAGCGCTTCCTCAAATCGTGTTCAGTAAAATAAGTGTAAGTGTTCCACGGGCACTGAACAGCATGCGCCGTATACCTTTAAACCGTGGTTCCTGACGGTTTCAGGTATTGGGACTGCTAGCCTATCTATTAGGCCTCGTTCGATTAAGGCGTGGTCTAAGCTGCGCTTATACTTGTTCGGCCTCATACAGCCTAGCGATATCTCCCCTCTCAAGACTTTCCTGGCATACTTGAAGACCTTTACGACGTCGTCTATGTTCGGTGGGTTTACGGCTGACATAGGGGTGCTGGGCGTGGGCCTAAACACTAGGAGTACCGTCAAATAGGGGTCGTAATCCGAGATTAGGTCCAGGGCTTCAAACTCAGACCCTAAGCGACCCCACTTCACCCCTATTATCACGTGTGGTGCAAGGTAAGGCGGCCCCTCCCTAGCCAGCACGTCTAGAACTCTCGCGTAATCCCCTGGGCTCTTCTTCAAGCCCTTTATGTCCCGTATGACTTCTTCGTCGAGTTCTACCTCGAAATCCACTATGTCTACGCCAGCCTCTACGAGGAGCTTGACGTCCTCCTCGTTTATGAGGCCCGGGTGGACGCTTACGATTAAGCCATAGTCTTTCTTCAGCTCCCTCACGGCGGGTAGGAATGGTCTGAGGGGTAGCACGCCGTCCCTCGTGAATCCCCCGCTCAGCAGTATCCCCCTAACCC
>Ga0190367_1001899_pt1 | contig 11430 bp, 11 predicted proteins | sample 4872181011_MG_FD_171838 | JGI IMG/M metagenome (GOLD analysis project Ga0190367, IMG submission 171838) | Hydrothermal vent microbial mat bacterial communities from Southern Trench, Guaymas Basin, Mexico - 4872-18-10-11_MG | ecosystem: Environmental > Aquatic > Marine > Hydrothermal vents >... | reverse complement strand
CATTTGAAGTTCAGCAAAAGCAAAAGAAAAGAATTAAGGGATAAATTATTGAGGAATTGGAAATTCGCAAAGCATTATGTATATTCTGCTATAAATTCAGTTATAGGATTGGTTAAGGGTTGGATAAAGTTGCACAATCAAGGTAAAGCAAAATCTAAACCTGAGATTACGAAAAAGACTGTTTACGTTAAAACAACTCTGTTTAAAGTCGTAAACGGTAAGATTAAGATTACAGTAGAACCTAGAAAACGCTACATGGAAATAGATCTGGCAAAATTCGATTATCTGCCAAAGGATTACGATTCTATCGGTGGACTAATCCTGAAAGAAGACAAACTGATTGTAACTTTCAAGAAAAAGGTTAAGCCGATAAAACCGAAAGATTATGCATCTTTCGATGTAAACTTAACTAACATAACTGGTCTGATAAACGGAAGAATTGTCAGGTTCGATTTGAAAGGGTTATATCATATCCACAGAGTTTACGAGGAAAAAAGGAGAAAAATTCAAAAGTTAAGCAAGACTAAACCTAAAACAGCTAAAAAGCTGATGCAAAAGTATTCAAAGAGGGAGAAAAATCGTGCAAGGGATTTAATGCACAAAATAACCACTACAATAGCAAGAGAGCTCGTATCAATAAAGCATGGAGCAATCTTAGAAGATTTAAGAAACGTTAAAGACAGAATACTTGATGGTAGTAAAAATCTAAATCGTAAACTCTCAAAATGGAACTGTAGAATGTTTCAGTTCATGCTTGAGTACAAGCTTAAGTGGTTCGGCTTGCCCGTTAAATACGTTAACCCCGCCAATTCATCAAAAACCTGCCCCTTCTGCTCAGGCAGCCTAGCTGCCTATAGGGGCAGGTTGATGAAATGCAAATGCGGATTCGTCCAAGATAGAGATGTTGTAGCTGTTAAATCTTAGGATGTGGGGCTTGGGGATTACCCCGAATGGGGGAGCCCTTGAAGGGCGATGTGTCCCAAGGTGGACGTACGTTCAAAAGACTATGTCCGCTGAACCCCATAAAGTAATGGACCAGAACTTGCAGTGATTTTAAATAACCTTAGTCTTGCTAAGAAATTAAGGCATTTAATAATTAATCTCTTAGAGAGAAAAATCTAGTAAATTTAGGTTTAACTCTCAACGAAAAGGCAACACACAAGATTACGAATTTTTAAGCTTTTATTATAAAGTCTTAAACTTAAAATAAAATTGAATTAGAACAGAAAACTAGTTCTTTAGATTTGTGCAAAAATCTATTAAGAAAGAAAAAATGAAATTAAGAAATTTTTTGGTCGTTTTTAAATATAGTTTAAATTTAAAAGATTTTACTGAATAAGACAAAAATGAAAAGTTAAGCTAAGGCCTGATAGGTAACTAATCCTGTTTAACTAAAAATAAGCTTTCAATTAGCTCGCCAGTTTTAAGACTTTTCCAATATTTTTGCAGCTGCTTTATTAGATATCTCTGCAAAAGTCTCTGGGGAGATATCTTCTGGTCTAAGATTTTCTAACTCACTGGGGATATCTAGAGATATATTATATTTCTTGCACCATGCATCAACTATTTTTTTGAATTTTTTTCTTCTCATACTGAATGAGAACCTAACGAGATCTTCAAAAATCTCTGAATTCTTAACTAAAATCTGAGGTTTTTTTGTTAACCTAACTATCGCAGAATCTACCTTAGGAACCGGTACAAACGCAGTGTTTGGTATAACTTCCAGTATTTCAGCTGAGCAATAAGCCTTAGCAACAACACTTAATCTGCCATAGTTTTTGTCACCTGGAGAAGCCACTAATCTCTCAGCAAACTCCTTTTGATAAGTAATTACGGCTAGTTTAAAATCGTATTTAAATAGCTTAAATGTTAGTGGTGATGAAATCTGATAAGGTATGTTTGAAATGAATTTATCAAAGTTTGGAAAATCTATCTTTAAAGCATCACCATGAATTAGTTCTAGTCTACCCTTCTTTATTTCATCCTTAAATTTCTTAGATAAAAGATCTATGAATCTTTTATCAAGTTCAATTCCGTAGACTTTTTTTGCATTTTTCAATAAGATTTTTGTAAGAGCACCGGTACCGCAACCAACTTCTAGAATAACATCATTCTGATTTACATCGGCATATTTTACTATTCTTTTTAGAATAGCTTTATCTTTTAGTATATATTGACCTTTTGATTTAAATAATTTTATTTTCATAATAGTATTTTAATACATGAAATTTACAAGCGATATTAATAAAAACTTAGCAAATCTTTAACCTCTGGTAAATAATCTATATTTTACGTTTGGATTTTGAAGTTCATAAATTATTCTATTTACAATTAGCTTTTCTGGATGTTGTAGTCCTTTTACTCTGCTAGCAATTTCTTCAAAACTTTTAAATGGAGCCTTCTTTCTTTCTTCTATTATAGCCCACATTGTTTTCTTTCCTACACCAGGTAGAAGTTCTAACTGGTGAAATTTTGTTGTGATTGGTCCAGCATCGTTAAAAAACTGTACAAATCTTTGCTCATTATCTTTAACTATTTTCTCAATAACATAGGGCAATTCAGATTTTGCAGTTGGGGTTAAATTCTCATATCTAAGTTTCCTTTTAATTCTATTGATTACATCTCTTTCTCCTTTTCCAATATAAACTCTATCCATTATTAATGGATTCGCACCCTTCTTCACACTAACTTCCAATAAAGTAAAGTACTTTTCTCCAATAACTTGTGCCAAAGGCTCTCTCTTGTGAAGAGGTCTTTTATCATCAGGTCTTCCATAAGGCATAAAGTCAAGTACGTATGCATAATCTTCTAATTTCTCCTTATCAATTTCTCTGTCCTTTTTTTGCGAAAAACTCCTCATACTTATCTCTAAAGTTATACCTTTTTTCGTTCTTAGAGTTAAATTTCTAGGGTGTAATAATTTAAACTTCAAAATTATCTATTTAAGATTCTGCAGTAGAACTCTTTATTCTTTTTTTTTAATCTTAAATATTCGTAGAAATTTTATATATTTTATCACATTTAAATTTTCAAAACGCTATTTTTATTTTTGAATCTTATTTTGGGGAAAAAGACTTCAACAAATTTTGATTAAAGTAATGTAAAACTCTGAAGCATTGGCACTCAAAAGTAATTTTTGTATAGTTAATTTTAAATTCAGCTAAATGAGTAATTTAAACTAATGCTTTATGGAGCGCATAAACCTGACTTTCTCTTTGAAAACGAGAAGTTAAAAATTGAAATCAGGAAAAAAACAAGCAAAGTCACGTATTATAGGAAAGCAGGCAAAGAAGAAGTAGAGAAAATTCTGGATGTTTCTGATGATGATAAATTCATTATTCATCCAGTAGAGCCAGTGAATGTACCTAAGCATATAACTGATTTTTTAGAAATTAACTTTAAAAAACCAGTAGTTATTAGTCCAAAAAGTCAAACATGCATATTTTTGAAATTTCCGGTGGAAATTGGTGTATTTGCGTGTTCAGGGAATAAAATAGATATGATAGATGTTTTTACTTTAGTTAAACCTAAGTATACTTTATATGGCACACCTAAGTCTGGAGTTATATGTAGATGGTATGAAAGTGATGTTTATTTAGAAATACCGGAAACTAATCCAATTGAGGAAGGTGTGTTAAAGTTAACGATAAAAAATAACAATGATGATTGGGCTGAAGTAAAAAAAGCTGTATTTGATTCATATCCTATGAGACTTTTCTATAATGATAGATTAGTTGCTATGCAAGCAGAAATGAAAATATTTAGCAAATACGTAGCTGAAACTAGCTTTATAAATCAGCCTATAGTCAAGGGTCTATCTCAAGCTGTGGAGCTTTATGCTACTAGGGTTTTATCATTAGAAAAAAGAAGTTTTCTTATGGAATGGGGTTTTTAACGCCTAAATTGTATTCATAACTATTGTATAATCTTTTAACATCCTTTCAGCGTCGCTAATTTTAGCTTGATGTTCTTTTAAAAAGTCCTTAACAAGTTCACTAGCCATTTTTTTACAATAGCCGCACAAAAGCTTTCCTTGTCTACAATCTTGCTCAATCTCTTTTAAAGCATGATCATCATCTAATAAGTGGATTTTATAAAGTTCAAAAATTGAGCATTTATCGGGAATTCCTCCAAGTTTTCTTTGCTCTTCCGCACTTCCTCTTCCTCCGGTAATAGCTTTCATGACTTTTTTCTCAGCATCGGTAGGATCATCTAGTAGTGAGATTACGGTTTCGGGCTTACTGGAACTCATTTTTCCTCCAGTAAGACCTATTATAAATCTGTGATAAGTTGCTGAAGGCAAAATAAATGCTGGTCCACCAACTTCTATTTCAATGTTTCTTACGGTTTTTTCTATTTCATCTTGACTGCCAAAGATATCTATGTGTTCTTCATATCTTCTAAAGTCAAATTCTAGCTTACTTTCAAGATAATCGAGATAATGTTTACCCTTTCTGCTTCTAACCCTTACACCGTTCTCTATTTTTTCAAATGAGAAGATGCTTGATCTAGCAGCAATATCTCTAGTTAATCTGATATGTGGGTCTTGATCAGCTCCAACTGGGATCACAGTTGGTTTTGGTCCGCCAAATTTTTTAAGTTGAGGTTGGAGAATATCTGCAGCTTGTATTACAGAAACAAACATTTTTGCTAACGTAGTTTCTGGGTTGAATCCGTATATGGACTTTAATTCGCTCCAGTTTACTTCACAGGATAATTTAATTGCTAGATTTTTTACATCCTCACACGCAGATTGGTAATAGATGTAGGCATCATCTTTCAAGCCTAAGGCAATTAAACTTTTGATGTACTCAAGCCCAATCCTTTTAGTTTTACTGAAGCTTAAACCTCTTACAGCGTAGGCTTCTATATCTGCTATGCACACAAAAGTTTGACCTCCAGCATTTTGATGCCATATAATTTCCTCCATAGTCATTTTGTGTCCAAAATGGGGTGAACCTGATGGCATAAATCCTGACATTACAGCCCAATCTTTTTTTAATCTCATAGCTTCTAGAATTTTATCGTAATCCCGATGTCCAAAGATAATATGTCTTCTGAAGAATTTATTTTTCTTTAGTTCCTCCGGAATTTTGTCAAACTTTTGGATTCCGAAGTCTTTTATTAATCTATTGTAGTCAACTAAGCCTTCAACCTCCCACGGTGAGACCTTCATATTAATCTCACCTTTTTACGTTTTTACGGTTTCGCAAGGCTTTGCAGAACATAAGTTTGATATTTAAAAATTAAGCTGCGCTGACTATTTTTATAACGTCTCCGTTTTTAATTTTGTAATCTTCTGGAATCTTCATTTTCCTTTTTGCGTCAATTGCGCAAATAAATTTTTCACCAAGCTCAGTGTGTATCATGTAGGCGAATTCTTTAACAGTAGTACCTTTTTTTACTAAAAAAGCATCAGGCAAAACATTTCCTGCGGAGTCTGTGAATTTGTTTTCATCTTCTACTGGATAAACTACAACGTAATCTAAAACATCGAATACAAGTTTATTAATTGCATCCTGAACACCAGTGCTTCCAAATTTTTGCAAGTATTTACTAATTAAATTTAGAACTTTTCTTTGTTTCTCGTTTAAATCTTTTAAAATTTTAAAGCTACTATCTCCTGGTATGTATTGGATGTAATTATTTTTAGCTGCAGTTTTAAGTATGAGCTCGTAAAGAGCAGAGGTGGGAATTACGTTTTCACTATAGCTTTTTACTACTTTTCTTAGAAGAGTATCTGGTGCTATATCAGCTTTATTTGCGGCAATAATCATTTTCATTCTTCTTTTTCTAAGCTCATTTGAGAATTTTAGCAAGTCATTATTTTTAAAATCCTTTGGGTGCTTACCAATTTGTAATAAAGCCTCTTTTATTTGCCATTCCTTGAAACCAAGCCCAGCCAGTTGATTGTGGATAAGCTTAGATACTTCTACTTTCTCAACCAAACTTCTTCTTAGAATTTTATCCCAATTTCTCTTTAAAATACCAAAAAGCCACATATCAAGTTCACGATTTAAGAACTTTATATCTTCTATGGGATCCCTAAAGCCAATCTCTACTTTGTTCCCTTCTTCATCAGTTGAGCCTGATACGTCAATAACGTGTATAATTCCCTCACATCTTCTTAAATTATCTAAGAATTCATTACCTAAACCTCTACCTTTATGAGCATCAGGTACCAATCCTGCGACATCTATTATTTTTACAGGTATAAATCTCCAACCATTTATACAATTCTCACACTTCACTTTCAAACTTGTGCAGACACACCTAACTTTTACAAATCCAACGCCTACATTAGGTTTTATAGTTGTGAAGGGATAATCAGCAATCTCAGCATCAGCTAAAGTAGCAGCTTTAAAGAATGTTGATTTGCCGCAATTGGGTTTTCCAGCAAGACCGATCTCAATCAAGTATAAAACCTCCAATTGGGAAAGTCCTATGCACCGAATTTTTCAGCTTTATTAATTAGATCTAAAGCAATTCTAATTAAATCCATTCCCCTTATTCTGCATAAACCTCCCTTGTATGCTTCTAGATCAGAAAACCTTTGTACATCATCTACTCTTACATCACTGTAACATATTGTGACTGGAACAGGATCTGCAGTATGTTCACCGACTTTTACCGGAGTGGAGTGGTCTGCAGTAATTATTAAACATACTTTCGAGAAGTCAAGATTTAATAGGTCAGATATTTCCGAATCTATTTTTTCTATGAATTTCATTTTCCCTTCAAAGTCTTTATCATGCCCAAATTCATCAGTAGCTTTTATATGCATAACTACAAAATCATACTTTTCTAAGCACTTTATAGCGGCTTTTACTTTAGCTTTTATATTTGTATCTTTACTACCAGTAGCACCTTTAACCTCTATTACATCACCTCCAATATATCTTGCAACACCTTTCACTAAAGCGGTTCCAGAAATCATCGCCAGTTTTAACTTGTATTTTTCATCAAATCTCTCAACTTTTTTATATTTACCGGCACCACGCGTAAGAATAGCATTAGCTTTAGGTAGGCCCATTTTCTCTCTTTTTAAATTATATTCATGCTCTTCTAAAACTAAATGGGCTTTTTCAAGAAAATCATTAACGATTTTAGCTGTATTTTCAGCTTCTTTACTTAAAGGAACACACTTCTTGACTTTTTCTCCAACTTTTTTTGGATCGGTGTCAGATACTTTATCGGAGAAATTTCCTTTTAGTACAAGAACACCCCTGTGACCAGTACCTCTTGCAAGAATGTACTCAATATCTAGTTTAACACATTCAATGATACTTTTGATTAAATCATCAGTCTCTTTAATTCTTCCAGCCCTTCTATCTACTACGACTTTGTTGAATATAGTTCCTTCACCTTTTACTGTCGCAAAGTTTATTCTGAAAGCAACATCTCCTGGATCTAATTTAATACCTACACCAAGGGCCTCTATAGGCCCTCTTCCAGGATAACACGTGAAAGGGTCATAACCAAAAAGAGCCAAATGTCCAGTATCACTACCTGGGCGTACTCCTGGGGATATAGGATCCATTATACCATTTATACCGATTTTTGCTAACTCATCAAGATTTGGTGTATTGGCTTCGCTGAGAGGTGTTTTGCCATTGATAGGTCTATCAGAAACTCCATCAAGTATTACCATTAGTATTTTCCGTTCTGACTCTCCACTACTTTCATATCCTTTGATGCATTTGTAGCGGAGAGTCCTCCCGCCTCCATTCATCGACGGGCTTTCGGGGGAAACGGGGCACCCCACATCTATCTAACTCCTTAGCCCCGCCCTTTCGGGCTAATCTTTCTCCACTCATCCCCAACATCTCGAGCGGAGCTCATTTAAATAACAAAAACCATCCTTATAAAGGCTTTGAAGTTAAAAGTTATCGTATGTTACGAGTACAACATTATAATGTTTCTGCCCACTTCCGCTAGTTTTGAGTGGTAATTATTAAACTTTTCGAATAGTATCTTATTTTTGCAAAATTAAATTTTTAAAGTCTCCAATTTTAATAAAATTTGGTTAAGAGAGAATTGTAGATTAAGTTAAGAGAATTAAACATTGACCATGGATGATCTAACAAAAAAGTTTGTAATGAAAAAATTTAGAGAATTTTATTTGAATGAATTTGATTATTGTCCACCAGAGTTTGAAAAGAGAGAATGGGGAATTGTACCACTTAAAACACTTCCAGATTTTATAATGCATAGACACTTATCATTTAAAAATAAGGAAGATTTGAAAGCACATCTTCTAGATAATGTTCCAGCCCATGTTTATTACTCTTCGGCATATTACGAACATCCATCTGCGGAAAAAATGGAAGATAAAGGTTGGATTTGCGCCGATTTAATATTTGACATAGATGCAGATCATATACCTTTAGATCTTCAACTAGAAAAGCTGCTAGAAATAGCAAAGAGAGATACAATTCGCCTCTATCATTTACTTCATGATGATTTTGGAATAAAAAGAAAAGACATAAAGATTGTGTTTTCTGGGAGCAGAGGTTATCATATACACGTCTATGATAGAAAGTTTCAAAAATTGGGCTCAGCTGAAAGAAGGGAGATAGTTAATTACTTTTTTCTGACTGACGCTAAATTGCTATTGGATTATAAAATAATTGGATCTACTCAGGGGAAAAGATTAGCTAAATGTATAGCCGCCTACTTTTATAATGTTATTAAAAAGGGAAAACTGGAAGACGAATTAAAAAAATATAAACTCACAAAGAACCAGATTGAAACGATTAAAACTCTTTTAACTAAAGAAAATTTATTAAGGATTCTCAACTGCGATTTATCTTTTTTCCCAAAATCTAAAAGGGTAAAAAGAATGCTAGAAAACATTGTAAAGGTGTGTGAGGAAAAAATAAAAGTGCATATTGATGCACCAGTGACATCGGATATTAGAAGATTAATAAGATTACCGGAATCTCTTCATGGAAAGACAGGCCTTAAGGTAACTTTGATTAGTCCAGAAAAAATTGAAAATTTCAATCCTTTTGTTGATGCAGTAGTTTTTAGCGAGGACAAAGTAAAAATTAAAGCGTTATGTGATATAAAGAAAAGAGTATTTGACTTTGGACTTAACTTAAAAGCTGGAGAGGTTACAAGCGTACCAGAGTATGTTGCAATTTTCCTCATGTGTAGAGGTGAGGCATCATATGGATATTGAGGAATTACTTGTGATTTTCGAAAAAACAAAAGCTGGAAGAATTGAAAAACTCAAAGATAACTTTTATAAGGAGTTAAAAAATAAAATTACCGAGCTTGAAAGAAGAAAAAATGAAGTTAGCGAAGATGAAGCTATAAGAATAGAAGATGAAATAAAAACACTGAAAAGAATTCAAAAAAAAGTTTTTGAGGCTAGAACTGGAAAAATAATAAAAGCAGCTTGGGCTAAAGTTTGCGGAATAGAAAGTGAAAATCTTGAAAATCTAACGCAACCGGAAAAAGAACTATTTGGTAAACTTGTGAATGTAATTGAAGAATTTAAAAGATATGTGTTTGAGCCCGAGTTTGATAAGGAATCTGCAAAGGAAAAACAGAAAATCGATTATATTATGGTTAGAGTTCTCTCTGACGTTCCGGAATTTGAAGGAATTGATGGAAGAGTGTATAAACTAAAAAAGGAGGATATAGCAGTAATTCCAGTGCTGAATGCTGAAATATTGGAAAAAGCAAAACTTGCTGAACGAATAAATGTATCTGAGCTAGTCAAATCATAAAAAATTCAGCTAAAAAATTAAAACATCAATTCCTGTATAACAGTCGATGTGAAAAGTTAGTAAAAAAGTACACAAGAGGAATTTGTTACGGCTTTAGAATTTTAAACAATACTAGATAAAATCTTATATACTCCATTGTGAACATTATTGATCACATTAATAATGGCAGATAAAAGTTTGATTGCGATGAAAAAGCAATAATTAATAGTGGTGGTAATTTTATGAAGTTTCCAAAGAAAATTAGAACATTCTGTCCATTTTGTAAGACTCATACAATTCATGAGGTTGAAAAAGTTGGTAAGGGTAAACCTGGAGCTTTAAAGTGGATTAACAGGCAGAAAAAAAGAAGAGGTAAAGTAGGAAACTTAGGTAAATTTAGTAAGGTACCGGGAGGAGATAAACCAACTAAAAGAGTTAATATAAGATTTAGATGCACTCAATGCAAGAAAGCACATCATAGACCTACTTGGAGGGTAAAAAGGTTTGAATTAGTAGAAGTATCATAAGTTCTAGGGAAAAAGAGGTGATTTTAATGCAACGAGAGAAAGGTAGAAGTATTTTTATAAGAGTTAAGTGTCCAGATTGTGAGAATACTCAGGTTATTTTTAGTCACCCATCAACTGTTGTAAAGTGTTTAATATGCGGTAGAACTCTTGCAGAACCAACTGGTGGCAAGGGGAAGATAAAAGCTCAGATTATTGAATTTTTGGAGTAAAAAATATACAATTAAACCTGCTAGTACTGAGCATTTAATAACTTTTTTATTCTGTTTTCACTTTCTCCTAGAATTTCTGCTATTTTTTTTACATCAGTTATTCCTGTATATTTTTTGAAATCATAAAGAAAATCTTTAGCAACTTCATCATCATCCAAATCCCACATGCCAGAATACAGTGGATGGAAGTCATAGAGAAAATCAACAACTTTATCAAAGTTTATACCATCAAGCATGTACTGAATGTAATCTTCTTCAAAAAACAAGCAATCCTTTAGGATCTTCATTACAGCCTCTCTTAATTTCTTGAAATCATACTCTCTTCCAGGAGGAGAATATTTTTTTATGATCTCATCCATTTGCCTTCGTGTATACTTGAAAACTCTCTCTTTACCTCTCTTTTTTTCCGAAATTTTAAGTAATAATTCGTAGGTTTTTTTATCCAGTGGAGATATCCTAGTTTTTCTGCCAGAAGTGAGTTTTACTGTGTATATAATTTTATCATCTTTTTTTATTACTCTTAAATCTCTTTTTACGAAGTTCTCTGTTTCTTCAGGAGTAGCTAGTGTTGAAATGATAAACCTAACTAGTGCATGCTCTTCAATATTCCTTCTAGACGAAACTGCAATGTGATGTATATCAAATTCAGTTCTGAGTAAATCCATTAAGAGAAGTTAGCGCATAAAGAACCTTTAAAGTTTTTTGGTCTGGAGCTTATTTTGGAACTTTTCGACATAAAAAATTTTTAACAGCAATCGTTTTTGGTTTTAGAGCGACTTCACTCTAAAAATTAAATGGATAAAGTTATACTGACAGTTTTTAACCTAATATATAATTTGAAAAATTTAAAAAGAGCAATAAAATTGCAAAAAGTTAACAAAAGCTTTTGAGGTTTTGATTAATACCTTTTAAAAGTTTTTTAGAATTTTCATTCCCTTTTTGATTAAGTTCCCTGTTAATCAGCTTTTTAAATCTTCT
>Ga0190367_1001897_pt1 | contig 11431 bp, 11 predicted proteins | sample 4872181011_MG_FD_171838 | JGI IMG/M metagenome (GOLD analysis project Ga0190367, IMG submission 171838) | Hydrothermal vent microbial mat bacterial communities from Southern Trench, Guaymas Basin, Mexico - 4872-18-10-11_MG | ecosystem: Environmental > Aquatic > Marine > Hydrothermal vents >... | reverse complement strand
CCGAGTCAGGAAAAGGCGCGGGATTCAGGGTCCCGTCCCGTAGGGGTTCGAGGGTTCAAATCCCTCCCCCCGCATTGGTTAAATCTTCACTTAAACTGAATTTTTGACATTTTAAAATCCAATACTTCTGTTTTCCCTTCCCAGAAATGCTAACTATTTCAGATTTTTTTCCTTAAGAGATTCTCTTTAGATTCGAAACTTTTTTATGTATATTTAAGTATATATACGTATAAATATGGCAAAAATTAGAGCTAAGTTAACAGTGAGTGTTGATAGAGAAGTCCTAGAAAAGGCAAAAGAAATGGCAAAAGTAAGAAATATTCCCCTATCAAGGTTAATAGATTGTTTCCTAAAATTTATAGCAGATCCTGAAGTTTACTGCTTTAAATGCGGCGAAAAATTTCATGTAAACGATGCAAAAATTTGTCCAAAGTGTGGCTGGATGATTTGTCCAGAATGCAAAGCCTGCGGCTGCAAATTAAGCGATGATGCTGTTTCCGTTGCATTTCACATGAGAAGAGTTTACGAGGATTTGCTGCTAGGAAGGTTAAAAACATGATCGTATGGCTGTACTGGATTGTAAGCCTAACCTTAGTTACATGCGCCAGTGCATACATAGTCAAAAATTACAGAGAAATAGGATTTGCAGCTTTAACTGCGTTTTACACAGTTTACCTTTGCGCATCTCAGATACTTGCAAGCAGGATAATAAATTTTGATCTCGGATTTTACAGGTTTTACGCTCCAGCTGCCGTTTTCATATACCCCTTTATAGCTCAAGCAATAGATATGATAAACGAAGTTTACGGAAGAAAAAGCACCCATTTGGCTATAGCAATTGCCTTTGTAACGCAGGTAATGCTCGTAATATTCATAATAATGGTAAATTCGTTAGCTCCTGCCCCCTTCTTTAAGTTTGAAGAAGCTTGGCAAAGCATATTCGGCTTAAGCATAAGAATTACTGCTGCAAGCTGGATATCCTTCTTAATTTGCTCTAACATTGACGCATACGTTTTTGCAAAACTCAAAGAGAGATTTTTAGAGAGGGAGCTAAGGCTTAAAGTTGATCCTTCACTTAACCCCTACGTATGGCTAAGATCTGCAGCCAGCGATGCAATCGATCTAACTTTGGATTCTCTAATCTTCGTTACCCTAGCATTCTACGGAGTCATGCCAGTTTTACCGCTAGTAATTGGCCAGATAGTTAGCAAAAATTTGATCGGATTTCTTGATAATCCGTGGTTCGTTCTTTACAAGAAGTTGATCAAAGGAGTCAACACAACTAAACTAACTCTGAAATAAAGTTTAAAAATCGAATTAAGAATTTAAGCAAAGGTACAAGCACATTTAGTTCGGTCAACAAAAAGTACAAAGTCAGAATAGTTTTATACAATATCTTAATCGCGTTAATGACTTTGCTTGGCTATCACTACACCGAGATATCTTTTGGTTTATTTGCAGCCATTCTATATGCCACCTTCAACTTTTTAATGATTTTTATCGTGCTAAGGTTCATTTTGTGCACAGATTGTGCTTTTTACGGAAAGTACTGCTATACCGGATGGGGTCTCCTAGCTTCTAAGCTTTTCAAAAGAGAAACTGGGAATTTTAAGCTAGGTACAAAAATTTCTGGTGTAATATGGTTCGAGTTTATCTTAATACCGCTAATATCACTAATTTACAGTCTTAACCTGTACAAGCTAATTTAGTGGCTAGCCCTGTCGATTTTCATATTAGTTGATCATTTTAGCCACTGCAAAACCTGCGAAATGTACGAAATTTGCTTTAAAAAGAGAAAGAAAGACTAAGCTTGATAGTTTTGGCGTAATTTCTAATTTTCGCTCCTTAAAATTTCACTCTTAATTTTTATAAACATTGTCAAATATAGAAAATCTTTTTCCCCATATTGTTAGTTCTTGCTAGAATGCCAAGGTTAATCCCAAAAGTGATCGTCGCAGCACTAACACTACTACTCCTATCAAACTCCTCAGCAGCTTTGGATTTCTCACCGAAAAATGGTGTTGTGATTTACGAGAATCCAAGCGATCATGATATAGTTAAAGTCTACTCAAGCAAATTTTCTAAAGATTTTGTCATAAATTTCCTAAAAAATAACGGATTTGTTATCAGGGACGTAAAAATTTGCAAGGAGAATGGTAGGACAGTTATTAAAGTTTACACTTCAGCAGGGAAAAAATTAGATGTTTTCAGCAGAATCATAGAAAAAGATGTTCTGCTAAAATTGTCTAAACTCGGTACACTTTATGTGAGTTTCGATAAAGGTGTAACTGTAAAAGGTAATGTTCAGATTGTTTGCCATGAAGACTTAAGAGATATTTATAAGGTTACAGGATATAGCGATATAATGTATAGCGTTGATAAACTTTCTATTCTAAAAATGGTGGCTTTAACTTCCTCCTTTGTCCCTGCAGCATTCTTAATCTCGAGATTCTACGCAAGAAGAATTTTTAATTCGGATGTGGATGTAAAGGAGAAACTTTACAGAATTAGATCATTTTCAGTATTCTTTCCAGTTATTCTAGCTGTTGCTCTAATATACATAATGATCTACGCGGACTTCATGCTCATATATGATTTTATTGTGAGCTACTTCCTCAAATACAACGATTTTATCTTCATAAGCGGATTCGTGTTAACTTGGATTTTTGTGTACATCGTTATATCCTTCGCTTTAATCTTGGGATGTTTTCCTTACTATAGGAGATTAAAGCAAGAGGATATCTCCCCGAAAAAGACCCTAAAGCATACAACTCTGCTAATCCTGATGATGGTCGTTCCAGTACTCATGTGGATAACTTTGATGAGTGGAATTACTAAATTTGTTAAGCCAAACACAGAAATAACTTGTCTTATCTTTGCACTCTTCATGCTTGGATTAATGATTATCTCTCCAAATATTTTAACGCTGTTTCAGAGAGCTAGAAAATTGGAGGGAGAGTTGAGAGAGAAAATAATAAAATTTTGTAGAGATAACGGAGTAAAAATTTCCGATGTCAAAGTAATTGAAGGTTTACCAGAAAAAGTTGCCAATGCAGCAGTTTCTGGTGTATTGCATAAGTATGTGTTCTTAACAGATTACCTAGTTGAATCGATGAGCGAAAATGAAATACTTGCAATAGTAGCTCACGAAATTGGCCACATTAGGGTAAACATAACCTGATATCTGGCGCTTACGCAGTCATCTTCTTTACGTTACTGATTTACTCATCAAAATTTGTAAAATTGCCAAACCTAAGCTTATACGAATTCATAGCTTTATTTCTCGCAGTAATGCTTCTATTCTTTCTTTTGCTTGGCAGATTAATGATCTACCTGGAAAATAAAGCAGATAAATTTGCGGCCAATGTCATTGGCAAAGATGTCTACATAAGCGTTTTAAATAAGCTTGCAGAGTTAAACATCATGAAAAGAAGAACTGGAAAGTTTTTTAACATATTCACATTACATCCGTCAATAGAGGCTAGAATAAAAATGCTAAAGAGGGGCAAATAATTACGCTTATTTTTTGAATAGTTAAAGTTCTATTTAGAGATAAAAAATAGCTTTATTTTTTATTTCAACTAATTTAATCACTGAAGCAGTATTTCTAGTGATTACTGCACGTCTAATTTATTCAAAAGGGTGTTTACAATTTTCTTTGTCTTACCAATAATTGATGATTAAAATATTCAAAATATTGGTAAGATTAAGAACAGCTATTTTTGCTTTATTTTTCAAATTAAACCTTTTCAAAACTCAATTCTAAAACTTTTAAAATACTAGTGGAACTCTAGAGTAATTTTCAAGTTCCAGCACTTTTTTCCAAAGATGTAAACAGTTGCAACTCAAATCCTGCAAATCGTACAAATCTTGGCTTAATGAAAATTCTCTTATTGCTCTTTCAACAGTTTTATCGCACTTTCCACAATTATGAGGTCCTCTAGGCTTTCCTGCAGCCACAGGATCGCATATAACATCCATTCCTTCGTTTTTTATTCTTTTTAGCACTTCCACAGCACTCCACAACCAGGGGGGTCTGTACAACTTTCTCTTCCACAGTCTTTCAACATAGGTTCCAGCCTGGACATTGGTAAGGTTTACAGAGATTATATCCACCAAATCCTTTATCTTTAAAGCCGAAGAGCAAACATCTTCTATCGCCTCAGATTCTGACAAAAATGGAGGTTTTAGCAAAAGGTAAGCTTTTACCCTAATTCCATTGTCTCTTAGCATTGTTGCAACTTTTCTAAAGTCGTCAAATTTGAATCCCTTGTTAATGCAGTATTCCCTAATAAAATCGTCGGCAGTTTCCAGGCCAATTGCAACTTCTAGTATTATCTTTTGTTCTTTCAGCTCATTTACAATGTTTTCATTTATAAACTCTGGTCTGCTCTCAATTATTAACTTTTTTACCCCCAATTCATCAAGTTTCTCATAAAGATACCATCTAAATTCTGAAGGGACCTCGTTTGGATCTAAAAAGCTACCAGACGTGAAGATTTTAACCATGTCAAAATCCCTAGATTTTATAGCTTCTTCAAACTGCTCTTTTAATTCTTCAAATCCTATGTTTTCTCTGCTCTCCCTGATAAAACCACACATTAAGCATCCGCTTTTCTTTGCCCAATAACAACCTTTTGTTCTCAGTATAACTGTAAGACATTTAACTATGTCGGAGTTCAGTCTTTCCCTTTCAATCCAAGCCGCTACAGGTTTTACCACCATCTAAAGTACTCCCTTATCCTGTACTTCAGCCTTCTTCCGTAGTAAACTCCAGTCACCAATCCTGCTAAGTGAGCTATGTGCGCAACTCCAGTTTGCATGCTTAAAGGTAGCATCACAAGGTCCCACAGAGCGAACAAAATTATGGCCATTCTAATGCTCATAGGTATGAAGAAGAACAAAAGAACCCTTATCTCTGGTGCTATAATTGCCAGTGTTCCCATTACACCAAATATGGCTCCGCTTGCACCTAAGGCAGGTATCATTTGCCCAGTTGATACTGCAAAAAGTATGTAAGCCAAATTCCCCGCCAATCCAGAGATCAGAAATATATTAAGGTAAGTTTTGCTTCCCACCCTTCTCTCTAGCTCGCTTCCAAAGAAGAAGAGAACAAGCATGTTGACCAAGTAGTGATCGAAGCTTGCATGCAAGAATATGCTTGTTATTAGCTGCCATGGCATGAAAATTACCAATCTGGGATCTAGTGCTAGAAATGTGTCTATTGGAAATATGAGAGAAAGTACAAACAAAATTGTGCACACCGCTATTATTATGTTGTTGTATCCGTAAGCTGCAAGATTTAGCCTTGGTATTTTTACCCTAACTGCAGGTCTTCTTCTCTTAACCTTGACTGGGATATCCCACTCCTCTCCTGTGTAAGCGCTACAAGCATGAGCTTCAGGAAGTCTGTGCTCGTAGCAAAATACTCCACCGCAATACTTGCATCTGTAGGGCAAATAAACCTCTTTTCCGCAAAACTGGCATTTAACCATTTTTTAAATTTTCGACCACAAGTAGTATTAAATCTTTCTATTACGAAAAAGAGGGGCTCAAAGGATTCCAAAAGATAATTTCAAAGTCAAAAGAGGATAAGCTTACTAAAATACCGCTAAAGAAGTTTTTATCTTTTCAGATGAAGAGACATTAGGTAACATTAAATAGTGAGAGAATTAGTTTGCGCTATTTAAATCCTTTAATTGAATGATTCTAAGCCATTATAAGCTAAAAAAGTTTTGACTATGCCTAATAAATGCTAGTTGAACAGTAAAACCATCCATGAAATAAAATAGATTTTTTCACAGAAGATTTTGCTAAAAAATTTGTAGTAAATTTAAAGTTGATATAAATGTTATTAAATAATAATACTCATAGCTAGCCCATGAAATACACAGTCAAGCTAAAAGGTGAGTTTAATTTGAGTGAGAGCGACATCAAGCAGTTTCATCCCTGGATTACTCCATTATTAGAAGAGATTAGGAAAAAAGGATGGAAGTACGATTTTTCAAATGTTAATGCAGAGGTTTTAGTTGAGCTTAATTTAAACGAGCTCACTTTAAATCTAAAATACTATCCACCTCGTATTGAGAGACTTGAGGAGAAAGGATCCTATGAGATTTCTGCTAAAATTGGAGATAAGCCGCCTGCAGTTATGAAAATTCTTTCAATTGAAAAGTTCAACGTTGAGATATCTACAGAACACTGCTGGTGTGCTGTGGAGATTGATCCATTCAAAAGGAAGATAAAGAGTATTCACGATATTTTATGGCATGATTTTAATAGAAGTGGTCCAAATAAGCTTGCTGAAGCAAGAGAAGTTTATGAGGTTGTAAAGTGGTTGATTGATGAGAAAGGATTTATACTAGCCGATAATTACGTGGTGGAAAATTACAAAAAGCTCCTAGATCTATTCGAAAAACCCTACAAATTCACTTTAACGCTTGAAGTCAGCGTAAAAGATGAAAACAAAGTGCCAAGTTGGGAAGCACTTAAAAAGGATTTGTACAATTTCTTCTATGAGAGAGGGTTTCTTATTGAGTTAAAGAAGGAAGATAAAGATGTATCCAGTTTGTTTAGAAAACCAATACCATAGCTTCCTTTAATACCCAAACGGGTATTCAAGAGACTTCCGTTTTATAATTCATGAATTGCTACGGTGTAAATCATAGTCTTCTCCGTAATAAGCAATAAAGTTACAATTCATAAAAAATATACTTAAAAATACACGACTGCTAAAATTTAAACCCTATTTATCTTTATTAATGCTAAAACTATTTTAAACTACATATATTGCTGGTTTTCCTGGAATTGAGTACTTCTTTTTCTCCTCTGGAATTTTATCTGGATTTAGCTCGATTTTTACGTTTATTTCCTTCTCTAGAAACTCTGCACTCTCTTTAATGATCTCATCCTCGTTTATATTTAGAAGTTTCTCATCTACTTCCTCTTTCATCTTTGAAACGATCTTTGGAATAATTTTTGCATATTTTCTGAATCTTTCATCCTTCAAAACTCCCCTTATTACTTTTTTATCATCACTACTCAGCACAATTTTAGCTAGATCTTTCTTCCAGCTCTCAGCAGTGGCTATGTAAACTGTTTTTGGTTTCTCCACGAATTTCAAAACTTCTTTTATGTCATCTATCAAACTTTTCAGGTATTCCTCCTCAGCTTCCACTATCTCATCAACCTTTGATTCATCAAATTCAGGATATCTCTCCAAACTTATGAAAGAATCGTGCTTCCAGTGCCAAATCTCCTCGCAGATGTGGGGTATGAACGGAGCTAGTAGCTTAAGCCAGTCATCAAATATAATAGCAAGATTATCGCCACCTCTTCTTAAATACCATCTGACATTGTTCATCATCTCAAAGAATGCTGCATTAACAGCTCTTCTTGTTTGTAACTTCTCTAAAGCTTCTCTAGTCTCCTTAATTGCTTTTTGCAATTTACTTATAATCCATCTATCCAGTTTACTTATTTCTTTAACCTCCTTAGTGTAATACTCTTTCGCTAGATGATAAAATCTTCTTAGGTTAGCTTGCAACCCCTCTACTTCTTTCCTTCTCCAGTCAGCATCGCTTTCATATTCTGACGCGTAAAGGATGTACAATCTCGTAACATCGGCTCCAAATTCACTTACGGCCTTTTTCATCGTTAGCAGCGGTCCTTTACTTTTGCTCATCTTCTTTCCTTCTAAACTGACGTATCCGTTAACGGCTATTGCTCTGGGCCAGTACTTCTCTGGAAAAATTGCCACGTGATGGAACAGGTAGAACAGCAGGTGATTTGGAACTAAATCCTTTCCCGAGCTTCTTAAATCAACGGGATACCAGTAGTTAAACTCGTATCTAATCCTTTCAATAATATCTTTACTAAGTTTTGATTTCTTAGAAACTTCTTCAGTGCTTCCAATTCCTAGGAATACGTAATCAAAGAACTCTGGAACCAAGTTTTCCGCTTTAATTAGACCCTCGTTTATAAACTTCGAAAGAATATAATAAGCCATGTATATTGTAGAATCTGACAAACTCTCTATTAACCACTCTTTATCCCATGGAATTCTTGTTCCAAGACCCTTTCTTCTTGCGCAAGCTTTGTCTTTTAACCACTCAATTTTGTTTCTGAATTCTTCCTTGTAATATTCTGGAATTATTTGCATTCTTTCAACAAGTTTTAAAACTTTATCCTTCCAGTCCCTTCTTGAGTAATTTAGGAACCACTGATCCTTCACAACCTTTACAACGCACTTTGTCCCACATCTGCAAATTACAGGCTTCTCACTAAACTCATAAAATACATCAGCCCATCCATTTTCGATCAAATCCCTTTGAAGGACCTCTTTTACCTCCGATACTTTATATCCAGAATATTTACCAGTTACATCCAGAAGAATCCCTTTATGAAATTCCTTTTTGTATATAATCTTTGTAGCCTGATCAAGTTTTTCTGTATCGTTTTGATTTTCAATTTTTAACTCCTCAACTATTTCTTTTGCTGGAATTTTGTATTTTTCACCCTCTATTTTTATTAAAACTATTGGTTCAAGCTTATCGAGAATAGATTCTGGAATTGAGTATTTTTTAAGTATTTCTTGATTAGATTCTAGATCCCTAATTGCTACGTAATCGTAGGGGGCATGAGCTGGCACACTCATGACGACTCCTGTAGCATTATCGGTATCAACAAAGTCTGCAGGTAATATTGGTACAGCTCTTTTAGTTACTGGGTTTATTACTTTCTTTCCAAAAAATTCCGATGCATCAGCTTTTCTAATCTCGTTTACCTTCTCCTTTAAATGCTTTAACTTCTCAAAAGCTTCTGGACTGACGACCCATTTTTCACCGTTCACTTCAGCAATAACATAAGTAGTTGGCTTCAACCAGATGTTTGTAACACCAAAAACAGTTTCTGGCCTAAGAGTTGCGCATGGAAACACCAGGCTCAAATCTTCCGAGTAAAACTTTATTACAGTAAACTCAACTATGCTAGCATCTTCACCAATCAGCAAATCGTGATCCTCTACTGGATTTCGATCATTTGGACAGTATCTTACTGGATGCGAACCCTTGATGATCAATCCTTTCTCTTTAAGTTTCCAATACTGCCATTCGATAAATTTTTGATATTCAGGATCCGTAGTGGTAAATATTCTTCTCCAGTCTATTGAATATCCGATTTTCTTCAAAGCATAAACAGCCTCCTTTGAGAAATACTCCACTATTTTCTCTGGAGTTGTAAGGGTTAATAGGATGTCCTCGGGAACATCGTGGTACTGTGTGTAAACTTGTATTGTTCTTGGATCTTTCTTTCTTATTAACTCAGCAAGGCCAATTATCGGTGTGCCAGTAACATGGAAACCCATCGGGAACAAAACATTGTAGTTGCACATTCTTTTATACCTTGCAATTGTATCTCCTATTGTAAATGTTCTAGTATGGCCTACGTGAAGATTTCCGTTTAAATAAGGATATGGTATTGTTATGAAGAACTTAGGCTTATTTGGGTCTGGTTCAGCGTGAAATATGCCATTTTTTTCCCACTCTTTTTGCCATTTTTCTTCAATGGCTCTAAAGTCTGGTTCTTGCATACAAGAATTTCCTATCTCCTTATAACTTAAAAAAATATCGAAAGAGCTGGTAATTTTTAGCACTACACATAGATTAGATTTGTGAAGTGCAACTTCTTAGAACTTAAGTTTTTAGCAACTTTAAGAATTATAATTCATTAATGGTTTAAATTAAAGTTCAAAAAACAAGAATTTGATTATTCAAACAACATAATTGCTTCAATTTTACTCTCAATCATTACAATTAACTTTGAAAAGTATTGGATCAATAACTGTAGCTTAATTTGTATAAATCTACATATAAACTGCTTTATTCAATTCTTTTTCTGTTTTTAACGATAGATGGTAAAATTAATAATTGTATGTATAGATTTTGCACGTATGCTTTAAATATCTGGTTACCAAAGCTTAAGCTTTGTTCATTTCACCACAGGAGTAAAGACTTCAGCTTGCAAGGATATAATCCTTCAATTCATATAGAATAAGGTGTGTCTCCAACTCTATCGGCCCGATATTTTCCCTAAAAGACATAATTATTCTGTTTTTTGTAAGAATCAATTATTTAGTCAGATTTCTTAGCGGATCAACCGAGCTTAGTTAAATCCATCTCTAAATAATGTTTTTTCCCAAAGAGAGTATATCTTTATTCTTAACACATGAAGTGTCCCTCGGTGATTTTTGTTTTAAATTTTGCTTTATATATAAAATATAATTATTACATTTTTAGTTTCAGAAAGATTTAAGTATATATTACTATCAGTATATACGTATGGGTGTAAAGATCACCCTAAGTATAGATGAAAAGATCATTGAAACCATCAAAAGGGAGGCAAAAAAACCAGTAAGTAAGATAGTAGAAGAGAGTCTGGTGACATATTCAACCATTTCCTTCCTGGAGAAGTTCAATCCTGAATTCATATCTCCTGAAAAGGTTAAAGAAAAGAGAAAAAAAGGTTTGAAAGCTGAAGAGGTTCTAAGGAGGCTTAGAGATGAAAATCTACCTTGATACAAGTGCCATAATTAAGAGATACGTAGAGGAAGAGGGTACTAATGAGGTTGATAAATATTTCGAAAAATCCTATAAAAACGATATAGTTCTTGTGTTTTCACACTTTAATATAGGCGAATGTGCAGTTGTCTTTGATAAGTATGAAAGAAAAGGAATGATTAATGCTAAGGAAACTTTCAAAACTATGATAAACGAATTATACGTCCTAGCAAAGCTCGGAAATTTAATTCTGGTTCCAGTCAGTTACGATATAATTAAAACCTCAGTAGAATATATCTTCAAGTTTCATATTTACATTGCTGATGCTATACAGCTCGCATCTTTCAAAAAAGAGAATTGCGACAAGTTTTTAACCTTTGATGAAAAACTTAAAAAGGTTCTTCAGAAATTTATGAGTAAAAAATCTTAACCACCCCATAAAACGCTTTACAGTTTAATGCGTTCAGATATCAATCCAATTTACTAGATTTTGTTACCGTTAAAGGTATTTCAGCAAATCTTCCAGTGTTTTAAGCACATCCTTTCTTGGATTAAATTTACCTTTTCTGTCAATTAGATATGCTTCAATTCCAACACTTCTTGGCACCAAATAATCAAACTCGTAATGATCTCCCACGTGTACAATCTCATTAGGTTTCACTTTTAAGTCATTACATATCCTTAAGTAAACGGACGGTGTTTTTCTAACCTCGCCAAAATCCGATGTACAAGAGTATATTTTAGAGAAATAATTCTTTATTTTCTCAAGACCTATGTTAAGGAACTCCCAAGACGCATTGGATGTTACTATCAGTGTGTACTTACCGTAAAGCTCTTTTAGTACCTTCTTAGCGTCTGGGTAAACTTTAACTTTG
>Ga0190367_1001896_pt1 | contig 11439 bp, 13 predicted proteins | sample 4872181011_MG_FD_171838 | JGI IMG/M metagenome (GOLD analysis project Ga0190367, IMG submission 171838) | Hydrothermal vent microbial mat bacterial communities from Southern Trench, Guaymas Basin, Mexico - 4872-18-10-11_MG | ecosystem: Environmental > Aquatic > Marine > Hydrothermal vents >... | reverse complement strand
TCTTTTCAGCTAACTCCTTAGAGCTAATCTTCAACACCTTTTTAGTTGCATTCATCAAAGCCAAAGTCTTTAACACCTGCAACATTTTTGAGATGCATCTCAATAATGGTATATATCGCTTACGTTAGTGAACTACCCCCTAAACAGTAGTTCCGAAAGTTAGCAATTAACCCCCCTCGTTTTTAGGTGACTCGAAAAGTCCTGAGATTCAAATATAACAAGAAATCAATAATAAGAAATTCAACAGGTAACATAGCAGATCTCACTTCTTTTCCTTTACTAAGAATTTCTGGTAAAACTTCTGATACTGCTACTAAAACAGCTTTAGCTAATACCCTTTAAAAACTTGTGATATAGTCTTCGAGTAATCTTTCAAGTTCTTCTTTATACTTACCCTGTCTCTTATAAGTGAGCCAAAGGCTCTTAACTCTTTCTATTCTCTCCTTATGTATTCTATAATAATTTTTCATAATCTCCATAAGCCTATGTCATGCATTATCGATTTTTATTGATATTGTTTAATAAAGATTACTTTCAAAAATTACTTTTTATCGTTTCTTTTAAAAATCAACAGAAAAAACAAAACAGTTAACTTTACCATTTTTAGAAAAAAAACTGAATAAAAAATATAGAAAAGCTTAAAAGTTATTAGTCATAATTACTAATGGTGAGTAGTATGCTCGTGAATGTAGTTAGATTTAAGAAAGAAAGATATAATGAAGCATCTTCTATATTTGATACTACTTCAGTACCTCTTACAAGTCAATTTAAGCTAGTTGAAATAGTATTAAAGCTAGTCAGATAAGTGAATTATGACAATTCATAGTTGTAATTTCACCACTATCAAAGAGAAATTGAAGAAATGGTTGTTGGATACTGGTAGAGAAATCTTAAAAGAAGTGGAGTTAGATGATAGGTGGGGTTTTGTCGTAAAACATGGAAATTTTGTAATTCAATTGGTTCATCCTAAACATTTAAGATTTATGTTAGTTGGATTTATTGTTCAGTTTCCACCTGAAGTGATCGCTGAAATTGAGGAATTCTGTAAAGATGGTAAGAAAAAAATAGAGCTTGAATTTGGTTTAAAATCTGCTATCTCTTCTCCATTAACAGCATATAGAATTTTGTATAACGAAAAAAGAATTATAGTAGGATTTGAAATTTCTAAAAAAATTTTTCCATTCCATGAGGGTTTTTCTATCAAAGATCTCGATGAAGCTATTCAAGCAGTAGTAAGTGTTGGAGTTCTGGGTTTGTCATATTTAGAGGTTGTTTTTGGTGCTAAAAAGATTGAACAAGAGATTTCCGAGAGCATAGTTAAGCCTCCTCCAGATTCCATGTATATTTAAAATAGTTTAGTTTGAGATGGTATATTGTACTTCTTCTTTAGCTCCTTTATAAGTTCTTTAAATTCTTTTAATGACTCAATGACTCCTGATGAAAAGTAAGACAAAATCACATGCTTCACACATAACTCTTAGAGCTTCTTCTCTTGTTAGCCAGCCAGCATAGTCAACAAAAAGTATGAATGTAGCATCTAGATAGCTTTATTTTGCTCAAAAGATTAGAATATTTTTCCTCAACCTCATCAGACTTAGGTATAAAGAAAGTATTCTGTTCAATGACTGCATTCAGCTTATCTTTTAAATTCATGAAAACCCTAAAACTTGGGAATTCTTAAAACCCTTATTATACTAATTTAACTACTAATTTAGTAGTAGAAACCAAAAATTAATTGCCAAAAATTGTCCTCGAAAGATTTTTATAAAATGTTGATAATGATAAAGTTAATTGCTAAAACTTAAACTTTCGGAACTACTGTTAAGGACGAAATGAGCATACCACTCTTCATTTCTCTTTACCATTTCTACCCTGCAAAATTCCCATTCCCCTTGCAATGCTTTTTCAATTAACTTCTGCTGTCTCTTTCCAAACTTAATCGGTAGTGTAATCCTCGTTTTTCTGTTTAGACTTAAAGTTAGCCAGTAGGGAGTTAGAACATTGGTTGTCTTTGCAAAAGAATAACATCTCTTATCAAATCTAATTGAAACCCTCCTTAATTTTAGTTTTTCCGATTTAACTTTACCTTCTTTCTTCTTTTCATTGAAGCTTCTCAGAATTTCCACCGCTTTATCTCTCGCTATCTGTATCAAGGCTGTGTTCAGGTTGAATAGTTGTTTAACTTCTTTGTAGCCGTTCTTGTGTAGAAAAGTCTTTGATGTTGAGTTAAAGCTTAGAAAGAATTTGACAGCTTTGAAATATTCACCCAAACAAATATTCAGAGCTAAAGTCTTACCCTTGTTTGGTCTGAAAACTTTTCCTACCACAGTTAGCTGAACTTCCTTATTCATGGAGTACTTCCCCTTAAAAAACCTAATCAAGCTTTAAGTATTTAAAACTACCTTCTGCGTATCCTAGCTTTGAAAAGCAATGTTTTGCAAGCAATATTTTTATAACAGTTTGAAGTATCAATTTTCATGAAAACGTCGAGAATAAGTGGTTTCTACAAGCTCGATGTTGAAGAAAGGCTAAAGATTTTAAAGAATTTTGCGGAATTAAGTCATGAAGAAGTTGAATTGCTTAAAAAATCAAAAATTGGATTGGAAATTGCCAATTCCATGATAGAAAACGTTGTTGGAACTTTCGAGTTACCGATTGGTATTGCCACAAACTTTCTGATTGATGGTAAAGAGTATCTAATTCCCATGGTTATTGAAGAGCCGAGTGTGGTTGCTGCAGCAAGCAATGGTGCAAGAATTGCAAGGATTAAGGGTGGATTTGAAACTTATTACACTGGCTCAATAATGATAGGCCAGATTCAAATATTGACAAACAATCCATTTTCAGCAAAATTTGAGATTTTGAGACATAAGGATGAGATAATAGAGTTTGCAAACGATATGGAATCATCAATAATAAAAATTGGTGGTGGTTGTAAGGATTTGTTCGTTAGGGAGTTCGATGAAATGATAGTTGTTAATCTTCTGATAGATGTGAAAGATGCTATGGGAGCCAATTTCATAAATACTATGTGTGAGAGAGTAGCACATTTTTTGGAGAGAATAACAAAGGGTAAAGCTTTGTTGAGGATACTATCAAATTTATGTCCTCAAAGACTTGCAATATCTAAAGCCATCTTCGATAAAAATGCAGTTGGTGGTGAAGATATTGTTAAGGGAATAATGAAAGCCTATGAGCTTGCTAAGGTTGATGTATACAGATGTGCAACTCATAACAAGGGAATAATGAACGGAGTATGTGCCGTCTTAATTGCGACTGGTAACGATTTTAGAGCAGTTGAATCGGCATGTCATGCTTATTCAGCAATGAAAGGTTACAAACCACTTACACACTACGAGGTTAATGAAGAGGGAGATCTAGTTGGATACATAGAATTGCCAATGTCTGTTGGTGTGGTTGGTGGTGTTAGAGCAAATCCCTTAGCAAGAATTTGTCTAAAAATTTTGGGTGTTAAAAGTGCTGAAGAACTTGCAAGGGTAATAGCTTCTGTAGGTCTTGCCCAAAACTTTTCAGCTTTAAGGGCATTGGTTGCTGAAGGTATTCAAAGGGGACATATGAGATTGCATGCAAAAAGCTTGGCAATATCTGCTGGAGCTAAGGGAGATGAAGTTGAGAAAGTTGTGGAAAGAATGATTGAAGAGGGAAAGATTAGCTTAAGTAGGGCCAAAGAGATTTTGAAGGAGATTAGAGTATGAGGTTAGGAAAGGCACCGACAGTCGTTTCAATATTTGCTTTGATGACATTAATTTACACTTTAGCCTTTCAAATTTTAGAGGGGAAAGATGTTCTAACAAGCCTATACTGGACTGTTATAACAATGGCTACAATAGGATACGGAGATATAACACCCCAAACTACTACGGGAAAGATTTTGGCAATGATGATAGCAATTTCTGGAATAGCGATATATACAGCCTTTGCATCTATAATAGTTGATTATATAACGGAAAGAAATATTAAGAGGATATACGGTCTTTACAGTGTGAAAGAGAAGGAACACATAGTCATAATAGGTTGGAACGAAGCTACAAAGGAAGCTTTGAAGGAGTTAAAGGTTAATGTTGATTACGATATTGTTGTAGTTTCCGAAAATCCAATAGATCAAAAGTGTGTTGTTGGTGATTGTACGGATGAAGATGTTTTGAAAAAGGCTGGTGTAGATAGAGCAAAATTTATCATAATAAGCACTGGAGATGATTCTAAAACAATTTTGACTACATTGATTGTGAAGAAGATAAATCCCAATGCATCCATAATAGCTGAAGCTTTGAGAGCTGAAAATGTTGAACTCATGAAATTTGCTGGAGCAAATTCAGTTGTTTTGTCTGAAGGTTTTGCTGGCAGATTGTTGGCAAGCGCTGTATTTGAGGATTCAGTTGTAAAGTTCTTTGAAGAGGTTTCGACAAGCACTTATGGTGAAGATATCTTTGAAATGGATGGAAAGGATTTTGCTGGATTGACAGTCTTAGATTCTATGATTAGGCTGAAAAAGGAAAGAAATTATGTTCTTGTTGGAATAGTTAGAAATGGGGTTGTAATAAATCCAAAGGCTGATGAAATTATAAGAAATGATGACAAACTGCTCGTATTGGGTAGAAAGAACATAAATTAAAAATTTCAACTTGAGATAATTTTTAAATTCAGTTCTATTATTCAACAGTTTTAGGAGGTGATAATTATGGCAATTGAGATAAAAGAGGTTCAAAGATTTGAAAGAATTGGTGCTCATTCGCACATAAAGGGACTTGGATTGGATGAAAATTTGAGGGCTTTGGATGTTGCAGATGGATTGGTTGGACAAAGGAAGGCGAGGGAGGCTGCTGGTATTATCGTTAGACTTATAAAGGAGGGAAAAATGGCTGGAAGGGGAATTTTAATGGCCGGTCCCCCTGGCACTGGTAAAACAGCTATAGCTGTAGCAATAAGCAAGGAATTGGGCAAAGATATACCATTTGTCCATGTTTCGGCAAGCGAATTTTACAGTACTGAGATGAAGAAGACTGAGGCACTAATTCAGGCAATGAGAAGAGCGATAGGTGTAAGAATTAAGGAAACTAGAACTGTTTTAGAGGGGGAGGTTGTGGGATTGGATTATAACATGGTTCCAAACCCATACAATCCAACTCAAAAGATTCCAGAATCTGCAACTCTAACTTTGGCAACTAAAGATGAAAAGAGAACATTCACTGTGAGTGGTAGACTTGCAATGCAGTTTTTGTATCAGGGAATTGAGGTTGGAGATGTTATAATGATTGATAAGGAAACGGGAAGAATTGTTAAACTGGGTAAGAGTGATAAGGCAAAGAAAAAGTTTGATTTGGGAGATGTGGAAACTGTAGAAGTTCCATCTGGAAGAATAGAGAAGGAGAAGGAATTTACATACGTTGTAACTTTACATGATTTGGATGAGGCCAATGCAAGAAGATCAGTTTTCAGTTTGTTTGAACCTGTAAGCAGAGAAATAGATAGTGAAGTTAGAGAGGCAGTTGATGAACAGGTTAAGAGATGGGTTGAAGAGGGTAAAGCTGAATTGGTTCCTGGAGTTCTCTTCATAGATGAAACACATTTGATGGACATAGAACTATTTGCTTTCATGAATCGTGCAATGGAATCAGAAATGGCTCCGATAATAATTTTGTCATCTAACAGAGGTTTTGCAAAGATAAGAGGAACTGACATAATTTCACCACATGGAATACCATTAGATTTGCTCGACAGACTTCTTATAATAACTACTGAGCCATATTCAAGGGAAGAAATAAGAAAGATAGTAGAGATAAGGGCTGAGGAATTGGGAATAAGTTTGAGTGAAGATGCCTTGGAATTGCTTACAGAACTGGGAGAGAAAAACAGTCTAAGGTATTCTGTTCAGTTATTGGCTCCTGCAAAAGAATTTGCAAAGCTAAGAAATTCAGGCAAGGTTGATGTTGAAGATGTAAAAAGAGCTTCCGAATTGTTTGTTGATGTCAGTCAGAGTTCAAGTTATCTGAAGAAGTGGGAGGAAAAGATGTTGGCTCAGTAAAATTTTTATGGGCCCGCCCGGATTCGAACCGGGGATCTCCTGCGTGTGAGGCAGGCGTCATAACCCCTAGACCACGGGCCCTTAAACATCAGTATTACCTGAACATAAAAGTATTGCGATAATATTAATTGCAAAGTGTATTAGCTTGGAAAATGAAATATTTAATTCTCATACCAGACGGAATGGCAGATTATAAAATAAGAGAAATTGGTAATAGAACACCACTACAGGTTGCAGATAAGCCCAATATGGATTTCTTAGCTAAAGAGGGTTGCTGTGGTATAGCAAAAACAATTCCAGAAGGATTTTATCCTGGGAGCGATATTGCCAATTTAACAATTCTTGGGATTGATGTAAAGAAGTATTACACTGGAAGAGGACCTATAGAGGCTGTAGCAATGGGTGTGAGAGGTAAGGTTGTATTCAGATGTAACTTGGTGAGAGTTGAGAATGGTGTAATGAAAGATTACAGCGGTGGTAGAATAGGTGATGATGAGGCAAGAGAGGTATTTAAAGCTTTGAATGAAAGATGTCCCGAATTCGTTAGATTTTATGCTGGAAAGAGTTATAGGGGTTTGCTTGCCATAGATAAAGATTTTGATTGCAAAATCTTTACAACTCCCCCACATGACATAACTGGAAAAGATATTGAAAGTTTTTTACCTAAAGGTTGCGATCTTGCAGATTTACTTATAGAATTGATTGAGATTTCGAAAGATGTTGTTCCAAACATTACAGATAAAGCAAACATGATTTGGCCTTGGGGAGGAGGTAGAATCCCGAGATTTCCAAGTTTTAAGAAAATGTATGGTTTGAAAGGAGCTTTAATCTCTGAAGTCGATCTTATAAAGGGAATTGGAAAATGCCTTGATATGAGCATTTTTGAAGTTGAGGGTGCAACTGGTTATATAGATACAAATTACAAGGGATTGGCAAAGACAACACTTAAAGCTCTAAGAGATCATGACATCGTAATGCTCCATGTAGAGGGAATTGATGAGGTTAGTCATGAAGGAGATTTGGAAAAGAAGATTGAAGGTATTGAGATTTACGATGAGAAAATCGTAGGATACATAATAGACAGGATAGATCTGGAGAATTTTAGGATTTTGCTTCTCCCAGACCATTACACACCAATAAAACTTAGAACTCATACAAAAGATCCAGTACCATTCCTAATATACGGGAAAAAAAGGGATGATGTCAGAAATTTTGATGAGTTCAGCTGTAGAAAGGGTAAGTTTGGATTGATGGAAGGAATAAATCTCATGAAATTACTACTATGAACACAGAATATCTAGAAAAACTACATAGGATTGCATTTTCTACACCGAGATTACTGACAAGTTCAACACTGCTCATTTTGTCATCTATGCTTATTTACATACTAAATCTAAACATTCTAAACTTTCTTTCCTTTGCCATAATACTTGCCATACTTATACCCCTGCTGAAAACGAAGTTCGAAATCGCAAGATACACATTTTTCATAACTTTCATCTCCATATCCGTAATACTCAGTAATACAATCTCCAGATTTCTGAACACTTTCCCCAATGGTATATTTGTAGCATTTGTAACAATTACAGTTCTCTATTTCATGTCCGAATCTGGAATAGTTAAGACATCGATTTCTTCAACAATTCTTTCGCTTTTATTCTTTCCTAAACCTATCACAGTTCTAGGAATATTTCTTGGAATATTATTTATATTCTTAATGAATAAAGAATTCTACGGATACAACCTAAGAGAATGCTTTAAGTCTTTTCTACTATCTTGGCTTACTAACGATCCAAAATACTTCGAAAAAGTTTTGATAGATAGAGCTGTGGAAGTTGAAGGAAATGTTAGATGTCTCAACATAGGAAGGGCAAGAATTGTTACAACATCTTTTCATCCTGGTCCACTAAGAAACATAGGTGGAGCAAAGTTGGTGGAAATGATAAACTCGCTTGAAAACACATTTTATCTCCACAGTCCAACAGATCATTCACTGAATCCAGCAAGTGTGAGAGATGTTATGAAAATTATAAGTTCAATAAAATGCTCAGAAACAAAGCTTAACCCAATGAAACCTTTTGAAATAGATGGTAAAAATTTCATTTTAACTGTTTTTCCATTCGATAAATTGAGATTGATATTTGTAAGTGGAAAAGAATGTATAGATGATTTGCCCAGAGAAATAAATATAAGAGATGCCATTATAGTTGATGCACATAATGCACATTGTGAAAAATTTGAACCGAATGTAGATGAGCTAAAAAGTCTTATCAAAAGATCTTTGAATATTGAAACGGAATACTGCAATCTCAGATATTTCTTCAAAAAGTTCGATATTGAAACGAACAGTATATGCGGTAGTTTTACAATACTTGTATTGGATTACAACTTTGAGAAATTTGCAATAATTGTTTTTGATGGAAACAATGTAAAATTGGAATTCAGAAAAGAAATAGAAAGATTTTGTAAGGAAAGAGGTTTCAAAGCAATAGTAGTATCAACAGACAATCATTCAAAAACTGTAATTACTACCAAGTTTACATATCTACCAGTGGGTTCAGATGATAGAGATAGAGTTGTCTTCAAATATCTTGAGGAATGTTTAAATAAAAAAACTGAGGAATGCGAAGTCTTTTTTGGAGAAAAGAAGGTTTCTGTAAAGGTGGTTGGTGAAAACTTCTGTAAGTTCGTAGATAGAGCTGGAATTTACGGTATCAAAATAACATTTACATACATATCTCTGCTTGTAGCATCATTTATACTTTCGACAATAATTTAAAGAATTGAAGAAATTTCATACATGGTAGTTGCGGTTACAATGGTAAACGTAAAACCGGGGAAGGAAAAGGATTTCTACAATGCTGTAAAGGGTTTGGAAAATGTTAGAGATGTTATACACGTTTTTGGTGAGTTCGATTTTGTAGTTATTGTTGAAGCAAAGGATTTAAATGACCTAAACAAGACTGTGGACAATATAAGAGGTATGGATGGAGTTACTAAGACTCAGACTGTTATAGGAGCTGAGATAGAATGAAGTTGAGAGAGATAAGTGTTGCAGAATTCTTTGAGAAGAACAAACACATTTTAGGTTATTCCAATCCAGCTAAAGCAATGGTAACTTGCGTTAAAGAAGCTGTAGATAATTCTTTAGATGCTTGTGAAGACGCTGGAATTCTTCCAGACATAATGGTTAGAATCAGTAAGATTGATAAGAATTACAAAATTGTAATTGAGGATAATGGTCCAGGCATTGAAAAAAATGAAATACCTAAGATTTTTGGAAAATTACTTTACGGTTCAAGATTTCATATTTTAAGGCAGAGTAGGGGTCAGCAAGGTATAGGAATTAGTTCGGCAGTTCTCTATGCTCAGCTTACAACGGGAAAACCAACAAGAATTATTTCCAAAAAAGATGGTGAAGCATATTTGTTCGAAATAATGATAGATACGAAGAGAAATGAACCTGAAATAATTAAGATGGAGAATGTTGAATGGAAAAGGCCTCATGGAGTAAGAATAGAGCTTGAAATAGAGGGAATATATGTTAAAGGAAGAAGGCAAAGCGTTTACGAGTATTTGAGGAGAACATCGATAGTAAATCCGCATGCAAGAATTACATTCATAGAGCCAGATGGAGAGATACATGAGTTTGAAAGAGTTTGCTATGAATTACCAAAGATACCAGAGGCTATAAAACCTCATCCTCATGGAATAGAGCTTGGAAATTTGATAAAAATGCTGAAGGAAACTAAAGCTAAGAGTTTAAAGGATTTCTTAATTAGAGAGTTTTCGAGGGTTGGTGAGAAAAAAGCTGATGAAATATTGAGAGTTGCGGGAATTCAAAACAAGCATCCTAAAGATGTTACGAGGATTGAAGCTGAGAAGTTATTGGAATCTTTTAGATATGCTCAAATTCCACCACCTCCTACAAATTGCCTCTCTCCAATTGGAGAGGATTTGATAATAAGGAGTCTAATATCAGAGTTCAAACCAGAATTTGTGTGTGCTGTATCAAGAAAGCCTAAGGTTTATGGAGGAAATCCTTTCTTAGTTGAAGTTGGTTTGGCATATGGTGTAAATGTTGAGAGAACAATTTTGATGAGATTTGCCAACAAAATACCTCTACTCTATCAACAAGGTGGTTGTGCTCTAACAAAGGCTGTTGAAAGTGTTAACTGGAAATCATATGGAATTCAACAAAATAGAGGTGAGTTACCAAATGCACCTATGGTCATTCTAATACATATAGCTTCCACAAATATACCATATACATCGGAGTCAAAGGAGGCAATTGCTAATATACCGGAAATTTTTGAGGAGGTTAAGCTTGCATTACAAGATGTCGGAAGGAAACTTAAGAATTATTTAGAAAAGAAGAGAGTTTTGCAGGAGAGGAGAAAAAAAGAATCTGCCTTACTTAAAGTAATACCACTAATAGCAAGGAAATGCTCAGAAATTCTTGAAAAGGATGAATTAGATGTTAGCAAAATCATAGCAAGAATGACTGGAAAAATATACTTTGAAAAAGAGATTGAGGATAAAACTGTCAGAATAACAGTTTACAATTTCAGTAGGTATAAGCAGAGATTTAAGATTTACGATTCTGGAAAATCTTTCGAGATTGAAATTAAACCTTCAGAAGTTAAAAAAATAGAGTTTGAATGCGAGCCTATGAAGGGGAAGCCAGTTGTGGAAGGATTGGATCCAGATTTAGTTAGCAATGCTACAGTTTTTTAAACAGTTCATGAAATTTTGTAGTTATGAAAATTGTTGTATTTACAAAGAAAGATTGCCCGAACTGTCCAAATGCAAAGAGAATTGCTAAAGAGGTAGCTGAAGAGATGGGGTTAGAATTTGAGGAAATAGATATTGAAAAAGATTTGATAACGGCTCTGCAATACAACGTTGCATCTACACCTTCAATAGCATTGAATGAGGAGGTTCTTTTTAGAGGAGAAGTGCCAACGAAGGAAGAGCTTAAAAGGGAAGTAGAGAAATATTTAAGGTGATTAAATGCGTTATGGCGGAATTTTAGATCTTTCAACTGTCGACTTTCCAAAAAAATTATGTGCCGTTGTATTTTTTGTTGGATGCCCATTCAGATGTCCCTACTGCCAAAATTATAGATTATTCAGTGGAGGTGTAGATGTTAAGCCAGAGGAAATTGCAAGGAAGATTAAAGAAAATTATCTGATAGAAGGTGTTTGTTTGACTGGTGGAGAGCCATTGCTTCAAGATTTAAATGAAATGAGAAAACTTCTAAGACTTTTGAAGGACTATGGATTGGCCGTTAAGTTAGATACAAATGGTTACTATCCAGAAAAGCTTGAGAAGTTGATTGATCTCTTAGACTACATTGCTATGGATTTTAAGACAGTACCAGAAAAATATTATGA
>Ga0190367_1001895_pt1 | contig 11442 bp, 9 predicted proteins | sample 4872181011_MG_FD_171838 | JGI IMG/M metagenome (GOLD analysis project Ga0190367, IMG submission 171838) | Hydrothermal vent microbial mat bacterial communities from Southern Trench, Guaymas Basin, Mexico - 4872-18-10-11_MG | ecosystem: Environmental > Aquatic > Marine > Hydrothermal vents >... | reverse complement strand
GCCTACATTTTTTAAGGTGCCATGTATTATTAGGAGAGAGAACGGAATGGGTTGAGACGGTGGAGGATGGGTGGAATGTGCTGGTAGGTGCGAATGATGGTGCAATCATAAAAATGGCATATGATTTTGAGCCAAATGGGGAGCAGAGGGATGTTTTTGGAAGCGGGAATGCAAGTGAGAGAATTGTAAAGATAATAGGGGAATAAGATGAATATATGTATGGTATTAGACAGTTATTTCCCGCCGGATATACGTGTTGAGAAGGAGGCCAGAGCTTTGCTCAGTGCAGGACACAAGATATATCTTCTTTCATCGGGTAAAAAAGGGATGCCAGCAGTAGAAAACATCAACGGTATAAATGTTATTCGTGTTTTCCCTCCTGAGAACTTTTTAAACAGAGTATGGGGATTTCTCTGGTTTAATGTATTTTTTGATAACATTCTCTGGAAAAGAAGTTTGGAAGATACTATTAAGCAATATGAAATCGAAATCGTTCATGTTCACGATTTACCAATGGTAAAAACGGTTGTATCTGTTGCCAAGAAGTTTGATATTCCAATAATTGCAGATTTACATGAAAATTATCCTGAAGGGCTAAGGGCATGGAGAAAAGAAAAAATACCCTGGAAAAGCAAAATTCTCAATCTTGCATCACCTGTATGGCGATGGAAGAGGTTAGAGCGCTCGGTGCTTCAGCGTGTGGATAGAATAATTACCGTAGTAGATGAGGCAAAGGAGCATTACATTAATGATTGCGGAGCACAACCCGAAAAGATCACCGTAGTAATGAATGCTGAGGACTTGGATGAATTCGGCAATCTGGAAATAGATCAATCTTTAGTTACAAAATATAAAAATAATTTCGTGGTTTCTTACATTGGCGGCTTTGGTCCGCATAGAGGTATAGATACTGCAATAAAGTCAATGCCCAAAATTTTAAAAGAAATACCAGATGCTAAGTTACTTCTGGTCGGTGGCAAGGGCTCAGAAGAATATGAAAAGGAACTGAGAAAATTGTGCAAAGAGTTAAAAGTAGAAAACAATGTTGAATTCACTGGCTGGGTTAATTTTAGTTTAGTTCCTTCTTATATTGCTTTGAGTGATGTTTGTCTGGTGCCGCATCATGCAAGTGGTCATACAAATACAACCATCCCACACAAACTATTTCAGTATATGGCGATGAGAAAGCCGGTGATTGTGACGGATTGCAAACCTTTAAAGAGAATCGTTGAGGAGTGTGATTGCGGGATAGTTGTGCCATCGGGAGATTACAATGAAATGGCTGAGGCGGTTATCAGGTTATATAGAGATAGGGAGTACGCAAGAAAATTAGGAGAAAATGGAAGAAGAGCAGTGGAAGAAAAATATAATTGGGAGAACGAAGCGAAGAAGTTGTGTGGGTTGTATAAGAGATTAGAAAAATGAAAGAAGTAAGGCAATCACTCGATTTACTTGATAGATGGATAGAGAGAAACGGCTGGGCGGGTTATGACCCTTACGACATAAAAGGAACAAAATTATTTCTATCTCTTCAGAGAAATAGATACACAAATTTTGGCTCTAATTTGCTTTTAAATAGATTTCCCATGTTTTTCCGGAAGGTTTTCAGGGTGAAGAAGGAAATAAATGCCAAAGCAATGGCTCTTTTTGCACGAGGATACTTAAATTTATATAAAAAATCAAAAGATGAAAAATATATGGACAAAGCTTTATTTTGTTTGAACTGGCTTATGAAAAATCCAAGTAAAGGTTATTCTGGTTTCTGCTGGGGTTATCCGTTCGACTGGCAATCTCGCGTGTTTATTCCTAAAGGCACGCCATCTGGTGTTGTTACCTCAATAGCAGCACATGCGTTTCTGGACGCTTATGAGATTTTAGGTGATGAAAAGTATTTGGAAACAGCAAAAAGCTGTTGCGATTTCATACTTAACGACTTAAATATAGACCAAATTGATGAAGATAAAATATGCTTCAGCTATACACCAATTGACAATTTTCATGTCCACAATGCGAACCTTTTTTCTGCTTCAACCCTATTGCGGACTTTTACCTACATCAAGAACAATAAATACAAAGATATGGGAGTAAAAGCAATAAATTTTACCGTAAGTTATCAAAATGAAGATGGTTCGTGGTATTACTGGGCACCTCCTGATAAATTACTTTATAATATTGATAATTATCACACTGGCTTTGTTCTGGAATGCTTGAATATCAGTAGAAGAGCGCTGAAAGAAGAATTTGAATATGAAAGCGAATTGCGAAAGGGATTAGAGTTCTATGCCAGCAATCTATTTTTAGATGATGGAACGCCAAAGATACGGTATGACTCTATTTATCCAATTGATATCCATAGTTGTGCGCAGGCGATAATAACATTTTGCGAGTTGGCAGATTTTGAGCCAAAATGTTTAACTATGGCGGAGAAAGTTGTAAGGTGGACAATAGAAAATATGCAGGATGAGAAGGGATATTTTTATTATAGGATTTACAAAAATTATGTCGATAGAACGCCTTATATAAGGTGGGGACAGGCATGGATGTTGAGGGCGTTGAGTTATTTGGGGTGAGGAAATATGTTGAGAAAAATATACCATAAGAGCCCCGAACCTGTAAAAAAAATCATCAGAAAGGTACATTCAAAAATACCTTTCCCTTATGTTTATGGACTGGAATTTGCTAAATATTATAAATGGCTAATGAAAACACAATGGCTACCTCCAGAAGAATTGGAAGAACTACAAAATAAGAGGTTGCAGATAATTATAAAGCATGCTTACGAAAATGTGCCTTATTACAGAAGAATTTTTGATGAACGTGATTTGAAGCCCGAAGATATACAGACTAAAGAAGATTTGAAGTTATTGCCTATCTTGACAAAAGACGACGTAAGGAAGCATTTTAACGAATTAATAGCTAAGAATGCAGATAAGTATAGGCCTTACTTATTTGAATCAGGAGGAACTACAGGTAAACCATTAAAATTTTACAAAGATAGAATTAGTTCGATTATTCACAGTGCAGTTGTTTGGAGATACAGAAACTGGGCAGGTTATGAGTATGGAAAAAGGTGGGTAGTAATGAGATATGAAACTTTTGTCGATTCTGACCAAAAAATACCTTATAGAGTTGAAGGCAACACAATGTTTCTCTCTTCCTTTCATCTGAAATACGAGAATGTTAGTGATTATCTGTCTATTATAGAAAAATTTAATCCCGAAGCTATCTGGGCTTTTCCATCTACGCTTTATATTATGGCTAAATATATCGATAAGCAAGGGGGTAAATTCAATTTCAATTTAAAAGCCATTTTTACTTCTTCTGAAACCTTATTTGAACACCACCGAAAATTGATAGAGAAGGCATTCTCCTGTAAGATTTATGATTGGTATGGATCTAATGAAGGAGTTGTATCTGCTGCAGAGTGCCCAGAAGGAAATTATCATGTTACTGAAGAGGGAATTATCGAAATTGTAGATTTCAAAAATAATATCTGTTCTGTTGGAGAAAAAGGAAAGGTCGTAGGGACATCTTTGTGGAATTATGCAATGCCTCTCATACGATATGAATTAGGAGATATTGCTTCGCTTTCAAACAAGAAGTGTAAGTGTGGAAGGGGCTTGCCTTTATTAGATTCCGTAGAAGGAAGAATTGATGATATTATAGTAACAAAAGATGGTAGATTAGTTGGGAGGTTAGACGAGGCTTTTCATTACAGTTTTGGCATAAGAGAAAGTCAGATTATTCAGCACGAAATCGGCAAAATAATAGTGAAAATTGTAAGAGATGTTACTTTTTCCAATAAAGATATTGAAATATTAGACAAAGAACTTAAGAAAAGATTAGGTAATGACATGCAGATAAGTTATGAGTTCGTTGATGAGATTCCAAAAACCAGACGAGGGAAGTATAGATTCGTGATTTCTAAAGTTATTAAGGAGTATTTAGAAAATATGGAGTGAAAAATCATGAAACAGATATTAGTATAATCCAAAAGGAGGAAAAAATCATCTTAGAGGATGTCCCGGCACCGCTATGCAAGGATAAAGGTGTATTAATCCAATGGCTATATTTCGTAATTTTTAAGATTATCGGAAGTACTTGTGGTAGTAGTAGTTGTGTCCAGTATACGCTATAAAAGTCGCAATCGCACTTGCAATTGCAGCGCCCATCGCACCCCAATAGTAAATAAAGATTAGATTTCCAACTATATTGAATATTGATTGGGTCATAGAGATGTTTCTCAACCATTTCCCTTTTCCTTTTGCACCTAAAAACATATTATACGGCTGATACATCCCCTGAAAAAAACTCGCCAACGCCAAAGGTAATATTAAAGGAACAGTTGGCAAAAACTTCTCGGTAAAGAGCAAAACCACAATAAACTTCCCAAATATTGTTAATCCCGCGACACAAGCCGCAAGCCATAAGAAATTATAATAAATAACTTTTTTAGGTATCTTTTCCATGTCAACAAATCCTTTAAATAAACTCATAGATAAAGCACTGGAAAGCCCTACCATTGGCGCCGTAATTGTCATTGCTAAAGAATAAAATCCCAGTTGAGTTGTGTTAACAAAATAAGTGATGAAAATTCTGTCTAACTGGTATGTAGACTGGTCTGCAATCTGACCTAAATAGAGATGAAATCCATATTCCTTGTTCTTTTTCCATATTTCCTTCAAATTTTCTCTTATGTTATTGAACAGGGGATGGAACGAGTGCATAACAACAAAAACGCTGACAATCGTGCTGAAGATACTCAATAATATGAAATGAAAAGGTTCGATTTGAATGATTTTCAAAAGCATCAGTGCTCCTAAAAGGTAAACAACTTTTGGGATTACATTGAAAAGAGACATTCTTTCAATCTTGTTCATGCCTCTGCCAACTTGAGGTATTAAAAAAGTAAATGGCAGAGCAATTAGCATAAAAGAAGTATATCTCAGAATCCAACCGATATTCGTATGAAAAATATCATCAACAAAAAAGCTCAGTATGAGAATGAAGAACGAATAAGATATTCCAATCAAAAATGCTATGATGATAGAAGCTCCTGTTAATTCTCTCTCCTTTCTTTCTTCTTTTGCCTGTGCTATTAATAATCCGCTTGCACTGAAGAATCCAAACCGAAAGAATAGGACGGTGAAGGAGGTAATGGCGAGAAAAAATGCTAAAATTCCGTACCCTTCTGGACCTAAAACCCTTGTATTTATAATACCGGTAAAAACGCCCAGGAATAGGGCGATAATCTGAGAAAGATATAAGGTAGAAGTTTGTTTACCTGTTCTGCTCAGTAAATCCTTCTTGAATTCATTTACTATATCTTTTGCATTTACCATTCTAAATGTTCAACAATCCCTTTATCTTCAAAATAGATTAGAGTCTCCCATCCCCCAGCACCTTCACCCTAAACCCTGCTCTTTCCCATCTCTCCCTATCCAAAATATTCCTGCTGTCAACTACATTCCTCTTCCTCATCAACCTCGCTATTTCTCCCGGTTCGATCTCCTTAAATTTAGAATGGTCTGTGATAATAACGAGGCAATCACTATCCTTAACAGCTGCTTCCAAACTTAAAATCTCATATTCAAAACTCTTAACGAGTGGGTCATGCACCTTTACCTCATATCCTTCATTCTCTGCCAATTTTATGAACTTCAAAGCCGGAGTTTCTCTTGTATCGTCCACATCGCCTTTATATGCCACTCCTAACACTGTAATAGTGCTATGTGTTCCAATCCCAAGCTCTTTTACCAACCTTAAAACATGGCGTGGCATTGAATCGTTTATCTCTCTTGCGAGATTCACGATTCTGCTTCTAACGGAATTCTCTACCAGAAACCAGGGGTCTATTGCAATGCAATGACCGCCAACACCTGGTCCTGGTTTAAGTATATTCACACGCGGATGTTTATTTGCCAGTTCTATTGCCTCCCAGATATTCACGCCTGATTCCTCTGCTATCTGTGCGAATTCATTCGCCAACGCAATGTTTATATCTCTGAACGTATTTTCCATTACCTTGACCATTTCTGCTGTTCTGAGATTTGTGAGGTATATGTTACCCTTAACAAAAGAAGTGTAAATCTCTTTAGCAAATTCCCCAAGCCTTTTTTCATTACTTCCTATGATTCTATCATTATAAATCATTTCATGTATTGTGTTACCAGGTATCGCTCTTTCAGGACAATAGACCAAATGAGCTTTATTCCCAAGCATTGGCAAGATTAACCGCTCACAAGTTCCCGGAGGCACGGTGCTTTCTAAAATTACAAGATTATCTTCTTTAAGATAATCTAAAATGCTCTTTATTGCTGTCCGCACATATCTTAAATCAGCCATCTTTGCTTCTTTATCTAATGGTGTTGGAACCGCAATTAAAAACACATCTGCTTCTTCTGGCTTTGTTTTAAAGCTCATATTTGGCAGAGCCTTCTCAAATAATTCCCTAAGCCCACGTTCCTCAAAAGGCAATTTCCCGTGATTTAATTTATCTATTTTCTCTTGATTGATATCGACGCCTACTACCCTATAGCCAGCATTTGCAAATAGGCATGCAGTCGGCAGTCCGATATAGCCTAATCCAAGTACGCAAATTTTTTTCATAGTCTATTTTTTATCCTCCAAATTATTTTCTTACCAGCCTTTCCATCGCCGAACGGATTTTTCCAATCTCTTTCTTTACTTACCATAATTCTTACACATTCTAAAATCTTATTTTGATTTACGCCAGCTAAAACATTGCTTCCAACCTCGATTGTTTCTGGTCTCTCTGTATTATCTCTTAACGTAACACAAGGGACTTTCAAAATGCATGTTTCCTCTTGCACCCCACCGGAATCTGTTAAAACAAGTCTGGCATTTGCTTCCAATTGCAAGAATTCCAGAAATCCTGTTGGCTCGATTAATTCAGTTCCTTCTGGAACTTCCAATCCAAACTCTCTTATCCTTTTCTTCGTTCTCGGATGTATTGGATATATTATGGGTAAATTAAATTTATGATAAACCAATTCTAAGCCGCCCAAAATACCTTTTAACCTTTCTTTTATATCTACATTCTCTTGCCGATGCGAGGTAACAAGAAAATATTCTCTGGAATTTAAATTTAGCCTGTCTAAGATGTTTACTTTCCTCTTTGCAATTTCCAGATTTTGATAAACCGCATCCACAATTGTGTTTCCGGTAACAAAGATTTTATCTTCTTCTATGCCTTCTCTTAACAAATTCTCCTTTGCCTTCTCGGTTGGTGCGAATAGATAATCAGAAACATGATCCGCTAAAATTCTGTTAATCTCTTCCGGCATGCTTCTATCATAACTTCTTAAGCCTGCTTCTACATGACCAACCTTGATATGGAGTTTGGCAGCAGCTAGAGCTCCTGCTAAGACGGTGTTCGTGTCGCCTTCGACCAGGACGATATCAGGTTTCTCCTTCAGCAGGACTTTCTCGATGCCGATTAGCATTTTTCCTGTCTCTTCTGCATGAGTGCCGGAGCCGACATCTAAGTTATATTTTGGTGCTGGCAGTTCTAACTCGTCAAAGAAGATTCTGTCCAAGTTGTATGAGTAATGCTGTCCTGTATGCAGAATAAAGTAATCTAAACTTTGTTTTTCACATTCTCGTATTATTGGAGACATCTTTATTATTTCCGGGCGAGTTCCGAGGATTATGGCTATCATATCACCACTCTCTTATTTATCCTTTCTATTATCGTGCTGAACAGATACCTCAAAGATAACTGTCCCGCCATTTGTATAAGGCTTTCCTGGATATACGCATTGGATATACGCATATGCGTTATTTCCTTCTTTCGCCAGTCCTAACTTTACAGGGTCAACGCCTTCTCTCAACGCTACAACATAATGCAATAAAGGAGGTAATGCGTGTATGCATACTTTATCCGTCTCTTTTAAGTTCAGCCCGGTCCCTCTATCACTATTTTCTCACCTCCTTTGGAGGCAACACAATTCCCTCGTATTTCTTTAACTCTTATAACCACTTCTGCCTTTTTCGCTCACATAGAGATATTACCGTCAATGAACTTAAAGATGTTTGTGATTTTTTATCATCATCGCTGGAATGCCTAATGCAGCAACGAGCATCGCAATCCCGTAAATCGTTGAGGTCTTTATAACCCCAAATCGCCCGCACCGAGGTATCTGCCTAAAACAACGGTAATGACAAAGCCAAGGGCAGGGTAACTACGGATGCGAGAAAGGTTATGCCGACATCAAATGCGAATTTTTTGTGCGGTTGCATGGTTTATCTCCACTCACTTTCTTGTTAAGGTGTCAAGCACCTCTGCAAACTTTCTTGCCATTTCTCTTTGACTATATTTGTCAATTTTTGCTCTTTCTCCTTTGTACTCCACTTTGCCTTTCAACTTATACTCACCATAAAATTTCTCAAGAGCTTTTTTAATATCTTCAACAGTTGTTGCATATACACCAGCGTTAGTTTCAGCCAATAAATCCTTCACAACTCCTTTTGGAGGACCACCTATGGCTAATATAGGTCTTTGAGCAGCCAAATATTCAAAAATCTTCCCAGTATAGACTCCTATTTCTTCCGGATGATCCCACAGTAAAAGAAGTAGAACTTGCGATTCTCTTTGTTTTTCCAAAGCAATCTCACGAGGTACGATGCCATACCACTTAACATTATCTTGTAACCCATGGCGCTTGATGTCGTCCTCTAGCCAATCCTCTCGGGGTCCATAAAATCTCACTTCAATCTCATTTGGATTTAGTTTTCCTTCACAAATTAATTCTTGCAAAGCTTTGAAAAGTTTTGCCGGATCTCTTTTTCCTTGATAGAGACTGCCAGTGTAGGTGATCGTGAATTTATTCGTCAAGTTAACAGAAGTAGCAACTTCATCTGGATCAAATCCATTAGGGATTGAATATACTTGTCTTCCTTTATGTAGCATTTCCAAAGTTTTTGCTAAATTTTTGGAAACAGTCACCAATGCGTCTGCTTTTGACAAAGTTTTAATTTCCAACCTTCTTTCTACAAACTTTCTTATAGGACCGTATGGATAATAGTGATTTTGCGTCCAAAGGTCACGTAAATCTGCAATCCATGGAATTCCATACTTGATTTTTAACCTACTAGCGATAAGATGACATGTCTCCGGCTTAGAACTGCTAATCATAGCGTTTATGTTTTCATTCTTTAAGATCTTGCTACCAGCGTCAACCGCATACTTGTACCAGCCCTTTTGGGGATCTGGATAAGCTATAACCTCACTCAAGAGGTCTAGGACATAATCAATTATTAACTTTTTATTTTTATGTATCTTCATTCCCAACTGCTTCTTCACTCCTTCTTCTGGCTTAAGTCCAAATCGTTTTTTCCAAGCACCTACAACGTCATAATAAGGCGTCTGTATAACTCTAAATCGTGCATCAGGATTACTCGGCAAGGTTGTTGTTAAAACTACAGGTTCCCAGTCGAATTCTGGGAGATATTTGGCAAGTCCTCGTATGCGTAAACCACCCACGTCAGGATCCGGTGGAAATTTCCAGGATATTATCAGCACTTTCTTCATGAGATTGTTATCCTATTTTTCGGCATGAATATACCAACTTTCAAATCCACCATTGGAATATAACTTGCACACACTGGGATCTTCTTCCAATCTGTGAAAATCCTGAGGTAAGAATCTGAACTTCGCCATTCTAGGAAAAATTTCTGTATACATTACTTTATCCTTTCTATTAAGCACCAAATACAAATCCTTGCTATAATATTCTCCTAAGCTTGAGTAATTTTCATAGCCGAAGTGATATGGAAGTCGCAAATCATCTGGCACATATAATCCTCCCTTAAGCCGACGCAGATCCTCACGTTCCCTTCTTTCCTCTGGGATCAGCAAGAAAGCTGCGAACCTTTCTGGTGCAATCGTCAAAGCTGTTAGCCCTCTATTCGTGTCTTTATGGTGTAGAAACCAATCCATACCCGCTATTTCCGTTCGGGTGATTTGCCAGTTAGCTTCATATATGAATGGGGAAGGATAAAGTTTCATTATTCCATTCATAGTTGCACCAATTAAGATGATAAGGATTAGCGCAGCAGTTAGTTTAGAAAGAAAGCCGGAACCATTCCAAGTATGCTTTAGCATTTCATAGAGCATGAATCCTACAAAAGGTGTGCACAATATCACTATATATATCAGTAACCTGAGCGGGCCAAAACATATATTAAGAAAGTAGAGTGTAATAATAAGCAGAGCACAAATCGCAAGTGGTCCATATAATGAGCTGAGGTTTGTGAGGTTTGACTGGAAACGAACCCTCTTTCGTAAAATTGGAAATGCAATTAGAGTGAGTATTATATAAATTACAATCCCTGTATAGACTTTGAAAAAATATTCTGTAACGCTATAACCATATCCCTCAGCATATTGAATATCAGTTACCAACCTCATAAGGTGAGTTTCCTCGCCTTCAGTAATGAGAGTGTGAATATTTCGTATGGTAGCATCCCACACATAGAATGAAGAAATCCAAGTGATGGCCCAGACAAATAATAGCGCTGAAATGGCGAAGTTGAACCTTGAAATAGTAATCGTGTTTCCTGGGAGGATATTTTCCCTCGGGGCAGCGAACAGCTTTGGGAATAACCAAATTGTGAGCAATATTAATAAAAGCATAAGAGTTGGAACAGGGTGAAAGGGAGCAAATAGAAAAACCATAATGATAAATAGTATTTTCCATGGAGCTGTGCCTGGGGAAAAGCTTTTAATCAAAAGAAAAAGAGCTAAGGGGAAAGCAAGATTTGAGAGATGATTTGGAGTCAGGTTCAAATACCAACCCTGCAAAAGAGCCATACTGGCTACTGTAGCCAGTATCACCTGTCCTTTCTCAGGTAATATTGATTTGGCGAAGAGATACATAAAAGGTGCAGATAATATCCCGAAGATAAAGGGGACATATTTGTGAGGAATTATGGGAGGGATATTACAAATGAGGGAAATCTCCGCTAAGTATACATGGGTGATGGGATAGAAGTTTGACTTCTCGATATGGCCACTGGAAATGAGGTTTTGAATTATTCCTAGATGTTCAAGGGGATCACCCGGACACCATAGAGCATAACCTCTGATGATCCATAAGGACAACATCGCAATATAGACTATGAAGACCAGTGTCAGCCCAATAACCCATAAATTATTCTTCTGATACTGCTTGGTATATATTTGGTGGACTACAATGCTGACCCCGCAGGCAAGGCTAACAATCAATGCCATCCAAAATATGATGGGAGTAGCGGTGTAAATAGAAGATTCATAACCTTTAGCTGGTGAATTCCAAGCAGCAAAGACACCTATTGCGATTAAAGCAAAGCATGTGGCACCTGTTATTTTGATGGCTTTTGCTATCTTCATTGCAAAGCCAAACTGCTGCCTCCTTCTTTAGAGCTTGCTTAATATCTCCT
>Ga0190367_1001894_pt1 | contig 11445 bp, 15 predicted proteins | sample 4872181011_MG_FD_171838 | JGI IMG/M metagenome (GOLD analysis project Ga0190367, IMG submission 171838) | Hydrothermal vent microbial mat bacterial communities from Southern Trench, Guaymas Basin, Mexico - 4872-18-10-11_MG | ecosystem: Environmental > Aquatic > Marine > Hydrothermal vents >... | reverse complement strand
TTGAGCTAGTAGTTTAAATCTAGCATTTTTTAAGGACCGATATTGCATTGTTGGCGATAGTAATGTGAAGAATAGTAGTAGCCAGAACAACAACGCTATGACATCAATGAACTGAAATCCTATTTCCATCCTATTACACCATAACAAGTCTGTCTTAACGTAGAATAATAAATTTAACCATGTTGCGCTAATAGTAGTCTCCTAAAAGCCATGGATTACCTATACTGATGTTCTCTAATCCCTCCTTTTTAGCAGCCTCTAAACATTTCATCATATGACTTCTACTTGTTGGAGGGAGATCGTCCATGAGATAGTCTGGATGAAATGCAAGTAGCCTATAAGGTATTGTAGGATCTATATCTGCTAAGAATCCAGCTATCATTCTAACCTCCTCTTCATCTACATAGCCTGGCACCAATAATGTACTCGCAATTATTAAGGGCGGATCTCTACGTTCACCGATTCTTTTTGCAGCACGTTTAATGTTCTCAAATAATTGTTTATTATCTACACCTGTTAATGCTTTATATATGCTAGGTGTCCAAGCTTTAATGTCAAACTTAAAATTACCACCACTAATTAATGATAATTCCACCGCTTTATCAAGTATATTAGGGTTCATTAATCCATTAGACTCCCAACATACTCTAAATATCCTACCTCTTGTTTTCTCCAACATGAGCTTACTAGCATACAGAGCATGAGGCATTTGAGGACTGGGATCTCCCCCAAAATAACAAACACAAGATACCCTTTCATTGACAAGCTTTGCCAAATCCTCAGCGGAGAAAATGGGCTCCAGTTTTGCAGTTAAATATCGATATTGCCAGTTTTGACAGAATAGGCAGTCTAAGTTACATGCACCATAAAATACAGCTAAGTTATTAAAACCGTACTCAGGACCCTTAGTATAAGCCCATTTAGGATATCCTCTACCTGTACAACCAGGGCAAATCCAGTCAGCAACGCAATTAGTAGGTAAGGGATCATAATACCATTCAAGTAAACCTCTATCAGGTGTTCCCGCCAATCTAACTAACTTTCCATTTCTATTTTCAACTAAACCGCAAAATCCCTTACCTCCTTCAGGAATCCTACAATTATTAGCACAAAGAGTACATTGAATACCCTTTGGATCACGGGGTGGCTCGGGAGGTAAACCAAATTTACCCCTACTTATCTCATGCCCCTTCATAGCTATCTTGAGAGCCTCATTTGGGTTATTTCTAAGACAATCACTACAAACGCCAATGATTTCTGATATAGTCTTTGACTTCTTACCACATAATTTACATGTCTTTTCTTTTCTAAACCTATATGAAATTCTAAATATCATTGATTTTCTCCTGTATCTAGTAGTGGTTCTAGTTTCTTCTTCCGCAGTTTATGCTTATATGTAGTACCTTCATCTATTATGTGTATGACTGTATAGCCCATGGAGGTTAAGGTATCTGCAATGAACCTCCTATGACATTTAAACCATAGCTTCTCACTACACATTATTGCAACTTTACCACTGCCATAAGTATTTAATACTTCGATTAACTTCCTAATTCCATTCATATAGTCTTTAGATTTCATGTAGTTCTCATAACCTCCTTTACGATAACCTCCAAGGAGATCGCCTAACCATAGATACCCTATATCGTGTTTACTTAATGCTTGAGATAAATTATCTTTGTTGAAATGTGGATATTTAGTAGATTTAGGAAATCTCCTAACATCTACTACTACTTTAACGTTGTACATTTTGAGTAACTTGATAAATTCCATTAAACTTCTATTAGAGTGACCAACTGTATAAATCGTTGACTTATTATTCATGGTTAGAGTGCTCCTCTCCATATTACGTCAATAATTCTTGTAGGATTAGGTAAGTTTACGTGAGCCCTTCTTAGTGTATCTACGACTAGCTTTAGGTTAATGTATTCAATGAAGTTATATGAATTGAGAGAATAGTTAACATAGCCTTCATTGACATCTATGATCCGCGCCAAGGCCTTCATATAATCTTTAACATTATCCTGAAGACCTTTAAATGAATCGATATATAGGCGTGCCATTAGGTCTATTAAATTATCACTTATACCTGCGTTAATAGCTAATGTACAACAATAGTAGGGGCCTATTATGTCTTCACATTTAGCTAGTATACGACACTTTCTCTCTTCAAGTATTTTAGCATAGGGTTGCCATATTATTGAGTAATCAACGATTTTCCTTTCCATGTATTTTAGGTAATCCTCTACTTTATTGATATATACCCTATTGAATTTGCCCTTAGTTACTGCTAATCCACATAATTCCATAGTTGATATTTTTGTTGATGCTCCATTCATGTGCTCTAGATCGTTTATAGTTATGTTAGCCTTATTTGATGATAAAACTATATATGCTCCTCCTAATGCTCCTCCTCCAATAATTTTTAAGGCTCCTGTAAGTTCATGGAAATAGAATTGTGTTATTAGTGGTGTTAAGGCTAAGTCTAGAGAACCTCTAGTAAGCTCGTGTGTAGCTGGGATGGCGTTATCATATACATATAATTGAACTCTAAATCCTCTTTCCCTTAACTTCTTCATAAATGGTATTATGAATGGATATTCTAGTGCTCTTAATATCCCTAATTTCAATGTCTTTATCTTGTTTTTATGGGTATAACATGATAACTTGACTATGTATGTTTTCCCTGCATGCCTTATCCTAATTACCCTACCTTCTCTTTCAAGTTGTCTTAATATTTCAGATACTCTACTTCGTGATAGTGAAGTTAATTTAACTAATTCTGCCTGTGTTATTCCTTCTTCACCTACCTCTCTTAGGATGTTGATAATTACGTCCTTTGCTCTCTTCAATACTAGTTCCTCATATAATATCCGCTCTATTAGAGTTTAACGTTAAGCTTTTATACATTTTTCGTGCATCGATGTGTGGGAGAACATATGTTCGAAGTCTTATATGTATTTTTGTCAATAATAATCTTGGCATTAATGTATGTATTACCCTTCTTATTATGTCTAGAGGGTTGGTCTACATACATTTTATGGATTTTCATGGTTATAATCCACTTCATAATAACGATAATTTATGTGAAGAGGTGGAAATATCAATGATCATAATAATTGCCTTGATGTTGTACATTATCATAGGTACATTTATTGCACTGCTTTCACGCAAATATATGATCAAAGGTGATCCGAGCGATTACTTTATAGCGCGAAGGAGTTTGGGTGGATTTATATCAGCTATGACGTATGCGGCTACAACGTACAGCGCTTTTATGATGATAGGCTTAGTTGGTTTAGCTTATGCAACAGGAGTAGGTGCTTTAGGTTTTGAATTAACATATCTAGTTGGAACATTGTTTCTATTATCCCTCTTAGCCCCAAGGGCGTGGCTTCTCTCGAAGAACAAGGGATTTATAACGCCTTCATCGATGTTAGGTGTAATTTACGAATCAAAACTACTTGCGCGTATTACTGCCTTAATTGTTCTAATCGCATTAATACCTTACTCTTCAATACAGTTAATAGGTATTGCTAAGTTATTTGAAGGACTAATGGGATTTAGAGATGCCTACTTAATTGGCTTAGTTACGGCTTGTATTCTTACAATAACATGGAGCATTCTAGGAGGATTAAGAGGAATTGCATGGACAGATGCATTTCAGGGCATAATAATGTTATCTACATCAGTATTTCTATTATTATGGTGCATTATGTGGGGTTTCGGAGATATAAACAATTTCATAAACTCATCAGCACGTATATTAACGGAATTGAACTTAGGTAGTATACCTAACTGGTATTGGAATATAAAGGTATTTCTAGCATATACTATTCCATGGATATTCTTTTCTGTTACAAATCCTCAAGTAGTACAGAGACTGTACATGCCTAAGAATATTCACTCCCTTAGGAAAATGATAATATACTTCGCCCTCTTTGGTCTTATATACACAGTAATTGTAACGCTATTAGGGATTTCCATTAGAGTACTTGCTGAAAATAGATTAATAGAAATGGTAAATCCTTATAATAAGAATCTATGGAATTTAGTGACTCCTAAGTTTCTAAGCTACGTTCCAACAATACTTGCAATATTTACTATCATTGGAATACTGTCTGCTGCTATATCAACTATAGATTCAATAATTTTGTCTCTTTCATCAATGATAGTAAAAGACGTAATGTTAACCATTAAGAAAGACTTTGATAAAAGACATGAAGTCTATATAGGACAGTTATTAGTAATTGTCTTCACAGTCATTGCCATGTTGTTTGCTTATCTAAAACCAGCATTTGTTGTTGATTTAGCGGTTTTGTCATCAACTATACTACTATCATTTGCTCCTTTAACTATAGGAGGTCTCATAATCAAGCGTAAGCCCCTAGTATCATTAACAATACTATCAGCTTTAACGGGCTTACTAATTGTGTTAATTAATGAACTACTTGAACTTATAATTGATATCGATATTGCTAGCTATATACCATTACCTATAATCATATTATCATTATCTACCATCCTTTATATGTTAGGGTTTTTAATTAGAAAGAAGTAATCCTATGAGGCGCTATAATCTTATACCTTTCATAACAGTAGTATGAATTGTGGGTCTGAATCTTGGTTTTTCGTAGAAGGAGTGAAGCTAATGCAAGATATTATTTAATGAAGGTTGCAGCTAATGCAAGAGCTGCATCAGTAAAACTAGAGAGAAAAGCTATGAGTCTTATATCAAGGTCTAAGATATATATGGAGATGATGAGCTTCTATAAACGTCAAGGAGCTTCAGATATAGTCTCCCATATTTCTAAAGATTTTGATAGAGTAAGAATTGCAGCTGAAAAATTATTATGGTTGTCTAGAGTACTTGAATGGATAGCATTAAGAGCTGAAACATTAGCTATTGCGGGTTTAGCATATCATAATGTATTTAAAATTATTGATGTCTTAAAGGAAGTAAAGAGAGACATTGTATGCAAGATACCGGAAATATCAATAATGATAAGTGAAATTGAAGAACCCTTGGAGAAAGCATGTTCATATATACTTCCAGATATAGGGGATGAAGTCAATCCATTTGTGCCTTCAAAAGAAGCATTAGACATTTTAAGAGAAGCCGAAGAAGCGGCTAAAAATAAGTTAAGGGAATCGATGAAGTTAGTTAAGATTTAATCTAGGTTATTCACTCAAATGCCTCTATAACATTCCTCTATAACATTATTGGTCAAGTTATTTAATGATGTTTCTTCCTTCATCAGTTATTTTATATCTACCTTTTTCAGGTACTTCAATTAGTCCTCTATTCCTTAACTTCCTTAGTTTTGCAACTATTTTTCTAACGTCTATGTTGATTTTTGAAGCAATTTCTCTTGCGGTTAGTGGTGTATCTACTTCTGCTAATACCCTAAGTATCATTTTATCTAAATTGTCTAATTGTCCCTTATAACATCTTGGCATAGTTCATTACCTGCATTTCGCTTTACTAGAGCAATTTTAAGGATTACTCTTATGGTGCACTTAGTGGTATGACTGTTGTATAGGTTAAATTTTTGCTTCTATTCCAGTAACCTATGGCGTTATCGTCACCTCAGGATATATGTATTGCTCAAGTTCTTTCACGATATCTCTTCCCTTTACCTTAAGATTGTATTCAACCCACTTATCATACCATTCCTTATTTTCTCTTTCAAGTATTTCTAAAACCCACTTAGCTATTTCCCATGTACCTGCTTTTCCTCCTCGCTCATAAATTCTACATTCTATGATTTTGGCTATAATTCTAGCTAGATTTAATGGTACATTAACTTTTAGTAAGCTGACAACAAGTTTTTCGGGTATAAACTCTTCTTCTCTACCATCTCTCTTCATAACTTTTAATTTAGGGAATTCGGACATGTTTACTCACCCTAAAGGAGTTGTTCTATTCTATAATTTTCGAAATGATAATATTAAAGTATCTAGCTTAGTTAATTAAAGCTTCTTTAATTTATGACCTAAATCATTGATTAGCAGATATCCTTGAAGCGCTGGTGGAGTGTAAAGTCCTAAGCCTCCTACATGTATTATCCTTGTAAGCTTATTTTCTTCTAACTTACCACTATGACCTAATACCAGCCAATCCCAGGGACCTAATCTCAGCTTTCTTCTTAGAATATCTGGTGATGACTGATGTCCATGAGTTATAACGTATCTCTCATTATAGGTTTCAATAATGTAATCTTCAGCAACAGTAACCTCCCTTCTTAGTGCATGATTTTTTCTAATGCAATGATAAGCGTAAGGATCGTTATCTCCGATAATATACACTAGCTCTGCCCATGGAGCAGAGGACCTTATTATTTCTATTACATCGTATACGTGTGGGCATTCCTGCTCTCTTTTACAGTATGTAGTATCTCCATTTAGTATTATTATGTCTGGTTCTTCTCTCCTGAAAATTAATGAGAGCACCATATTAGCTCCAGGCCATGGATACCATAGATTACTTAAAACTATTACCTTCACTTAACCACCTTGACCTGAGATATAGTTCTCTAATACATTTTTAATGTGCTGTAGTCTCTCTTCTCTACATTTTTCAATACATGCTTTCATGCATCTTTCTCTTGACTTCTCTTTATTTTCGTTTCTACACTCGTAGGTACACTCACTTATACATGGTCTGATATTTGGTTCAAGAAGTAGTAGGTGTTTTCCTCGAACTATCTCACTTATACTTATTAATGCCTCTAAATCTAACTTCTTAATTAGTTCTCTCACTATGGTATTTTCATTTTTCTCATAGATGAAGACTTTGTAGTAGGATAATGCATCTTTAATTCTTTTAGCCATTTCAATTAAATTATTCTGTATACTCATAATGGCACTCCTAGGTTATATCTTTTAACTGGTAACTTAATTTTATCTGCAACAACTTTAACTATCCATGCATACTTTATTTCTCCCATACTTCTTCGCAACTTCAATTTTCTATATACTGCTCTAAAGAGTAGAGATCCATTATTATCATATACTTCTATGAATCCCTTAACTTTGCCATAGATGTTTCTTACTAGATGAACTTGAACAGCATATTCATTATCACTTAAATTAACTATTATTTTCTTTGCCTTCCCTTTAACATAAACGGGTTTTATGTACTCTTCTACTCCTTTAGCTGGCTTTACTTCGCCATCTCTTGACACTATTAATGCTATCCTCCTTACAGCATGTTTACCGCTTTTACTCTTAGATAATTCTTCAATTAACATAACTGGCATAACCGATCACATTAGCCAATTCTAATATATTCTTAATATACTTCCTTTTCTCTCTACAACACCTTTGTTCACCATTATTGATAGGACTCTAACATTCTCTAAGGACTCTGGTAATATTCTTGTAAGACCATTTATTTCAACTACTTGTATGCCCTCTTCATCTACTTCCTTGACTAAGCTGCCATCTGATAGGTTATATATTGAAGCATTTACATTAAAGCACTTCACGGTTTTTTCCACTTCTTCACCTTTAATCCTTACTGGAATTTCCGTTGTCGCTGCTTTCAATCTTAGTCTTACATGATATTTGTATTCCATAATTTAACCCTAATGGATAAGGAGGCGATCTAGGTATTAAAGGTAATGCGCGGTGAATACGTCCCCGCCCAGCTCATCCACCGCACTTCGGCGGAGTTGCTGGGCATTTAACTAATTATGTTTTACTCGCTCTTATATTTTTAAACTAAACCTCAATGATTAATCAGAGGTGTAGGGTAGTTGATAGAATCATATTTATGGATCTTTATAGCATCGTTAATGCCGGGGTTTGAGGGTAGATATGCAATAGTTGTAGCTATATCGCTTAGCCTAGACCCTCTTATATCATTTGCTGTAGTAATGATTGCTTCAATAGTTCTTGCAGTAACTCTTGCATACCTGGTTTCCATTGTTGATGAATTGCTAAACAGGATTGCAGGACGGGGAGGATTAATTGGAAAGTTAGCAAGTTCCTATTTACAAAGAGTTAACTCCATGAGATCTAAGGTTTCCGTACATGTCAAGAAGTATGGGGTGATAGGTTTAGCACTTTTTGTTGCAATACCATTACCTGTAACTGGTATCTGGACGGGAGCATTAATAGCATATTTATTAGGATTGAGGAGAAGGCATAGTATAGTTGCTTTAATTATTGGAGGACTACTTGCCAATATTATAACCTTTACATTAACATTCCTAGTGAAAAATGTAATAGGACCTTAAGTTAAATAAATTCATTAATTAATTGCTTTCTAGGCATAAGTCTAGAAGAACCTGAATTCTATAACGTGGTTAAAGAATGCATGAATAATATTCTAATATCCTTATTATAATTCCGTAGTCTATGCCTATGTAGCCTAACCTTGGAAGTTTTGTTCTAAAGGAAAGGTGTAATTGGTACATGCCCTTAGGAGCATTATCACATATTCTTAGTATTATCTTAAACTCATCTCTGAATTTTACTTTGTTCTTAGTTACTTCTTCTATTCTTATGTATTTCTCTGCATCTTGGAAGTATTCCCTAATACGACCTCCACACATGCTATAGTCTACTCTAACGGAGAAGATAGTCTTATTAAGAATTTCATTTACAAGTTCATCTACACTTACATTTGGTCTTTCTGATGTCCTACCTGTTAAGTAAGCCCATTCACCTACAGCTAATGACCATTTTACTGTATTCCTAATCCCCTCCATGTGGGGTTTTACCTTAATTACCAGTTCTATTGTCTTCCCTTTACTGGTATTTACATCTATACCTCGAAAGTAAATTCCCTTAATGGCTTCGATGTACTTTCACGAGTTCCATTTACCTCAATAACTATTGGGACGTTATAGCCTGGTGGACATGGGAAGGGTATGTCATTATTTATTCTTTTCTTACCCTTAGTTTTGGAACCCATATCTAGTTTGCTGGTATTTCTGATATTATAGCTCCTTTTAGTTAGATACTTAATCTCCTTTTCTATGCTATGAGTCTTAGTGCTTAATTGTAGTACTTTAACATCAGTAAGTGGTATAGGCTCCATATTATGTATTTTCTTTAATTCTACGTTCTTTCCTCCTCCATTGTATAATGTCTTAGTGTTTCCACGAATGTTATGGTAAGCGATAATAAAAGTACGAGCAGTAGTGTAACTCCTACATATAGATGAGACACGTTATCCTCGATAATGATGTAGGGAAAGGAGTGTATATAAAAGAGTGCAGTATGTTATGTAATGCTCTCCTCATTAAACTCGTATATGGTCTTAGAGAATATCAGGGGGTGCCGACTTCATCAGAGTTCAGTGCGGGCTACTCTTATTCTTCATCTAATTTTTCACTACTGTGGTAAAGGTTATATTGTTATCTATCAATAATATTGTGATTAGATGTAAGGAAAGGTTTCGGGGATTTAGTCATTGGTTCTAGTAGCTCATGTAACGGATACTCATCTAGGCTATAGGCAGTATAATTTAGAGGAAAGGGAAAGAGATTTATATAATCTCTTTAATGAGGTTATTGAAAAGATATTAGAGGAAAGACCCGCATTAGTAATTCATACTGGTGATTTCTTTGATTCTCCTAGACCTCCAAATGACGCTTTATTATCGGTATATAGGGGTTTAAAGAAGTTAAAAGAGAAAGGAATAAATGTATATGCCGTAATGGGGGATCACGATATACCCAAGAGAAGTGGTTCTCCTCCTCACATGCTTTTTAGAGAACTTGGACTTATACATGTAATAGGATATGATCTACGTGATTATAATAGTTGCTTTTCATCTCTAAAACTAAATAACATTGAAATGCTACTTGCCGGGGTCAGAAATACTCCTAAGAGAGCTCGAACGCTATTACTCTCAATTCTTAAAAGATTAGATGAAAAAGCAAAAAAGTATAAGAAAAGCATTTTAATGTTACATCAAGGAATTAAGGAACATTTTCCTTTTGACCATGAATTAGAGCTTAAAGAACTGCCAAAATCATTTACATATTATGCTCTTGGGCACATACATAGGAGAATGATATTTAGGCTTCATAGGGGTATTGCAGGCTATGCTAGCTCTATAGATGTAATTAGAGTTGATGAATGGGACGACTACGTTAAGAACGGCAAAGGTTTCTACTTAATTGACTTATCGGGAGATGAGCCAATAGTTCATAAAATAAACCTGGAAAACATTAGACCTCACATAATACTCGAAGTAAGTTATAATGAATTAGAAAAGAAGATACCAGACATAGTGACCATGATTACAAAGCAATCCATGAAACCAATACTACACTTAACCATTAGAGGAGCGAACATTGATAAGTCACGAGTATATAGGCTTATACACAGGTATATAGTTGGTAAAGTATTAACTTGGAGACCAAGATTTGAAGATGTAAGAGAAGAGATTATTAGACGAGAAGAATTAGTTAAAGAAAGACTCGATCTAGAGGATCTCCTTAAACAATTACTTAAAAGAGAAGATGAGGTAAGCCTTGCGTTAGCCATATATGAAGCACTATCGGAAGGAGATACGTCAAGAGCCATAGCTATTATAAATGAGTTTATTGGGGTTAAGGAGTAATGATCATAGAGAAAGTTGAGCTTGAGAATTTTATAAGTCATAAGAGGACATCTATAACATTTGAACCTGGGGTTACTGTAATCGTAGGACCTAATGGTGCAGGTAAGACAAGCATTGTTGATGCAATAAGTTTCGCATTACTAAAGGAACATACTCGTGGAAGTAAAATAGTGAACTTAATTAATAGAAGAGCTTTAACGGCAAAAACTAGAGCATTCTTCCTCGTCAATGGAGTAAAATACATGGTTGAAAGAACAATAACAAGAAGCTCATTAATTGAAGATCGAGCATCAAGTACAGCGTACCTATACAAATACGAGGATCATGGACTAAGACTTATAGCTAGAGGAGATAAGATCGTACAGCAGGAATTAAGGAAAATATTGGGTATTGAACCAAAAACATTAATTTATAGCGTTATCGTCAGACAAGGAGAAATAGAGCAATTAATAACTGCTCCACCATACAAGAGAAAGGAAATAATATCATCACTGCTAGGTCTTTCGACAATAGAGAAAGTATATGAAAAAATGAGAGAGATAATTAACTATTTTAAGCATAGAAAGGAGATACTTGAAAAAGAAATAGCTTCTATAAAACAGCTAAGTAATCTAATAAAGGTAAAGGAGGAGAAAATTAGGGAACTAAATAGCAAGCTAAGTGAAGTAGTTAAAGAAAAAGACAGCACTACCAATAAACTACATCAGCTAGAAGAGAGGTATAAAGAACTTGAACTTAAGAAGAATAGATACAATGAACTAATAGTGAAAAAAGATTATACAGAGAAAAGGTTAAGGGAAGTAGAAGTAGAATTAGAGAGAATAAACAATGAAATTGAAAAGCTAAGAAACATAGACGATTTA
>Ga0190367_1001890_pt1 | contig 11467 bp, 9 predicted proteins | sample 4872181011_MG_FD_171838 | JGI IMG/M metagenome (GOLD analysis project Ga0190367, IMG submission 171838) | Hydrothermal vent microbial mat bacterial communities from Southern Trench, Guaymas Basin, Mexico - 4872-18-10-11_MG | ecosystem: Environmental > Aquatic > Marine > Hydrothermal vents >... | reverse complement strand
CCTTGACGTCTCCGCTTCCATGCGCTATGGAGAAAAATGGCTTACTGCCATAGGTTGCCTAGTCTCACTAATAGAGATAGCGAGGAGATCTAAGGATAAAGTGGGAGTAGGGACGCTCTGCGTAAAAGACCCTAAGATAATAGTTCCCATAAGCCCCGTAGGCCTCAGTGAATACCTCTTCAGACAGATCTGTAAGGGGGAAATAGAGCCTATGGGGAGTGTTGGAATTTACGAGTCAGTTAAGAGGCTTTCATCGTACTTCTCACGAAGGAACTTTGTTGTGCTGATAACTGATGCAGCACATGAAGTAGAGGAGATCAAGGATTCTCTCAAATTCATTAGGGAGAAGAGCATGGGAGTTGGGGTTATAATGATCATAGATAGAAGGGAGCTAGAGATACCAATAGCCGGTTTAATCACATTGGAGGATTATGAGATACCGACCTCCTTGGGGCTTGAAGGAGACGATGCAAAGATGCTGTCCGCTTATCTTAAAAGGCACCTGAGAAAAATAGAATTGAGTATAGAGAACATGGGCATTCCCTACGTAAAAATCACTAGATACGCAGAGATACCGCAGAAGATCAGGAAGCTAGTAAGCCTTTATGGAAAAACTAGGGAAGTGTCCTATGTCTAGCAGGAAAGAAAGAAAGATTAAAGAAAAAGTATCTTTGGTAGCTGTTTCTCTGATCTTCTTAGCGCTTTTACTGGCCTTACTATGGTTTCTCCTTCCTCTAGTCAGCTTACTGTTCAGTCTTGAACCTCAACAGACGGGAAGAGAGCCCTCGCTCAATGAGCTAATCCAGGCTACAACTTATAGTGCTGTAGCATTTAAGGAAAGCGCTTCACTCCTTTACGATACCCTTTATACATACCCTAACGCAGAAAGGATGGAGTTAATTGAAGCTCTAGCTAGGAATTGTAGTGAGTGTTTAAGAGAATTGGAGAAGATTATAGCGAAGTTAAACATTCCGTCTAGCAGTAAGAAAGAACTGTTGAGGAAGAGCGACTTTTACTTAAAGTTAGCGGAAGACTCCAGGAAGCTCGCGCATCTCAGCCGCGAGATTAACAGTACTCGAGAAGAGTTAGAGTTAGCCCTCTACACATACAATTCAACTAACCTGAAGGAGCTCAAGGAGAGAATAGAGAGACTAGAAGAGGAACTAAAAGAACTCTTAAGCACGTTAAAGAAAATTCCGCCAAGTATGCATCTTTCAGAAACTCATAAAGATTACTTCGAGAGAGGATTACGTAACATTAGGAAGACTATCGAAGAGCTCAAGGAGTGGGGGAAGATCTCGGAGATATTGTCTGAATACGGCGACTTGGCACGTAAGTGCACGGAGCTGAGGAGGCTCATGGAGAAGCTTGCTGATGAGAGGGATACTGAAAGTGCTCTTAATACCTTGAGGAGAATGGAGGAAGTATTGGAAGAACTGTCCAAAGAAGCTGACAGACTTAACGACTTTTATCGTAAGGCGCAGGAACTCAATCCCGCCTCGGCGGGAGCATTTATGGATTTAGAGAGTACCATAAAAAGCTCTGCAATCAGCCGGGAAGCCCTAGAGCAACTAAAGGGAATTCTGAATTCACTAAAGGACAAGCTCCGTGAGGGAAAAACTCTCCAAGAAGCTTTGCAGGATATAGCCAAAGAGAGCAACATGTATCCCTACTTAAAAGAGTACCTGGACTACCTCGCCAAGACCTCCCTTACACAGGCTCCTAGCCAAGGAGCAGGTGGTACGGGAAGGCCAAGGGATTAGCCATGAACATACTCACCGAGATCTTGAAGTACATTTACGCCCTCCTTCAGCTATTACAAATGCTTGACGAACTCAAATTTGAACATAGTCAGTACATGTACGTCCTTGTATTAGCCCCATTAGGTGTTTTCTTAATGGTCCTTATTACCACTAGAAGAGCCTGGAAGATCAAGAGAACACTTGAGGTGGGTGCTACTAAGGCTCTGATCATCATCCCAGTGTATGCTATAAACCTCCTATCGAAAACTTTACTGCTCCTTCTCCTAATGCTCCTGTTGCTAAAACCCTACATACTTGTCGAAAGAGTGATCCCGATAGAGGAGGAAATGGAGGGAAAGTACATGGATAAGTCCATTGCGTGCATAGTTTTAATAGACTGCTCCCACAGTATGGCCTTGAACCTTCGGAATTCCTCTAGACTGGAGTTTGGCAAGTTAATGGCCATCAGCCTGTTAGATAGGTTAAGAGAAAACGATACTGTAATCGCCGCCTTCTTTGCAGACAGCATTGTTGCCTCAACTCCTCCTAACGCTAGCGTGACCGCTATCAAGGAGATGATCCGAAAGTTTAACGCTACCCACGACTACACGTCGATAGGCAATGCGCTAAGCTATGCTCTCTCACTCCGCGAACTCCTTCAGAAACCGATGGCGATAATCCTAATTTCCGATGGAGGAAATAATGGAGGTGCCAATCCCCTTGAGATAGCAGAAAAGGCTCGACAGATGAACGTGCCCATATTTACAATATTCGTCGGAGACGGAAGATATTCTAATAGATACGTGCTTCAAGCAATTGCTTCTAAAAGCAATGGAACATTTTTCGACTCATCAAATGTAACCACAGAAGCCTTAGGAAAATTCTCTAAGGTTATAGTTAGGAAAATGAAGTACCTAACATTAAAAAGAACTTTAAGGCTTGAGGAAAGGGTTCTCGTTAAAGATTACAATACGCCGTTTCGCGTTATCACTAGAGCAATGCTCGTATTGGCGTTGTTAATGTTCTTAACGGGTGTCTAAATTGATGCTTAGAATAAACTTGGAGCTACTAGTTCCTGCCTTAATACTCGTACTATCAGCCTTGATATCACAAGTCTTCGTCCCAAGGATGCTGAGGAGGCTATTCACCTTTAAACATACTATGGTAAAAGTCCTCGTGAAACACTTCAAGAAAAGGCCTAGTAGACGCTGGTTAAAAATGCTCTCAATGGGTTTTAAAGCTATTTTCATAATATCTCTAGTACTCGTCCTCCTGGCGCCTGAAGTTGTGAGAAAGGAGAAAGTCGTTGTAGACGTTAAAAGGGAGATACCAGTAAGCTTAGAGAGATTGGTCAGCACCCCTGTAGTAATAATCATGGACGTTTCTGGGAGTATGAAGGGAGATAAGTTAAGGCTGGCTAAAACTGCAGCTGTGATGTTTATAAAATCACTACCCTCCGGATTTAGCATAGGGTTCATAGCCTTTAGTGATACAGTGGTCGCAGCAGAACCGCTAACGGACAATAGAAGTGCTGTCGAAAGACGAATAGCTCAAGTGGAAGCAGGGGGTGGAACGGTATACTCTGCGCCCCTCGATTTAGCTCTAAGTTGGCTAAGGGTCTACTCTCAGCTTAACGTCACAAGCTTTGTAGTCTTCATAACTGATGGCTTACCCGCAGATACGCCTTTCTACCGCAATATACTCGCTGAATACCGCAAACATAACATTACAATATTTAGTGTTTTCATAGGCACTGACCTTAAGGGAGAGGAGGAGACCAGGTATATGGCTAGGGAAACCGGAGGAAGGCAGTATACCGCGAAGACTATAGAAGAATTACCGCGAAGACTCCTAGCAATTAGCAGGGAAATAAAGCGTTTCACGCTCGTTAAGATCGATATAAGAGTAGAGAGAGAACTGGAAGTAAAAATACCCCTCTACGAGCCCTTCCTTATGCTAGCACTATTATCGCTACTAGTTATCTGGCTGGTTAACATAAAGATCTATAAGGTTATATTCTGAAGCATTGCTGTAGTCGTGAAGCTCAGCTAAGTTCAGAGATAATATCATTCAATTTGCCTGTTAGCTCGTCTCTTGAAGACAATTGATATCTTTTTAAGATTTTAACTGAGCCGTCCCCCTTTAAAGATCCGACAATTATATAGAAAGACTGTCTCCCCGATTCCGAGTCTTCGTAAAGGAAACGCTCTACTAATGCTACAGCGTCATCGGGAACCTCTACTTTCTCCACACATATACTGAAGAAGTTATGCGATATATCGTTATAAGTAATGTTAAAGGTGGAGGAGAGAGATTCGAGGGGCAAGAGGTGTCTTTCGACATTGAATTCTTCCCTTAAACCATCTTTCTCTACTACTCTCCCACCCTTAAGGACTATTATCGATTTACCTATCCTCTGAACTCTTATGTTGCGCTTTTTAGGATAGCTGATCCTAGCTTCAAAGGAAAAGGTATAGTAGTGCCCCATGGTGGTGGACCCCCTAAACTATTCTACAACCGGTACTCCGAATCTCCTAGAAGCTCTAACATGCTCCTCGTAACTAATTGAATCCACGTCAATTATGCCTTCATAGGCCTCTCGGTAGACTTTACCCTCAATGAGCTTTCGAATATTTCGCTTATACTTATAGTCCACTACTCTCACGCCTACTATCTCCTCCCACTTTTTAATGGGAATGCCGAAGGCTTTCTGCGCCCTATCGCGGTAAAGTTGAGGTAATACATTGAACGAACAGAATGGTATAAGCCTTCCATCTGGCATAATGTAGTGAATATCACAGCGCTGAACCCTTGCCAGGTCATGGTTGTAAAGATCCTGGAAGTGCATCATTCCCAAGAAGAGTGTTTTATAGTGAAACTCGCCTAGGGACTTATAGTCATGCTTTACGAATATGTTGTATAAGAGTCGCACGAACTTCTTCCCCTTAAGGCTCTTAGGAACATTTTTCCAGTCCACAAACTTCCTTAACTTTAGCGCTAACTCAAGTAGCACTATTTTCTTACTCTTTCCGCTCGCGAGCTCGCTAGCCTTCTCCTCTAAGTACTTCATAAACTCATCTACGTGCACAAAACGAGTTATTGGTACGAGCTCATCTCCCTCCTTAAACACATAGGTGGCTGCACCGCAGGCGAAGTGTGTCGTAAAGGTTAGTTGTGGCTTACCTGTCAAGGCCTCTATGAAAATCGATATGGGGGCCACTGACGGAACGGGATACCAGTCCTCTCGCGAAATCTGTCCATCTGTTTGTTTCTCGATTTCTATTATCGCCTCCGGAATTGTTATTCTCTCCTTTTCTCGCAGTTTGCGCGGCATTCTTCCCGTAATAGAGACTGGTTGCATGTTGAGTCCTCTCACGATATCCATATGCTTTACGGAAAACTTTATCATCAGCCCTAGTTCATGCGTGTTGTAACCCTTTATTAACGTGGGTACGAGAACCACTCCTAGTCCGGCCTTTCGAAGATTTTCAAGCGCATACGGTACTTCCCAATGGTTCTTGGGATTCGTGAAAGGCGTTACACCGTCAAAGCTCATATAAACTACATTTGTCCCAGCTTTACGCAACTTTTGGGGAAGATCCTCATCGTACGCGAACTTTATTCCCGTCGTGTTAACTTGTACATGCCTTATACCGGCCTCCTTAAGAAGCCTTACAATTTCCACTAAATCGTCCCTAAGCGTCGGTTCCCCTCCCGTTATCTGTACAGCCTTGGGAGGAACTGGTCGCTCAGCAAGCATCATCTTGATCATATACTTTATGTGTTCTAGTGTTGGTTCGTAAACATACCCTACCCTGCCTGCATAGAAGAAGCAGTTACTTATGACTAGCCCGTCTCCTGCTATAAACAAGTGACTTTCAGCGTCAACTTCCAGATCATAGACCTCACCTTCAAAGTCCTCATGACGTATTTCAGCAATACTATCGATCACGAAGTCCCCAAGAAAACGAGCTTCCCTTGTCCTAGAAGATATCTCAAGGGACCGGAGCGAACATGTAAGTGATCTTGTGGAGGCAGAAGAGGCAGCTAGCTGAATTAGAGGCACAGGACGCCTAAAGGCTTCATTTAAGAAAGGTGTATAGCTTATGGAAAGGACCTTATCTCCTATTTTTAGCCTATCTGCACGCTGTTTAACTATCCTACCGCCTTTAAGCACTGCCACTCGATGTTCAGGAGTTACCTTTACCTCCCTTCCAAGGCTAGTTCGTATGACTAGTACTTTTCCTTTATACTTTCTCCTTAGGACTTTAGTAACCCTAACCCACTTGGCGTGCCCTGAAACAAAGCCCAGAACTTCAAGGTTTTGGGGTACAGCATACTCCCCTCTAAATTCGCCCACTTCGATACGGTGTTTAAACTCATATCTTCTAGCCAGCTCTTCGAATGAAAGCAACTTGACTGAATGCCCGAGTCTAACAAGGATTTCTTGATCTCCCGGTAAACAATACCAGCAACTTAGGTCACATCTATTTGTTGCAACTAAGTTTATCAACGCAGTGTGTGACTTATGCCTAGCGCATAGTCCACAGTTGTAGGGACATGGAGCTATTAAATCGACATAGGGTTCGACACCCTTTCCATCAAACTGCCACTTGCTGAACTTCTTGAATAGTTCAGCGTCTCCCCAATACACTTCCTCTATTTCGCCGTGTTCAGGACACTTTTTCCTTATCCAAACCTTTCCATCACGTTCATAAATGACCGCGTTTAGAAGGGATAGACAGTGAGGACATGCAGATTGCGTGTAAGCTATAAGCTTCTCCCCCTCCCGAAGTTCGGGTTTATATGCAAGGTATAGCTTGTAATCCCTTCCAGGTTTTGGCATGAGGCGGTACATCACCTTCTTTCCTATTTTCTCAAAGTCCTCAGCCTTAGCGTTGAGTAGCGATAAGTAGTCGATGCCATAATCCTCTCTCCCAATCTCAACACGAGGAGTGCCCAAAGTAGTCGCCTGAAAGTCTTAATGGATCTAATGGTATTTAAAGATTTCAACCAAAAAGTACTCTGAAAAGGTTTATTTGAGATCCTACAACCGTTCAATTGCTCCGTATCGTTTTGTGTCTTTTTGATACGGAGCATGTCATTACGGATGGGTGTCCTTCAAGCCCGACTGCGGGAGCACCTTATCGCTGACATCACTATTTGGCTGTCCTGTTCGGCACTCCCCTCATCGAACTTGGATTCATAGAGGCTCATAACCCTCGCCCTCATCATCGGGTTCAGCATCCACTAGCTATTCAAGAGAAGATAGATATAAATTTACTTCTACTACAGCATTAACATACATAATAGCCCCAAGAGAACTCAAAAAACAGAAAAACACAGTTTGAAATAGAAAACGATCACAGTTTCGGTATCCCTTTTAAGAGAAAGGTTAAAGATACAGTTCCAGTAAAAGGTCTTGGTGAGACATTGTATCCAAACGTTGTGGATGATTTTGAGATAGTAGCAATTCAGGCGAGAGAAATTATCGACTCAAGAGGAAATCCTACAGTCGAAGTTGATGTGGCCACTCTTGGGGGCGGGTTAGGACGCGCCGCCGTACCTGCTGGGGCTTCAAGAGGGGAAAATGAAGCACTAGAGCTAAGGGATGGTGAGAAGAGATTCCGAGGAAAGGGTGTTCTGAAGGCCGTTGGAAACGTCAACAATGTTATCGCAAAGGAGATTGTTGGCATGGATTCTCGATTTCAAAGAGAGATCGATGCGAAGATGATAGAAATAGACGGTACACCGAATAAGTCTAGGCTCGGAGCAAATGCTATTCTAGGAGTATCGCTTGCAGTGGCAAAAGCTGCAGCTGATACCTATGGAATGCCGCTTTTCCAGTATCTTGGAGGACCTAACGCCCACGTACTTCCTGCACCGCTCATGAATATCATCAATGGAGGCAAACATGCAGGAAATCTATTGAGCATCCAAGAATTCATGATAATTCCCATAGGTGCTACCTCGTTTAGAGAAGCACTTCAAATGGCCTGTGAAATCTACTACTCATTGAAGGACTTCTTGAAGGAGAAGTACGGTCCCACAGCATTAAATGTGGGAGACGAAGGAGGATTTGCGCCTCCCATGAAGGAAACGAGAGAAGCCCTAGATGCTCTCATTAAGGCCATAAAAAGCGCTGGTTACGACGAAAAGGACGTCGTAATAGGTCTCGATGCAGCCGCTTCAAGCTTTTATGATAAAAATGAGAGTAAGTATCTCATTGATGGACAGAAACTTGAAACTGCTCAACTTCATGAGTACTATATGAAACTTATAGATGAGTACCCGATAAAATCGATCGAGGACCCCTTCTACGAGGAGGATTTTGAAGCCTTTAAGGAATTTACAGCCAGCGTTGGAAAGCGAGTACAGGTAGTAGGCGACGACCTGTTCGTGACTAACATTAATAGACTTAAGAAAGGCATTGACCTAGGAGCCGCGAACGCTCTATTATTAAAAGTTAACCAGGTGGGCACGCTTACAGAAGCTTTAGATGCTGCTGTGTACGCTTTTCGTCACGGCTATAAAGTCATCGTTAGCCACAGATCAGGAGAAACCGGGGACACAACAATAGCAGATCTTGCAGTAGCTCTGAACACCGGACAGATAAAGACCGGAGCTCCCGCCCGTGGAGAGAGGACTGCGAAATATAACCAATTACTGAGAATAGAAGAGTTCCTAGGAGAGTCAGCGAAATACGCTGGAAAGCTAGGTTATCCCTAAAACCCTTTAAACGAGGGTTTTTAATGCTGGGACCGGATGAGAAGATAAACTATGTTGCATCCAATGCGATTATAAAATTACTGTATGACCAGATGCTTAAAGAGCATGAAGACAGGCTATCTGATCTCAAGAGCAGGGAGGTTCTTTACGTAACGGACCTGGTCTCATGTAGCCATAAGAGAGAACTAAGAATCTTGTATCCTGAAATATACTTCCGTTTTGAGCCCACCGCAATACTAGGAGGACTTGCTCACAGAGGACTAGAACAGTACCTAATCGAGCAGGGATTTGAGGTGGAGAAGGAGTTCGAAATACCCTTCGAGCTCGATGAACGCATTTATCGAATTAAAGGACGAGTAGATGCTAGGAAAGAAGACCTTGTAGTTGAGATTAAAACAGCTAGAAGCGATCAGGGAATACCTCACTTACACCATGTGATGCAACTGCAAGTGTACTTGGTGCTACTTGACGCGGCGCAAGGAATACTGATCTACATAACTCCTAGTAGGCTTGCTGAGTATAGAATCGATAGAGTTGAGATAGACCTAAAAACGCTCGTTGAGGAAACAGTTTATGATCTACGTCATCCTCGTTGGAGCTGGGAGTGTAAGTACTGTCCCTTCAGCAGGATCTGTGCCTATACAACATAGCTACTTAAAAAGCCGCGACAGTAATGCCTCTACTTCCAAGGATTCGTGAACAGCGACCGCAAAAGCGATAATCCTTGAAATCCGTGTCGATAATACTATTGCTAAAATGCATGACGCATCTTCTCACAGCACAATGTCGAAGGCCCAGAGTGTGCCCAAGCTCGTGAACAGCTTCCTTAAGACACCTTAAGAGAAAAAGCTGATAATTCTCGGACAGGCCATAGAAAGCGGTAGAAAGCCTCTTTAAGTACACGATGGCAACTCGCCCGCCTAGTTCCGCTTCACCGAAAACGAAGTTAAGACCATTAGAGTAGGCATCGGCGTTCATAATTCCCAAGATCTTGTCGTAGTTGTGTGGTACAAGTTCGTCAGCGTATCGTCTTAAAAATGCTAGAATGAGTGGAGAGAAGTACTGTCCCCTACTCTTATCAAAAAACCTTTCATTGAGAGAAACAGGCTCAGCTACGAGAAAATCGATGTTTAGGTACACTTTACTAAGGTTTTCAGAGAGGTAGTCTAAAACGGTCTTCTCAATCAAACCTATAGGCTGAAGTAGCACTAGCATGGAACTCGTTAATTTTAAACTTTAAGAAATAAATACTATTTCCTCACATAATTTGGGTGAAACATTAGGTTGTAGGTTTCTGTATTATAGTGTGTTTTTCTATAATTCTTAGGCTGTTAGAAATGTTTGTAAACTCTTGAGATATATGAGTTAATGGGAGGGAATGAGCCTTAAGTATTCCCAGTTCGATGAGAAGGTGCCAAACAGGACAGCTAAATAGTGAAGTCAGCGATAAGGTGCTCTCACAGTCGAGCTGGGAGCAAAAGCTTGCCTCAGTTTCAGGTTTTATCATCCGCGGATCACTATATCCCAGAAAATTTTGGATCTATTAACAGCAATTCCCCTGTTTAGAGCAGGCGAATAAATGTAAATGTATGAGGCATCTACTGGAAGCACGTTAGAGAAGGGGGTCTGAGTAATATTACATATTCTTATTAGTAAGAAACCTTCGCTGTTTGTGTGCAGTCTCTGTATTAAAGCCTCCTCGCTCATGGAGACCTGCGTTGCATTTGTGGACCAGTACACTTCTATTGGACTATTACTTAGGGGATTGCCGTTTCTATCTAATGCTCTTCCAAAGATCTCTATGGTAGTGTTTCTCGGTAGCACTAAGAGGAGTTCTTTGTACACTATTCTACGCTCATCATAGACTACTAAGCTCAGAACATTAAAAGGCTCTAAGCATGCGACCTCGTATACCTGCACGCTATCGGCACTTTGCATGCCGGATAAGAAGTAAGCCTCGATAACGTATACCGTCAGGAGATGAGTTCTATTCAGAAAAGAGGTATGCTTGATGATCCTCCTTATTTCAAGAGGATAGTTTATCACTAAAATGACCCTCTCACCGGGGAAGATTATACCCCCCGTTAGGTCGAATATTCCTCCCCTTTCACCCATAACGAGGATCATAACGCCGTCAGAAGGTATAGAAGACGAGGGTAGCGAAGCCTTACGAAGTACGCTATTAAGAGGAACCTCCTCCACTCGTTCGGGAAATAGTATGCTCGAGAGATTTGTTATAAGCAAAGCGAAAACTAAGGCCAGTAGTACTCCCATAAAGTATTTTCTCTCGTCCATGCAAGCATCCACCTAGCCCTAAGTTGAAGTATGCATGAAACTAATAAAGTGTTTGCCGTACTTACGGTGTGAAAATATTCAATATATATAAATGTACTTTCATCAATCTCAGTGCGCTATCTTATAAAACGAGGAAGAGAAAGCTCTAGTGAAAACATGCCAAAGCCCAGAGAAGAGAGATTCCTTATAGACTCCTGGGAGGAGAGAGTCGAAGATCAAGTAGAGAGAATGGAGGAAGAGGCAGAGATCTACTTCCCTGAAGAGGAAATTATAGAGGAAGATGTCGAGCCTCTAGGCTCTAAATCTTACGACTACAGAACTTTCATAAAAGAGATCGTACGGAAGGCGAGGAATAAAGAAGAGGCGATAAGTGACCTGATGTGCATTTTAAAGCGTCATGAGTATGTACGCAGAAAGCTACTGGAAGAAATTCGCCCTTACCGCCGACTCATTAGACGCTATTATAAACTGCTAAAGTATTCTAGGACTAACTTAACCGTTAGAGAGAGAATCTTCGAGATGCTAGGCCTAAGGGGAAGGAGGGATATTGAGGAGATCATCTCTCAAACCACTCGTACGTTAAACAGGTTAAGAAAGTTACGAAGACAGGAGATTATCGTAGCAAGCCATCTCTATAGGCTATGTTCATCGATGAAGAGAAATTGTGAGACCTGCTCGCTTAAAGGCCTATGCGTGCACAT
>Ga0190367_1001889_pt1 | contig 11468 bp, 7 predicted proteins | sample 4872181011_MG_FD_171838 | JGI IMG/M metagenome (GOLD analysis project Ga0190367, IMG submission 171838) | Hydrothermal vent microbial mat bacterial communities from Southern Trench, Guaymas Basin, Mexico - 4872-18-10-11_MG | ecosystem: Environmental > Aquatic > Marine > Hydrothermal vents >... | reverse complement strand
TTGGGGGACCGTCTGCTAAAGTTTTTTTTGTTTGTCATAGTAGACGCAGCTTCTATTGTAGGCTTCTCGCCTACCCAAGTAGACCTTGACTGTGTAAGCGTCAATCTAGTGTTATAAAATGCAGCAGTCCTAACCTCCAAGTGACCTTGACGCTATGTTAATTGTCTATCTGAATTCTCCATCCTGACGTATTATGAGTAGTGGTATAGAAATTAATTTAAATATTAAGGTTTGTTTAATATATCTATGTTAATAGGATCCACCTTGTTAAGAGATACTATTCATTCCCCAACCATCTCGTGATGGCTTGGCCTTTTGATTGACTTCAACTGTTTTGTCGTCTGCCTTACGCCTCAAGCGTAGTAAGCTTAAGTAATCCTTTAACTTAAGATTTTAGCTATTTGATCGCTTTTAATTATTAACTTAGCGAACAAGTTATTAGTTAATATAACCCTCAATGATTATTAACTACTCAGTTTATGAATTTGGCTTTTTAGACTCTTAATAGTTTTAAGCTTACGGGAATTATGTCTGAACCCAAGTTCACGCTTGAACCCCAGAACACGGCCCTGCTAATCATTGACATGCAGAATGATTTTCTGAAACCAGGCGCACCTTTAGAGGTACCAGCTGGTAGACAAATTATACCTAATATCAAGAGACTACTGAATTTTTGTCGTGAAGTTGGGATTCCAGTTATCTACACAATATTTGTTACTTCTGAAGATACTAAGGGCTTGATGTGGCTTTTCCATCCCGAACACGCTCCGCCGACAAGGGCTTGTTGGGAGGGTAGTGAGGGCGCTGAGATTATAAGTGATCTTTATCCTCAAGCCGGTGAGAGGGTTATTAAGAAGCATTGCTATGACGCATTTTACGATACTGATCTTGATACAGTTCTCCGTTCATTGGGGGTCAAATACCTCATCGTCACTGGAGTCATGACGAATTTTTGCGTAGATTCAACGGTTAGAGGCGCTTTTCATAGACAATATAAGGTTGTAGTAGTTAGTGATGGTGTAGCTTGTCCCTGGCCCGAGATTCAAGAAGCTGAGTTGAAGACTTTCGAATGGGGGTTTGCTAGGGTTTTAAGTACCGATGAAGTTATTCATGAGCTGAAGGAGAGATTAAAGAAGTAACTTAGCTCACCAAGAAGTTTTTAATGAATTAAACTCAACATTTAACTTAAAAATATTACTTTTTTTATAAAAAATGTGGTTAAGTGGTTTTGAGCAAGTGCGTATATCTCTCGAGCAGTTTTCTTCCTTTATCTGTCAACAAGATTATCCTTTTTAGTAGGCCTTTGTCCTTAATTAGACCTTTCCGATCAAGAAGGTCCACGTGGGCTATAAATTGGACTGGATGTATTCCAATCATCTTAGCTAGCTCAACAGTTGGTTTACCTGGATTTTTATCGATTGCATCAAGTATTTTTAGGGTAACAAGACCAAGCCCCTCCTTTTCTATGAGTTCTCTTTCCTCTGAAGTCAATGGCCTTAATTCGTCTATTATCTTTGCCCCCTCAGAGGTTAGTTTTAGCTTAAACAGCTTTAGTCCTCTGTACCCTTCTCTCTCCACTAATCCTTCTGCTTCTAATTCGTCAACTAGCTTGATGACTTTGGACCCTTCTAATAGTAAAGTGTCAATTAAACCTGCTGTTGTTTTTATTCCCGACCTAACGGCTTCAAGGATCTTAACTTTTTCCTCTGGAAGTGTTCTTAAGTCTCCTCCATTAGTTGCCGTAGCTGTTGGAGTAGGTAATAGCCTTGGCACAGGATATTTTGGCTTAGTGAAGGGGGTAATTATGAATATGAGGGATAAGCATAGAGCTAGCCCTAACCATATGGGGTGTATTATTGTAGCATCGTAGCCTAAGGCAATCCATATAACTTGGACTATAGCCGTAACGGTAGCGGATATGAAGGCGGCTGTTGGAGTTACCCGCTTCCAAAGGAGACCAACTATTATTGGGATGAAAGTAGGTATAATGAAAGCTGCACCTATGGATAGAGCGTACCAAGTGACCCATGGAAGTATTAGGGCGGTTATCAAGCTTATAATGCCAAAGACAACTGTTAAAATCCTGCCTGGTAGAACTAGCTGTTCAACCGTGGCCTCTGGCTTTACGAACCTTTGGTATAGATCTCGCATAACTACGGTACCTGCTCCCAATAATATGGGGCCAGTAGTAGTGAAAGCCGCGCTCATTAATAGTAGTAACATGTAGCCATCAATTCCCAAGGGTGCTTTTAGTACAAGTAGAGGGAAGGCGGCAAAAGGATCAAATTTTACGCCTGGATAGGCTGCTAAGGCATAATATCCGTAGAGGGCTAAGCCCCAAGTGAAGAATAGCGCAATGTAAATGCCTGAGAAAATAGAGCCTATGATTAAATGGCGGTCATTGCGGATGGCCACGCTTTTAATCCAATTTTCCTGCGCGCCCCAGGGTATTATAAGCCACATGGCTAAAAGTGTGAGGAGGCCAGGGAAGAGAAAGTCTAATCCACCCCCTATCTCACCCATTCTAGCGACGTTTGCAAACTGAGATATTATGTCCCATGGGCTACCGTAGGCTGACCATAACCACCCCCAGCTAATAGGTAAGGCTGTCATGATAATGATGCCCATAACTATGGTGGTAACCCATATGGCCCATAGCCCTCCTAAGAAAATGTACGTCATGTAGATAGCAGTTGATAATATGGCACAGTACACGTAATCTACCCCTGTTAAGGCTGATAATATGTGTCCGAGCCCGAAGATCTGTGGCTCCATGACCCCCCATAGAGCAAGTAAGCAGGCAATAGTGACGGCTAATCTAGTTTTACTATCATATCGTGCTTCTATCCATTCAGGCACGGTGTATACACCTGAGATCCTTATCATTTTGCCTATGACCCATGGTATAGTGCCATAACCTATCGCTGCAAAGAAAACGCTGAAGAAAGCAGTCCAGAAACCCCAAATGATGGCGCTTCCAGGGGCGAAGTAAAGTGTGGTAGCGGATAGCATCATTGATCCTTGTGCCAGGCCGTAGATGAGCCATGAGGCTTCACGCCCAGAGGCAAAGTAGTCCGATATGGATCTGATCCACTTTCTTGTCACGAAGCCCAGTATTATTAGGATGGCAATGAATATTAAAAGCTGGCCAAACATAGAAAATAGCTTTGCCGTTATTTCCAAGGAAAATCCCCCTAATTTATTTATCTATACCTAAAAATTGTAGGTCTTTTGTTTTCCATATAATGCTTATTTAGAAAAAGAGTTTATTAAAGACGAAGTTCCCTAATTCTCATAAATAGTTATAAGAAGGATAATCCTACTATTTCTATATAAGAGGCTATGCAGATACATATCTTAAAGAAACTTAAATTTCTTGGGTTAACTGAGAAAGAGGGATTAGTTTACGTTAAGCTTCTTTCAATTGGTGAACCTATTACAGCTTATGCTCTAAGTCGCTTACTAAATGTATCGCCGCCTGGGGCATACATGATTCTTGAAAGACTGGAGAAAAAAGGTTTTGTGTTTTCCGATCATAGCAGACCCAAGAGGTATATTGCAGCCCCTCCTGAAGTAGCTATTGCAAATTATATTAATTTATTAGAAACTAAATTAACTTCTATGAAAAAGATAGCACAAGAACTTTCGACGATCGTTGGCAAGGAGTCTTCAAAGTCTTCAGAGAATGATGCTTTCTGGCTCATTAGTGGACAGAAGGCCGTCATGGAGCATGTTAGGGGGTTGATTAATAAGGCACAAAGGGAGATCTTGGCCTATGTTTCGCCGGAAGGCTTAATAAGAATGGTTAAGCTTCATGATTCTGAGTATTTTGCAGCTATGAAGAGAGGTGTCAAAATAAACGTCTTAGCGCCAATTACAGGTGTTCCTTTTGAGATTATTAAGAGGATTAAAGAGTGGGGAGAATTAAAGGCGATAGATGAGATTTACGCACGTTTCTTAGTTATTGATTGCGACGAAGCGGTGGTGATGACACATACACGTAGGGGTCTTAAACATTACGTTGGTCTTTGGACAAGAAATCCTCATTTCATAATGATGCTTAGAATATTCTTTAAAGTTATAGAGGAGAAGTCTAAAGAAATAGTTATTTAATGCTTTTCTTCATAAAGTCTCTTTATAAGTTGAGCCTTCATTTCGTACCTAGGTAGTGTACCAGGTGGCACTAATTCAACGTCCGCGCTGATGTAAAGCTTCGCTCTTAACTCCTCTTCTATCTCTTGCTTTAGGGTAGCTAGATCCTCAACACCCTCTCCGTACTCAACCTGTATCTTTAAGGGGGGTGTTACTCTTGGCGGTGGCTCAGTTAATAGTATTTGAAGGGCACCGGTGGTTTTAGGTCTTAAACTTGCAATTATATCTTTGATGGCCGAGGGAAACACTTTGACGCCTGACACCTTTAACATGTCATCAGTCCTACCGATACACCTAACCCTAAAACCTGTTCTACCACACTCGCACTGCTCGGTCCATACGATAACTCTATCGCCTGTACGGAACCTTATGAGGGGGCAACACTCTCTATCAATAGCTGTGTATACCAACTCACCGGTAGCACCCTCAGTGATCTCAACGTTTTCGCCGGTATCCGGGTCTATAAGCTCAACTACTACGTAGTCTGGAACTAAAAAGTGCATCCCCGTTTTATAAAAGCACTCTCCGAAAATTATTGGTAACATGTCGGCATTACCTAAACCTTCACGAGCGTCAGCTTGCCACTCCTCCTCTATAGCACGTCTAACACTTGGTATCCCAAAGCCGGGTTCAGCGCCACCTATAATCTTCCTTATTCCAAGTTCCCTTGGCTCAATATTATATCTTTTCTTAACATACTCGCCTAAATAGGTAGCAAAAGATGGAGTGCAATGGATTACATTTGCCTTTAACCACTTAGTAAAGTTTACTACACGCTCAGACGTGCCTGGCCCTGTACCTATAGGCACGAACACAGCGCCTATTTCCTCGATAGCATCCTTAAAGGGCAAGCCGCCAACGAACACCGTTAGAGCCATGGCATGGATTACTATGTCGCCCGGTCTAACCATGGCGGAGTAGCAAAATCTTGCGACGGCATCCTTAAAGACCTCGACGTCATGCCTTGTTAGCCCAACGATAGTGGGTCTGCCTGTAGTCCCCGATGAAGCATGTATACGGATTACATTGCTAAGGGGTACACATGCATGAAGACCTAAGGGGCTTTCCTCTTGGCTCTTCCTTAAATCCTCTTTATCTGTGAATGGAATTTTTTGTAGATCCTCTATGGTCTTAATGTCACTTGGATATAAGTTATTTTTCCTAAAAAGCTCATGATAGAACCGGCTTTTAGAGTAGACGTATTCTATCTGTGCTCTAAGCTTCTTTTCTTGTAGGCGTTTAAGCTCCTTGAGAGGCATTGTTTCAATTTTTTCATTCCAATATTTCGGATACCTCTCCCATGAACTATCGTCATGATAAATTTCCCTGGGCATAAATGGTCTGATGAATCTTTCGCATATCCTTCTATTTTAATGCTTCTAGTAAACTTAGTTAATTAATAAGGCAGATATAAATGCCTTCGCAACTTTTCCAACAGTACTATGACTGCCTCTACGGGAGAAATCGCGTTGAAGGGCATGCTAACTATCGATATCGACTCAGGTAGTACCTTTACTGATTGCTTCGTAACCAATGGGCTTCGTTACGTGAAAGTTAAAGTGGATACCACCCCTCATGATCTTGCTTTATGCTTCTTCGATGCTCTTAAAGAAGCTGCTAAAGCTATAGGTGTAAGCGACGTGAAGGAGCTAGTCAAGAAAGCTTTAATAATCCGTTATGTAACTACTCACGGCACCAACACCTTCATAATGGGAACAGGAGACAAAGTTGGCGTGCTTGTGACTAAAGGTTATGAGAAGGGGTTATATGCTGAGGGAGAAAACAACCCTATTTTCAATTACGTGTCTAGGGATATGGTGATCGGAGTTGACGAGGAGGTTAACGATGAGGGCAGGGTTGTCAAGTCGGTTAATGAAGAGGAGGTATTAAACGCTGTCAAAAAGTTATTGGATTTAGGCGCTAGGATTCTCGTTGTAAGTTTTAAGAACGCGCACTTAAATCCTAGTAATGAAAGAAGAGTTAGAGAGATTATCCGTAAGTATTATAAACCTCATTACCTTGGCTTTATCCCCCTAATTTTAGCGAGTGAGTTTTGTAAAAGAAGGGACGAAGTTACAAGAACCAACCTTGCTTTAATGAACGCATATATCCATAGGTTAATGGCAAGTTTTCTGTATAGGGTAGAGGATGAGCTTCGAACTATGGGTTATAGGAGACCCTTGATGACGGTACATATTAACGGCGGCGTCGTCAGTATCTCCAAGACAAGGCCTATCGACACTGTTGGTTCAAGTCCTGTAGCCGGTATGATGGGCTCGCTTTATTGGTCTAAGGTTTATGGAGTTAAAAACGTAGTTACCATAGAAATGGGTGGCGCGAGCTTCGATGTAGGCTTAATAGTTAACGGTATTGTTCATAGTGCCAAGGAAACGACTATTTTCGGCGTACCTGTCAAGGTCCCCATGGTTGAGGTCTCATCGTTCGGTTTAGCTGGAGGTTCCATAGTTAAAGTTGATATGGAGGGTAACTTAAGGATTGGGCCTGAGAGTGCGGGTATCCTCCCAGGTCCTGCTTGCTATGATGCTGGTGGCGTAGATCCTACAGTACTCGATGCCAACGTGATCCTAGGCCGTATAAATCCAGAATACTTCTTAGGTGGAAGGAGGAGGCTCAATGTTGAGAGAGCTAGACAGGTATTTGAAGAAAAAGTTGCCTCAATTCTAGGTATCAGCGTCGAAGACGCAGCACTACGGGTTATTGAGAGGGTAGCTGAATTAGGGTCAATTTTCATAAAAGACGTTACGGCCAAAGTAGGCAGGTCTCTTGAAGATTATGTAGCCTTCGTTTATGGCGGCTCAGGGCCTGTACATAGTGCTGAAATATGCGAGAGGCTTGGTATATCAAAGATCTACGTTTTTCCCTTTAGCCCCGTCTTCGGTGCTTTCAGCTCTTCAATGATGGATGTCCTACACATTTACGAAGACCTAAGAACTTTGCCCTTGGCTAGAGAAGGCGAACCTGCCTTACCTATTGGGGAATTTAATAGTATTGCTAAGACGCTAATGGAAAATGCCTACAAGGACCTTGAAGGGGAGGGCTTTACCAGACAGGATGTAAGCTTTGAAGTAGAACTCGAAGTTAAGGATGATAGCAGAGGAGAAGTATATGTAGTTCCCTCTCCAAAAGTATTGTTAGATGGAATGGAGGACGTTAAAAACATACTAAGGAGTTACCAAGACTTAACTGGATGTCGAGAGATATCAGGCATGAATTTAATGATTGAACTATTTAGATTGAGAGCTAAAGTGACACTGCCTCACTTTAGGCCTACGCGATTCGAAGTCCTTGAAGTAAAAGCCGAAGAGGCAGTTAAAGGTGAAAGGTTAGTTCAGTGGTTGGATGGTAAGTACTTGACTAAGGTTTATGACTTTAACCGCCTTAAACCTGGGATAAGGATTGAAGGACCAGCAATTATAGAGAGCGTTGATACCACCTATGTGGTTCCTAAAGGTTGGAGGTTCATGGTTGACGAGTATTTAAATGGAGTAATCGAAAAAGTGGGGGTGGCTTAAAGTGGGACTTAAAATCCGTGTAACTGAATACTTGTCAATTGATTTAGAGAAGGAAGTTTGGTGTTGTAATCGATGTGGCTATGAATTAATATCGGCTAAGGAGAACTACAAGAAGGGTTGCCTAGTTTATGACCGCGATCCTAGGGAGATTTGGCCACCTGTAGTTGAAGGAGAACCTTACGCGTTAACTCCTAATCCTAACCTATGCAGGATCGTAGAGTTTTACTGCCCTAACTGCGGAACCCTCATTGAAACGGAAGTACTACCCCCTGGACATCCTATTACTCATGATATAGAGCTTGACTTAGATGCGCTTAAGGAGAGATACTTGAAGGAGTTAAGGAGGGGTGGTTAATGAGTTCTAAACCATCCATTAGGCTGAACACTATCGACATAGATATTGGAGGAACTTTTACTGACTGCTTCGTGGTATTTGAAGGAAGAACAGCTCACGCCAAAGACTACACGACACCCTACAACCTCTCGGTTGGCTTTATGAGAGCTTTAAGGAGAGCAGCTGAACAATTGGGGGTTTCGCCAACTGAGCTTTTAGAGAAGACCGATATGATAAGGTACTCCACTACATTAGCGATGAATAGGCTCCTTGAAAGAAAAGGAATTAAGTTAGGCTTAATCACAACGGCAGGGTTTGAAGATACGATCTTTGTAGGTAAAGGAACTCAATGGCAGGATGGGTTAAGGGTTCGTGAGAAGAGAGCTTTAACACTTGTTCAGAAGCCCGAGCCATTAATTCCTAGGAAACTTGTGGTTGGGGTGAGGGAGAGAATTGATTGTTTCGGGAACATAGTAGTGCCACTCGACGAGGAAGATGTAAGACACAAAGTCAGGTACTTAATTAATCAGGGAGTCAGGGGTATCGTAGTTTCGCTTCTCTGGTCCTTTATCAATCCCGTACATGAGCTACGCATTAGAGAGATCATCTATGAAGAATACCCAGATTACTACGTTGGAAACGTTACCGTTACGTTGTCACATGAAGTATTGCCAAAGATAGGCGAGTATCCAAGGACGATGGCAGCTATACTTAACGCCTACCTCCACCGAGCTATGTCAGAAGAGCTAACTGCCCTTTATGACGAGCTCAGAAGCCTTGGTTACCGGAGACCTCTTAGAATTGTCCACAATACAGGCGGTATAGGTGATTTATTCACTACTACGGCTATAAGGACATATAATAGCGGGCCCATAGCGGGACTTATGGGCTGTCTACATTTAGCGAAGCTTTATGGAATAGAGAATATAATTGGGACCGATATGGGCGGCACGAGCTTTGATCTGGGCTTAGTAGTAGGTGGAGGTATGCCTACTTATGAGTGGGAGCCTGTTATTGATCGGTGGCTCATAGGAATGAGCTACTTAGAGGCTAGATCAATAGGAGCTGGCGGCGGCTCAATTGCGTGGATAAATAAAATATACAATAAGCTTGAGGTAGGTCCGCAGAGCGCAGGGTCTATGCCTGGTCCAGCCTGCTACGATAGGGGTGGTGAAGAACCAACCGTAACTGACGCGGATTTAGTCTTGGGCTACCTCAATCCTGACTACTATTTTGGCGGGAGAACGAAGCTTAACAAGGAGAGGGCCTTTAAGGTTATTGAAGAGAAGGTGGCCCGTCCATTAGGGGTAGATGTCGTTGAAGCCGCAAACATGGTAAGGAAAGTAATCGACGGCAATATGGGTAATGCAATTTTCAGGGATACAGCACTTAGAGGATATGACCCTAGAACCTTTGCTCTTTTCGCTTATGGTGGAGCAGGTCCGACTCACGTTTGCGGTTATGCCGAGTATGTGAAGCCTCAGAGTATAATGGTATTCATGTTCTCTCCTGTTTTCTGCGCGTTTGGATCCTCAACTCTTGATATCCTTCATATCTATGAAAGGAGCATTAGAATGCCATTAAGGGAGCCAGGCCTTGAAGGTAACTTCGTACTCGATATAAATAGGTTTAATGAGACAATACTCGACCTTCAGAATGAAGCTATACGTGAATTGAAGGCTGAAGGAATCGACGTGGAAAAGAACCCACCCATTTTCAGCGTAGAATTAGATATGAAGTTTACGCAGCAAGTCCATGTATTGAGGACACCCTCACCACGTATATTTGTTCGAAGCGTGGATGATGTTAAGAGCATCTACGAATCTTTCATTCAGCGTTACGGGATGATACATAGCCCTCTAGCTATTGATCCAGCTGGTGGCGTCGTTATTGAAGGCGTAATATTAAGAGCTCTAGTGCCTCAGCCAAAGGTTGAATTACCTAAGCATATTAGCAGAGGTAGGGATCCAAGCAGGGCCTTAAGAGGTCGGAGGCCAGTGTATTGGGAGGAATTTAAGGGTTATGTCCAAACCCCATATTATCATGGAGAGAAGCTTGAGAGCGGTAATGTGGTTGAAGGTCCTGCTATTGTAGAGTTTGAGTATACAACAGTTGTTTTACCACCAGGCAAGCTTATGAGGGTTGATGAGTATCTTAACGGCATAATTGAAAGTGTGTAATTAGGGGTGGTAGATACGAGTTCTATTAAGAAATGGGGTTTAACACCCGATGAAGTGATCGAGTTACTTAAACCTGAGAAGCCAACCGAAGAAGAACTTAAGGCAGCTGAAAGGATTACACCTGAAGAATACTCAATATACTTTGAGAAGTTAAACATGATCTGTGAAGAAGCTAAGGAAACATTTGTTAGGTCTGGAGTTACGAGTATGATTCGTAGTGGCGATCTTGCCATTGGCATTTACACCTTCAATGGTGATATGGCTACTGGATTATGCGGCACATTCATACATGCTGTGACCATGACACCTGCAATAAAATACATTATGAAGCGATATAGGGATGTTGTTAAGGAAGGCGATGTATGGTTTTTCAACGATCCTCTTTATGGGGCCTGCCATAATGTTGACCAGTACTGTGTCATGCCTATTTTTCATGAAGGTAAGCTGATTGCATGGTCGTCCGCCTGTGTCCATGCAGGTGATGTTGGGGCCTGCGAACCTGGCATGCCTGTTAATGCAAAGTCCCGTTATGATGAGGGATTAAAATTCTCTCCTATAAAGATTGTTGAGAATTATCAGGTTAAGGAAGACTTATTAGAAGCTATTGGTGGTATGACAAGGACTCCCAGAGCTCATATATTAGATTTAAGGGCACGAATAGCGGCTTGCGATAGGGTGAGGATGAGGGTTCAGGAAATAGCAAAGGAGAAGGGTGCTGATTTCGTTGTTGGTCTCCTTCGTAAAATGATTATTGAATGTGAAAAAGGGTTGCGTGAAAGAATTAGGAAGTGGCCTGATGGGGTTTATAGAGCGACTGCGTTCCTCGATGCATTAGGCGCTAACTTAAGTTTAGCCAAGGTCACCTTAACGCTGAGGAAGAAGGATGACCAAATAATTTTAGATTTCACTGAAGGGACTTCACCTGAAAATCCGACGCCATATAATTGCTTTGGCCATGCAGCAATAGCGCACGCGAGTGTAATGTTATTCGGGTTTATATATCACGATTTACCGCCCAATTCTGCGATGTGGGCTGTCCATGAGTTTAAATTTAAGAAGGGCACTATAGTCCATGCCAATGAGGAAACTTCAACGGTTCAAGGGACACCGCTAAACATAGTTACGTTCTACTTAATACCAGCCACTTTTTCAAAGATGATGTACTTAGACGAAGAGAGTCGAGCACTTAGGGTTGCATGTGGTTATGGTAACACATGGGGTCACTTAATTCTTGCTGGTGTTAATCAGTGGGGTGAACCTTTCGCAGAC
>Ga0190367_1001888_pt1 | contig 11473 bp, 3 predicted proteins | sample 4872181011_MG_FD_171838 | JGI IMG/M metagenome (GOLD analysis project Ga0190367, IMG submission 171838) | Hydrothermal vent microbial mat bacterial communities from Southern Trench, Guaymas Basin, Mexico - 4872-18-10-11_MG | ecosystem: Environmental > Aquatic > Marine > Hydrothermal vents >... | reverse complement strand
ATATAATAAAGCCTGATTAATAAAATCTTTCCCATCGACACTCCAATGCTTGGTGTATTTGCTGGGAGAAGACCCTATTCTTTCCTCCAGAGCTACCAGTTGTGATATATTCAGGGTATGTGTATTGGGGACGTTATTGTTCTGTGGTCTCTATTTTGATTGGGTATAGGTATGGTATTACTGTATTATTTATTGTTTTTGTTCTCACTTGTGCGTATATGGATATTTTTTGTCCATAGTCTTCCATCGGATTAAGGTTTGGGCTTGCTCCTTTGGCCACGACGTATATCCATCCTGTTTCGTCGCATATTATCCAGTCGCTTCTTGTCTCAGGTGGTGATGTTGTTGGTGGTCCTAGTAGATCCTCAGGTATTTTCCAGCCGCAATAGTTCCCGATTACTTTGATATATTTCCCATCGTATTTGGCTGGATTATTGAGTATGTCAACTATCTTTACTTGTTTGAACTTCTTTTGGCCACGCAATATTATGGCACCACACAGAATCGTGAAGATTATTAGGAATGCCAGGAAATAAAGCTTTTTTCCTTTCATTTTAACCACACCTGGTAATATTGCTTGTCCGTCCGCATAGTGTTCCCTAGTGTTGAATATTTAATCTGATTGAGTATTTTTCATTGTCCCGATTCTATCTTGATGCTGGATTATTTTCGCACCCATCTAGAGAAACCATTTCTCCACGATATCTATGAGTCTTGGATATTTCCTTCTTAGTATTGCGAACCTCCAGGACTCCTTTCCTGATTCGTATTCCTCGAGGAACTCTTTCTGTGACACTATCTTCCTAGCAATGTTGGCGACTTCTTTTTCTCTTCCAACAAGCTTGGATATGCGTAAATCAAGGAGTGTTTTCACGGTATTATGTGTCTGCCTCTTCGAATAGAAGTACTCTATCGCATTTTTTAGGTAATCGACAGCGATGTTCGGCTCTATTACTCTTATTGTGGGTTTTTCTTTCACATATTTCTCTATTCCCACGACCTCAAGAGAGGGTGTGGCTGTCCTATGGACAAATGGTACATCCATAACTGTGATGTCAACCTCTATTGTCTCAACTCTAAACCCCTCAAGCCCGTACTCCCTAGCCTTCTTCCTAAAGATAGGCCATTGCTTTTCCTCCCCAAACCCATATCTCCTTAGATAGTTTGTGAGGGTTTCTCCACGTAACGCATAATGTCCGATGGCTGGGAGGAGAATTGTCCTTTTGAATGAATATATGTTTTCCGCACCGATTCTTCTTAGCCATTGCATTTTCTTTATGTTTAATGTTAGTGTCCCTATTATTACCTCGTGTTTTCCTAGTCTAAGTATCATCGCTCCGTTGTTCTTGATGATGTTGTTGTTTATTTTTTCTATTAGGTCCTCAACGTTTTCGGTTGATATGAGGTCTAGGTCAGCGAGACTAAGACGTCTCTCGTCTGGACGGAAAAAACATGTGTTTATTCCGTAGCCCCCTGAGAGAATCATATATTTCTTGGCCATATAGATCGCCGTGTCAAAGAGGGAGAGATCCCGTATTGGCATATATGGCTTTACTAGGTCTGGATTTAGGTATTTACGGGTCTTCTCTATGAAACTTTTATCGGGGATGTCCATATATCTTAGGTTTGTCTTTATCTCTAATATCTTCTCAATGTCCATTAGATCTATCTCCAGCATGGTTGATACCCTATATTTCGGATACTGCAAGGATGTGGTCGGGTAGAGGACTTGGTCTCGTCTTGGAGAAATCTGGCTCTAATCCTAAGTGCATTGCTACCCTATCACCAAGTATTGTTGTTCTGAATGCCTCGTGGATTTTCCTGGAGATGTCTGGTTGGAGTGTATAATCCTCTGGTACCTCTGGGATATCCATATATAGCCTTAATGCTTCCATCTCCTCGAAATATATGTAGTATCTCATTAGGATGCTTTTGAGAACCGCAATGAGGAACCCATATTTTTTGTAGTCATATTGCTTTTCAGCTAAGTTTATCATGTGCCTAATCCTCCCTTTTTCTTTCCACTCAAATGCCTGTGGGAGGATTATGCCGATGAGTATTGAGAGTGTCTCTAAAATATCTACCCCCCAGCTATCATAATTGATTATGGAGTCAACAAGTGCCTGTTCGATCGAGGCTATGGGTATTGCCGAGTTTTCCATTCTAACGATACTATAGTCACATTCTTCTAGACTTGACACAAAAACCACATCAATCCTATATTTCTCCGCTAGGGGGGTCTCACGGTAAAACCTGTAGAACTTCCTAAACTGGTTACGCATCTTTCTGTCCACGACTAGGAGGATCCCGGAAGGCATAACATCATTCCAGGAGAGCCCATTAAGTAGGAGGCTTATCGTCCCCGACACGAAGTAATTATCGAAAAAGAAATCTATCCACTCATAGAATGCTAAGCCTCCATCCAGCACAACACCACCATATAGAAAATCAACAATACCTGATGGCCCCCCTAAAGCATCAGCAATCCTAGAGATAGACCATGTGGAATATCTCTTTCTCCTCGGATCAATATTTCTGGATACTAAACCAAACCAACGGAGAATCCTAAGGCCCCTTATAACCCTACTAGGGGGGATCCCAATATTCCTAGAAATTTTGCCTACACCAACACCTCTATGTGGATATACCGCCCCCTCACTAACCATATATTTGATTATCCTGACAGCATCAAAAACCAACCAGCATCACCCACAATAATGTTACAGAAAAAATAACATTATTAAAACATACAGCATTATGTGCTATATAGAACAACACAATTGACTATATAGAAGGACCAGGGAGTAAAATTCAAAATGTGCTTATTAAAATGAAAAGTTAGATATCATAGGAAGGACTAGAAGGATTAGAAAAAATAGGAAAAATACTATGTTTAGCTCTCAAGGAACTCTTCTTCCTCTGGTAGCTCTACGGGTTCTTCAACGAGTTCCTCCATCCCCACACCTTCCCGTTTCCTCTTTCTTCTCCACCACATAAGGAACACTACCAGCGATATTGCTGCTACTACTGTTGCCGCGATCGCCGAGATTATGAGTGGTGTTTTAGTTGCCCTCTTTGGGGAGACCTCAAATGATACCCCGGCTGCGCCTTGGTTTCCAGCTAGATCTACCGCCATTACCTCAACAAAATGTCTGCCCTCCGATAGATCCTTTAGCTCATAGGTTGTTGTGTTCAGTTCTATCCATTCACCCATATCTACGCGGATCTCATAGTATGCTATGCCGTAGTTGTCTGTTGCCTCCCATTCCACTGTGATGCTTGTAGCACCTATTACTTCGTTGGGTTTGGGAGACACTATGGTTATTGTTGGAGGTGTCAGATCTACTGTTACTCTCACGGAGGCTATTTTTTCATGGCCAAAAATATCCACAGCCTTCACATAGATCGTGTATTCGCCCTCAGCAGGTATGGCAAATACATAGGATGTCGCGCGGCCCACATCCTCCCATGGACCATTCCCAAGCTTGATTTCGAAGTGATCTATTCCACCGGCATCTGTCGCATTCCACGTGGCCAATACGTACTCCCTATTTACATAGCTTCCGTTGCCTGGGGAAATTATCGTGATTTCTGGTGGGAGTAGGTCGACAACAATCAATATTACCTTGGAGTTCGTGTTGCCAGCCAAGTCTACTGCTTTCACGCATATTGTGTGGACTCCATCAGAGAGGTTTTCGAAAGTATAGGTGGTACTCTCCGATATGTTGACCCACTCCTTACTATCAATTCCCACCATATAGTATCCTATACCATAGTTGTCGCTAGCGTTCCATACTATGGTGATGTTGGAGACACCCACACATGTATTGTTTTGGGGCGTAATTATCCATATGTCAGGGGGTGTAAGATCAACTATAAATGTTGTTGATGCTGTGGCTGTATATCCACCACTATATACTGCCCTTACCTCGACAGTATGTTCTCCCTCACCCAAACCCGTGATGGTGTAGTTTGTAACCATACCAACGCTTGTCCAGTTTCCAAGATCCACCCTAATCTCGAAGTAGCTGATATCGGATATATTAGTGGCTGTCCATACAACCGTTACCTTTGTGCTGTTTATGTAGGATCCTTCCTCTGGGTACTCTATGGTGACATAGAATTCAAAGCTTATGATAAAGACCACTGAGTCCTCAGCATAGTTGCCAGCATAGTCAACCGCCCTGACATATACCCTATGGATACCCTCAGTTAGGTTTCTAAACGTATAGTTTGTGGCTATACCAACGTTTATCCATGACTCGTTATCCATCCGTATAAGGAAATGATCTATGCCACAGTTATCATTGGCCTCCCACTTAACAGTGACATCTGGGGAGCCTATATATGTACCATTTGGTGGAGACTTTATATCGACCCATGGGTTGGATATATCAACAGTAAATATTACCAAACCCTCATCCATACGGCCAACATGATCAAACACACGAACCTCAACCCTATGTTCTCCCTCAAGCAGATTCTCGAATGTATAGTTCGTTGAGAGATCTACATTGATCCAAGAGCCACCATCAATACGGACTTCATAGTGGTCAACACCTATACTATCGTTTCCAGACCAAACTATGGTAACATTACGCGACCCAATGTAGCTCTCATTTGCTGGCGATAATATTCCTAATGTTGGTTCGAAAAGGTCAACTGTGAATGTTGTAGAATCCATGGCTGAGTTCCCCGCATAGTCAAACGCCCTAACATCAATCGTATGTTGGCCCTCTGAGAGACCAGTAAATGTATAGCTAGTATTGGTACCAACGTTGATCCAAGAGCCACCATCGATCCTTACCTCGTAGTAATCTATGCCAGTATTGTCGCTTCCCTCCCATGTTGCTACAACGGAAGGCTTATCTTCATAGCCCCCATCCAACGGGTTTGTTATGTCTACATGTGGTGCTGAGATATCAACAGTAAATGTTACTGAGTCCTCGTCATACCTACCAACCTTATCAACTGCCCTCACCTCCACCACATGGTCGCCCTCCTCTAGATTTATGAATGTGTACTGTGTCTGGGTTCCTACATTAATCCAGGAGCCTCCATCTATCCTTATCTCGTAGTGGTCTATCCCTATACTATCACCCCCACTCCACTCAATAGTAACATTCCTCGTCGCGAGGTATTCTCCCTCCATGGGTTGTGATATCCCAACATACGGTGGTGATAGATCCACAGTAAATACTACCCTACTAATACCCTCATTTCCAGCTAGGTCTACCGCCTTCACATCAACATAATGCTTGCCCTCGGATAGACCAGTAAATGTATAGGCTGTATCCGTACCCACATTGATCCATGAACCACCATCAATACGAACCTCATAATGATCAATACCAGTATTGTCATTTGCGTCCCATGTAACATTTACCGTTGAGTTCCCTATGTATGAGTTATTTAGTGGGAAATTAATATTCACAAGCGGTGGCGAAATATCAACAGTAAATTCTACGGAATCCTTATCAATATTTCCAACATGGTCAACAGCCCTTACCTCAACAATATGGTATCCCTCCTCCACATTGGTGAACGTATAGCTTGTGCTCGTACCAACATTAATCCAAGAACCACCATCAATCCTCACCTCGTAATAGTCGATACCTACACTATCACTACCATTCCACTCAACAGTTATATCACGTACATTGAAATATGTCCCATTGGATGGTGAAAGTATACTTACTGTTGGTGGTGATAGATCCACATAGAAAACAACAGAGGTACTACCAATATTCCCAGCATAATCATAGGCCCTTACCTCGACCCTATGTTCTCCCTCAGATAGACCCATAAACTCATAACTTGTCGCATTACCAACATCGATCCAAGAACCACCATCAATACGAACCTCATAATGATCTACCCCTATATTATCTGCACCACTCCATGTAACCGTGACATTGGAGGATCCTATATATGTATCATTTGGAGGCGACAGTATCCTTACAGCGGGAGCGGATATATCAACCGTAAATCTGACACTATCAGTAGCAATGTTCCCCACATGATCAACCGCCCTTACCTCAACTAAATGTCTTCCCTCAACAAGGTTCTTACAGACATATCTCGTCTCCAAACCAACATTGATCCAAGAACCACCATCAACTCTTACCTCATAGTATGCTATCCCAATACTATCACTACCCACCCATTCTACTGTTACATCCCTCACATTTAGGTATTCCTCATCCGTGGGAGATGTAATACTTACCGATGGAGGATTCAAATCAACCGTGAAACTGACGGAGTCCTCCCCTACGTTACCAGCATAATCATATACCCTCACATCCACAACGTGTGATCCCTCCGACAGACCTGTGAATGTATAGTTGGTGTCTGTGCCAACATTAATCCATGAACCACCATCAATACGGATTTCATAGTGATCTATCCCTATGTTATCGTCCCCCTCCCATGTCACCGTAACATCTTGCTCCCCAATATATGAACCCTCCTCAGGGGATAGTATTGACACCATTGGGGATGATATATCAATCGTGAATACTAACCTACATTCACCAATGTTGCCAGCATAGTCTATAGCCCTTATATCAACGATGTGTTGGCCCTCCGCAAGATTTCTGAATGTATACGAAGTATAGCCATCCACATTAATCCATGATCCCCCATCAATACGAACCTCATAATGATCAATACCATAGTTATCGCTACCACTCCACTCCACGGTTATGTCTCTCTGATTTATATATGACTCATTAGATGGCGAGATCAATGTTATTGATGGACTAGTAACGTCAACTATGAATGTAACGGAATCCATAGCGACCTCGCCACCTGTACCGATAACCTGAACATCAACTGTGTGGGAGCCTTCGGAGAGCCCAGTAAATGTGTAGCTTGTATTAGTCCCAACATTAATCCATGATCCCCCATCAATACGAACCTCATAATGATCAATGCTACCAGAACCTGACCATACAACCTCAACATCTTGGGTACCAATATAACTACCATTCGGAGGAGAGATTATCTGGACTGAAAGGGCTTCCAACTGCACAGTAAATGTGACGGAATCACTACCAATATTTCCAGCAAAGTCGAATGCTCTGACATCCACAGTATGATTGCCCTCTGATAGATCTGTAAATGTATATTCTGTACTTGTCCCAACATTAATCCATGATCCCCCATCAATACGAACCTCATAGTGATCAATACCATAGTTATCGCTTCCCGACCATGTAACAGTGACGTTTGAGGAACCAATTATATCACCATCTGATGGTGATGTTATCTGTACAGTTGGTGCTGTAATATCTACAGTGAATGAAACTGAATCCATATCAATATTCCCAGCCCTATCTATCACCTTAACATCCACTACATGAGAACCTTCTGATAACCCAGTAAATGTATATGATGTTGATGAACCAACATCGATCCAAGAGCCATCATCAATGCGGACCTCATAATGATCTATACCAATGTTGTCATCACCAGACCATGTAATGGTCACATCTGTTGTGTTAACATACTCGCCATCAGATGGTGATGTTATATTTACTGAAGGAGGTGTTATGTCCACAGTAAATGTCACAGAGTCACTCCCAATATTCCCAGCTTGATCAAACGCCCTTACATCCACTGTATGTGACCCCTCTGAGAGACCAGTAAATGTATAGCTCGTCGAGAGACCCACATCAATCCATGTACCTCCATCTATTCTTACTTCATAATGATCTATCCCAACGTTGTCGCTACCAGTCCATGTTACTGTGACATCTGATGTGTTCAAATATTCACCGTCCGACGGCGAAGTAATATTTACTGTGGGTGGTACTGTATCTCCCCCACCATAGAGGAATTCTAGAATTCTCTGCATACAGTCACGTCTATCATCAGCAGTGTTTATTGCCTCAAATGGGAAAGCAAAATAGACAAGCCTGAATGCATCATCATATTGGATTGCTGCTCCTAATGATGGGTCCGTACCATAGTATAGCGCGAGTATTGAGCCTCCCGTAGGGGCAATATCGCTCGGATAATTATTATTACTTGCCCCATCCCCATCGCTTAGATAATAAGTTATGCCCTCAAATATTGAGCCAATTTCCCCAGTAACGCTGTCTATGTTTGTATCGTCCGCCTCATATGTTGCCTTTAGGTATGTCTGGAACCATGTTGGGTCATCATTATATATGTCATATCCTATGTCTTGGCCAGAAATGAAGAGTGCCTTGCCACTATCCAGATACCACGCTATCAGATCTCTATCCTCCTGAACAAGAGTCGTAGTATAGTCATCGCCAGTAAACCATATCACTATCTGTGTCTTGTTTAATATATATCGCGGGGGTATACCATGCTTGTCCCTATCCCAACGGACATATCCAGTATCCTTGACATATCCAAGCTCCTGTAGGGCTAATTCATAATATGTTTCATATGAAGCTCCTGCGTCATCATCCACTAATAGTATTGGGGGTACACCCAGCAGGAATGTAATTACTCTGCGCATGCATTTCTCTCTATCATCAGCATTATTTATTGCTTCAAATGGGAAAGCAAAGTAGACTAGCCTGAATGTCCCATCATACTGGACTGCTGCTCCAATGGATGGATCTGTACCGTAGTATAGTGCTGTTATTGAGCCTCCTGTTGGTGCTATTTCGCTTGGCCAATTATTATTATCTGCCCCATCCCCATCGGCAAGGTTGAAGGATATATTCTCGAATACTGAGCCAACCAGTCCTGTTCCATTCACTGTGTCTATGTTGGCATCGTCATTCTCATATATTGCCTTCAGATAGTTCTGGAACCATTCTGGGTCATCACTATATATGTCGTATCCTATGTCCTGACCCGAGATGAATAATGCCTTACCACTATCCAGATACCACGCTATGAGGTCCCTATCCTCCTGTGTGAGAGTTGTACTATAATCATCACCAGTAAACCATATCATTACCTTTGTCTCCGCTAGTATGTCCTGTGTCGGGAGACCATCGGTATCTCTGTTCCAGTAGAGATAGTCTACATCCCTCGAATAGCCTAACGCCTGTAGGGCGGACTCATAATATGTTTCATAGTTCCCTCCAGCATCATCATCCACCAGTATTATTGGGGGTATCCTATTCCTAACAAATACGCTTATTTGGTCAGAGCTCGTTTTACCATCGTTGTCCGTGGCTTCTGCCTTAATGCTATACCATCCATCCGATACTGTTGTCGTGTTCCATGGATATTCGTATAGACCACTAGTCGAATTGTAGTATCCAGTAATATCTATCGTTGTTGACCATGTATCATTGAATATATCCAACACTACGCTCGATATTGTCCCATCGGTATCAGTGGCATTGACCTTAATCTTCACAATACCCTTGACCGTACTTCCGTCCTCTGGCTCGACAATATTCACTATTGGGTATCCCGCACCCAACTCCGTTATTGTTAGACTAAATGTGCCATAGTTTTGATAGTCTGGGATCGAGGGATCTGTCTGGCTTCTGTCAATCCACTTCACTACAACATAATAGTCACCACTCTCACTTGGGGTGAATTCCACGATTTCATCGCCTCCAATCATGCTACTGGTCCCCGCAGCAACCAGTATTGGTTGTCCATACGCGTCTGGATTTGGAGCATAGACATAAACATCGAAGTCGGCACCATCAGGCACATCCAGCGTTATCCTATATGTTGTTCCCGCACTCATATATATGTGCCCAGCCCATGCCCTTGGAGCCGCTGCTTGGTCGGCGTCATCAGTGCTACTCGACCCTAAAGTATATGTATATGTTGTATCAAGCGACAATGTATTTTTAAGTGCCATTATGGCGGCATCAGCATTTATTCTACCATACCCCTCCACATTATCTTTACCTCCCCGATCTAGGGATGGGAGAAGTTGCGATGTAGATTCCCTCCTAGTGAATTCAACAGCTGTCATTAGAATTATCATCTTTACTTTAAGAGCCGCCTCAAGAGTCGCTGGCCAAGCACTCCAGCCACCCATAGCATCGATTATTAGCGCCGCCAAACCCGACACGTGAGGAGTAGCCATGCTCGTCCCTGGCCAGTCTACATAGTTATCATCACCAGCCGTGTTTTGAGCATCATTGGAGTCCACACTCCCCACCTGACCAGTATATCCATTGCCGTCTTCGTCATCAGGGCAGAAAGTATCACCAACATACCAAGAACTCCCACCATTGGCTGTCACATCAGGCTTTACTGTGTTTCCAGTAGTCGTGTCCCCCGTTGTGGAGTACTCCGCCATTCTATTTCTGTCATTTATAGCACCGACCGTTATCACAAGATCTGCTGATCCTGGTGAACCTATGTTCGCATTGGCTCCGCTATTTCCCGCGGCGACTACCTCCACTATTCCGCTTGAGACTAAATTATTCATAATTTCGTTCAATGTGGCATCGTCTCCCCCACCCCAGCTGTTCGACGCGACTATGAAGTGATATGTTGCTCTATCGTTCTGCTCATAATCAGCAAATTGGAAGTTAGAGTCCACGAAATAGCCGTTGTCATCAAATATTTTTATCCCCCCAATACTGACTTTTGGTGCCGCACCCATATGTGCGTTTGGTCCCCATGGGTCATTGGGGTTTCCCTGGCCTGCGGCGATTCCTGCACAGTGAGATCCATGTCCGTGTCCATCTCCTGGTGATGTTGGATATGTGTTTGATATGTCTCTCCAGTATACTATTTTTGCTGATCCAAATCCTTGGTCCTGGTATGGTCCTAGTTCGGGGTGTGTGTCGTCCAGCCCTGTGTCCACGATTAGTAGTGTTGAGTATGGATCCCCTAGATATCCTTGTCCCCATGGCGTTGTTTCGTTATATGGTATGTTGTTCATGTACTTGTTTGCGTTTGTTCCGAACCTTTGTTGTGGTATTGATACCCTGAGGTATAGTGTGTAGTTCGTATAGTGGTATTCTATGTATCCAATATATTCTTTGCTTGCCAGTACTGGGATTTTTGATGGATCTATATAGCCCCAGAAAGCATTGATTTTCTCCCAGACGTGCTCTATTCTTCCCCCCATTGACCGGAATATATCCATTGCCTCCCTCAGTCTTGCGTCTGCCGCTGCCACCCTGACAGGGATTTCCTGTTCTTCTTTTTGTAGGATTTTCTCGAGTCTATCCGCTATTTTATTCATGTTTTCATCATATTGGCTTAGTCTTGTCAGCCAATGCTCCATTTTCCACGGTGAGTTTCTCAGGTTTATATATCCGTATTTTGTCGCTATGACCTGTGGATCGTTATCTGGGAACAAATCCATCAGTAGTAGTATGCTGTGTGCTGTTTTTTTGTCTATTCTTGATATACCTAGTCCCCTGCACCATTCTAGCAGTTTTTTGTTTGGTTTTTCGCCCCTAATCACCCTAACAAGCCCCCATAGGGCATCCTCCGTTATTGTTTTTCGCATTTTTGTTTCCGCCCAGTCTATTAGTGCCTCCATATATGCGTAGCCTAC
>Ga0190367_1001887_pt1 | contig 11473 bp, 8 predicted proteins | sample 4872181011_MG_FD_171838 | JGI IMG/M metagenome (GOLD analysis project Ga0190367, IMG submission 171838) | Hydrothermal vent microbial mat bacterial communities from Southern Trench, Guaymas Basin, Mexico - 4872-18-10-11_MG | ecosystem: Environmental > Aquatic > Marine > Hydrothermal vents >... | reverse complement strand
TCTGTTTGCTTTTGTGCTTCTGCTAGTGCTTCTAAAGCTTTTGAAAGCCTGTCAATACGTTCTTCTGTTCGCTTCTGTGCTTCAGCTAGTTCGTTGACGCGTTTTTCTGTTTGCTTTTGTGCTTCTGCTAGTGCTTCTAAAGCTTTTGAAAGCCTGTCAATACGTTCTTCTGTTCGCTTCTGTGCTTCAGCTAGTTCGTTGACGCGTTTTTCTGTTTGCTTTTGTGCTTCTGCTAGTGCTTCTAAAGCTTTTGAAAGCCTGTCAACACGTTCCTCAGTCAATTTTTCTGCCTCTGTTAGCTTTGTAATAGCCTCAGCTAGTTTTCTTATTTCTTTAGTGAGTCTATCAAATGCTTCACGACTTACTTTAATTTCTTTAACTTTTTCATCTACTACTTTAATTATAAACTCGTAGAGCTCGGGTGTTATTGATGACATTTTCACTATATTTGTGTTTTAGAGTATTTAGGTTTATCTCAGGGTTTTCTTAAATGACTTCAAGAATTATTATTAGTATTAAGTAAAGTCTAAAGTCTCTGCAAGAGAACTCTAATAAGTATCAAAAGAGATAGTCGTAGTTTACGTCTTACAGAGCTACACAGAAGATATAGGTCAGGTATAGGTATTACATACTGCTACTTAACATCCTTTTATTCTCTTATGAGATTTTTATTTCTTGGAAAATTCAAATGTACAATATCGCTCATGGTTTTAGGTTGAATGCTTTTTATATAGCATCTGCATATTTTTATGCGTGAGCCACCCGAAGCTCAAGCTCACCCTAACAGACGAGCAAGTCATAAAGATACTCCGACAGCACCGCTAGCCCAATGGCGTGAAATGCCCCTACTGCGGCTCCACCAAAACACGAAAATACGGCAAAAAACCGAACAAGCCCTACGCACAGCGCTACCTTTGTAAGACGTGTGGAAGGCAGTTCAGCGACCTCACGGGCACGCCTTTTGCCTGGACCGAGCTCTCGCCAAGCGAGGTGCTCACCATAGCGTACCTGTACTTCAAGCTAGGGATGAGCCAGCTTGCCATAGCTAGAGAGACGGGCAGGAGCAGGACAGCCGTCCGCCGCGTCGTCAAGCTCTTCGGCAAAGCCATAGAAGCCTGGTTTCAAAGCGTTGAAGCTGAGCGGCGAGGTTGAGGTTGACGAAGCCTACGTGCCTCTAGGCTACAAGGGTAGAAAGCAGGCTAGGCCTAGGCGCCGTGGCGGAGGCAGGCGTAGAGGCCGAGCGGCCAGCCACAAGAGACCCTTCTTTACTCTTGTTGAGCGCGGCTCTCGCAGGGCGCTCTTCCTGGCCGAGGAGAGCGCGTCGAGCAAGGTTGTTGCTGACGTTTTGCTTAGGCATGTTGAGCGCGGCAGCGTGGTTTATACCGACGAGTTCCGCGGCTATAGGCGTGTTTCCAGGCTTGGCTACGAGCACTTATCTGTGAGGCACTCTGGCGGCGTCTATGCTGTTTGGCACGTGCATGTTAATAGTGCTGAGAGCGTGAACTGGCACCTGAGGGCCTTCCTGTTCTTTAAGCGAGGCGTGTCGCTTTGGCGGGCAGTTTTCTACGCTTTTGCCGCTCCGCTTTTGTAAGACTTTACGCGTGCAGCCTGTTGCAAGCTTGCCACTGGCTATTGGCGGTGATAGCGCATGCATCTTAGAACCAAGAGCGTACAATATTAATAATTGACATAAACGCTTTCTATTCTCTTTATGAGATTTTTTATTTCTTGATATGTCGGCCCTGTCTGGGCAACCGGGGGCCGGCCGGATAAAACTTTCTATTCTCTTTATGAGATTTTTTATTTCTTCAAGCATCAACGGTCATAATTTTTGACTCCAGTGACCCCAAACTTTCTATTCTCTTTATGAGATTTTTTATTTCTTGTATTCTAGCACAAGAGTATAAAACAAAGATAATTAACTACTTTCTATTCTCTTTATGAGATTTTTTATTTCTTGGGGTCATGGAGCAGTATGGACTTTATTCTTTTTGGATAATTAGTGTGCTTAGAGATTATAAGCTTTACCCTAATCAATTATTTTACAGCTATATAATATTTATAAACCCCTTTATAAGGGAGTAAAAAACAAATATATAAGTTTAACTGTATTGTTTAAATAAAATTAAATAAATATTGTTTTGCGGATTTATGATATTTCTCTGTATTTAGGAGCTGGTTTATTGTAAAAGGTTGTTTATGTTTATGTTTGTTGATTTTGTTTTATGTTAATTTTTCTTAAGTTTTGGGTATTTTGATTATGATTCTCTGTGGTTAAGGTTTATTAGGCTGTAGTGTTTTAGGCTGATGTGGAGGTGTATTTTGTTACTGGGAATAGGTTTAAGTTTCTTGAGGTTGAGAAGCTTTTTAGAGAAATTAATGTTGTTTTAAGGCAGTTTAGTGTGAGGCTTGTTGAGCCTCAGGGAGACTTAGAGTTTATTGCTGAGTATAAGCTTAAGCAGGCATATAGTTTATTAAGAAAGCCTGTTGTCGTAGAGGATGCTGGATTGTTTATCGAGGCTTTAAATGGTTTTCCTGGTCCTTACTCTAAGTTTGTGTTAGAGACTATTGGTAATGAGGGTGTGCTCAAGCTTATGGAGGGTGTTGTAGATAGGAGGGCTTTCTTTAAGGCTGTTGTAGGTTTCTATGACGGTGAGGTATTGAAGCTTTTTGAGGGTGTTGTCTACGGTGAGATAGCTGAGGAGAAGAGGGGGAGCGGCGGCTTCGGCTTTGACCCTATTTTTATTCCAGAGGGCTACGCTGAGACTTTTGCTGAAAACTATGAGCTTAAGAAGAAAGTGAGTCATAGGTACAGGGCTTTCATGAAGTTAATCGAGTGGCTTAAAACAACCTACAATATATTGTAGGAATACTGGTTTACTTCAGTGTAGTAGGTAGTTTTTGGCTTACTTTCTCTAAGACTTTATCTAGTTCTTCTGGCTTAGCTTTTACTGGTCCTAGTTTCTTTAAGGCCTCTGTCATGTTCTTAATTGCTGCTGAAAGCGGTCCTGCTGCTGGAGCTACTGTCCACTTTACTTGTATTCTCTCTTCTTCTACTCCTATTGTCTTTAGCTCGCTCTTCAGGACTTCTACTACTTTAGCACAGATCTCCGCCCCCCTGACGTAGTGACATACTTCAGGTGGTCCTGCTGCTATTAAGATTCCATCGAATCCTGCTTTAAGCGCCTCTAAAATCAACTTAGGTGTTATTCTTCCAGCACACTTTACTCTCATAGTCACTACTGTAGCCGGGTAAGTGAATCTCGAGAGTCCAGCTAGGTCTGTTGCCTGATATCCTCCACACTCATCTGCTATAAGAAGTATCTTAGGGCGTTTAGTCCACTTAGAAGAGGCTTTAATATAGGCTAGTAACTGCCGCTCACTATCCATCGTCGTATCTACTGCGCCTACAGGACATATAGAAACACATATTCCTCCTCCCTTACACTTCACTGGCTCTATTCGAGCTACTTTCCTTCCGTTCTCCTCAACTACCTCTACTGCGCTGAACGGACATATTATTTCACATAGTCCACATCCAGTACACTTTTCTTCATCTACTACTGCGTAGAGAGGCTCCTTAACTATTACTCCCTCTGAGAGCATTCCCGCCGCCGTAGCGGCTGCTGCTTTTGCCTGAGCTATAGTATCTGGTATGTCTTTCGGTCCCTGAGCACATCCCGCTACAAATACTCCTGTAACATATGTCTCAACAGGCTTTAGCTTAGGATGTACTTCTAATATGAATCCATCTGGTCCCCGCGGAATCTTCAGCTTCTCTGCTATCTCGACTGTACCGTCACTCGGCTCTACTCCTACTTCGAGTACTGCTGCATCTACTTTCAGCTCCATTACCTCGTCTGTGCCAGTATTATATACTCTGACCAGTAGCTTTCCGTCTTCTAAGACTTCTATTTCGCTAGGCTTTCCTTGAATGAACTTTACTCCAGTGTCTCGTACTCTCCTATAGTATTCTTCGTATCCTTTGCCGAAAGCTCTCATGTCTTGGTAGAGTAGGTATACTTCATCACACTTGAAGAGCTTCTTTAAGTAGAGAGCGTGCTTGAGTGCTGCTGCACACCCGAATCTACAGCAGTAGGGTAGGGCTTTTTCGTCTCTAGAGCCTACACATGTTATTACTACAGCGGTCTTCGGAGCGAAGTCTATTGCTATTTTCTCTCCAGCCACCCTATTGACTACTATTCTCTCTAACTGTAGTCCTGTGAGAATACTCTTTGATTTACCATACCTATATTCAGGTAGCTTGCTCAAGTCGTATAGCTTGTATCCTGTAGCGACTATTATTGCACCTACCTTTTCTTCAATATATTCCTCTTTCTGCCTGAAGTCTACTGCTTTGGCTGGACAGAATTTCTCACATATTCTGCAGACGTTTTTCTGGAAGTAGAGGCAGTTCTCTGTATCTATTACAGGTATCCTCGGCACTGCCTGTGGGAAAGGTATGTAGACTGCTTTCCTGTACTTTATTTCCTCCTCGAACTCACTGGGGACTCTTACTGGACACTTGTCTATACATACTCCACAGCCTACACAGAGGTCTTCTCTAATGTATCTAGGCTTCTTCTTGATCTTTACTTTGAAGCTACCGGGTACTCCTGACACTTCTTCTACTTCAGAGTAAGTGTAGATCTTTATCTTAGGGTTTCTCGACACTTCAACCATTACTGGCGTGAGTATACATGGGCTACAGTCCATTGTCGGGAATACTCTACCTATTTTAGCCATGTTTCCTCCAATACTAGGCTCCTTCTCAACCAGCACTACTTCGTAGCCTGCGTCCACTAAGGTGAGTGCAGCTGTTATACCAGCTATACCTCCGCCAATCACTAAGACTTTTTTCGTAGCTGTCACTCTGATTTCCTCTAGCTGGGTCAAGTAGTGGGCTTTCGCTACAGCCATAGTGATCAGCGCTACAGCTTTATTAGTAGCTTCCTTCGGGTTCTCCTCATGGGCCCACGAGCACTGCTCTCTAATGTTCACGAACTCGAGGAGATACTTGTTGAGACCTGCTCTCTCGAGAACTTTTCTGAATGTACTTTCATGCATCATTGGAGTACAGGCGGCTACAACCACTCTATTCAGCTTATACTCCCTGATGTCTCTAGCTATTAAGTCTTGTCCAGGATCAGAGCACATATATACATAGTCTCTCGCCACAACTACTCCAGGAAGCTTAGATACTGCTTCAACTACTTTCTTCACATCAACTACTCCAGCAATATTTGAGCCACAGTGACAAACATAAACACCTATTCTAGGCTCACTCATGGTCTCACCTCTCAAATTCCTCGAGGAAAGTATCTATAGGGCTCATGTTGAAGTTTAGTCCGAGCTCTCTCTCGGAGAGCCCTAGGCAGAGTCCTAAGAGCTGCTGATAGTACATTACTGGTACTGAGAGTTCTTCACCTATCATCTTAGAGGCGAGCTCCTGTTTAGTATCCAGCATCTCGAAGCAGTACTCACAGGTAGTCACTAAAAGGTCTGCTCCTGAGAGCCCAGCATACTTCAGCTTCAGTCCACTCACCTTGAATCCCAGCTCAGGATTAACTGAGAGAAGCGGGGCTCCACAGCAGTCTAGTCTTCTAGGATAGTCTCTGACAGCAGTAAAGCCGAGAGCCTCAATAATATCCTCGAATTTCCTTGGGTTCCTTGGGTCATCGAACCTAGGTATCTCACCTGGCCTAATAGCATCACACCCATAGTGCGCAGCCACCTTGAGTTCTCTTCGCTTCTCAGAGAACGCTAGCTTCCTGAGCTCCTCTAGTCCAAAGTCTCTGTGAAGGAACTCTATTACGTGTAGAGGCTTAGCCTTACCTCGGTACTCTAAGCCTTCTTCAGCGAGCAAACTGTTTACTTCACTAAGCAGGTTTTTATCCTCCTTCAGGTAGTGCTCAGCTTTCAGCAGAGAATTATAGCAGCCGTTACATACTGCGAGCACGTTCTCGTAGCCCTGTTTCTCAGCTAGCGCGAGGATCCGGGCGGCTAGAAATATCCAGAGCTTCGGTTTTACTCCTCTATAGGGGTAGCCGCAGCAAGCTGAGTCCTTGAGTTCAACTATGTCTACTCCGAGGGCCTTGAAGACGCTCCGAGTAGAGAGCTCGAGAGCATACTGTTTAGTTGGAGTAAAGCAGCCCCAGTAGACTACAATCTGTTTATCAGACATTACTCAACACCTCCAAGCTTCTTAACAATCTTGCCTAAGATACTCATCTTCGAGGGAGACTTGAGCTCAGGTAGTCCTAGAGAGTCTCTATCGTAGAACTCGAAGTCTCTGTCAGCGACCTCCATGACCTCGAAGGAGAAACCTGTCTCAGCAACCTTCTCTATCATCTTCCTATATTCTCCTAGAAGACCCTTCTTCTCCGTAGCTAGTGCCTGTAGAGCTAAGACGACATCAGAGGGGGCGACTCTCTGAGGACAGTACTCTGTACACTTATAACATCTAGTACACTTCCAGATAACATCACTATCTAAGAGCTTCTCAAAGCGCCCTAAGTTTACTTCAGTAACTATCCTGTGAGGCCTGTAATCTGACTCAAGGAAAGCTACGGGACAGCCACTAGTACATCTTCTACACTGAAAACAAACCTCAGGATCCTGTAAACCAATCATTTCTTTAATCGCCGTAAAGACCCTCGGGCGCAATTCAGTAGCCCATATTCACACTTAAGAGAACTATATCTAACTTTCCTCAATAAATTAAAGCATAGTTTTATTAAAGACTTATTCATTTACTATTTAATGGAGGCACCTAGCTGGAGAAACTATGTTACTCAAGGCTCCTTCTTCCTCTTCATAAATCTTGAGGAAGAGTCCTGTCCCCTTAAGACTATTAAAATAGAGTATGAGGAAGACGGTACTAGAAAGACTGTTGAGTTATCTAAAGGCATCGTATCTCTAGTAAATAAGTCTATTAAAGTAGAGTCAGAGGAGGTTTATGGAGTAACTTTACCTAAATTAGATTTAACTTTAGCTACTTCCGATAGAAAAGTCTACCAGAAGGGAGATTCTGCTAAGATACTGGTATGGGCTCCTCTCAAGGCTTCATCTAGACTTGAAGTATTTGTTTACAGAAATGATCAACTAGAATACGAGGATGAAGTTTTCTTAGACTCCTATGGCACAGCAGTATACACTGTTCCAGACCTAGAGCTCGGAGAATATAGAGTAGTGGTAGGCGAGGCTGAGGCAAGTTTTACTGTAGCCGAGTATACTCTACCTATTCTTAGAGCAGTACTAGAAGACTATAAAATAGAAGAAGACATACTGAAATATAAGATAAAGCTATTGAAGCTAGGCGAGCCCTACGAAGGACCCTTGAAAATAGGACTATACTGCGACTACTGTAGAGAAGTTGTTAGAGAAGAAGAGGAGAAAGCAGTTAAAGGCGAGTTAAGTGGAGAGATTTTTCTAAAAGGACACACAGGAGCGTTTTCACTATACTTAACTACACCTACTGGAGAAACAGCAAACATAGGTATTCCACTAAGCAAGATATCTGAGAGAGAGCCTCTCGTAGTTAAAGCTCTAGGTAAAGTATACGAAATACACGCTGCACCTACTTCTGGAGCCGTTAAAGCGAGAGGACTCTATATTAAGCAAGTAGGAGTAGAGACTTCTCCACTAGAAGTAAGCGACATTACATCTAAGCCAGTCATAAAAATACTCTCCCCACTAGACATAGTCCTAGTAGTCGTATACGATCTACTGAGCGGCAAAAAGGAAGAACACTACTATACAGACTTAAAGCCCGGACAAGTATTCAAAGTAGACACTAGTTCCCCTTACACAATTCTCCTGGTAGGAGCCATGAATAAAAAGAAGTTCTATGAGTACGCTACACCAATAATACTTCAAAGTAAGCCAAAGCTCTCAATAGAGCTACCGAGTAAAATAGAGTCTAGTAGACTCAAGCTAGTGCTCCACTCCCCAGAGAAAATAAAGTGTATTCTACTCATAGAAGACATAAGAACACAGCACGAAAGCCTAGAGGAAAAACTAGCGTCAAAGACTATGCGTGTACTTAGGGCAATAGGTGAAGAAAAAATACCTTGGGATAAAGTTGCTAAAGAAATCATAAAAGTTCTCGACACAGAGACTGCTCGAGGACTATACTACGCACTGATTTCTCAAACCCTTTACCCTGCAATAGCTAATGCTATAGCTCAGAGGACGAGAGGGAGAGCCTTTGCATTGCCAGTGAAAAGAGCTGCTGGAGGCAAAGCATTAGAAGTAGCTCTTACTCTAGAAAGACAGCTAATTCTGCTAGAGGAGCTTGAAGTCGAGGGAACAGTAGTAAAGGATATAGAGCTTCCTGACGTAGACGGAGTGTACAGAGTAAAGGTATACGGTTTCTCTGGCTTAGACTTAGAGGAATTAGAGAAAACTGTAGAGGTATCTAAGCCATTAGCCTTAGAAATAGATGCTCCAACACATATAAGTGAGGGAGACATAGCGGAAGCCTCAATTTACTTCAGGTGTCTAGGCAGGGGAGTTCTTCGAGTAGAGTACGCAGACAAAACGCTTACAGAGGACGTAGAGGGCTCTGGGAGGATACTGTTAGTTCTCACGAAGCCGACTACTATTAAAGCCTACCTAGAATCAGATGGGAGAGCAGTTGGAGCAGTTAAAGAGATACTGCAACCTGGACTAGAGAAAGTGACTGCCTCAAGACTAGTGTTTTTAGAAGAAGGTGCTGTTATAGAAGCTCCGAGAATACTAGTATACGGCTCAGTATATCCTCTAGTAAAAGAGATAGCAGAATCACTAATAGTATATCCGTTCGGTTGCGCGGAACAGACTTCAGCAAAACTAGCTGGGCTAGCAGTAATATACAAAGCGATTAAAAGCGGTCTACTCGACGAAGACCTGGAGAGAGTAGAGAAGTTGATAAAGAGAGGTATAGCTCGAATGAAGCTTTTCTACAAAGACGGATTATTTTCACTGTGGGAAGAAGGAGAGCCTAGCCTAGAAGTGACAGTAAAAGTCCTCAAAAACCTTAAATTCGTCTACAAGCAAGGCTTCCCCGAAATAGACAAAATGATAGAAGAAGCTAGAAGTGTTCTCCTTGAATTAAACTACAGGAACAATGAGCTACTATTCCTAGGTAAAGAATTCTACGAAGGATATGGATTTCTGCGTCGTTTAAGCGGACTTCTCCTCCAATTCCTAGGTAAAGAATTCTACGAAGACAAGATCAAGTGCGTAGAAGACGCAGTAAACGTATACTTCTACATGGAAGACAAGAGAGAAAAAGCCCTAAAATACATTAAAGAAAACGCAGTAATAGAAGATAGCTACGCCTACTGGCGTTCAGTTAAAGCATGGGCTGGGCCAGTAGAAACAACATGTGAAGCACTTAAAGTATTATACCACGCTGGAGAAAAAGAGCTCTTCAAGAAAGGCTTCAACTACATTTCAGGAAAACTAGTAAACAATAGACTATACTCAACAGCAGACACAAGAGCACTCATAGACCTACTCACATCAATAAAACTATCAGGAAAGTGTACAGTAGAGTACAATGGACTGCAAGTAGACGTATACAGAACAGCAGTATTTCACAACAAAATAAAGGTAGTTAAAGGAACATGCATAGCTAAAATAGATGAAGAAAAGTGGATAAACCTACTAACACCTACACCAAACTACGATTTCCAAGTACTAGTAGATAAAACACAGCTAAAACTGGGAGAGAAAACAAAAATAGTAGTAAAACTTAATGAGCAAACAATAGCTCCACTAACTAAAATCTGGCTCCCACCAGGACTAGTATATCCTAAAGGAGGAGTAAACATACAAATAGTATATAAGCCAGTAACCAATAACATACTTGAAATAGAAGCAGTCGCGGTAAGAAAGTCTCGAGGACAGCTAAAAGTACTAGTACACGATATGTACGACTCAAGTAAAATTGGAACAATATCTCCAATCGAAATAACAGTAGGAGACTAAAGCTTAAAGCCATAGACATTATTAAATATAAATAGTACATCACTAAACAATTATTTCAAATACTTCTTATAAAATTCACTAAAGTAGCAAACTTCTGACTACAGCTAGCTACTTACCTAAAGATCCCAGCAAGCCTCCTATAACTCCTAGTGCTATGTCCATAAAAAATATTGACGAAGCAATAATTATTTTCACATAAAATTCTGCTGAGAATAACGTTTGTGGAATCGTTATTGCATGTATTAGACCCGCGACGACTCCTACTAATGCTGCTGCAGTTAATTTCTTACCGAGATTACCCTCAGTATAAAAACTTACCCAAAGACCTCCACAAAATACTCCAATCAATGGAATAATAGCGCCGAGAATACCTCCAGCAAGTATTCTAAGCCCTAAGCCAACCATAGAAGTCTCACTTTTCTTTACTACTCTAGCAGGCTTAAATGCTTCTCGAGCAGCTTCAGCCCTCCTCCTCTCCTCAGCTAGTCTACTAAGATAGCGGCTAAGCGTGTCAACAAATTTTTCAGCAGTAATTCTCATCGAAGGATCCATGTCAGTAGACCATCTCACTAAATCGGCTAGCTCAGGGTCAAATATGTCTCTTGAGTAAGGCTCTCCCGTAAGTATCTCAGCTAAAATCACCCCCAGACTATAGACATCACTTTTCTCACTGTACTCACCACTCCACACTTCTGGAGCAGTATAAACTGGAGTACCCCATATACCAGAAGACCTACTACAAGTCTCAGCCTTAAACCTAGCAAAACCAAAATCACATATCTTTACAACACCATTCTCATCTACAAGAATATTCTCCGGCTTAAGATCTAAGTGAACAATCCCCTTCTCATGAAGCCTAGCCACAGCCCTAGCAACATCCAGGAGAATCCTAAGTAGCTCCTCCCTAGAAGCCCCTTCCTCAAGAAGCTTCCTCAAACTCTTAGGACAGTACTCCATAGCAATATAAACTATATTCCTCTCACTATCTACTCCAGCATCATAAACCTCAACTACATTAGGATCCTCAGGAATCCTCCTCGCCTCCTCCCTAAAGTGTTTTTCAGCACTAGGATAAATCTCCCTTACCCTAGGCTTAAGAACTTTTAACGCAACTCTCCTACCAGTATACAAGTGTTCAGCTAAATAAACGCAAGAAACACCACCAGCACCAATAAAGCCAACAACCCTATAGCGCTCATCAATAATATCTCCCACTCTAATAAAACTGCACTCCCTTTCAAGCAAGCTAACTAAAGCAGTATTACTGAGAGTATCTATTCCCACATTAAGTACTCTAATACCACAAAATATATACCTTGCTTAACAAGAAACTGATACCTCCATCAGCTAGCTCCCAGCTACACTTAAGCTAAATACTGCTCAAAAACCGCTCGAAAAACACACTACCACCAATACTCCTAAATACACTCGCTACAGGTCTTAAGAAAACCTAATTCAGAAAAACACAAAATAAATTAAATGATAATCTATTGTGGGG
>Ga0190367_1001886_pt1 | contig 11476 bp, 19 predicted proteins | sample 4872181011_MG_FD_171838 | JGI IMG/M metagenome (GOLD analysis project Ga0190367, IMG submission 171838) | Hydrothermal vent microbial mat bacterial communities from Southern Trench, Guaymas Basin, Mexico - 4872-18-10-11_MG | ecosystem: Environmental > Aquatic > Marine > Hydrothermal vents >... | reverse complement strand
CGATAGTAAGCCCATGAGTTTACTAATCGTCTTATCGTTTTTCCTTTCTTTTGTGCCGATTTGCGTATTCCTTTAAGCTTACCTATTACAATTACTGCATCATGTTCTTTAGCGATGTTTACTATTTCTCTGCTTATCTTGTGCAATATATCGTTCACGATTCTGTGTTCCTTGTTTCCAATTTCCTTCACTTTCTTAAGCAACTTTTTCTCCTGCAATCTCCTTCTCAACCAAGCGTAGTGTCTCCTTATCTCTCTAATCTCCTTGCCGTAGAATATCGGCTTGAGAGAGTTCCATGTGCCACAGACACATGCCATCACCCTCTCGCCGATATCTACGGCAAGAGCATGAGAGTAACTTTCTTTGATTTCAACTTCTTTAAAAACGGTGATGTGGATATACCATTCACCATTTCTTCTAAAAACTTTACTTTCACCAATCCCATACTCAGACAAAACATCCTCATGAGGTTTAATAGCGACTCATATTCCCCCTCTCCTCCCAGCAACAGGAATTCTAACCCAATATTTTGCAATTTTTGTATCTCTTTTCTCGACCTTTATTAAATCCTTTCTGATGGAAAGAGGATATTCTTTATTAGGCTTGATTTTCTTGTAATAACGCTTTGCTTGTTGCTTATTTGCAGAGTAGAGTTTAACATTTTCCTCTCCACGAAGAAACTTCTGCAGGTTTTCGTATTCCTCAGAAAGTAATTTTTCCTTAATTTTTGTAAGGTAAACTATCTTTGCTTTGATAACTTTCGTAGCTTTAACCATAATATACCTATAGGTGCAAAAATTTAAATACTTTCCACCTATAGGTTAATATATGGGAAGGACAAGCTCAGCAGTATACGAGATTAATTACCACATTGTTTGGTGTCCCAAATACAGAAAACCCATTCTAAAAGGAAAGGTTAAAGAATATCTTGAAGATTTAATTAGAACAATTGCAGAAACAAAAGGATGGAAAGTCATCGAATTAGAGGTGATGCCCGACCACATCCATCTATTTATCTCAGCTCCACCCTTCGAAGCTCCTACAGACATAGTTAAAGTTTTGAAAGGTGTTACAGCAAAAAGAATTTTTGAGAAGTTTCCAGAATTGAAGAAAAAAGAATTTTGGAGTAGCGGTTTGTGGTCTCCAAGTTACTATGTTGGCACAGCGGGACATGTTTCAGCGGAAACCATTAAAAAATACATAGCTGGGGTGAAAAATCGTGGTCGCAATTCATCCACCCGTTAAAAACGGGTGGTCTTCTTGCGACAAAATATATAAAAATACCTGTCAATTTAGATTGGTTTTTAGCATGCAAACTTAAGAAATTCGGAAAATTTAAGGAATTAATAAGCTTTTGGGAAGAATTCTGGGGTAATAAAGTGGAAGATATAAAATCTAAAGATGTAAAGGAGCTTCTTTACTATTTGCATGGATTGGCACTAAAAAATATAAAACCCAAAGAGCGATGTTTGAGAAGTTTAATGAGGATTTTGGTAAAGAATTTAGGAAAAAAGAACGTGGAATCAATTTTGGAGGAGCTAGTATTCTAAGAATAGTAATTTAGTGAAAGTAATCATACTTGGAGTTATTGATTTGAAGAGAGCAAAAAGCTGTAAAACTTGACCAGAGAAAAATTATGGCTGTGTAAGCATCGATTTTTCAGAGGTAGAGGGGCTTTTCAAATATTTTCTTTTCTTGAAGTGAACAAAGATATTGCTGAAATCTCGATTGAGATTGTAAATGAATACGCTTACCAAATGATGCATTAATTGCGGCTACATGCAAATACTATGGCATAAAGAAAATAGCTACTTTTGATGAGGATTTTAAAAGAGTAGATTTCTTGGAGGTTATTGATTTAAAGGAGGAATAACATAATCTTATCATGAAGAAGCAGATAATAATAAATGTTCCTGAAAGCGTGGATGAGAATTTGATAAGAGATGTGGTTAACGTTATTGTTAAATATAAGGAGATTAGAAAAGAGAAGAAAGCTGATTTAATTGAAAAATTTTTAGAGGTACTAAGAGAGCTTCCAGAAGCTAGAAAATTTGATTGGAAAGATATGAAGAAGAGGTACTATGAAGGAAAATTGCATAGCTGATAGCTCAATACTTATAAGGATAATTTTATTTAAGGATGAGAATGTTTTTCTCAAACTTACCAACAATTTTAATGTTTTCATCCCAGTAAATGCTCTGGAGGAGGCTAGCTTTATTATTATAAAAGAAAGTATTGGAGAAAAATTTGAAGAAGATAGATTTTACGAGGTTAAGAGAATTTTTGAAGAAGAAAAAATTTAGATGTTCTTTTTAAAAGATTAAAAACATTAAACTATTTAGCCAAAATTTGGACAATATTGGAAATAAATAAAGATATTTTTGAAATAACAAAGGAGATCATTAGCAAATACAGATTACTGCCGAATGATGCGTTGATTGCGGCTACATGCAAATATTATGACATAAAGAAAATAGCTACTTTTGATGAGGATTTCAAAAGAGTAGATTTCCTAGAGGTTATCGATTTAAAGGAGAAAGGTAAAGAAAAGTAAATATGGAGGTTGAGTGTGTTTATGAGAATGGGGTTTTAAGGCCTTTAAGTAAACTTGATTTGAAGGAAGAGGAGAAGGTCAGAGTTGAGATTAAAGAGAGCATTGCTGAGAGAACTAAGGGTATTATCAAGGACTCTGAGATTGAAAAAATAATAGAAGAGATAGAAAATGGAGTTTTTTGTGACTCAAATGTAATTTTGTACCACCTAGCTGATAAAAGTAGTTCTGCTACAAATTTAATTAAAAGAATTGAAAAAGGAGATATGGTTGGTTACATCAATGATATTGTTATCTCAGAAGTTACTTATGGATATATTCGAGCTAAGACTAAATTCAAGCCTTTTGAACTTAAAAGAAAAATAAAAAGTGTTAAATTGGGGTTTAGCGCCTATAAAGGATATTTTTAGCACTTTTAAAGTTTTACCATGCAAAATTGGTACTTTGGCTCTCGAAATCATTGAACAATATAATCTTTTGCCAAAGAAAATAGCTACGTTTGATTTTAGTTAAACAGTTATCTTTAAGGGTCATGCTCTTTACGAAAAATTAAGGAAATATAGAGTTTTCTACCTGTAAATTGTAGAGGAGAGGGAATAAAAAGAGTATATTGTGAGAAACATCGTCACCAATACAAGTTTCTTATAAAAAAGAGTTAAATAGCATAAAAAGCATACTTTTATTTAAGTGAGAAGCATGACTCAAGTTATAGAAGCTATTTATGAAGACGGTGTCATTAAACCACTGGAAAAGGTAGAAATAAGAGAAAATCAAATTATAACAGTAAAGATAGTTAGAAAAGAAGAGAGCATAGTGGAAAGGACATTTAACAAAGTACCAATAAAAAAAGAGGAGATAAAAAGAATTATTGAGGAAACGGAGGATGAATGGGGTATTTATTGACTCAAACGTTATAATTTTTCATCTTACTGGCAATAAAAAAGCAAAACAGATACTTAAAAAGTGTGAAGATAAGGAAATTGATGGTTATGTAAACCTGATAGTCTTTTCAGAAGTTTTCTACAACTTTATAAAACTTATTACTAAAATGAAAGCATTTCAACTTAAAAAACATCCAGAGAGGGTTGCTTCCATTGATTTTTCAGAAATAAAGAGGCTTTTTAAAATATTTTCTTTTCTTGAAATAAATAGAGATATTGCTGAAACCTCTATGGAGATTGTAAATGAATACGGCTTACTGCCAAATGATGCATTAATTGCGGCTACATGCAAATATTATGGAATTAAGAAGATTGCTACTTTTGATGAGGATTTCAAAAGAGTAGAGTTTTTAGAGGTTATCGATTTAAAGGAGAAAGGTAAAGAAAAGTAAATATGGAGGTTGAATGCATCTATGAAAAAGGTGTGTTGAAGCCTTTAGAAAAGCTAGATGTAGAGGAAGGTAAGGTTGTACATGTAAAAATAGAAAAAAAGTTGATATAAGGAATTTAAAGGGTAAATACAGAGGCAAAATTGACAAGAAAAAATTTTTAGAGTTAATAGATGAGATACATGATAGAAGAACCCATCTTCATTGATTCTAGCATATTTTTAGCATTCTTTATGGAGGATAGAGATTTCATTGAGAAACTGAGAGGTGATTTAAAAACATCAGTCAATGTTGTTGAAGAAGTTGCCTATATACTTATTAAGGAGGTGGTAAAGGAAATTACTGAAATTGAAAAACATTATGAGTTATTAAATTATCTCAAGAAAAATGATAAAATCGTTAAAAGAATCTCAAAAGAAGTCTTTAAAGATATTTATTCTCTTCTCGAGCATTACAGGATTGATGTTTTATCGCCAGCTCCTTTTATATTTTGATGTTTGAAATTGCCGAGGAATATGGTCTTTTGCCAAATGATGCATTAATTGCAGCTACATGCAAATATTATGGCATAAAGAAAATAGCTACTTTTGATGATGATTTCAAAAGAGTAGATTTCCTAGAGGTTATTGATTTAAAAGGAGGTAAAAAGCTATAACCTTTGACCAAAGAAATTGATACGAATCTTCTCAATATCTAAACTTAAATTAATCTCTGCAAATAAAAACATAAAATGCTTGTGATTATGGAAGTTAAACTCAAAAGATAATAAAATTGAATTCCAGAAACAGAAAATATTGAGAAGCTTTTAGGAAAATATAAACCAAAGAAGCAAAGTAGATGAGCTATGCGATAGATATACTTTTCGTTGAACTACCCCACTACGGCTAAGATCGGGCTGTTCACGAGTCTGATGCTATCCATATCACCTTCCTCAAAGCGGTGGCACATTTTCCTTGCACAGGGACACCTGTGCTTGAAAATAATATACATCCAAAGTATTTAAAAAATAATCTGCCCACTACCTAATTCATCCACTGTTTTTGAAATCGGTGGTACTCTTAGCGACATTTTTACGTTTTTGCTGCATAGATGCTTTAATTTTTATGAAAAAAGTTTTAAAAGCTTGCATCGAAGCCAGAGTTAATTCTCTGCGATAGAGGGCTTGGTATAACTATGCTTTTAAGAAATTAGAATTGAATTATAAGCATGAGAAATTTGGTTTAAGGGGCGCAATATGCAAAGCACAGAATTAAGAGATTTTATAACTGTTTTCATGCCAATAGCCTTACTGGGAAATTTAAGGCAGTTATGAATTTTGCTTGAGTTTTGAGGCATTGTATAATGGTTTGATTATAGGGATGTCAAGTTGACAAGCTGATATTTGAAAATTATTTATAGTTTCCTAAAAGATTTTTCAAGCTTTTCCGCTGTGATGTTGATACTTTCAATAAGAATCTTCCAATTTGGTATTAACCCTAGCAAATATAGGATCCAAAAGAATCTCACAACTCTAAATCTAATTAAAGCATCGGCTAAATTATTTTTAATGAAGAATCCTTCTGCTTTTTTACTAAGTTTTTCTGCATTTTTGCAATTTACTTTGCAAGGATAGAAGCAAATTGTGAAGAATTGGTACCATTTAAATTCCGCAGTTCCTGCCAAAAAATTAGTTACTACTCGCGCAATGGCAGTTTCTAATTTTTTAGTTTCCTCAAAAGCTTTTTTAAAATTTTCCATAACAATTTTTCCATATTTTTCCCGCAAATCTCTCACGATGCTATCTTCAAGTTTATTTTGCTTTTTATAAACACTATTTTTTATGAAAGCTTCAATGCAACATTTCGGATAACCGCAATATTCGCCAGTCTTTTTGTGAAGTTTTGCAAGAGCTTTTAAACATTCTTTGCTTTTGCACCTTCTATCCATTTCAAGATCTTTTTCAAACAAATAATCATTTGCCAAATCAACGAGTTCCTCTATTGCATCCTTTTCCCCTATAACAATAAGGTATTCTTTCTCCTTGTTGAAAGGTACTAAGTCTATCAACCAACTACGCTTTTCCACTTCCTTAAGCAAGAGGTTTTTCTTTTTGTTTTGGTCTACAAGTTTTTTCCAATGATGCCGCACGGTTTCGTAAAGTTCACATAAACTAACGAATCTCTGTCGTTTGGCTTCTCTTTTTATTTTTTCATCTAAATCCCTAAAGAAGCAAAGTTCAGGATGCTGATACCCAACACATGAAATTTTTCGATTATCTATGGCTTCATATAAATCAAAAACTTCAAATTGCGTTAAGGGCGTTATCTTTTTCATTACATGAATTTATTTCAAGTTCACTATTCTTAGATATTACCTTATGAGAAGTTTTTTATTTCTGAAACCAAAATATAGATTTTTTAAGATGTGATTTTTGATGAATAGAAATTAAATTTCAGGAAAAATATCAAATATTTTTACTGGAAAAATAGCAAAGGTAATTGAATTTGAAGGAAGAAGAATAAAACCTAACTTAAAATGGTTAAACTGTTGAAAGTTATCTACGAAGAGGTGGTATCAAACCAATGAAAAGTCCTAATCCTATACTTAAAGTTATTAAATTTATTTTTAAGGAAAGATAAAATAAGAGTTAATGAATGAGAAAGAAATTCTGAATAATTTGATGAAAGTTGAGGATATACTAGTTTGTATGCTTATTGCTGGTAACGCAACCATACATCCTGATATGCAACCAAAAATTAGGATTGATATTTGGTATACCCTGCAATATACGCTTGATGGGTTTAAAAGATTCTTAAAACAGGCATATCATTTCGGTTGTGAAAGAGTTACGTTTGAAGTATCTGAGCATTTGATCTTTGTTTATCTGGTTGCTGAGGATGCTGCAATTGTCGCAATAGCCCCAGCCCTATGCAACAGAGGCTTAGTTGAAATTAAACTTGAAAGCGCGAGATTGGAGCTCAAGAAAATTCTTAAGTAAATTTCCCAAAAATCTTTTCATTACAAAATTTGCACCTGCCATTTTCAATGTTGTATTCAAGAACCTCGAACCCCAATCTCCTTATTAATAACTTTTTGCAATTTGGACAATAAGTGTTTTCAGCCTCATGTCCTGGAACGTTGCCAATGTAGACATACTTCATACCTTCGCCAAGCGCGATTTCTCTTGCTCTTTCAAGCGTTTTAACTGGTGTTGGTGGAACATCAAGCATCTTATAGTGAGGATAGAATCGAGTAAAATGCAAGGGAATCTCATTGCTAACCTCATCAATTAAAAACCTGCATATATCCTTGATCATCTCCTCCTTATCATTATATCCTGGAATTATGAGATTCGTTACCTCAACATGAATCCCCAGCTCATGAGCAAGCTTTATATTGTTTAATATTGGCGTGTTATCTGGTACAGCACACAATTTTTTATAAATTTCGGAGCTTGAGAACTTCAAATCGATGTTCATAGCATCCAAATACCTACTGATTTCCTTTAGAGCTTCTTCGCTCATATACCCATTGGTAACAAATATATTTGCCAAATTTTCCTTTTTTGCAAGCTTGCTGCAATCGTATGCAAACTCATAGAAAATTGTTGGTTCTGTGTATGTGTAGGAAATGCTTTTGCACTCATATCTGATTGCGTATTCAACAACCCTTTTGACATCCCATTCTTCATAATAACCATTTGTTCTCTGACTTATACTCCAATTTTGGCAAAATTTGCATCGAAAGTTGCAGCCGTATGTTGCAATAGAGAAGGTTAAAGTGCTTGGCATGAAATGAAACAATGGTTTTTTCTCAATTGGATCGACGTTTGCCGCAACAAGCTTACCGTAAACTAGGGAATATAGCTTGCCATTGATATTTTTCCTAACTCTGCAGAAGCCGGTGCTACCTTCCTTTATAACACAATTCCTTGGACAGAGTCTACAAATAACAGTCTTACCCTTGCTTTCATAAAATCTAGCTTCCTTCATTAAATTTAAATTCTTATAAGGAAAAAATAAAGGTTATTAAAATGTTGAGAATAGAAGCTTTTGGCGGGTATGGTGAGATTGGAAGAAATATGACTATTCTTAGCTTTAATGGTGTGAAAATCGCATTAGATTGTGGTATGCATATCGATCGCTTACTAGAAACGAACTGTAACATGGATTGTTTTAGTCAGCAGGAATTGGAGTATTTGGGCATAATACCCCCAATCTCTAAAGTTAGTAATTTGCAGGCTGCTTTAGCTACGCATGCTCATCTTGATCACATTGGAGCTATGCGCTTCTTAAATTGCGATATTTTTGTTCCCTGCTATACGTCACTCTTCCTGAAAAGAAGCATGAAGGTAAACTCCGCACCGATAGGTAAAAAAATTAGCATTTCTGATGATGTTGAGGTTGAATTCATACCTATTGCACACTCAACACCCCAAACAAGAGTTATTGCTGTGTATACGCCAAAAGGCACAATAGTCTATGCTTCAGATTTCAAGCTTGATGATTCACAGGAAAAAATAGATTATGGAAAGTTGGAGAAGCTTGGCGCTGATGTTCTTATTGTTGAAAGCCTAAGGGTGCATGAGGATGGCAAAACACCTGAGGAGGCTAGTGTTAAGCCAATGCTTGAGGATATTATTGCTGAGCTTGAAAACAAGGGTTTAATAATATTTACAACATTTTCTGCCCATATAGCTAGGATTACAACTGCAATAGAGCTTGCGAAGGAAATTGATAGGCAAATATTTGTTATGGGGAGATCTCTTGTTGATCATGTTATTTGTGCCGAAAAGCTTGGTATGCTTAGAAGGAAATATAAACTTTTCAGTAGGAGAAATGGTATAAAGCAAGCATTAGATGAAGTATTCGAGAATGGGCACGAAACATTTTTAATAGTTACTGGAAATCAAGGCGAACCTGGCTCTGTGCTGAGGAGAATTGTCGAGCAAAATAGGCTTTGTAGTGAGGATACTGTCATTTTTTCCTGCAATGTGATCCCAAATGAAATTAATATAAGAAATAGGCAGGAAGTTGAAAGCATGCTTAAGAAGCAGGGTACAAATATTATTAAGGATGTGCATGTTAGTGGGCACGCTAGAAGGCAGGATCATGCAAATCTCCTTCAAATAATAGATCCTGAGACTGTTATTCCTTGTCATGGTGATGCTATGAGATTTAAAGCTTATAAAGAGCTATGCAAGGAACTTGGTTATGAGATTAGGATTCTTGAAAACGGTCAAAGTCTAGTGCTTAAATAAACTGAAAAATTGAGAGATTGCGTAAAAATTATTTTTAGCACAAAAAATTATTAATACTGTAAAAAACAATATTTTAATGAAATGAAAGCTACTAAGATCTTAGATCTAAGATTTTCATGGGTATTTAATTTTGTTTTAATGCCATTCGATCTTAAAAGAATTAGCAAATTCGCTTTCGAAGAGAGGGTATAACATACTATTAAAGGAACCATTAGTAGAAATTCCACCCCGAAGTAGATTAGGAGGAGCTGGAATCATTGCACATAAGGATAAATTTGAAATTTATACAGACACAGACAGACAAATTATCGGTATTAGAAGTGCTACAAGTTTTAATGAATTTGAATTAATTATTCAGGAAATAAAAAGTATTCTAAAAGAAGATTTTGATATTGAAACTTTCGCGCGAACTGAGATTCTGCGAAGTTTTAGCAATATTTAGAGTGAAGGAGGAGGATGCGATTAATAAAATTAGACAGATGAATATAAAGGAAGTTCCTGAACTAAAAGATCTCTTAGGGGAATATAGCTTGGTGGGATTCCGTATTGGGTCAAAAAATACACTACCTACACAGAATAATTGGTTTGATATAGAAGTACATCCTACATGGGCAAACCCCAACAAATTTTTTGATATTGCTATAGTCTACCGAAATGAATCAGAAGATAACGTAATTAGTTTTGCTAAAAAGCTAGAAAAAGTTGTTTTATGTATACTTCAAAATTTATTTTAAAGTTAATAAAACTTGAACAATAAAATGATAGTGAGTTTGTTAAAAGACAGCACCGAGCATCCTTATTATACAAGAGATTTAGCTGTAGAGCCTCCTAGAGGAACTAGATTTACATTTTTTGAAGAAGAAAAAATAAAGATATGCATTTCCTTACCCTCCGAAATGTCAGAACTTTACGAGAAATTAGATTTAAGGGAGAAAACTAAAATTGAAGTAAAAAGAAATGATTTAGTAGATATTCTTAAAAAATTTAGTAAAAAAGTCTCTAAAGATGCCCTAAAAGAATTTTTAAACGAAAGAAGACTAAGAATTGTGTCCACTCCTGAAGTTTGCAGTGGTGCCGCAAGGATAAAAGGAAGAAGAATAAGGGTAGCTGATATTGTAAGAATGTATAGATTAGGATACACAAAAGAGGAAATTGCCAAATGGTATTCTTTAAATTTGGAGGATATTGAGGAAGCGCTTAAGTATTAACGAAGAGCATAGTAAAGAGATAGATAAGATTCTCGAAGAAGAAAGAATTGCCAAAAGATTCATGAGATAATAGATGCGCAAAAAGGTAAGTTTAAAATTAAGATTCTATGTGACGAGCATATGCCTAAAGCTATCATCAAAGCTCTTAAGAAATATAGGAATATAGAGATACAATCTGTTTTAGATCTAGAACTTAGAGGTGCAAGTGACTTGGAAATATTTAAATTTGCATGTGATAAAGGCTATGTAATACTTACTGAAGATATTAGCGATTTTGCAAAATTGCTGGATAATTTCAACAAAAAACCATGTATAATCTTCCTAAAAAGAAAAAGAAGAAAAACATTTGGAGATATCGCTAAAGAAATTGTTAGTAAGTTAGATTCTATATGCAAAGAAAATCCAATTTTTGTAGATCCATAATTTTTACATAACTTAGCTAAATTTAATTTATGGAAATGGAGCTAAGGGAAATTGTTCTAAAACATGCTTTGCTTAATGCTATAAAATACAATGGTAAAGCTTCAGAAAAGATCGTTATTGGCAAGGCTATTGCTGAGGTAAAGGATAGGAGTAAAATTAAAGAGATTGTTGAGTTTGCAAAAGAAATTGTTGAATATGTTAATTCACTAAACGTTGAAGAGCAAAAGAAGATTTTTAAGGAAAAATTTGGTGAAATTAAGGAAGAAAAGAGGGAGGAAAAGGAGAAAATTCCAAAAGCTGGGGGTAGAGTTGTTACAAGATTTGCACCTAATCCTAATGGTCCATTACATTTAGGCCATGTTAGAGCTGCCTTAATTAGCTATGAATTTGCTAAGCAAAACAATGGCAAATTTATTTTGAGATTCGAAGATACAAATCCGAGAAATGTTATTCCTAGCATGTATGATGCTATAAAGCAAGATCTAAAATGGCTTGGAATAAGTTGGCAAGAGGAGTATATGCAATCACAGAGGCTTAATATTTATTACAAATATGCTGAAATTTTGGTAAAAGAAGGTAAGGCATATGTTTGCGAGTGTGATAAGGAGAAGTTCAGAAAATTGAAAAATGAGGGTAAGCCATGTAAATGCAGAGCCAAGCCTTCGCTAAATAGATGGAGAAAAATGATAAATGGAGATTACGATGAGGGACAAGCAGTTCTTAGA
>Ga0190367_1001884_pt1 | contig 11485 bp, 13 predicted proteins | sample 4872181011_MG_FD_171838 | JGI IMG/M metagenome (GOLD analysis project Ga0190367, IMG submission 171838) | Hydrothermal vent microbial mat bacterial communities from Southern Trench, Guaymas Basin, Mexico - 4872-18-10-11_MG | ecosystem: Environmental > Aquatic > Marine > Hydrothermal vents >... | reverse complement strand
CTCCGCGCATACCGAACCCTACAGGAGCGGATAAGAAGTGCGGTAAGAAACTTAATGTAATGGCTGCAGAACCACATGCTTAGCCACAATGCCTGAGTACGTCGTGGAAGCTGTAATTCGCTACAAACCTGCAGCACGCGATCCAGAAGCAGAAGTCATTCGCCGCGACTTGCTACTTAAGGGCGGCTACGGTATGATAAAAGATGTACGGTCTGGGAAAAGCCTCCGAATGATCGTGGAAGCATCATCGCCTGAAGAGGCTAAACAAATCGTTGAGCGAGCATGCAACGAACTACGCATCTTCAATCCCGTAGCTCACACCCTTGAGGTGAGAGTGTGGGAGAAATCCGCGTAGCCGTCCTCCAGTTTCCCGGTACCAACTGCGACTATGATGTATACCACGCATTAGCACGCGTACTCGGTGTACACACAGAACTCATATGGCACACCCTCTTCCGCGGCGATCGCTACGATGCTGTAATCCTACCCGGTGGCTTCTCCTACGGCGACTACTTACGCGCAGGAGCTATCGCTGCTCATAGTCCAGCGATGGATCAGGTTCGTGAAATGGCTAAGGAGGGAAAACCAGTACTGGGTATATGTAACGGATTCCAGATACTCACCGAAGCAGAGCTACTACCAGGATCGCTTTTGCCAAACGATCATTTGCGGTTCATATGCAAGTGGATTCGTATCCGTGTGGAAACAACACGAACCGCGTTTTCAAATCAGTGTCAGAAAGGACAAGTACTACACATACCGATCGCACATAACGAAGGACGCTTCTTCGTTGACGACAGAACCCTAAAGGAACTCGTCGAAAATGAGCAAGTAGTTTTTCGCTACGTAGACGAAAGAGGAGAGCCAACCCCTGAAGCAAACCCAAACGGGTCCGTGAGCAACATCGCTGGTGTTTGCAATTTAGAAGGGAACGTTGTAGGTTTGATGCCTCATCCAGAAAGGGCTTCTGAACCCATTCTAAGTCCCTTTAACTCAAACGATGGTCTACTGATATTCTTCTCTATGCTCAACTACATATCGAGAAAAACTTGACAACTGTAGCGATCCTACACCATACACTAAACACAGCAGGTGGTGGTGCCAGGCTTTGCATCTCAGCCGTGAAAGCGCTTAAGTCTCGAGGATGGCGCGTTCACATGTATACTGTCGATAAAATAGATGTAGATTATTTAAAATCAGCTTTCGGTGAAACGATTAACGCTGACAGGTTTTACTGGATGTTACCATTTAAAGTAAAAATCTTCGGGATCTATTCTAGACTATTAATTTCTTTGCAGGCTCGTAAAGCGCGGAAAAACGCCGATGTTACTATAAACATGCACGGAGATGCTCTATTCACAAAGGCAGATATAACATACGTACATTATCCAATAATAGACCTACTCGGAAGAACTGCGCACGGTGCGTCAAAGTATAGTCAGAGCTTTCTCTGGTATCTATATGCATCTCCTTACAGAGCGATTCAACGCCTAATTGCTCCCCGATACTTCGCGAAAACTAAGATTCTAACAAATTCTAAATTTAGTTCTTTGATAATAAAAGAGTTGTTTGGAGCGGACTCAGATATAGTGTATCCTCCCGTTAACTTAGACCAGTTTAGAGGTGCTGCGGCGAAACGACCGCAGGAGCGCGATCTTGTAACTACCGTTGCTCGCTTTACACCCGAGAAACGTCTTGACCTGGTTCCTGAGATTGCAGCCCACTGTCCAGAAACGCGCTTCGTTCTGATCGGTGCTACCAGCGCTGTAAGCTCTAAGGTAATATCACAGATCGTTGGCCGTGCAAAGAAACTTAACGTACTTGATCGTATTAAGATAATCACAAACGCGCCTTTTGATGTAAAGTTACGTATCTTAGAGCGTACGCGTATATATCTTCACACAATGCCCTACGAACACTTTGGCATATCTGTCGTCGAAGCCATAGCAGCAGGCTGTGTGCCCGTCGTTCATCGAAGTGGTGGACCTTGGATTGACATCCTCGGAGAAAGACAGGGTCTCAGAGGCTTCGCTTTCGAAGAGGTTGATGAAGCCTCCTCCTTTATAACCGAGCTAATGAGCAATCCTTCACTCTGCGAACAAATTAGGAAGAACGCTCAACAACTGCTGCCTCTCTTTTCTGAGGAATACTTCAAAAACCAGTTTGTTGAAATAGTCGAAGGCTTTCTCTAATCGCGCTCTACCCACTCTAGGATTTTGTGAAAGAAGTCTTTGAAGTCTGTTGGTGCCCATTTTTCTTCAACATTTAGCGACCAAAAAGCCCTCGGTGAGTGCTCCCCCGATACCCCATCCTCACTTGGCTGCATACCGTGGTCTGAGACTATCAGGAATATCGTATCCTCTGGAATCGCTTTCTGAAGTTCCCAAGCAAGGGAATTGAGTTCAAGATACGTATGTTGAAGCTTTTCTGGCTGTCGAACATAGTACAAATGCCCTGCCAGATCCGCTAGATCGAAGTACGTCATAAAGAGCCTCCAAGAGACGTTTTCCCTCAGCGCAGAAAGCGTTGCACGCCTCCTTTCCCAATGGATCTTCCATATTTCTTGTTCAAATTCTACTAATCCTTTCATCAAAGCATTCGCAAGCCTTGTATGGTACTCCGTCAGGTCATTATATGCTGGAACATTAACTGCAACCGAGGGCGCTATCAGGTCGAAAAGCGTAGGACTCCTCAGGTCCTTATAACTAACTATGCGCGGCTTTATACCAAGCTTCCATACAATCCTTCTTTTGCCCTTAATATGTTTTATAATTGGTAATCGTTTTATAAAGTCCCATACACGTCCATAGGTCCACTTCTCATGTATTCCATGTTCTTCAGGTTCTTTCCCTGTAATGAAAGTTGTCCATATGACTGGCGTGTACGGAACTCTAACCTTTCTATGAAAGTATTTGCTACTAACTTGGAAGTAACCATATTTTTTCTGCATTAAATACCTTAAACCCCACTTAACTACAAGATTGTACTCAAGCCCATCAAGCGCTAAGACAAACACCCTCATACTTTACTTCTGAAATTAGATACACGGACTACTTGCTTATCCGCATCTTCTACTGTACCCTCGCTCTTGTTCTGTAGCGGTGGTTCCATGTTTCCGTTTCGTTATTCTGGGCTATTTTTAACCTTCGTACTCCAGTAATAGTATAAACCCCCCTCCCTACCTGCAGTATTGCGGCGTGTCCTCCTCATCGGTCTCGACGGGCTAGAATACGATTATGTCGTAAAGTACCACTTTCCTGTTTTGCTTCAGAAACAGCATGGTTGTGTTCCAGTACCCCTACCCGACTATCCCGTTACAGGTCTGCTCTGGGCTATGATCCTTACTGGAAGGGAAAATCTTCCAACAACTCCTCTTAACAAGAACATCTTATGTCGATTAGAAGATCGTGGCATTATCAAGCTCTTAAGAAAGCTACGAATAACTAAAATTATAGGGTCGTCTTTAGCTAAGAAAGCTATCTCTCTTCTTGTGCGTCGAGGATATAACATGGTTCCAGTATCCCTTCGCGATTATAATGTGAAAACGATCTTCGATGTCGTTACCCCATCCATCGCGATTTCCTTCCCCGCTTTAAACCTCTGGCCTGAAATAGGAGCGCTCTTTGCTAAATACTCCGTCGTTGAGTCAATTAAACGAGAAAAGCTTAGAATACGTTTAGAACAAGAACTTTGGACTATTGAACGAAGAAAGTACGATGAAGCTCTACGCGTTTTGAAAGATGCTAGTATAGGCTGGCGTTTGTTCGCGGTTCATTTTTTCGTAACTGATACAATACCGCACATGTATCCGGGTGATATAGAAAAACAGCTACAGACCTATCGTATTGTAGAGCTATGGGTAGAGCACTTCCTACAGTACACTACCCCGGAGGATTTAGTGCTCATAGTCTCCGACCATGGCTTAAAGAACGGTCTTCACACCGATCACGCCTTTTGGAGCGTAAACAAAGATATAGAGCCTCCTAAGAAGCTAACTGATTTCTACCACATTATACTTGAATATCTAGGTGTTAGCTCTTCTCTTTCTTAGGTACTTTACTAACTGTTTAGGCAGTAATGCCTCAAGCACGTAATCTTCTATACGTGCTATACTACCACTCACTCTGGTAAGCACTATGTAAATGACCGCAAAAATCGCTGCATGAAGTAATATGTATCGCGCATGAGCAGTAAGTGCAAGTACGTTACTTACAACATATGTGGGTACGCCAGAGATAGCTGAGAACAATATTGGATGGACTAGGGAAACCTTCCTAAAACCATAAAGACCACGTTTAAACATCATATGATAGGTCCCTGATATGAGCGCTGTAGCAACGAGAATAGAAATCGCTGCTCCTAAAGCACCCTGTACTGAGCAACACACTGCTGTAAGGGGGATCACCGCCGATATCGTTGCTATAATGTATCTTGCGGTTTGCTTAGCAAAGCCTGTTGCAATAAGCGCCTGTCTTAGAGGCACAGAGATCGCGTGTACTGCAATAGCTGCTACTAGTACCGTAAATGGCAGCAATACTCCACTATATGCTGTGGTAGCGACAATGAGTAGGATATGTCTATTGATTATGATGGGTAGCACGCACAAAGGTACCACTATGAAAGAGAATGCCTGATATATTGTAAGTGCCGCTCGACCAGCTCCTTCAAGACCCGATTCGCCCTTTACGTAGGCGATATAGGGTATCATAGCAGGATACAGTCCCATCAAAACCTGATTCAACAATCCTGCTATTCGTCGAGCAATTTCAAAGGTAGCTAGCTCTGAATACGCCTTTATCGCTATCAAAAATAATCTAGGCAGTGTGTCAAGAATAGTACTCCATGATGCAGTTAAAACCCATACCCACACTCCATATGTCCATAGAGTTCTAACAGGAAACGCACTCCTTCCCTCGACCGACATAGTTCCAAACTTGTGCAATAGCGCTGCCGCAACCCCCTCCGCTACAAGCCATCCTGCTACAAAACCAGTAAGACCAAAGCCCAGAACAATCAACGCGATCGACGTAGAGTATCCCGCGCACGCACCTACCACGCGAGCTGTGCCCGCCTTGCCTCCTTCTCCGTATGCAAGAGCGATTGAATGTAAGCTTCTTGATATATGCCATAATGCAACAGCTGCGGCTAATGTCATTATCGTACCTAAACCTACTATAGTGCTCTCCGACAAGATGAAGCATATTACTGTGGATAAGGGGATACCGGTCAAAATCGCTGCATACGTACTTAATAGCAGAGCGCGCTTTACTGCTGCAGCACGCACTTGATCACCCGCACCTAACGCTTCACTACAGAAAGCAGAGAAGCCTCCTCGAAAACCCAGGCTAACGTACTGTGTTGCCAGAACGAAAGAAAGTGTAACGATTCCAAGTCCCGCTATCTCCATCATAGAAAATATCCTTGTTATAATCATCAGGCGAATACCCCCTAACACTATCGACAATATCTGAGCGGCATAAAGCCCTGTGGTTGCTCTGATAAGGGACACTCGCATTCGCTTACGGCTTATGCCTGTATTCATCAGGCTCGTAGCGTAACTCTATCATTTTAAGTAGATTCGACTTTACGAAAGATATCGGGTCTGTCCGTCACGAGTTCTTCATTCCACCCCGCGTGTGGTCTGGCTGGGACGGCTACTTCATCCCCACTCAGTCAAACCACAAGTTATGATAAGTGTTCCGTGTCAGAATAATCCCGGTTCATCATTTATCAGGCGTTGAGTAAGGGATCATCATCATTCGAGATGCTGTTTAAGAAGCCGCCTTATCGCTTCGACACACCTCTACCTAATTCAATAACGTACGCGGTGACCCCCACTACTGTATAACCGCACTTCGAGCGCGTACGGATTGACTCCTCCTTCAAAACCTTTCCAGGCTTATGGTTCGTCTAGCCTCCATATATATAGTTCTGTATCTACCTCCTCCCTGCTAACGCGAGTTGTGTTAATCGAACCGCTGCTTGCTCGTTCTGCGGCTTCGCCACTTCACAATAAGCCAAATATATCCTCTTTGCTTCAAATATCTACTGCTAATCGCCGCCTGAGGGCTATCTATAGTCTTCTCCACGCCCCGAACGCCTCCAGACGATTCCACGCATGCATACAACTTCACATTTTGCGTGCATTTATCGGTGGGCTTGGTGCCGAATATTTATGTTTGATGAACAAAAAGTCTGAATGCTTCATTCAGCAAGTTTTAAAGGTACAATTGTTCTAAACACGATGAGAGCGAGCAAAAAATCCCTCCTAATTGTAGTGACTGTTGCTGCAGTCTTAGCTGGCATATTGGGCTACCTAGCTTGGAAATGGGTGTGCCAGTTGAAAGAGCAACCCCTCTCCCTGTGGCCCATAACTGAGGAGCCAAATACCTACATCACGAAGCAGCCTGATAAGGAAGATTTTGTGCCCGTAGGCATTACTTACGAGCTTGACCCAAGTGGTTTGCTTATGTACACATCAGACCCGAGATGGAAGCAATCCTGTTTCATACTTGTGGCTGTCGGTTGGACAGAGGACGGGGAGCATGAACTCCTCTATCAGGGTCGTCTTCCCTTCACAGGCGAGGGCGGCTTTAGACCTAGAATCTGCATAGATGGCGAATATCTTAGCAACGTACCAACCTTTGGAGGAGGCATGTACTATCGACCCGAGGGAGTACTTGAGGACAATCTGCCATATCCAACAGTTTACGTCAAAAGTCGGAGTGGTTATGTAGAGAGTATTTCCTACGATCAGGAGGAGCGTACGTGGATCCACATTATAAGACCACCAGCCACTACGCCTGAGGGAGAGGGTTTAGAACTTCACCTTGTGGGCCATGCTCTGAGCGTGCCGTTCTGGATGGGACCCATGGAGGGACCTTACATAGTTCACGGTGCCTATAGTAGAGTTAAAGATATAGATATCTGGGGAGGCTTTTGGGTCTCAGGCACATGCGAGGTCAACCTGACGGTACCGGAGAAGGGAACCTATACTTTCAGAGGCTACTTTCTCTTCGATAGAGCCGTGCACCGTATTTACTACGGTAGCTCGGCAATTGGAGCAGGACCGATAAGAGGTCGCACGGGTGGTGTCTTAGCTTTCTCCTGCATGGTGGTGTTTCATGAAGAATTCTATATCATGATATCGCATAGCGATAACCCAACTCCAGCAGACTTCCCTAAGTTTCAACATCAAGGTCGGATTAACTTCCCCTCTAGGAATACCAGCTTCACGTTCAACGAGTTCGTTCTAGAAAGCTTTGGCGATCCTCTTCAACCGGATTGTTTTAGGCTTTATGGCCCGTTTGAAAACGGCTATGTGAACCTAACAGGAGATGTAGTAGCCTATTGGCCGCCTGGGGGTTGGTATGTAAACACAGGCAGCTGGTGGGATCCAAAGGCTAAACATACGTGGGGGAGGGCGTTCATAAACTGGACAGGCACGGTACGGCTTGGAGACGAAAGCATAGAAGTCTCAGGAGCTATTGGCGTAGGTGAGTTCACTAGAGCTGTGAGCCCAGGCTCTGAGACCGAAGCGGTTTCCGAGAGCAGTCTAAAGCTGAACACTAAATCAACAGAGATAAAGAAAGCACTAACCACTACTGGAGCTTCGTTTGAGAAATTCATAAGAGGAACGAGGTCCTCGGTTGGTGTAAGGGAGGGTGATAGGGTTCTAATGCAGGTGAGGGATAATAAGCTGGTACTGGAGTTCGTACCGGATCCTTCCTCCCTCGCCCTGAAGGTAAAAAAGTGGGCTAAAACCACGGTGGAGGAGTTCGAAGCCGCGTTAGAGACTTCATAATACAAACAGGTCTGGATACGCAAATCTTTATACTACTGAAGATCTCTCATCCGAATTGTCTGCTTTTCGTCGCTGGTTAGTAGGTCTCTGCGTTGTAGCTCACAGCATTCTTCTACCCTCTTGCATTGGTATAGTCGTCGTTGTAGGTCTTGCTTTCATTAATGCAATTCTACCCTGGTACTTACTGATCGCCTATTTCATAGTCATTGCACTCGTAGGTCTTAAGCTTGGAATGTTTGAACGCTCGATAGTCAAATATGCTATCAACACGGTAAGAGATTGGTTCCCTAAACCTGGCAGGCCATCCTCCCTTCCCGTACTCCTCTACGTGATAACTTTAATCAGCTATCTTCTTGTTTTAGCACTTACCTATTCTCTGTCTATATGGATTTTTCTTATCATCGCACTTGGCTATAGCGTGCCTCTTGCGATCCTTAGGTTTAGTGATTCAATGAAAGCTGCCTTTAGCCTAAACGCTGTCTCCACACCCCTTCTCTTCACTACCGTACTTCTCTGGCTGTCTGGTATGTCTATTGAAAACATCATGATACTGTTCCTTCTTCCCTTTCCTCCCATAGGAATTCCTCTATCAATTCGTATCAATAATATACGAACTCTTTATATAACCGCAATTTGCCCAATGCATTTAATCAGCGCCCTTAGCCTAGTAATCCTCTGCGAAGTCGCTCGAAGCGGACAGGCCGTACCCCCTGAAAAGCAAAGACCTCCAAGAATTCCTCAAATTCCCACGTCCATCAGGCTGGATGAACTACTAGGCGACAGATTAAAAAGCAGGGACTTATCAGTATCTGAGCGACTGGGAATCTTTCTGATAGCTGGCCCCATCGCTCCCCTCCTTATACTTGCATCGTTTATACTACCTTCCTCGCTAACATTTACTACACTTTTCTTAAAAATGTCCTTATTCGCAGCTGGAATTGCAATACTTATCGGGTGCCTCGCATCTCTTCTATTCCCGCTCTAACTCGTAAGGTGTTCCTGAAGAATCTATATGCAATACTATTTCCCATACATAAAGAAGTCCGTTGTGCTTTCCTCGCTAACTTTTACGCCTCCATTACACACCACGCCCACACTCTTTTCGTGAGTCCCCACCCTATATCAGGAAGTGGCGTTCGAATAGCCTTCATCCGGTTCGCAGACCCAGCTCGCGTCACTAGGATACGCATACCCAAAGGTATGAGAGCAGCCAGTAAGCTCCGCAACCTAGACCCTATAATATGGGGAAACAAGCTACTGTCCAAATCCGCTAAGCTCCGGAGCAAGTACCGTGAAGCTGTAAGATCGTTACGAAGCAAGTACTTCACCGTAACGCTAACTACAGTAGGATATGGCTACCTGACCATAATAGATCCCAACAACCCAGACTACTTGTTACAGGGCACCGGGTTCTATGTTTTGTTCTCAGTAACGGGCTCTCCCCTTCAACCGGACCACAAAGACATTCAAAACCTCGCGGGTTTAGCGGATAAAATACTAGATGAGCTGAAGAACATAGCTCAACTAACAACCTAGCAGATCTTAGAGCTTACTGTTCGATTTTCGAAGCTGATTGCCTCTACTATGTAGCCACAGAAGGAAACTTTATACGTATATACGTAAATACGTTTGTAATGGGTAAGAAGGTGAAAGTCACCCTATTGCTGAGGGAAGATCTGGTTAGAAGAGCTAAGAGTAGGCTGGCTCTGGAGAATAGGAGCCTCAGTGACCTAGTAGAGGAATTCTTGGCTACGTATGACACGCTAGAACTTCTAGATCAGCTTTGCGAATCGTTGGGTCTGGAGAAGAGGTTCTTTACAGGCTCTGAAGTTAAAGCAAGTAGACCATCTGGAGCTAAAGCCGAAGAGGTTGTGAGGAAGCTTAGGGATGGACGTGCAAAGCGTATACCTGGACACTAGTGCTATAGTCAAGAGGTATGTTGTAGAGGAACACACAGATTTTGTCGACGCGCTCTACGACAGGGCACATGCAGGGGAGCTGGTAATAGGCTTCTCCATATGGAACATAGGCGAGTTAGCTGTAGTGCTGGACAAGTATGAGAGGAGAGGAATCCTAACCAACGCCAAAACCCTATTCGGTAAGCTCTTAGGAGAAACAAGGCTCCTGATAAGACTCGGTCAGCTGACACTCGTTCCGCTAAATCTCAACGTTGTAGTTTCAGCTACAGGATACGTATTCAAACACGGTATTTATATAGCCGATGCCATACAACTCGCATCAGCTAAAACTTTCGACGCATTCCTCACCTACGATAGAAAACTGGCTCAGATAGCATGCGCCGAGGGTCTAAGCATTCTCTGATCACGAACCACCTCATTGTCAGGCAAAGCATTTATGCCCGGCAATTTCGTATTACCCGGTGAATAGCCATGAGTCAGATCACGGTAGGTAAGGTGGGTAAAAAAGGCGCTATTTACTTACCAAAACGCATCATGGAGAAACTCGGTGTAAGGGAGGGTGATAGGGTTCTGATGCAAGTGAGGGATAATAAGCTGGTACTGGAGTTCGTACCGGATCCTTTCTCCCTCGCCCTGAAGGTAAAAAAGTGGGCTAAAACCACGGTGGAGGAATTCGAAGCCGAATCGGAGGCGGAGCAGAGAGAGCTGTATGGTTCTTAACGTACTCCTCGATTCAACATACCTGCTACCGAGCTTTGGCATAGAAGTGGAGGGATTATCCGATGAACACATACGGGCTCTTAGAGAAGCTTGGCTCAAGGGACTCGTACGATTCTACTGTCTATCCATTACGTGGATTGAAGTGTTGGGCAAAGTGTGTAGAGAGGCCCTAAGAGCGGGTATCATGCCAAACAGCGTGATACATATTGCTATCCGATCACTGTTCGAATCAGGCACGTACGAGTGGATAAGCCTCACATCAGATGCTATCCAACTAGCCCTCAAGCTCTGCCTAGCTGGCCACAGAGACCTCGTAGATAACCTTCTCTACGCCACCTCAATCACACGCGGCATGATACTCCTAACCATGGATGAAACCCTACGAACTTTCCTAAACAAACACGGCTTCAAAACCGAGAACCTAATGGACCACAAACAACTGCTGAAGAAGCTCAGGTTCAGCTCGCGTTAGTACATGCCAATCTACCACCCCCATACGATAGAATTACCTAGTGAGCTAAGCAGCTCTTAATCGCCTTACTGGGTATTCGATTCCAGACCAGAGGTGGAGCCCCGGGCGGGATTCGAACCCGCGACCTGCGGCTTACGAGGCCGCCGCTCTGCCTGCTGAGCTACCGGGGCTCTGTGAAGGACTGTGAGTCTGGGAGTTAAGCTTTCTTCTTTGCTGCTTTTTGTGCGGCGCGGATTACAGTTTCTTCGTCGAGCTTTTTCCCCGACTTCTCTCTGTTGATGAGACGGTAGGCGAGTTTAAGACCGCGTTGGTGGTAGGTGCTTCCTTCGCTGGAGTCGAGGGTGGCCGCTAGCTCTTCGAGGCGTTCACGATGAAGACGGTCGTGCCACCGCTGCCAGAGGGCACGAATACCCTGCCAGTCCTTCCAGGCTCGTAGGGGGTCACGCACCAGCATGCTCGCCTTGCGTACCAGTAGTCCAGCGGGGCTTAGTACGGGCAGTACCTCGTCACCGATGCGTAGCTCGACCACGAGGTTGAGGTCGTAGAATGCGCGGTAGACGCGATCCTGTA
>Ga0190367_1001883_pt1 | contig 11489 bp, 11 predicted proteins | sample 4872181011_MG_FD_171838 | JGI IMG/M metagenome (GOLD analysis project Ga0190367, IMG submission 171838) | Hydrothermal vent microbial mat bacterial communities from Southern Trench, Guaymas Basin, Mexico - 4872-18-10-11_MG | ecosystem: Environmental > Aquatic > Marine > Hydrothermal vents >... | reverse complement strand
TACTGCCAAGTACCTTTCCTTCATGGATTCTACATGAGACATAGAAGCATAGACAATATTTTACACTACGCTAGAATATTTTGGGGTAAAGGGCTTAGAGATTTAAGATTTATTTCGCCAAATAGTTTAGCTTATGGAACACCTTACGGAAGTAAGCCATCACCTGAAATACTTGATGAATTACTTTCTAAGCTTAAAACAATGGCTAATAGCTATGGTGGTAGATTTTTCTACGGTACTTTCCCTAGTGAAGTTAGACCAGACTTTGTAAACGAAGATACTGCTATGGTTCTCAAAAAATATGTTAGCAATAAAAAGGTTATTATTGGAGCTCAGTCAGGTAGTGATAAAATGCTTAAATTTTTAAATAGAGGTCATACAGTTGAAGAAGTATTAAATGCTATGGAAGTACTTAGCAAATATGGTTTTCAAGTTGACGTAGATTTTATTTTTGGGTTACCAGGCGAGACTGGAGAGGATATTGAGGAAACAATTAAGGTTATGGAGAAAATAGTTAAAATGGGCGGTAGAATACATACTCACACGTTTTTGCCTTTGCCAGGTTCTCCTCTTGAAAGTGGCCCTCCAGGTAAAATACCTTTAAAAATTAAGAAATTTGTGATGAAAATTTGTGGTAAAGGTATGGCGTACGGTGATTGGCTTAAGCAGGAAAAGTTAGCAGAGACTATAGATGAATTAAGGAAAAAACATGTAATAAAAATTGAAATGAAAAATAAAATTAGAGTATGGAAAACATCTAAAGAACATATTAATATTAATACTATGTAATCTCCATTACGGAAAGCCATGTTTAAGAGGTTTATGAAGGGCTTGGTGTTTTCAATATACCTAATTACATCTAACTATATCTAATTACTCTATATGTGCTAATGCTTATAATATTAAATGTCTCTGAGTTAGTTAAGGGCTTAAGTATTTGCGTATTCATATGGATGCAACTATTCTAACTCTTAGGCTTAACATGTGTTCTACTTATCTTGTAGAATCTATACTAAGCCAGGGTTCCCATTATGGCTTATGAAATAATATACATGGTACTTGGAATAGCTGCCGCTATGTTTATTGCATGGAATCTTGGTGCTAATGATGCTGCTAATCCTACTAATGCTGCTGTTGGTTGTGGAGCTATAAGTTTGAAAAAAGCATTGCTAATGTTTTCCCTTTTTGCTGCTGTAGGTGCTTTAGTTCAAGGATACATGGTTATGAAAACTATTGGTAAAGGTGTTGTTAAAGATATTGATCCTTTAGGAGCTCTTGTAGCATCTGTTTCAGCTGGGGTATGGATTATGTTTTGTACTTGGAAAGGTATGCCTGTATCTACAACTCATAGTACAATAGGTTCTGTTTTAGGTATTGGTTTTGCACATTTAATTTTAAGTGGGAAGACAAGAATTGATTGGACTGTTGTTTTTGCTGTTATTTTAAGCTGGATTACATCTCCTCTATTAGCAATTATTTTAAGTATTTCCTTATACTTCCTATTCGGCAAAGTAGCACTATACCTCTTAAGTAAAAGAAGAAATGTAGATATGTTTTTTAAAGGTCTTTTGGTTTTCAATTTAGCTTTCTCGGCTTATGCTTTCGGTGTTAATGATGTTGGCAATGCAACCGGCGTATATATTGCTGTTGTTTCTAAAATTTTCGGAATTCCAGACATGCAAACCATGTTTATTTTAGCTATTTTAGGTTCAGTAGGTATAGCTTTCGGAGCTTTAACATGGGGATACCGTGTTATTAATACTGTTGGTTTTAGAATTACAAGACTAGATTATATTTCAGCTGCAGCAGCTATTCTATCAAACGCTCTTATTGTTTGGTGTTTTAGCACTATACCTAAATTTGTTATCGGTTACGGTATGCCTATTTCAACAACACATGCAAGCGTCTCATCGGTTATAGGTGTAGGTATTGCAAAGGTTAAAGGCCTGGCAGGCGTAGACTGGAAGGTCGTAGGATATATTGTTGCTTCATGGATTCTAACAGTGCCTATAGCTGCTTTTATAAGCATTTCAATATATACTCTACTCACATATTTAATACCCTAAATAGTATAAGAAAATATGTGAGGTGCGTTTAGGCACATGGCTACTATGTGGGCTTGGATTGGTAGAAGAAAGCAGAGAGCAATCATAGCTATGAGTATGGAGCATATAGATAAAATTATTGAAACAATAGATTCTCTAAAAGAAATGCTTGAACATTACGATAGAGGAGAATATGAGAAGGCCATGGTAAGTTACGAAAACGTTTTTAAGAAAGAAAGAAAAGCAGATGATATCAAAAGGAAAATCATTGCAGAATTATCTAAAGGAGTGTTTCACCCAATAGATCGCGAAGACCTTATTAGATTAACATTAACTTTAGACGATATTGCAGCATATGTTAAAGCTGCTGGTAGAAGACTAGTAATAACGGAGCCCATGAACATACCTAAGAATATTTTTAACGTTATGAAGACCATGACTTCTAAGGTTAAAGATGCAACAGTACTTATTAAAAACGCTGTGATGGAGCTTTACGAAAACCCTAGAAAAGCACTAGATATAGCCAATGATATCGAGAGAATAGAGGAGGAAGTTGACGACATAAGAATTATGGGTCTTGAAGAAACCCTTAAATGGTGTCAAACAGTAGACATAGTTTCATGCATGACTGTTAAAGAAACCATAGATTCCCTTGAAAATGCTGCAGATAAGTGTGAAGATGTTGCAGACGTTATAAGAAGCATTGCATTATTAACGTTATAGTTAATCTGATCTCGTCTAATTAATGTTAATGTCACCCTTGTTATTACCGTTCCTGGAATTCCTTAAGGATCCATGTTAAGATTTTGAATAATATTTTCTCTACCAGCTAAAGACCTTGACCTCTGCAGCATTGCAAAAATAATTTTAACTCTCTCTTATCATAATTTTCATGCGCAAAAATACTTATCTAAGATTTTAAATTTTCCCAGTACTATGTGTAAATAATGGAAGGTGTTTAAGTTGTACGTTGATGTTCAATACTCTGACATAGTAATTTCTAAGATATACTCTAAGGTACTACAGGATTATAGAGATCATTTAAAGGACATGGTAAATCCTAACATAGTTTACGTTACAGACCTTGTTTCATGTTCTCAAAAAAGAATTTTTAGGCAAAAATATCCTGAACTAATATTTAGATTTGATCCAATAGCATTACTTGGTATATTGGTTCATAGAGGTTTAGAGGAATTACTTAAAGAATATGGTTTTGAAATTGAAGTTGAAATTTTAAGAGAAATTGAAATTAACGGTAAGAAATATGTTCTTAAAGGTAGAGTTGATTCTTTAAGTGAAAAAAGTGTCGTCGAAATTAAGACAGCTAGAAGCGACCTAGGTTTGCCTCACGAACACCACATAGGTCAGTTACAAATATACCTTAACCTCTTAAACAAGGATAAAGGGGTTCTAATATACATAACACCTGATAGAATAGCAGAGTTCTCAATAGAAAAAGAGGAAATCAACATAAATGAACTGCTTAAGGAAACACTTGAAAATAGTAAACATCCAAGATGGGGCTGGGAATGTTTACATCCAGATACACTAATCTTTACACCTAATGGTTATAAACCAGTAAAACTTGTTAAAGAAGATGACAAAGTTATTGGCATGGATAAAGTAACAAAAAAGTACAGAGTTGCAATAGTGACAAAGATTATTAAAAGACCGATGAAACCTAGTGAACAGTGTTTCCTAATAGAGCCTGCCGGACTTAATCATATTATAATCACCGAAAACCACCCGATTTTTGTTAGGTTCAGTAAGTGGGGTAATGTGAGGAATATTGGCTCATATAAACAGCGGGGCTATGATATTCAGATAACATCAAGAACAAGATGCCGCATTTTCACTGAACCACAATGGCTGACTGTTAAGGAAGTTTATGAAATTGTTGAGGAAGATAAGCATAGGAACATTAGTAAAGAGTATAGAGTACAACCATGGATGTATATACCTTATCCGACAGAGATTAAGTATAAAGCATCTGATTTAGGTCTTACAGATGAACTTTTATGGCTTCTCGGTCTTACAATTGCAGATGGAACCCTCAAAGGCGATTTCTCAGTAAGGCTAACAATAGGTGCTCATGAGAAGGAAGTTAAGGAAAAGGTCGAAGACATAGCATCACATCACAGTATTTCATGTTCGTCGCGACTACGCACACTTCCTCCGCCTCATGGAAAAGTCTTCTTCATAGAGCTTGGTGTGAAGTGGCGTAAATTAGCTAATAAACTAATTATTTGGGAGAGAGATAAGGAAACAGGTAGATATGCTCCTAGAAAACATTTCACTAATGAAATACTGTACCTGAGTCCTAATGATCAGAAATTAATAATAGAAGGTATGGTAACTGGAGACGGTCATATATATGCTGATGAGAGTTTAGACTATGCTACGACAAGTCCAAAACTTGCCTATCAGCTTGTCACTATGTTATTAAGACAAAAGATATTACCATCGCTTAAAAGCTCGTATAAACAATACGGTTGGGGTAAGCATCCAATATTTCATGTGAGATGGTCAATGCACAAAAAGAGAAGACCTCAGGCATGGTTTGTTAATAATGGGGTTTGGGTGAGGATTAAGAAAATAATACCATATCCGTATAAAGGGGAGGTTTACAATTTTGAGGTCGAGGATATTGAAAACTATCTAACACCAGCGGGTATAGTGCATAATTGTAGGTACTGCGCGTTTGCCAAAATATGTCCATATAAGGTTATAGAACAATAATTTTAAACTAAGATGTTAAAACATGGCATTATGTTCTAAATGTAAAAAGGAAAAAGCAGTAATATATCTAAGACATGAAGGAATATACCTTTGTAAAGAATGTTTTAGACAGTATTTTGAAGAAAGAGCTGAAAAAACCCTTAAAGAAGTAAATGTTCTAGACAGGATAAGTGGTAAATTGGTAACTGTAGCTGTATCGGGGGGTAAAGATAGCTTAAACACATTATATTTAATTAAGAGGTTTTCTGAAAAGTATGATTTTGAAGTTAATGCCTTACTTATAAATGAAGGAATTAAGGGATATAGAGAACATACGGTGAAAGCGTTTTTAAAACATGTTAAGAACATAAATATCAACTATGTAATGGTCAATGTTAAAGATGAACTTGGATTTACTGTAGATGAAGCAGCTAAATTATTTTTTGAAGGTAAAATAGAATGGAGACCATGCACAGTATGCGGCGTTATCAGAAGGTACTTATTGAACAAGGTTTCTAGAAAGCTTGGAGCAGAATATTTAGCTACAGGCCATAATCTTGACGATGAAGTCCAAACAGTCTTAATGAATATCTTACGTGGAGATATCCAAGCACTTATACGTGGAGGAGCACTAGTTAAGGCTGAACATGCAAAACTAGTTTCAAGAATAAAACCACTACATTACATATATGAGAAAGAATCTTTAATTCACTCATTAATTATAGGTCTTAAAACACCGTTTGTAGAATGCCCTTATGCTCCTCTTTCCCTAAGATGGAGCATTAGAGAATTCTTAAATAGAATAGAAGCTGGAAATCCAGGATTTAAACTTAAATTTCTAAGTAAAATGGACGAGGTAAGAAATAAAGTATACAATGCATTGAGAATAGTGAAGTTTACTGAATGCAAAATATGTGGTGAACCTTCAGCTAAGGAGATTTGTAAGACTTGTGAGATGAAGCTTAAAATACAGAGTCTCTTGAAACCTTAATCTAAAATCTAATTAAACATTTTATGTGAAGGATATATTAGTGAAATAATTATTTGTATCTTTAAGAAAACAAGTTCTAATGGAACTCTAAGATCAAACTCAAAGATGAGCTTAAATACTCCCCGAGGTATGCTTAGATACATAACTTTAGAGTTTGGGTCCAAAATAATAGCATATGTTTTCTGTGATTCTTCCTTCTTAAATATCCTTACTAAAGAGCTAGCAGTACCCTTATTCTGCACGCTTAGAGGCCATGAATATATTACTTCCCCATTTTCAATCACATACATGGACTTTACGACTACACCGTCAACTAAGGGTTTTAGCAAAATCCGTTTCTCCCTAGGTGGGCATCCCAATCATTTTATATAAGTTCATGGTCACATCTAAGGAGTTCCACCTCGCCCATATGGACTTAGGTATCCCTATGGGTTCATGGGTGGCTGTTGAGCCCAACGGCACAGGGCTCCCATCTACGAGTATAGACCCTGCGGGGCTTGGAGCGTGGCTCCCATCACCCCATATGGCTTTGAGAAGCAAGTTCCAACAAGCAACTACATCTCGATGCCAAATCTCTCCACCCTTAGAGCACCTACCTATCCTAGAACCATTACTGTAGATTATTGATACATTGTGTACTGGACATATCCTTGACGTGTTTTTCGGATTAACATAGATTACTGGTACACCATACTCCTTAGCCTTCTCCTCTATCACCTTCTGAATTCCTCTGAAAGATGTTTGGAATATTCTGTGTCGTAGTTGTTTATTCTTTATCCTAGCTATCATGTTGTTAGTGGATTTCTTACCTAGCTTTTCAAGAATAATAGCGTATTGTTTCTCGTAAGCGGTCTTAACGATTATGTTTGCTACCTTCCACTTAATGTCAAGCTTCTTTTCCTTCTCCTTAAGCTTCCTTAAAATCTTCTTCTTACTCCTAGACTTCTTACCATAGAGTTTATCGTATTTTTCTTGTACTTTCTTCCTACGGTAGTGGTATCCGAGGATAAGCTTCTCAGTATTGGTTTCAAAGAGGTAAGGTATACCATCAACCATTATGGCTATGTTGTTCTCGTTAACATCAACTGCTAGATAACCTCTAGACCTGAACTCCTCAACTTCCCTTACGAAGGTTAGGTAAATAATGAGCTGTCTATTCCTCTTATTCAGCTTTACCTTAGCTTCACTAGCTAGCTTCCATTCACGATTAATGTATCTCCAGTATTGTCTATGAGGTTCAATCTCTATTGTTACCCATCCTTTATGAGTGGCTATCCTTATGGATGTATATCCACTTGGTTTCCATAAGTGGTCATCAACCCATATACTAATCCTTCTAACCTCCGGGTAATCACTCTCAGCTAGTCCTAGTTTCTTTAACCGTAGGAAGCTCTTGGCTCTAGTACTAGCGTCTTGGCAAGCAGTATAGACGTAATGTGATGGTAGTTGAGGGTAGAGACTCCTCATTTCACGGTACTTCAGAGCTTTTAGCCTAGTGAAGCTTCTAATATTACTCTTAACAGCATAGATGACTAGTTGTTCAACCATGTTACGATACATACACTCAAACTCGACAAAAACTCTAAACACCTTCCTTGGCAACTTCACACTCTTCACTATAACAGTCCTAGCTACTCTAATCATTCTTCTCAACCTCCTCTAGTAACTGCTTAAAGCCTTGAACTAAGTGTTTCTTCTTATGACCCCTCATACCATAGAGTTTACCAGCGAAGCTGGTTATGATTGCTAATAGGTCTTCAACCAATTCTTGATACGCATCTTTTGGTTCCTCCCCGTAGACAGCCTCTATTTTAACACCGTATTGTCTAAAGAAGTACTCTAGATACTCAAAACCAAAACGGGTAAGTCTATCCTTGTAGGTGACAACTACTACATCTACTTGCTTGTTTACCACGTAATTGAAGATCTTTTGTAATCCTCTACGATTAGTCTTAAGCCAGCTAGCTATGTCACTTAAGATGGCAACTACTCTATAACCCTTAGCTGAACAGTATTGAGTTAAGTACTCTATCTGTCTTTCTAGGTCTTTTCTCTGGTCTGAGGAGCTAACACGAGCATAAATAACAGCTCTAATTTCCCTTGTCTCTACTCCGCTTAATAGTCTCTTTACTTCGCTTTCTGGTATACGGTATTTTCCTCCAGGTGTTTGTATTGCTCTTATCTTTCCTTCCTTTATCCATCTACGAAGAGTAACATAACTAACACCAAGAAGCCTACAAGCCTCCTTAGGTCTCAGCAAACGCTCGCTCATTCTTATCCATTAGACTAATTGAATATCAACTTATATAAACTTTCCCTCTGAACATCAAAATGTATTCTGCCCCTAAATCGATATGCTAGGTTAGAAGCTAAGGAGATAGAGAATCTGGTCTGCGGCAGGACTAAATTATGTGTAAAATAGTTCTTCAACAGGTAGAAAACACTATATCTTCTCGGCAAGCACCACTATTACATTTCCCTTTCTCTCTAAGATAGCTACTTTAACGTTTCTTATTCTTGCTAAAGCGTTCACGACCTCCAACGGTATATCGTTAGCATTAAAAACTATCTTAATTTTATCTTTAGACTTTAATTTACCCAAAGCTTTAGTTAAATCCATAACTGGGTGTTCTCTACAGCCTTTCTCTTTTCTCAATAGATTCAATTCTTCCATACTGTATTCCTCAACATTAATTCTAAATTATTTAGCTACTTTAAGTATAACTGATTCTAGCTCTTGGCTTGAAGGGAAAGATTCCAAAACCCCCGGTTTACCGCATGTTATCTTAAAAGCAGTGTTCGCGATTTTAATAGAGTCTTCGAGATTTACGCCCTTAATAAAATGACACGTTATGAAACTTGAAATCCATGCATCATTTGAACCCCTTAAATCAACATACCTTACCTCACCAAAAAGCCTATCAACCGTTGTTTTTCTAGTTCTAACAAAAACACCTTTTCCATGTTCCACTATAACATATTTTAAATTACTGAATTTTTCTAACAATTTATACGTGATAAACTTATAATTTTTGCTCTTGAAAAGATATTCTACTTCTCTAAGCTTCATAAATAATACTGTGCTATATTTGATGAACTTACTATACAGCTCTAACAGCTTCTTAAATGGTATCTTAAGGTAATTTGTTAGGTTCAACGAAAAGACAGTTTCTACATTTTCTTTTAACGCATTTTTCATGATGTAAAAAACAGTATCCCTTAATGGAGCTTTATATGTAGAAAACCCGGAAACATATAATACGTTTATTGAGCCCAATATTTCACGTATGGGTAGATCTTTAATTGTTAGTTCAGTATCAGCTGTTTTAACGTAGGGTTTTCTGTAGAAAAGTAATTTTTCACCATACTTATCTTTAACAGCAAAAGCTACAGTTGTTCTAAGCTTTTTAATTTTAAGCCAATATGTTAAAACATTTTCCTTTCTTAAAGCGTTTACAATAAAACAACCTAGAAAATCGTCTCCAATAGCTCCAATTACTCCTGAAAAACAGTCTAGTCTTCTTATAGCAATAGCCACGTTTAACGGCGAGCAATTTATTAGAAGGCTAAAGTTCATTTCTTCATTATATGGGCCTAAAGCTTTAGGGTAAACTATAACGTAAACTTCACCTAAAGTTGCAACATGCACTTTAACCATGATCTACACTTCAAATTAATATAGAGTTAAGTCTATGTTAATATTTTAGGTTTAAAACTCCACTTAGAATTTTTATTTGGTTAATGTTTCTATATAATGGTGTTCCGAAAATTAAATGCTTAATATTAAGTTTCTCTAATTCTCTTACTCTTTCTAACACTTGCTCTATGGTGCCATATATTGCAAATTTTTCTAATAGCAATTCCCTATACTTTTCCAGTTTCGTATAGTTCTTGTTTTCTAATGCTATGTCAATTTCTTTAGCTAGCTCTGTGAGTTTAAATGCTTTAAGAAAATGTTTATTCATTCCCCTCAGAACTATTCCTGCTGCTACCTTTACAGCCTTAAAATTCTTTACATCACCTTCCAGTAAACAGGGGCCTATAGAATATATGTCGCATTTTATATCTTTCAGTATTTTCAAGACCCATCTGATGTAATCCGGGTAAATAGTGTTTAAAAGTATTGAACCATAAGTTTTACATGAGTATTTTACAATCGTAGGTCCCATTGACCCTATGATTATTGGTATTTTTAGGTTATAGTTATTTAACATCATTTCAAGTTTTCTAACATAGTTATCCAGGTCTTTTAGTGGCTGTTTTACCGTTACTTTCTTTAACTTTAGAAGCTTCTTATCTCCAATACCTAGACCTATAATAAATCTTTGGCCATAAATATTAGCGAGATCAGCAAAGTACTCTGCAACATTTTTTACAGAGTTAGTATATATTGACAATACACTTGTTCCTATAACTATTTTTCTTGTAGAGCTAGCTATATTATGTAAGTATTTGAAAGGATGTTTTAAACCTAAAGTTTCCCCAATCCATACTGTTTTAAAGCCTAGATTTTCAGCTAATTTAGCTACCTTCACAGCATAGTCTACTGAAATATCAGTTACTATATTTAATCCGAAATCCATAATCATATTTTCGTAAGAGAAATACAGCTATATTAATTAAATCTTTATAGTTATCTTTAAAACAAGGATAATGTGAAAGGCCTAGTTCATGACTTATTGGTCATGAAATTGCATAAAATTATATTAGTGTCTTATAGTAAGTCTCTCATGGAGAGTGTAGGTCATGGGTGAAATTGGAGAAAAACTCTATAGAATTATGTTTAACAAGGAGAAAGGGGAGATAGAAATAGAGTTTGAGCCTTGGGAATTATCTTCATCTACCATAGGTGAAACATATTATGAAAAAGTTGTTGATGAACTTAAGAAACTAGGTTTTCAAGAGGAAGTTAAAGGAAGGATCATAATTTTAAAAGCTAATATAAGCAAGGATTTCGATAAAATACTCAATAAAGTTAAGGATATTCTTGAAGAATATGAAACAACAATAATGCTTAAAAAGACTTTATGTTAACTTTACATTTTACAGCAAAACATCTTTTATAACAAATTTCCATTTACTTTAAATAGGTGATAGTGCTTCATGGTTAAGGATGAAAATTTAAAAATTATTTCAGCATTAAGAGATGCTTTAAGTAAGAATGAAAATGTTGCCTTATGCATTATCGTTGAAAAGGAAGGCTCAGGACCTAGAGGGCCTGGAGCTAAGATGCTAGTTTATCCTGATGGAAGAACTGTAGGCACTGTTGGCGGCGGCCCCTTTGAAAGAATGGTTATTAAGGAGGCAATTAAAGCAATTAAAGAAGGAAAGTCTAAAGTTGTTAAGTATGCATTCAGGGAAGATAATGTACCTTTAGGAGTTTATAGAACAGGATTGATTTGCGGGGGAATATTAACCGTTTTCATAGATGTCTTTAATCCTAAGCCCAGAGCTATAATTTTTGGCGTTGGACATGTAGGAAAACCGCTGGCAAAAATATTAGCTTCCTTAGGTTTTAGAGTTTGTATTGTAAGTGATAATCCTAAAAGAGCAAACAGAGAAGAATTCCCTGAAGTTGACGAGATAATAGTCGATAAATGGGATAATGCTATAGAGAAAGCTAATATAAGTGAAAAAGATTACGTTTTAGCTGTTCATGGAGCAATAGAGTATGACTATAAAGTTTTGAAAAGAGCAATTGAAAGAAAGGCTAAATATGTAGGTTTACTTGGTTC
>Ga0190367_1001881_pt1 | contig 11495 bp, 27 predicted proteins | sample 4872181011_MG_FD_171838 | JGI IMG/M metagenome (GOLD analysis project Ga0190367, IMG submission 171838) | Hydrothermal vent microbial mat bacterial communities from Southern Trench, Guaymas Basin, Mexico - 4872-18-10-11_MG | ecosystem: Environmental > Aquatic > Marine > Hydrothermal vents >... | reverse complement strand
GTATATAAGAAGATTAAAGCTGCCTATAAGGAGAAGAAGAAGAGAACCGCTGCAATTGAAAGAGAAAAGTTAGTGCTTCCAGTAACTGTTAGAAGAAGGTAAAATATATATAACATGTAACAGTTCAATATAATGTTTGGAGGTGAAATAGATGGCGGCTACTCCCTATGTGGATATATCTCAGCTGTTAAATCAAATACTTCCATTGATTTCAGCGTTCCTATCGATGTTCATGACGATCTGGCTCTTTAAGACTTTTGTTAGTATGTTTAAAGAGATGGGAGAAGTAGCTTAGAAGTCTAGCATTACAGCGTAACCTTTAAGCTTACTCTATTTTATTTTTTTATGGTGATTAAATGGAGGTTCTAATTGGTTACTGCAGACCATGTAAGAGCTACTCAATTCTTGCAAATGATTTGAAAAGAATGTTTGACAAAAACAAGATAAACTCATGGTTTGTATTTAGAGAAACAATAGGATATCCAGTTAGATCAATAGACTACTTAATAATATTTGATAGCTGCATAGAAGTAGCATTATTACCTTGGCTTTTAAAAAGATTACTTGCAAAAAAAGTAGTATTCTGGGGAGACTTTGAAGGAACACCATATCTTTCTACTGTAACGAAAGCTTTCCTTAACATGAATATAGTTATATCTGCATCACAATTCTTCAAAAAATGTTTAAATGAAATTGGAGTAAAAGTAGATTACATTATACCCAGATGGATAAATCCAGAGAGACTACAACCATATAATGAGCCATTAATTTATAAGCCATACTTTTTATGGGTAGCAGGAGTAGATACTAGACAAAAACCAGAAAGCCGTAAAGGAGAAAAACAACTAATAAAGATATGGAACAAATTTATAGAAAAATATAATGACATATATTTAGTTACTGTATCTGATTTTCCATTCGAAAATTACTGTAAAAACATTATTAGATTTAACTTTGGAGAACTTGATGATCATAAGCTTGCAACATTATATAGATTTGCACTAGCATACTTATATACTAGTCATTGTGAAGGTTTTGGAATGCCACCATTAGAAGCTATGTACCTTAAATGTCCATTAATTTACCTTGATACTCCAGCTGTAAATGAATTTGCAGTTGGATTAAAAATAGAAGTTGAAAAAGATATTCAAGTTTACAGCATACATGGAGGACTATATCAATACTACAAATTTGATATCGATGAATACGTTAAAGCTATGGAAGAAACCTTCAAAAGTAACATTAATGATTTAATTGAAAAAGCAAGAAGGAAGAGCGAAGAATATATTATAGATAAGGTATATATGAAGTTAGAGGAGGTCTTGAAGTGGTAACATATACGATTAACATCTTTAGAGATAAGTGGCTCGACTTACCTCCACTGTGGACTAGAAATTCATGTGAATCTAAAATCAATATAAGTAAGAAGCCTACAAATGCAATATTAAAGTTAAACATTAAAGAAGTAGGATGGTATGATATTTATGGTGGAAAACACGTAGAGGACAGTTTAATTAATAAATGGTTAAGTGTTGAAGTAAACGGACAACCAGTTATTGACATTAGACCAAGCATAAGAAGTGGAGAAACATACTCAGCAAATATAACTGCTTATCTTAATGCACCTTATGACGATACTTTCAGAGTTTTTATCGGTGTTGAGTATGGATGGGTGGAAAGCGTAAGAGTATATGTAATATTTGATATGTGGATAGAAGCAGAATACCCTGAAGGAGAAGAAGCACCAGAAGTAATTGTGAAAAGTGAATTTGGAGGTTCAGGACAAAGTGTAGATAATATAATACTTTTAATAATAGCATTAATACAGAACTTACCATATATATTACTTATGATTTTACTTATGAAAGTCATGTTTACATTATTTAGCGGTGAAGATTAATGAGCATAATAGCAGAGCTGGAGGAAATAGTTGAAATATTTGAGGTTATAATTGAGTCTATAACATTATTGTTGATGCCTTTGGCTATTGCTAATGCAATTGGTTTAAAGAAGGAAGTTCCACCTGCACCAGAAGAAATATGGTATGAAATAACTATTGACAATTCGGCGAATAGTAATGATTTAACTGATTATCAAGTATTATTGACTATTACTGGTGATGCTCAATTCTTTTCGGATTGTAGTAATGATGATAAAGTAATAGAAATTTATGATGAGGATAAAGCTACATTAATACCATTCTATGTTGAAGAATGGGATGCAATTAACAAAAATGCAAGAATATGGATTAAAGTGCCGTTAATACCTGCAAATTCAATTAAAAAAGTCTATTTGAAAGTAAATCCAGATAGAACAGAAAGTCTAAGTAACCCAGATAATGTATTTGATTTTTATGATGACTTTTCAGATAATGATGTGAATGGATGGACGCCAACAATAAGTACAGACGTATCGGAGCATGATGACATATTAGACATAACACTAACGGCAAATATAGGTGGTGAAGGTGGTGTTTACAACAATCTTTCAGTATTAAATGACGGTATAGAGATAGTAGCAAAAATGAAATTAGTTAATGATTTATCAGCATATACTGGACTTGGAGTCTTCTTCAGATATCAAGATATTGATAATTTCTTTGTATTTCAATGGACTGAAACGCCAGAATATAGGTTAAGAAAGAAAGTTGCAGGCACATTTACAGATTTCGTAAATCTTACAGATCAGGGAGCGCCTCAAGTTGATGTTTGGTATATTATTCACGTAAAAGTGTATTCTGATGGAACTATAAAAGCATATGTTGAAGGTAAAGCTGAGATTTCGGCAACAGACACTACATTTACAAGCGGATATATAGGTATTCACATAAGAAATACTTCTGGACAAAAAGGATATGTAGATTGGATATATGTAAGGAAGATAACTGAGCCTGAGCCGACAGTAACTTATAATAAGCTTTAATTGAAGTATTCTTTGGTGATAGTATGGCTGAAGAAAGAATTATTGTAAGAGAAGAAGAGGAAGATTTTAGCAAACTTTTTGACATGATTATGAAAGTAATTATGATTTTTATTGTTTTGGGATTAATTATTTATTTGGTTCAATTGATTCAGCAGTCACTTCAGCAGGCTGTTGAAGCATATGTAACTGAAAGAGAAGTAGAGTTAGAGGCAACTCTTCAAGGCTCAGTATTACCTGATAAGCCAATTAAACTCTATTATAGGCCTAGTGGATCAGCTGAGTGGATTTATATTGATACTGTCTATACGGATAGTGAAGGTAAAGCAAGAAAAATAATTAGTCTTAGCAGAGGAACATATGACTTTAAAGCAGTATTTGAAGGTGATGATAATTATGAGCCTACATTTGCAGAAAAACTTAATATTGTAATATCATAGATATTGTTTGGAGGTAAGATAATGCCAACAGCATCATATCAAATAGTTGATTATAAACTTCCTGGAACTATTGATCCGTTTATCGTTGTTTATAATGGTAAAATATATTCATTATTATTTAAGCCAGAAGATTATTTTATAATTGCAAATTTAACTGATAAGGTTGTTAATACGATCGATATAAATGATCCAAATGCATTAAGTGGTGAATCAAGAATAATTGATTTCAAAAGAATTACTGGAAGTACAGTAGTATTGAAAGTTATACATATAAGAACTGGTGAACTTGTAGTTGATAGAATTGAGGTTGATCTTGATGCTTTTACTGCTGTTAGAACGGAAGAAAAGACAATTGCTTTGACTTGGATTAGTGGATGGGGAGATATTTCTCATTCAATAGTTATACCTCCTAGGTTGTGGATTGCACCCGACACAGAAAATTCTTATTTACATTATGTAGATATAGAAGATGAAACTGATGTTTCATTTGATACTGGGTTAGGTGGCTTCTTTGCTAGGCCGTCACACAAATTTATTCCGAAAACTGATGACATATATATGTTACTTGGTGTTCACCTTGCTGGAGATACACATAAATTATTGAAAGTGTACAGCCAAACAGTATCAGATTTAGGTTTTAGTACTGGTGACGGTAGTCCAAGATCACAAATTGGTGGTTTAGCATGGTTTTATAATGATATTCTTATACCAGCAACAAGTGGCGGTGTAGTTGATGCAGATAATGATATTAGAATACTTGATATCAATTTCTCGACAAAAGCAACAATTAATGTTGGAAATATAACTGGATGGGCAACAAATGATATGGGTGGTGGTCTTGATTTTATAGCTAAAAAAACTGATGGTGGATATTATGTTTTGCTTGCTGTAAATGACAATGTGTCAGATTCAGCAACTAAAGTAAGAATATACTGGCTTGAGTTAGATAGTGTACTTTCAGTAGTTAATAGTGTTTTATTATCTGAGATTGCAACAGAAACAGATACAAGTTTTCTACTGCATTCTGACTATACAGGAGCGCCTTGCTCACCAATAATAGACACATACTATAAGAGGATACACATATATGGAAGAGTAAAGCAAGGTGGAGTTATGAAAGGAGTTTTTGTTGACATTGATATTTCAGATATCTGGAGTAACATCAGTGAATTCAACAAAAACTTATGGTTTGTAAGGCCATATAGAATACCTACACAATTATTGCTGAATGTTAGAGTGTTATAAGGTGAAAATTAATGTCTATTGAAGTTAATGGAGCAATACTTGCTGAGTACACTTGGAGCAGCTATGTTTACGGTGTTTCAGGATTACTTATGAGTTTTCTTTTGTTTTTTGGATTAATTCACTTGTTACTTAGGATATTTGCTTTTTTTGTGGAGGCAGTTAAAGAGTGAGTCTTAAAATAAATAAAGAAGTATTAAAGCAGATAGTAAAGGAAGTCTTAAGCTATGTTTTCAGTATTGATGAGTATGGCAGTTTAAGTGTAGATACGCTTGGAAGTGAAGATACGGTTACTGATGAAATAGATGTTAGCGCTAAGACTCCTCCAATTGTAATTTTAACTCCTCCAAGCGGTAAAAGAATAAGCACTAGAAATGTTTATTTAGGTGCTAATAGTGATGCTGGAGAAATAACCGTTAGATTCAAGAATACTGGAAAACTGATAGGTAAAGTTTACTGTGATCACTTTAAGCAGATAAGGCTTGACAGCGTTAAAATTGACGGTGAAAAAGATGAGCCAATAGAAATTACTTGGTCTGGTCTATCTACTGGAGCAAAAATATTTTATGCAATAAGATATAAGATTATTAATGGGTGATATAATGTCTGAAGCCTCAATTAAAAAAATACTTGGAAAAGCTAGTGTAAGGGGAATACTTGCATTATTATTCGGAATAACTGCATGTATAGGGTTCTATAAAGGATTAATCGATCCTAAAGACTTCGTAGTATTCGTAACAATAGTATTAAACTTCTTGTTTAGTGAAAGGAGGCTTCAAAGTGGACAATAACAACAACGACATTTACTATAAACTGCTTCAAGACATAGGAGAAATAAAGGAACGGTTAGGTAAAGTAGAGGGTAACATCGAGTGGATAAAAAAAGTACTTGGAGCAATAATTACAGGAATAATTGGAGTGTTCCTTAGTGTCCTGGTTAAGTAAGTTAGCTAGATTCTTTGTAAATGCATTTAACAATATTTATGCTGCTGGATGCATATTTGCAGTAACAGTAATCTTTGCAGAATACTATGTTTGGGATAAACTACCACTAGAATATCACTTCAAACTAGCAATATGCTTGTTCATCAGTTTTATTACTGGAATAATTGCAGGATGGAATTTAAAGGAAGGATGGAAACCAGAATGAAGCTAAACATAGGATGTGGAAATGATAAAAGGGCAGGGTACGTTAATATTGATGTTAGAAGTGAAGTCAATCCAGACATGATTATAGATGTTGAAAAAGAACTTTTAAGCAGATTCCAAGATAATAGCTGTGATGAAATAATCTGCATAGATTTTATTGAGCATTTAAGCTTCAATAGAGTAGAGGACTTTCTTAAGGATTGCCACAGAATATTAAAGAGAGGCGGCAAACTTATTGTTCAAGTCCCAGACATAGAATTACACTGTAAAAATATTCTTGAAGGAAAATATAATTGGAAAGAGTTGAGCTACTGGATTTACGGCGCTCAAAACCATGAATACAATTATCATAAGAGTGGATTTACTAGAAGTGAACTCGTCAAGCTTTTAACTAAACTTGGATTCAAAGTAATTAAAATTGAAAGAGTAAACACGAATACTTATTGTGAAGCAATAAAAGAGAAATAAATTTATTTGAATATAAGCCACATATGTAAAAGCTACTTCTCATCCTCTTCCCATTTTACTATAATGTTCTCTGAACCACACTTTGCACATTTAAACTCGAAAGTATTGAGATCCCAGCCGAAACCATCATGGCAAAAAATTTCACGAAGCAATGCACTTTCCCAATTCTTATAATGTACAGTCTTTGAAGCTGTAATTTCCTTACTTCCACAATCTCCGCACTCTAGCCACACTTTCCTAGCTTTAACCTCCATTTGACACACCATGCATAATGTAACCGAAAAGGTAATTAAATTTTACTGGTTACCCATAAAAGAGTAATAAAATTTATTTGTAGATTAATGTAAGTTATTTCTGGTGATAGTATGTCTATGAGGAATATAATCAAATATAATGATGAGCTTAGTAAGTTGCCGTTCTTTTCGAAGGAAAGAAAGAAGTATGAAGATTTACTGTATGCTGAATTAATAAAGATTGCTCCGAAATTAATTGATGATGCATATAGTGGATTTAAAATCAGCATGTCTTTCTCTGTTCCACTACCAGTTGAAAGTGTAGATTCAGCGTTATGGCAAACGTTAAGAAAATTGTTTGAAGAACCTCCAGTAATATACGTTAATAAGTTACTTGGATTTCACATTGAGGCTTCACCTGAATTTTATGACTTAGATATAAAGAGGAAAAGAATAGTTCTTAAACGGTATGACTTATACTTCGTTGGTGCAACAAGCCTAGATATTGAGATACCGCCTAAAGACGTACCATTAAAATGGACGGTTGATGCAATTATTATAGATGACCTAGTTAAGAAAGTAGTAATACAAGCAAAATAAAAGAATATGGTGATAGTATGAGTTTAGTTACAATTATTGATCTTGAAAATAAGATTAGGTCTTTGCCGTTTGATTCTAGGGAAAGAGAAAAATATGAAAGTTTGCTTGAAGCTGAAGTAATTAAGGTTGCACCAAAACTAATTAGAGATGCATATAGAGTCTTTAAAATTGAGCTTAGATTTAACTATACGGTTGATGAAAGTGATCTAGAAAGAGTAATAGATAGATTAATTGACGAGATAAATGAAAAAACACCATACATTTTAGAGCTAAAAGACGGTAAAAGAAAACTTGCAGAAATTACAATTAAACTTTACGACTGGAACATTGACTTACGGCGTGGCAGTAAAGCATTTGAAGTTAAAAAGTATGATGTTACTTATGATGGCAGTGTATTCTTTTATACTGAAGTACCAGCAAAAGATGTTTCATTAAAATGGAGGAGCAGAATAATAGAAAAAGGTTTAGGAGTTTTCGGCATATCAATTTATACGCTAGTGTAAGTCTAGTACGTTGAATGGTCTAGTGTTTACCTTAAATGCTAGTGGACAGCTGAATTTTTCTCTGCATACCGTACAGTCCAATCTACTTGGTATTCTAGGTATCTTATTTGTTTTATTTAAATAGAGCCATATATAATTACATCTTTCTATTATTCTGTTAAATGTTCTTTCACCATATTGTGGCGTAAATATTTTGTAGCTTTTCATTCCATAGCACCATAATTCTGGTTTTTTCTTTTCTCCAAACTGTAATTCATACATTTTAGCATACATGAATACCTGCAGTAGCCCTTTTTTTACCGTTATTTCGTTGAAATCCGTAAGTTTTACTTCTATTATTTTTGTTGGACTAACCATATCTATATGCCCTACAAGCTTCCATTTCTTACCGAAATTCATCAGTACTTCTACATCGGTTTCATATCCTTTATCTCGATAATATTCTTTTACTCCTAAATCCCATATCTTGCCAATTAATATCTTATACGTATTCTTTTCAATTACAGTCCTATATGGACAAGATATTACTTGACTTACATGAAACTTCATGTTCAGTAGATCCTCAATATACGGATCACTCATCTTCTTCACCTTCACATATTAAATGCTCACCAGTACATCTATGGAATATTGCGTCAAGCAGAAAAAGCAAACGAAAGGCATGGCAGCTTCCATAGCATCTTGGAAAATATATGCATTTAGAGCAGACTATTCTCTTTAATCTATCATATGTGTTTTCACTCATTATTTTCACCTTCACTTCTAATCATTATGTTGAATTCTCTTTTACATCTAGTGCATTTCAAGTATGCTCCAACATACTTGTCGAATCTAAGTTGCAGCTCACCTTTACATATGGGGCAAAATCTAACAATTTTACTCATCACTTCTCACTCTCCTCTTTTTTATGCTTTGTGTATGACAAAATTTTTGTATGTCTATCATATACGAATACAAGTTTAGCAGCTGGCGAAATTGTTTTTACCACATATATTTTCGTTAGTTTAAATGGATATTTGCAATGTGGCTCCCACCAGAAATTACCTGTAATAGCAATTATTCTTCGCCTAGTTACTCTCGGAACTTCCTTTGCTGTCCATAACATGTATTGGTTAATCCACGGCGGATCGAATATTGTTGCATCAAATTCAAGATTCCTGAATGGCAACTTAAAGTCTAATGAAGGCTTAATCTTCATTCTATGCGTAACTTCAGGGAAATTCTCCATATCAACACGTACATCACCTAGTTTGCTATGACCACTAAATAAATGTAAAACTGGCTTATATCCATGTAGCAGCTTAGCATAAAGTTTTTCTTCTTTTGTAGTCCAAGCCCAGCCCTCAATAAAACGAGTAAGCTGCTTCATTATTTCTCACTCTCCTCTTTTTCACATTTTGGGCATACTGCATTTAATTTGCAGAGTGTTGATGGCTGTTTTTCATCTAATTTATTTAAATAGTCTAGTATATGTTCGTCACATAATGCTCTAATTTTTCCAGTAGCATCATCCTTTATGAAGTATGTTGCTTTTCTATTACAGCCTTTTACTTCACATTTTATTTCACTCATATTTTTCACCATCCTCTATTAATGTTTCAATTACCTCAAACATCTCTTTTAGCTCTAGAATGCCGGTTTTTTCATTAATTAGATGTGATAAACATCCATCTAATTTACTCTTCATCATTTTCTACCTCCTCGAAATAGTATCCGCATCCCGGTATTAGATCCTCTGGAGTTTCAGGATATCTTCTGCAGAATTCTGGTCTATTTGGATATATTGTGCATACTGCAACGCCATTCTCATACTTCAAGTATGGACATTTCCAGCCTTCTGCAGCTCCTATTACTAGTGCTGCATAAAGCCAGGGAAACACTTTCTTTATAAGCTCTTTGTCTTCTTTAGACATTGATTCAAATAGATGTTTCATAGTACAGCACTTGCCACATCTTTTACATTCTCCTTTTCTAACGTATTTAACCATTTTTTACCTCCTTTACTCCAGTATTTCCTCCGCATATCTTTTTGATAATCGGTCAAGGAATAGTCTTCTCCATCTCTGCACGTCTTCCATTGCCTTTAATACTTCTCCTCTGGTTACGTATCCTTTTTCGACCATTTTTTCTATTAATTGCACTGCTTCATCTTTAAGTGGATTTTCGCTTGTAGCTATGAAGCATAATTGATATAATCTCTTCATCGTCTTTTTTGCTTTTTCTATTACTGCATCTATTTCTTTAAAGAAGAATTCATCGTTGCTTGACAACATATTCCTCCCCTTCAACATAAGTTGCTATTTCACGTATTTGATTCAATCTCAACGTCAAGTATCCTCTCTCCAAACATGCTTTTAAATGTGCCTTATCAAGATACTTGAACCTACCTTTCTCAATTTCTTCTATTAATCCTGCAATTATGCTTCTAAGTGTCCTCCACTTCATCTTCTTCTTAATTACTGCATGGTAGCCGTTAGGCGTTTCATATAATACTGCAAAGCACTTAAACTTCCTGCTAAACGCCTTAGCTATCTTCCTAGCTTCATTTAAGCACACTTTTGTTTTTCTTGGACAATCAAAATCCAAGAACAAGTAGCTTCTAGTTGAAAGCGCTAGATTCCACTCAGTTTTTGTTTGAAGTTCAAATTGTTTCTTATAAAAGTACGCAAGTTTCTTACTTTTAGTATTAACTCTTACACCAGTAATCCTCAATTTTTCTCTACCTCCTCTTCTTCTTTACTTGGTATTACTGTCCACCAAACCTCTTCTTCTTCAATTTCTTCAGCTAATTCCTGTTCAAGTGGAAAAACTACTTCCTCTGCTCTTCTCATTTCTTCAACTGGTTCAACAGATATAGCTAATTCTTTCGCTAGAATCTCCAGCAGCATTTCTTCTTCTTCAGGTGTAACTTCCATATCTTCTATGTAGCTCATATTCTCACGTCCCATACTTTTCAAGTAGAAATGCAAGAATATGAGCATACAACCATCTTTTATTAGCTTCAATAAATTTCTCTTCATCTACTTCCCTAAATGGAGTGTCCTTCTTGAACCATAACGGCGCTTTTTTATATTCTTTAAGCATCTGCTCAGCTATCTGCTCAGCAATATCCTCAATACTAGTTACCTTACTTAGATCCACTTCAAATTCATAAGTTTCTCTTGTTCCTGGAAACTTAATGTAGAACTTAGCCATACCTTACACCTTCAACCACTCAGTAAGTAATTGTTGATTCGCACCTGCCTTTTCTCTTCTAATTTTATGCTTTCTTCTCATACTCCTAGTTCTTGGAACAAAATCTGGACATTTAACTACTTCGTATAGTGGCTTTTTACCTTTAATTTCGCATATGAATGTCGGTATGTTGTTCACTATCTTTACTTTATAATGTTCACATTTATCACACAGCATCTTCAATCACTCCCAACTCTTTTAAAGCACTTAGTTTCTTTGAAATTTCATCAAGCATTCTGAGATACTCACGATTTATCAGTACTCTTACAAGTGCCGTTATACTAGCATAGCCATAATACTTCACTAGTTTCTTTGCCTTCTCTACATCCTCATCATCAAGAGTCAAGTGAATACCTTTAATCTTACTTCTTTTCACTTTCATTACCCTCCTTAATAGTTATTTTCTCTAAAAGCCTAACAATTCTTCTTTTCGTTCTTACAATTTTATCATCTATTTTCTCATAGAATTTACCGAACATACTGTCTTTAGAGTAGCAGTATCCAGCAGCTCTTCCAAATTTACAATCGTCACACTTTTCTTCTAGTTTACATGCTATGCATAACTCTCCATCACTAGTAATCTTTTCAATAAGTTCAAGCATAAACAACTTTAGTGTACTGTTCATTAAGCTCATAAATACATTTTTATTCTTCTCGTCAAGCCATGACGTTACTGCTTTAATTATTTGCGTAGTACTTTTATATGC
>Ga0190367_1001880_pt1 | contig 11495 bp, 11 predicted proteins | sample 4872181011_MG_FD_171838 | JGI IMG/M metagenome (GOLD analysis project Ga0190367, IMG submission 171838) | Hydrothermal vent microbial mat bacterial communities from Southern Trench, Guaymas Basin, Mexico - 4872-18-10-11_MG | ecosystem: Environmental > Aquatic > Marine > Hydrothermal vents >... | reverse complement strand
TAAAAGATGTCTCTGATAGTATTAATCCGATGATAAAAAGAACAGATGATTTGATAAGGATTATTGAACATGAGGAGTTTCCTTTTTTATATATATTGATGCATCCTGACGACTGGTGTGATGAGTTAGGAGCATGGTTAAGTAATTTTTTTGCGAGAAAGTTCAAAAATGTCGGGAAATCTCTGCTCGGATGGTATTGGAAAAAAATAAAGCGCGTTCATATTCCATAAATGCAATGGATGCAAAACGGTAGAACAAGTTTGCATATAACTATTCTCATTTAAATAAGCGTGAGAATGAAAAATAGAGAAAATATTGGTGTTATGGTAATTGGTGATCATGTTCAAGCATTGGGGATTATAAGAAGTTTAGGCAGACGTGGCATTCCTGTGTACCTTTTGCATGACAAACATCTCTGCATCAGCAGATTTTCCCGCTACACAAAGCAATTTATAAAAACACCAAAACCAAGCGATGAATCAAAATTCGTGAATTTCATGATTGAACTCGCGAAGAAGAGGGGAGTGGAGGGTTGGATATTAATGCCCACAAATGATGCCGCAGTGTATGCATTGTCGAGACATAAGGAGATTTTGGAGGGATATTATAGGGTCTCAACACCTTGTTGGGATGTTGTCAAATACGCATATAACAAAAAATTAACTTATCAATTAGCGGAAAAGATTGGTATTCCAATTCCGGAGACCTTTTACCCTGAGAATGTGGAAGAATTGCATGAAATATTATCTGATATTTGTTTTCCAGTGATAATAAAACCCGCAATAGTGGACCGCTTTTACAAGAAAACAAAGAAAAAGGTGTTCAAAGCGAATACGAAAGAAGAGCTCGTTCAAGCATATATTAAAGCATCTCGTATCATAGATTCCTCAGAGATCATAGTGCAAGAAGTGATTCCCGGAAGTCCTGACAATTTGTATTCCTTCTGTTCCTTCTTTAAAAATGGAGAAGTCATGGGGATGTGTATAGGGAGACGAAGGAGGCAGAGACCCATGGATTTTGGAAACGCAAGCACTTTTGTGGAAAGTGTATATGTGCCCGAATTGGTAGATTTGGGAAAGCGTTTGCTGAGGGCGATTGGTTACTATGGACTTTCAGAAATTGAATTTAAAAAAGATGTCAGAGATGGTGAATTTAAATTACTGGAAATAAATGCAAGGACATGGTTATGGCATAGTTTAGCGATACGATGTGGTGTGGATTTTCCTCATATGCTGTATAAGGATATGACAGGAGATGAAATAATGTCCGTATTAGGTTTCAAGGAGAATATAAAGTTCGTGCATATTTACACGGACTTCAGAGTTGTGATTGGGGAAGTATTGAGTGGGAGGATGCGCTTTAAAGATTATATTAATTCCTTAAAAGGAGAAAAAGAATTTGCAGTTTTTTCACTAAATGATCCTTTACCCTTTATCGCCGAGTCCATACTGCTTCCATATTTATGGAAAGTGAGGTGATTATGGGGGTCCTGCTAACGCATGCAAGGCACAGAGCGACGTTAGTGGCAACGCGAAGTTTGGGAAGGGCAGGTATTGATGTGATAACATCTGACAGTATAAGATATGCAACTTCATTCTTCTCAAAATACTCAAAATCCAAATTCATATATCCATCACCCGAGTCCAAACCGGAACTTTTCATTTATTCCATAAAGCAATACATCCAGAAATGTGATATTGATGTCCTTATACCCATAGGAGAGAGTGAAACATATTTGATTTCAAAGCACAAGAAGGAGATTGATAAAATAGCGAAAGTGCCGATTCCTGAGTATGAGATTATTACTAAAGCAAATAATAAGCGATATATGATTGATTTGGCGAGGAAAATTGGAGTGAATGTGCCTCAAACTTATATAGTAAATGACATAAACGATATAGAGACGATTAGTAAGGAGTTAATTTTTCCTGTTGTGATAAAACCTGTGTTAGGTTCAGGAGCTGAAGGCATACGATTCGTAAATTCAGAAGACGAATTGTTGAGAGAATATCATAATGTGATGCGAAAATTCAATTATTCAGAATATCCATTGATTCAAGAGTTTATTCCTGGTGATAGCTATGGTGTCGCTATGCTTTTCAATCGAGGAGAACTGCGGGCACTGTGTGCATATAGAAACATCAGGAAGTATCCGATCTCCGGCGGACCGAGTACAGCAAGAATAAGTATAAGACATGCAAAGATGGAGAAATATGCTGCAATGCTGCTTGAGGAGATTCAATATCATGGAGTTGCAGAAGTGGAATTCATTCTAAATAGAAAGACAGGTGAACCTGTTTTGATGGATGTAAACCCGCGTTTCTGGGGTTCATTATATCAATCTATCTGTGCAGGTGTAGATTTCCCCTATTTGCTTTATAAAATGGCAATGGAAGGGGATGTAAAAGGTGTTTTTACATATAAAGTTGGAGTGAAAACGAGATGGATGCTTGGTGATTTGCGTGCACTTGCTGATTACATCATGACAAAAAAGCGGAAAGAGATTTTAAAGGATTTTCTTAAGTTACACGGTAACAACTTGCATTACGATGATATCTCCATTGAAGATCCTATTCCTACGCTCATAGAGTTCATGATACCACTAATGAATCTTTTGAAATCTGGAAATCTGAAGTTCAGTCCTGAAAATATCGGAAGATGATGTTTTCATGACAGATATCATTATACGGAGATATAAGGATGGAGACGAGAACCAAATAGTTGAACTTATCAAGCAGGGGTTCAATCCAGAGATTAATCCCAAGATTGATTTAACTATATGGAAATGGAAATATAAGGAAAATCCTGCCCCCACTCGTGCTGTCATATGGGTTGCTGAGGATAAGGATAGGAACAAAATAATAGGTCATTATGCGATTAACCCTATGATAATGAAGTGGAAGGACAAGGAGATAATAGGATCTCAGGTGTCAGGAATAGTAACGCATAAAAATTATCGAAGGAGAGGTATTTTCAAAGCACTTGCTATCAACTCTTCAGATGAGGCGGGAAAAGAAGGAATACCAGTTACTTATGTATTTCCTAATCCGAATTCCTATAATTTGTTCAAGAAAATCGGATGGAGTCATATTTTTTCTCTCACAAAGATGTTAAAGGTGTTGAATATAAAAGCATTATCAAGAAAATATAGCAGCAATGCTATCAAGAGGAAGATTATAGAGGCAAGTCTTCATACATATTATACATACATATTATTCAAATCTTCTTCTTTCCGTAGGACATCTCATCCTGAAAATATAACAATCTTTGAAGTAAAACGCTTTGATCGTTCTTTTGATGATTTGTGGACCCGTATTTCAAGATATTACGAGTATATTGTGAAAAGAGATGCCAAATATTTGAATTGGAGATATTCGCACCCCTACGAAAACTTCAAAATTTTTGCTTCTAAGAAGAATAATAACATTGCAGGATATGTTATTTTGAAATGTAAAATCCTTCCAGATATCAAGATAGGATATATTTTTGATCTTTTCTGCAATCCTAACGATAAAAGCATGATAAGAAGTCTAATATCAAAATCTATAGAGTATTTTGTGAGGAGAAAAATGGATATTATTCATTTCTGTGTATTGAAAGAGCATCCGTATTACAGGATATGTAAAGAGTTCGGTTTTTTAAAGAAGGAAGAAATCCCTTTTGTCCTTCACATAAATACTCACGGATTTAAGAATGCGGAAGAGTTTAAGGATCCAAGGAAATGGTTATTGTCTTATGGAGATAGAGAAGGAAGCTTTTGAAATCAGAATTATGATGATCGCACTGTCATGAGAATTATTTTTGGAGTTGGCCATCCGAAACAGGTTCATATTCGTAAGAATATTGTGCGAAATCTGATTAAGAGGGGACATGATGTCCAGATTCTTGCAATAGATAAGGATATCACGCTTTATTTATTGAATATTTATGGAATGAACTACAAAGTTTATGGAAGGCATCAAAGGGATATCTTTAGAAAAGCATTTAATATTACTGCATGTACTTATAAAGCCCTCACTATTGCGAGGCAGTTTAAACCGGATATCTTAGTTGCTGGCAATCCGTATTTGGCATACGTGAGTAAAATTCTCAGAAGATCCCATATCATGCTCACTGATACTGAACATGCAACTCTCTCTTTTTTGCTCACATATCCCTTTACTGATGTTGTTTGCACACCTTCTTGCTTTAGGAGAAAGATCAATCCGAAGAAACATGTATCTTATAATGGATATGGTGAACTTGCCTATTTGCATCCGAATTATTTCAAGCCAGATCCGAGTGTGTTGGATGATTTAGGACTGAGTAAAAACGACAAATTTATAATTATGAGATTTGTTTCATGGAAAGCGACTCATGATGCCCATTCCAGAGGATTTTCAAAGGATTTCTTAGAAAAAGCAATAGAATCTCTTAAAGAATATGGACATGTTTTCATAACATCAGAACAAAAACTCAACAGGAACCTTGAGAAATATAAAATGCAGATTCCACCAGAGAAATTGCATTCTGCACTTTATTATGCGAGTCTCTATTTTGGCGAGGGCGGCACGACTGCGGTTGAAGCAGCATTATTAGGAACGCCATCTGTCCATGTAGAAGCATTTAAAACAAAATCAGGTGAGGTGGTAGATGCTACAAAAATACATGGAAATTTTGACGAGCTCGTAAATAAATATGGGATGCTATACACATTCGCTGACCAAAATCAAGCCTTAAACAAAGCCTTAGAGATATTGCAAGATGAAAATGCAAAGAAAGAAATGAGGAAGAAGCGGGAAAAACTGTTAAAGGAGAAAATAGATGTCACCGCATTCATGACAGATTTCATTGAGAATTACCCTGAAAGCTTTTATGAATATATGCAAAGGAAGGGATATGAAGGAAGAAAAGGACAGTAAAAGAGCATGGATGAGTGTGCTTGCAGATTATTACGATGTAGATGGAAAAGAGAAGAAACTGATTGATAATGCAGTGATGGAAAAATGGCGCAACCTTCATTACTACGGAAGGAGAGAAATTGTTAAGGAAATGTTGGATATTCGTGAGGGAAATGTCTTCTTGGATTGTGGCTGCGGAACTGGAAGATTTTTAACCGAATTTGAGCGAGTATGTTTAACTATCGGTGTAAATTCAAACAAATATTGTCATATTTCAAGGAGAAAAGCGCCTAATAGTTTAATTATACAAGGGAATATTGAGTATTTAAATATTTTTGGTTGGATTCAAGAAAATGGCATCTGAAGTCTCGGTAAAATAACATTATTTTTATTTCAGTTATGGGAGAAATTAGGCTGCAGAAAATGGGAAAGATTGCCTTTTATACGATACTTTTCTGACTTTTTAATTATTAGATTCGTAAAATATTGAGATGTTCAATCAAATATTAGTTCTCAGTCCGCATACAGATGATGGAGAAATAGGAGCGGGGGGGACGATTGCGAGATTTGTAGAGGAAGGGAAGGAGATATATTATGTTGCGTTTTCAAGTTGCGAGGCATCAGTTCCGAAGGGATTCCCTGAGGATGTATTGAAGATTGAATGCAAGAAAGCAACAAATATTCTGGGTATTAAGCCTGAAAATGTTATCCTGTTAGAATACGAAGTGAGAACTTTCCCGCTACATAGGCAGGAAATTCTTGATGATATGATTGCTTTGAATAGACAGATTAAGCCTGAATTGGTGTTGGTGCCATCTTCAAATGACATACATCAGGACCATCAGGTAATCTATGCGGAGGCGTTGAGGGCATTCAAAAAGAATGCTTCAATATGGGGTTATGAGCATCCATGGAATAACTTGACTTTCACCACAGATATCTTCGTTAAATTGGAGAAGAGACATATAAAAAAGAAAATAGAGGCGATGAAACAATATGAATCGCAAAATTTTCGCCCTTATTTTGATGAGAAATATATAAAAGCATTGGCATATATGAGGGGAACACAAGTAGATTATCCTTTTGCAGAAACTTTTGAATTAATAAGGTTGTTGGTGAGGTAGAAGTGGGTAAAAAAGTTGCTATACATCAACCCAATTATTTACCTTGGATTGGATTTTTTCAGAAAATAGCAGCAGCAGACATATTTGTTATATTAGATGTTGCCAAATTCACGAAGAATGGAATTATACACAGGAATAAAATTAGAACAAAAGAGGGTTGGATATGGCTCACGATTCCCATAGAAAACAAATATAAAGGTGTTGCTATTAAAGATGTTTACTTACCAGAAGATAGGAAATGGTGGGGTAAACATTGGAGGTTAATAATGGGAAATTATGGAAGAGCAAAGTATTTTGCAGAGTATAAAGAATTTTTTGAAAAAATATATTCTGCGAAAAAACATACTAAATTACAAGAATTAAATGAAGCTATTATATTTTATTTGTTTGAATGCTTTGACATTCATCCGAAGATTATAAGGAGTAGTGAATTAAATTTAGATTCATCTTTAGCGAAAACAGATCTAAATTTAGAGATCATGAAAAAAGTAGGGGGGGATATTTATATCTCCGGTATGGGTGGGAAGAAATACTTGGAGGAAGAGAAATTTGAGAAAGAGGGAATAGAAATAAGATATTTTGAGTTCAGACCTTTTGAATATCCGCAGAGATGGGAGGGATTTGAGCCTTATATGAGTGCAATAGATTTACTGTTTAATGTAGGCGAAAAAGCAAAGGATTTGATAAAAACGAATTTATAGAGTCTATGAGTCAGGGAGATATTTCAATACACCATGGGAATCTTGAACCATTGAGAATCTACGGTATAAACCATTTTATGCAAAAATATGGAATTCAATTCGGCTTCAATACTGAATACGAAATAAATATCGTGTATGGAGAGACTTCTCAAGGTATAAATGGATTTAATATTTACATAAGCAAAAATGAACTGGGAGAGGGTATTTGCGGTTATTTGATGATTGAGGATGAAAAAGTGCCTTTATTTGAGAAACCCATGAGACTGAATGAAAGTGGCGATAACTTAGTGGTGTTTGTTGATAACAAAGGTGATGAATATCCCTGTGTGGTGCTAAATAATACCAGTATAGCAGTCGGTTTTGATATTTTTAATGAAGTGGGGCATATATTGACGGGATATTTAGAGCATTTCTGGAAAATGAAGGAAAACAAACATGAGAAACTTGCAAAGATACCTGTGGTGGATTTTTATGAGAAAATATTATTTGATTGTCTCTTGTTTGCCTCCCGAACATTGAATCTTTCTTTGAAATACAAACCTTTCTGGCCTGATGGCAAAAAGTTCGCAGTTTGCCTGACGCATGATGTTGACCGTGTGCATAAATCTTACCAATATATTACTCATTTTGTAAGAAATATAGGAAGAGGAGATTTTCGCTCAGCAATGAACCAAATCACATCTGTTGCGAGGAAACTGCATGGAGATGAACCCTACTGGAACTTTGACAGAATAATGGAAATTGAAAGGAATTTGGGGGTGAAATCCACCTTTTTCTTCTTGAACGAGCAGAAGAAAGCATGCATTTTCTCACCTAACGAATGGAAATTGTATTGGGGAAGATATGATATAAAAGATAAGAAGATTGTGGAGATGATAAAGAAGTTAGATGCTGAAGGTTGGGAAATAGGCGTTCATGGCTCTTATAACTCCTACCGAGATTTTGATATGATGAAAGAGGAGAAGGAGATGCTTGAGGAAATATTGGGTAAAAGGGTTCATGGCATTTCGCAACATTACTGCAATTTAGAGATACCATTAACATGGGAATATCATGAAAAACTCGGTTTCTCATATGATACTTCTCTTGGATTCGTCACAGATATCGGGTTCAGATGGGGGACATGCTATCCGTTTCACCCATTTAATCCTAAGAATGGCAGGATATTATCCCTATGGGAATTGCCAATCATAATAATGGACAATGCCTGCGCTTATAAAAGCTGGCAGGATATAATGGAAATCATAAACACGGTTGAAAGATATAATGGTCTTCTGCTTTTGCGATGGCATCAAGCTGTGTTCAATGAGCGGGAGTTCCCTGGAAGGTCAGAGATTTATAAAAAGATAATAAAGGAGTGTGTAAAGAGAGGTGCGTGGATAACGAACGCATATAATATAGCAAACTGGCTGACGGAAAGAGAAAGATATATAAATACTCATGCATGATCATACGGGGGAAATGCATCCATTAGCAGTAAGGTATGTAGTATATCCTGTGTATAATTTTATACGAGGATTGAAAGGATACAAAACGGCGAAATATGAGAAAGAGCTTATAGAGAGCCAATGGCTCACGCCTGCTCAGATAGAGGAGATACAACAGGAGAAATTGCGATTGCTGATTGAGCATGCATACAAGAATGTGCCTTTTTACAGAAAGTTATTTGACGAATTGAAAATAAAACCGAGCGATATAAAGGACATAGAAGACTTGAACAAATTGCCTTTGTTGAGAAAGGAGGACATTAGGAAAAACATTTCTGCATTTGTTGCAAAAAACATTCCGAGAAAAAATTTGAAACCGATGATGTCAAGTGGAACAACAGGAAAGCCTCTCAAACTTTTCAAGGACAAAGACAGAGATGCATGGAGAGCTGCGGCACGACATCGCATACAAAAAGTGCATGGATTCGAACAAGGCGATAAAATAGTCACGATCTATGGTTATTCGTTTCCACGCAAACACCTTTTCCAAGGTGCATTTCTCAAGATATTAAGGAACGAATGGGTTCCCTATGGATACGATTTAAGTGAAAAAATGATAGGAGCATTTGTAAAAGAATTGGAAAAATATAAGCCTGATTTCATAAGAGCATGGCCTTCCTCGATTTATCCGCTTGCAGAATTTGCGGGAGATAATGAGATAAATCTCAGGCCCAAGAATATCTGGCTACATGGCGAGGTCTTATTTAAATTCCAGAAGAGATCAGTTGAGGAGAATCTCGGCTGTGAAATTTTTGATGTGTTTGGGTTAAGAGAGAGCTCCGTTTATTCCTTTGAATGTCCAGAACACATAGGGTATCATCTTGATGCTGAAAACGGAGTTATCGAAGTCTTAAATAAAGATGGAGAGCATGTATCCCGTGGTGAGTTGGGAGCAGCAGTGTTCACAGATTTCACAAATTTCGCCACTCCATTGATAAGATATGTGTCAGAAGATATAGTAGTGTATGCTGGTGGGAGAAAATGCCCGTGTGGGAGGGGCTTGCCGTTGGTGATAAAATCAATCGAGGGGCGATTCAGCGATTGCCTATCTACAGATAACGGATTTGTGCTTCCCAAAGTTGTTGTAGATTTGTTCAGTAACATAAAGACGATCAAAAATTTTCAGGTTATCCAAAAAGCGAAAGATAAAATATTAGTCAAGGTGGAGAAGAAGCCGGACTTCTCTTCAAGCGATGCCGATTTTATTATAGGCGGTATTCAAAAATTTTTCAAATCAGATGTCAATATTGAGATAGAATATGTTAAATCAATTCCATTAACCGCAAGCGGTAAGAAGCGATTTGTTATCTCTGAGGTGCCACCAAAATTTATATAACAGACTCGTTGGGATTATTTAAGGAAGAATTAAGGAAGAAATAAAGATCGGGATAGAATAAAAAGAACAATGAGGAAATTTTTAAGGCATGCGAAATGGTGCTTTCTAGGCAGAAAACACATCAAGAACTGGCTCCCTCTGATATTTAAAGGAGCAAATGGGTTGCAATTAGCGAAATTGGATGGCGTAAGTTTGCTTTTCAGAGGGGGGACTGACGACCTTTCGATCATGATGAATATTTTCGCTTTCGGTGAATATCGCAGGTATTTTCCATTCAATCAGACAGCAAGAATAATAGATATCGGCGCCCATAATGGATACTTTTCAATATGGGCTTTTATTAACACGAATAGTGGGTCGAGGATATTCTCTTATGAACCTATTCCTGAAAATTATGAAATAGCATTAAACAATATAAGAATTAACAACATCAACAACATAAAATTATACAATAAAGGTATTTCAGATAAGAGGGGCAAGTTGATACTATATTTTGATGAGAAGCATACAGGAGGTCATAGTGTATATAAAGAAAAGGTGATGAAATATGGTGCGGAGAAAATGTCGGAAATAAGTGTAGAATGTATAACTTTGGAAGATGTATTCAATGAAAACGGGATAGAAGATTGTGACTTTTGTAAGATAGATTGTGAGGGTGCAGAATTCGACATTTTGTTGAACACTCCAGAAGATATTTTACAGAAAGTAAAAGTCTTTACCATGGAATTTCATGAGTTCGGTGGTCATAATGTGAATGAGCTGGTGAATTTATTTGAGGAAAATAATTTTCAGGTTGAGTTCAGTTACAGACCTTCCTCATTTGGCATCAGATATGGAATGTTATATGCGAGAAAACTTTGATAACTCAGCAAAATTGAAACGAGCGATATCATATATATCAGCACTGATACCTGCTTTTATTTCAACTTTATCGTGGAAGATTTTTGCAAGGGGGAATGTGAGTGTGATGACCGCAATTAAAATGCGGAGAAGTATAAGGCATTATAAAGATAAGCCTGTTGAACGGGAGAAGCTCAAAAAAGTATTGGAAGCGGGGAGACTTGCGCCTTCTGCTGGAAATATGCAGGAATGGAAATTCATTGTCGTCAGCGATAGGAATACGAGAGAGAAGCTCGCAATGGCTGCGCATAGCAGATTTGTGGTAGAGGCGCCGCTTGTAATTGTGGCATGTGCGACGATTACTGATTGCGTTTTGGAATCAGGACAGCTCGCATATCCAATGGATGTTGCGATTGCCGTTGACCATATGACGCTGAAAGCGGTGGAAGAGGGTTTAGGAACATGCTGGGTCGGCGACTTTGATGAAAGAAAAGTAAAAGAGGCGTTGAACATTCCAGATGATGTGAGGGTTGTCACGCTTCTCACACTCGGATATCCAAAATATGTGCCAGGTCCGCGGAAAAGGAAGAAATTGGAAGAGATTGTCGCATACGAGAAGTGGTCATGAGCGTTAAAGTGAGGATTGCAGAGGGTGAAGAGCTGAACTGGGATTCATTGATAGCATCTTCTCCTTTTGGAACGATTTTCCACACGCTCGGCTGGTTGAGAATCGCAGAGAAATACACGAAAAGCAAGTTATATCCTCTTATCGGCGTGAAAGGTGATAATATAGTAGGGGTTTTTCCTGTTTTTTACATGAAAAGAGGGATGTTAAGGGCAATTCTGTCTCCACCTCCGAGAACGGGAATACCCTATATGGGTCCTGTGCTCTCTGATTACGAGAGGTTGAAGCAGGAAAAGAGGGAATCCCTGCTACATGATTTTGTGAGAAGTGTTGATTCGTTTATCCATGAGTATTTCAAACCTCATTACATTTATATCAAGATGCCTCCGGGATTAAATGACTGCAGACCTTTCAAATGGTCGGGATATCATGCGAACCCTGTGTATAGTTATCTGCTTGATATCTCAATCGGTTTATCGGATATTGAAGCGAGTTTTTCCAT
>Ga0190367_1001879_pt1 | contig 11500 bp, 12 predicted proteins | sample 4872181011_MG_FD_171838 | JGI IMG/M metagenome (GOLD analysis project Ga0190367, IMG submission 171838) | Hydrothermal vent microbial mat bacterial communities from Southern Trench, Guaymas Basin, Mexico - 4872-18-10-11_MG | ecosystem: Environmental > Aquatic > Marine > Hydrothermal vents >... | reverse complement strand
GAACACTTTAGCATATATAATAAGCCATCCTAGTTTGGGAATTACAAGGATAACTTTTCCTAGAACATAACGCTGTTCTAAAATCCACGGGTCAATATTCCTATTAGCATCACCCTTGGTTATAAATAGACCTCCAGGAATGGTGTTAATGATCCTATGAACAACGACTCCTCCTTCAGTAGCAAAAGCTATAACATCTCCGACATTTAACCTTTCAGTTTTAGCTATAAGTACTATATCTCCAATCTCTAGCGAAGGCCTCATACTGCCACTAGCAATAATTAGAGGTCTATAACCGAAGACCCCACTTATGAAAAGTAACATGATAACTATGGGGGCTACAATTAATAATGGTTTAAAGGAGATCTTCTCTTTAGACTTTATGCCGCTAAAGATAGTTACTGAGGGTAGTGTTAGTATCAAGGCCACGCCGACAAGAGGGATTGCCGCCCCCAAAAAACCTTTCATAGCCCATGAGAGGTTTGGAAGTATAGGTACTAGTCTTATGTACAGAGAGTAAGAACCGGAGTATAGTAGGGAATACTCGAAACCACCAATGTATGTTAGTTGTGTAAGAAGGATATTATTTGCAAGCACAGGGACGAACCCTGAGTTTAAATACTCTATAGCTTTCAAACCTCCCGTTAAAAACATGACCCTACGGGGGTTTATGTCTAGAAGTGTATAAAATAGTGGTACCCCTAGTGTTAGAAGCCAAGGTCTCCTCTTACCGTTAAAGCCTATGATGAGCATGGCTCTTGAGGTTTCATATGCTAATACTTTAGATAGCCCATAATATATTATTATCAGCTTGTTAATTAGGGTTGGCTTATAGGGTGAATAACCAAAACCTTCGAATACTCCTAAAAGGTTTTCAATAGCTATCCTGAAAAATATCAACATCATGACTGTTACAAGTAATGAACCGCTATGCCCAGGCCCTCTCCTAACGTTAGGTATTGAAAGTAAGAATATAGCAATCCAAAACACCGGAGGTATGAAGTAAGCACTCATGCCTTTTAAACGTACGATGTAAAATAGGTAATAAAGCACTCCGTATATGAATAGGATTAATATTATAGGTCTAGCGTGATTAACCATTCATTTTTCACTTCCGATGTCACGTTAAAAATAGTTTAATGTTTAGTTTGGTTTACTGTCAGTTTTAAGAGGGCTGCTGGCAATTCATATCGTAATTCTCTTATTGAATTGCATTTTAATATGATGACGTTTTCCTTTATTCCATCTATATTTTTAATTTCACGGTTTGTTATGAATACTCCTTTGATCCTGGTATCAAAGAGTGAGACAAGAAATACCATTAAGTTGAAAAGTACATCATCAGATTCTCCAATGCCAATACATATAGCTATATCATCGTCATCAACCTTAGTTAAAATATCAAAGTTATGTTGTAATCCAGAATCACCATATCTTACGACATTAATGTCATATTTTAAATTTAAACCATCAAGTATGTTTAAAATTTCTCCATGAAAGGCTATTACTGGATCATTTTCCCCTCTAATAATCTTAACAAGATAGGATATTAAGGCTAAAACGGCTATTCCTCTATTGGTTATCTTATATCTACTATTATCAGTTTTAGCTATTAAACGTAAATCTACAAGTAGATTGAGATGTCTTTCAAGTTGACGACTATTAAGATTAGCCATATACATAAGATGTGTTTTCTTAACACCTTCAAACCCTCTACTATAGGTAGCACGTAGAATGTCTTTCAAAATTTCAAACTCACTCCTATAGCGCGTACGTTTTTCATAACTGGTAACATTTTCGTACACAATATGACACCTTTAACATATGGGTATTACCTATTGTTCAAGCTTCTTGTATAATATTTGTTGTAGTTGAAAAGGGTGAGTATAGGATATAAGTTTTACGTAAAAGTTATACACAAACAAGCTCATAGCTTTCTAACCATTAGATGACCCTATAGCCTTATAGCTGCATATTCAAGCTCGCAAACTAGTGCTAGAATAAGCCTAGATATTATAAGGTATATTTTAATGTAGGGTTAATATGAAATCTTGAACATTTACATTTTTAATTTACCTGTTAATAGCTGAAAAAGTGCTATTGAGAGTTCATGCTTCATATTAGTATTCTTATTATACTTTACAACAACAAGGGTGTCTTTATATTTCTTAACATTATCAGCTTCTTGATCGGTTATAAACACACCTTTCATGTTAGAATCTATTAAGGCTATAAGGAAGCTTACAAGTTCAACCATAACGTATTTACGATCACCAACAGCTACGTTTATAGCTATATCCTCACCTTTAACATTAGCTACTATATCGAATGTGTACTTAACGTTTGAAGAGCCTCTTTTAGCAACATTAAACTTATATTTGACGTTTAAATCATCCAAACATTTTAAAACCTCATCTTTCACGCTATAGCTCAACCTAACACCTCCGTTCAAGTACCATGTAGGCTTATATATACTTTTATAATGCATACACTATCATCTATCATAACATGAACTATTAATGTTGTTACAGTTATTAAGATTAACGTTTAGATGTTCCATAAGCAGATATTTAAAACCGACATCATACATAATGATGTACTTTAAATATATCTGTTTGTAAGCTTTTACTCTCTCCATACTAAATGCTCACTTAAAGCATAATTTGTTATAAAACCTAATAGTATACCTATAAAGTTTGCTACTAGATAATAAACACCGAAGGTTATAAGGACTATTAGTGTGGTATAGTTTACTAATGCACCAATAGCTACAGCACCATGATATTTTATCAACCTCTTAAGTATATCTCGTAAGCTTCTAGATACCTGTTTATCTCTAAACGTCCAAAACTCATTTAACGTAAAGTTAGATATTATACTAGCCCATATTGCAAGTGGGCTAGCATAATATACTGGTAGAATACCACTTTCAACTTGAAGATAAAGCAGTCCTTCATTAACAAATATTCCTGAAGCACCTACTGTTGAAAATTTTATAATCCTATAGTTTGTTAGTTTCAATAGAAGTCTTAGGTACTTAAATATCTCCTTAAAACCTAGCTTACTTACACCTCTAACTCTAGGTTTAAACGTATAAGGTACCTCTAAAACTCTATGATATCTACCTCTAGATAATACCTCTACTAAGAACTTATAACCTAACAGTTCTAACTTAGCATTTTTAATGACATCCTTACGTATCATGAAGAAGCCTGAGATAGGATCGTTAACACCTCTTAATTTAGGTTCAAGTGCTTTACCTACAAGTATAGCTACTCTGCTTATAAGTCTCCTTAAGAAACTCCAATTTTCAACACCACCACCTTTAACATATCTAGATGCTACAACGATATCTGCATTTTTAAATCTTAACACATCATACATTGTAGGTATGATCTCTGGTGGATGTTGAAGATCTGCATCCATAACTGTAACTATTTTAGATTTAGATTCTAAAATCCCTCTCATTATAGCTGATGATAATCCCCTCTCGTTAATCCTCCTAATAACCTTAACCCTATTATCTTTCTTACTATACTCCATAACAACCTTCCATGTACCATCAGGACTGTTATCATCAACAACTATAACCTCATACTTGAACTTATCGTTTAAAACCTTAGATATTCTATCTAGAAGCTCTACAATATTGTCTCTCTCATTATAGGTTGGTATTACAATTGACAACTCGACATTTTCTTTCATCAATTCATCTCCTTAACATCTCTTTCTACTAGATATAAACTCTAACACCCTACTATAAAGACGTTTAATAATCTCATGATCTTTAACATTAACCTTTGATACCCATAACCTTACAGAGATAGTCTCCTCAATATCTCCATGTTTAAACCCTATAATTTCAATCTTCTCCACGTTAAACCCTAAGCTTTCAACGTCTTTAGGTCTATAATAGACGAGTTTAGAATCTCCAATACAAACCTCTTCATCTACAGGATAACTCCAACCTTTAATATAAACATCCATTGAGATTATAGTTTTACCTGTTTCTAACGGTATAATGAGAGCTCTAGTATGTTCATCTATCCATACCTCTTCAACTTCATCACTTAATATCGATACCACTTTAAAACCCCATTATAAAAGCGTAATGTTACCATTACAAAATGGACACTTATAATGTAATACTTTAGCATCAGCATAACAGAAGTAGGCATGGTAGAGCTCTCTACATTTAGGACAAACATATACTTCATCATTTGTTAAGTCCATTCGTTTACCACAAATTATACATTTAACCTTAACCCACCCTTTATGACCCATAGCGTTAGAGCCTGCTGCAGAGCCCACCGACAACTATATCACCCTTTTTTGTATTGGAGGATAGCTATATCTTAATATTTAACTATTCCTCTAAAACTATTAAGTATTGTACTTGAAGAGGAGTGTTAAGCCTTGATAGGTGCAGTAGCTGATATTCATAGTCCTAAGGGATTACTTGATTTTATTAGAGCATTAAATAATGCTCCTAAGGATAAGATAAAACTATTAATTCTAGCTGGTGATGTGATTTTTAAAGGTAGAGTTGAAGGTTTAAAAGGTGTATGTGAAGCTTTAAAAAGCAAGCTTAAACAAGTACCTACAATTGCGGTTTTTGGGAATGAAGAATATGATGAGGTTAAGGATAAGCTTCTAAAAGCTTGTGATGTAATTAGATGGGTAGATGATAACCTCTTAGTAACCAAGGTTGAAGATAAGAACGTTGTGATCATAGGATCTAGAGGGTGTTTAGATGAACCAACCTCGTGGCAGGCTAAGAACATACCTAACATTAAGGAGATCTATAGGGAGAGAGCTAGAAAGATAGGTGAACTTTTAAGGAAAGCCAAAAGCCTTGGAGGTTTAGTTATACTAGTAACACATTACCCTCCTACATATAGGACTTTAGAAGGTGAACCTAGAAGGGTTTGGCCTCAAATGGCATGTAAAGCTTTAGAAAAGTACATAGTAGAATATAAACCTAACATAGTAATACATGGTCATGCACATAATAGTAAAGTATATGAGGTTACTATAGGAAGTACACGAGTATATAACGTTAGTCTACCAGCAACTAAGAAGATAACAATTATTGACATAAAGCCTGTAGGTTTAGAAAGGTTCTTATTTTAATAGGTTATCACATGAGGATGATAAGATGATCCCTGTAGGTGATGAAAATCCCACTAGAAGATTTCCAGTAGTAACGATATCTTTGATAATGATAAACATCGTGTTATTTTTATACATGTGGCTTATGGGTCCTTTAAGGTTTGAAAGCTTACTTGTACATTATGGTGCTATACCTAAGCTTATAGTTTCAGGAGATAGATTATGGACTTTGATAACGTCAATGTTTCTTCATGCAAGTCCAGAACACCTAATAGGTAACATGATATTCCTTGCTATATTTGGAGATAATGTTGAGGATAGAATGGGTAGGTTGAAATTTCTAGCCTTTTACATACTATCTGGCATGGTTGCACACTTACTACACATATTATCAGTATATTCTATAACTCCAGAAGCCAACATATACTCTTGGAGTTATTGGAGACTACCAGATCCTAAGCTCATCCCAGCTGTTGGAGCTTCAGGTGCAATATCTGGAGTTTTAGGTGCTTATCTATACTATTATCCTAACGCTAGAGTTAGAGTGATAAGCTTATTATGGTGGATACCAGTAGTATACCTTGTACCAGCGTATTACTTCATAGGGTTTTGGTTCCTATTCCAATTACTAATGGGTATTATAACGTTAACTGGAATACCATCAGGTGTAGCTTTTTGGGCTCATATTGGAGGATTCTTAGCAGGACTTATACTAGCACCTATACTCAAAGAGAAATATTACTACGTACCAGTAGAGGTTGAATATGGATGGAGCTAGAAGAACTTAGATCACTAATTGAAAGGTTAACAGGTTATGAATATTATTCTAAAGGCTATCTTAATAGTGAGGGAAGGAAAGTTTTTGAGAGAGTAGTTAGGATAGTCTTAAAGAAAAGACCTGAATTAAAAAGTATGATAACAAGGGTTAGAAGGAATCCTAGCTATGATAACGTTATAAAGTTCATAAACATTATCGTAGAGCTTTTTACTATAAGACATGGATAATTTATAATGCTAGCTTTACACCCACATCTACAGTCGACCATCTAGCAACAGGTACCATGACGACGTTATTAAAGTAACGTAACATAAGCTTACTCTTAGGCTTCAATATTAACGCTTCAACTATAGGTTTAGGACACTGTACTCTAGCTATAACATTTTCGGAGCTTGCATTCCATAATGTAACCTTGAAAGTATCATTTTCAAACCCTATAAGTAAAGGTACCACCGTTTGAGGATAAACCTTTAAGAGTTTATAGCGAGTGTTTAACGCTTTGTTAATTCTAACCTTTAAAACTGGGAATATCATGTTTAACGAGTTTTTAATCATATCTACTGAACTACCAAATCCTTTATACAATAAAAGTCTAACCTTACCCCTACTATCTTTTGGTTTAATCTCGATCTCACCATTTCTAATGTTACATATGACGTTAAATAATGGTGCAAGCATTATACCTCCTACACCGTCAATACCATATGTTAAGTAAATGACATTTGTCAATGTTACTGGAGGATTAATAACATACTTAGAAAGGTCTACGATATAGCTTAGATCCCCAGTAGCATTCCAACATTTAATATGTATAATATCCTTCAACCTAAGCTCTAAGATATCCTTATGAAATAACACGTTACAATAGTCACCAACTACTCTACACGTATCTCTATTAGAGTATAAACTTGAAAACCCACCCTTACACGTAATCTCCCACCATAAATCATCGTTATAAATAGCTAGAACATTGTTTGTTAGTTCTAGACTTAAGTTTAGGCTTCTACAACACTTATCACTTGAAAGTACCAGCTTATTTTTAACTTTACCTCTTCTCTTTAAAGTTTGCGCCTCCACCTTAACTACATATTCTACCCTACCCTGAGGATCTATTATTTCTAAGTCGCCTATAGCATCACTAGTAAATACTATACCATCTACTGGACTTGAATGTAATATATATTCTCCATCTATAACGTCATATGTTATACTGTAGATTCTTCTAAAAGCCTTCTTTAACTCTTTAAGGTACAGGTTAACCTCGCTTTTAATACATGACTTTAAGGTTAATCTTCTCTTAACACCTGAAGATAATACTCTATGCTTTAACTTCTCGCATTTACTGGTATTAACGTAGATCTTAAACCCTAACCTATCAACAAGTACGTGAGGTTCTACATTTTTTACTAAGATCTCGTTTAAACCATTAGCTCTTAAAATTCTAGGTATAGCCTCTACATAAAGCCATTTATTGTCAAGTATAGAATTAGGGTTTACATGTTCAAGAGTCTTTAATAGCTTTATTCCAAGACCTAAACCAGGATATTTTATTAGCATATGTTACACATATGCTCTATACCCTTAGAACTTTATTAACCCTATCTAATAAATCTTTAAACGTTGCCTTGTTAAGTGTAGACCTTGTAACGTTTAGGTTTAACGTGATAGGTGTTATTGCAATGTTCTTCTCAACCTTTAAGGTGTAAACGTCTGTTCCTTCCTCAAATTTTGAAGGTGTACCATAAAGCCAAAAGTATGATCCTCCTTGAGGATCATATCTTTTCACTATCCTCTCTTCAAACCTTCTCATAGCAGCTGGTACTATCTTCACGTTAATATCATCTTTAATAACGTTAGGATAGTTAACGTTTAACAGGTGTACGTTTCTAGGTAGACTCTCTGAAAGAACGTACTCTGAAATTACACGTGAAACTCTAATTATTAGTGTTCTTAACTCTAAATTTTCTACAAGCTCCTCATGAGATGATACATCAACACTAAATGCTATAGAGGGTATACCTAGAAGTGCTGCTTGAGCTGCAGCACCAACAGTACCAGATGATAAAATAACCTGAATACTTGTATTATCACCTATATTTACACCTGAAACTACAAGATCTGGATATCCATTTAGAACCTCACTTATAGCTAGGTGTACTATATCGCTTGGTGTTCCATTACATAGGTAAACCGTTATGTTAAAAATCTTAACCTTACTTATTCTTAAGGGTTTATGTAATGTAAGACCTAAGCCCGTAGCGCTTTTAGGTGTTTCTGGAACAACAACATAGGGTTCTCCTAGAAGTTTAACAGCCTCATATAACAGTTTTAAACCAGGACTATAAGGTCCATCATCATTTGTTATTAATATTTTCTTCTTCAATATTTTATCCCTAATAACGTTAGAAGTTTGATGTTAAATATCCAATAGCAAGGTATAACTAGAGTGGAGGTGCTGGTTTGACCTTAGCACTATTAGGTATTAATAATGCTAAATCATACTTTTCAATTATACCTCTAGCTTGAAGTCCTTCATAGAACCATAGGAAGTTTTCAGCTTCACCTATTGGAAATATCTGACCTGTGAATATAGCAGGCTTCCCTTTAACTTTAGCAACCTCCATTATCAACGGTGTTTTATGCATAGTGTTAAGGAACATGTTCATCTTTGCTGTGCTTGGAAATACTATCTCAACCCTTGCAACGTATGATTCATAGCTTCTAACTGGTAGTACAAATGAGTTCCATCCTAATAGGCTTCTTTGTACATGTTTTAGATAGTGATATCTTAAGGTTTGATAGTTTACACCTAAAGCAGCGCCCATATCAACATAATCTATCATTGGATTTTCAGTTATCATTTTCAACACTATTCTATCAGTATCATCAAGCTCTTCATAAGCTCTAACTTCATCAATAACCACTTCTTCAACTGTTGGACTAGTCTCAATCTCTGAGATCCAACCTTTCCAATCATAAACATACCTACTTTCCTCTCTACTAAAGTATTCGCTTGCAACATTCATTGTTAGTACATCATCACCACATACTTCAAAGTACATATTTTCTATTAAGCCTTCATCTCTAAGTTTTGTAAGCAAGTCTAGAGCTTCACTAGTACCTACCTTATTATACAATCTCACATAGATCTCTCTATGTGGAGCTATACTTATAGCTATAAATCTTAGTAGAGGATGATCAGCTAACCTCTCATACAATGCTAACAATTTTCCTTCACGTGGTTTTATTTTAGCAATTACAACCTCATAGCTAATGTAGGGTAAATGTATTACCGGTACTATTTTTAAACCTAATGAAAGTAATCTTTCAATTCTATAGGTAAGCGTGCTTCTAGCAATCTTAGTTGCTCTTCCTAATTCGCTAAGATTTCTAGGTCCATGCTTCCATATCGCTTCAACAATAATTGCATTTACATGGTCAATCTCTTCAAGTATACGATCAGCAGTTACGAAAAGCCTATAAGGTTCAAAAACTCCCTTTTCGCTCATAACTACTTCACCACGATGCTTACATAGTCTCATGTAGTGGTTACTTACTTATATATTTTTGTGTCATCAACTTATAGTATCGACTTTATTTTAATTTTGTTTTTAGAAGACACCACAAAATTATTAAAGTTCACCGTTCAAAGTTTTGATTTATAGAAGAAACCGATATATACAAGTCTATACGTGATCATGTTATTATTAATAATAAAAAGCTTCATTACTATTAAGTTAGAAATTATAAATCAACTAAGGTGAATAACACTCTTATACTCACTATTATCGTAACGTTATCTTTTTTCATATACGTACATGTGCTATTTCAAGTTAAATGTAGATTACACTAATAACCAATATATTCACTAAATACTTGCATATTTAGCTGTAATAGAAGCTGTGAGATATCCATGATGTTTCATTGAAGAACGCTTCCTAAGCTACTTAGCCTTGGTACGTAGTGGCGTACTCCACACATATACTATCTTAGATATACCTTTCTCCATAACATCCATCATAATTGGTCATAATTTTATGACATCCTATCATTTTGAATCTTAGACTAAAGTATTAAGTGTTTAATCTACTATCGGCTATTAGTAGTAAGGGTCTTATGCTAATCGTATGATAACATTCCATGTAGGCAATATAGTCATAGTAAGAGAGACGGAGGAAGGACTATTCGCTTGTTTGAGCACGTAAGCTTATAGGATAACACTAGAACTATACGTTACCTATTGGTAAACTTTCTAATAATAAAAGTGTATCCTTCATAACTAACCTTAGCTATTAAACCTTCATTATCTAGATCGCTTATTACCTTATGAGAATCAAGTCCTCTCTCTTCAAGAAGCTTATATGCATAGTCCAATCTTAAAGGATGAACAGAGATTATAGCTAAAAGTGAAGCTATAGGATCACCTGTAAGTGTGAAGTTTGAACCTTCAAATCCTATAAGTAGTTCAACCTTATCTTTACCTACAATGTTAGATAGTATGTTGAAAGCTTTTACAATGAAGCTTTCATCAGGAGGTTTAACCCAAGATTCTGCAGGAGGTCTTATAGGTATTGATAAGTATATCTTATGAAATCTAGTGGTACGTATAAAATTAGCTATCTTCATCATCTCCTTAACGTTATCATTTACGTTTTTCACTAGCATTGTTTCATAGATCAACCTTCCCCTGAAATGTTTAGAAAACATCTCTATAGCCTCAACTATGAGGTTAAGTTCTAGCTTAGGATGAGGTCTGTTAATAATTTTCCATAATCTATGAGATAAGGCATCGATCTTTAATGAAACGAGATCTATTAGCATGAGATCATCACGAACGTCTTCATATGGGAGTAGTGAAGAGTTTGATAGTATAGCTATAGGTGTGTTAATGTTCTTCTTTAACTTTTCAACAACTCTACCTAAATTTATATCTAATGTTGGTTCACCATCCGGTACAAAGGTTATAAAATCTATATTATCCTCACCAATAGTCTTAACCGTGTTAACTATTTCGCTTAAAAGCTTATCAATAGGATAAAAGCTTCTCCTTATCACTTCTAGGTGTGGAGTCCTACCAAGCTGGCAATATATACAAGAGTAGGTACAATGTTTAGGTGGTACATTATTTATGCCTAACGATCTCCCTAGTCTTCTAGAAGGTACAGGACCAAATACATACTTGTGCAATACTTATCTCCATACATGTCAGTACTTTAGGGATCCTAATTTACTTATCCATGTTTTCCAGAGTATATCAAGAAGTAGGTGTTAAGTTACTAGAGGTTGGATATGTATGAGGCCTGTACATATATTAGCTAAACGTGAAGATATAGCTGAGAAGGTTATTACAGCAGGTGATCCTGAAAGGGTTAAACAGGTAGCATCATATCTTGATGAAGCTAAGCTTGTCAATGAGAATAGAGGACTATTAGTATACACTGGTGAGTATAAAGGTGTTCCAGTGACTATCGCAACTCATGGTATAGGAGCTCCAAGTGCCAACATAGTATTTGAAGAGCTTAGAATGCTTGGAGCTAAAGTTATAATAAGACTTGGAACAGCGGGCTCATTACATGAGAAGATAAGGGTAGGAGACTTCATAGTAGTTTC
>Ga0190367_1001878_pt1 | contig 11523 bp, 8 predicted proteins | sample 4872181011_MG_FD_171838 | JGI IMG/M metagenome (GOLD analysis project Ga0190367, IMG submission 171838) | Hydrothermal vent microbial mat bacterial communities from Southern Trench, Guaymas Basin, Mexico - 4872-18-10-11_MG | ecosystem: Environmental > Aquatic > Marine > Hydrothermal vents >... | reverse complement strand
CGAGAAGACCGTTATAAAGGACTTCAGCGCCGCTCTCCTATCGGAATGCCTTTTGAGGAGGATAGATGGAGTGATCATCTACGCGGAAACGCCGATCTACTCCGTCCTCAAGAGGATCTCATCAAAGCTCCAGAGCGGAGAAATATCTGAGGCGAGGGCAAATGAGCTTATAAGTGGACTAAAGCCAGACGTTAAAGCATCCTTAAAGCTAGTCGAAGCTGTTCGGAGAATAACGGGACTCGAGTTCGATCTAAGCGAACTCAAGGAGCTGGCTGAAAAGTTCAGCGGCGTCTACAGCCAGATATTAATGGAGTTAGCGTCGACTGAGAGGAGACTCGTAATATTTAAGTGAGCTTACGAGATCCTTCTAAGATTCTTCTTTTCCAGGATCTTTACATAGTCCTCAAGTTCAATTTCGAGAATTATAGGCCCGGTGTAACCGCACTCAAGACACTTGTAGATCTTGCCAGCATATCCCCCTATGTATAAGTCGATTCTAGACCCAAAACACATGGGACATACGAGAATTTTCGTATTCTTCGGCTTCATCCCTATAACCTTACTTTCTACTTATTAGAGACACTTTTAATAAAGGTTTGGAGAAGTGTTATTATTTCAGCTGTCTAAACAGCCTCAGCGATCAAGACGACTCATATGAGTGTAAGCTAGGATATCACGGTCTCCTCGACTTTAATGTACGGAGAAACAGCGCCTACCACCTCTTCCTCATCTATGAAAGCCGTATACTCTCCTTGATTCCCCACAGCACTTATGCTTCGCGCTGATCTGAGCGGGATGATAATTCTATCAATTATTACTGGAGTCCTTATCTCTCCTTTCTTGACTAGAAAAGCTACCTGAGGTTTCAGCTCTACAGCGCCCTCCTCTAGAACCTTTACACTCCTTAAACCGTTAACTAGGAACCCGATCTTCGTCTCCTCGACGATCTCGTCCACCTTCCAATCTCCCGGCTTCACTACTATGTTGCTGTAAAGCGGGAGAGGAGGATAGAGGAGTCCTCGAGCATTCCCTCCTCCACCCTCTACGCTACTCCCTGCACTCCACCTAGTTTCCAGGATATTGACCAAATACCCATCTTCCACGACCCTCTTTGGTTTAGCCCTTGACCCTTCGTCATCGACTAGAAAAGCCCCTGCAGCCCATAGAATACTGGGATCATCTACTATTGTCACCCCCTTAGAGAAGATCCTAGCTCCCAAGAGACTACGCTTGAAAATGCCTATTCTGCTTAAAGCTTTAATGAACGATCCTAATACTACACCCGAGGCTTTGGGATCGAGAATCACTGGGTATTTGGAGCCCCTATATATGGGGTTGAACACTCTCGCGTTGATCAGGGATCTAAGCCGCGTTACAAGCCTTGAGGCTAGCTCTTTAAGACGACTCTTTAGGAGATCGAAGTTCGTAAACGCTATGTACTCATCTACGGAAAATCGGCCGCTCTCCATGCTTACTTGTAAGCTTATCAAGCCCTTATTCTCAAGGACGACTGAGCCATCTATGTTGGCGAAGAACTTGCTCCTAACATCATGTCTAAGCGTCGCAGAAAGCTTAACGCCTAAGTCGCCAAGCTCCTTATCAAAGGTTTCCATTAAGCTCTCAAAGAAGTTTCTAACGTCCTTTTCAGGGAGTTTTACTACATCGCCAATGGAGTATTCAGCTCTAATGGGAGATACTTGTGAGATGCCCCTATTTACCCCTATGGAGAAGGTCTTCTCAAATTTACTCCTACTCCTCAACAGATCCTCAAAGGTAGGATGCCTTCCGAAGGATATCCTCCATAGACCGTTCTTATACATCCGTATGATGCTTAGGAAATCACTGCTGGAGAGTTCCCTTAACGAAAAGCCCTCAAGCACGTAGCTCCAACCCATCCACCTTACTTGGGCTACATCAGCGTAATCTAGCGCTTTCTCTCTAGCACTCCTCATAACTTTTAGCGCTCCCTCTACGTCGAAAGACGCCATAATTCCAATTAATTTTACTATATTCTAGGGCTGTTTAAACTTTGCTCCCTGAAAACGCGTGGTTCAACGCTACTGATGACGCGGTCTGATCCTCCAGGCACGGTACTCGTATGGATATAATTTCTCTGGGTTTATCAGGCCTAGAGCTCTTATGACCCCGCTGATATCGCCCATCTCCTTAACAGCATCTGATATGAGCTTCTGATGAATGCTACCTATGATATCGCCCCTAATTGAACAGATCCTGTCCGCTAGGTCCGTTGGGTGGGGAACTCCTGTTTGACCAGTTAGTCTAGCAAGCTTTGCCAACACCTTAATGAAATCCCCTGTGCTCAATCCCTGTGGAATGTAGGCTTCTATCTTAGTGGCAATATCATATAGAGTGAAGTTGCGCGTCTTAAATAGGAATACTCCTACTTCCCCTATCTCAGGCACCTTTTCCACTATTCTCTTAAGCCACCTCCTTGAAGGCTTTACTTCCCCTTCACTCGCTTTTTTAATGATCTCATGCACTTTCCCTATGGAGATGTACTCCCCGCTTCGGAGTATTAGGGTTCCCACAGCCTTATCATTGAAGGGCAGTTTTACTCCCGTAATTATGCTTAAATCGCGTCCCTGAACCCTTTTAATAATCCCTATAATATACGTTTTAGTATCGCTTGCGAGCTCTATCATCGTCCTGAGCTCATCAATAAGTCCCCTTGAGACCTTAGCCTCAAATGCTGAGCGGTAGATTAGGGGAACCCTTGGTATTATCTCCCCATCGATTAAAAGGGCCTCAAAATTCGCCTCTCCCCTAGCCTTAGCCTCTAAAAGCTCATTCGCTAACTGCCTCTCAAATCGCTTCGCTAACAGAATCGTAGTCCGCTCTTCTACGGAGTCCCTTAAGAAGCGCACAAGCGCTTCGCTCAACACTCTGGGCTTATCCTTACAGAACGAGCTACCCCAGAAGACGCATGCTCTGATAGCTATGAAAAGCCTTCCCGCAACGAGTTCTAAGGGAGGGTAGGTGAAGTCGGAGTCTATGGCAATGCAATCAAGCACTCCGTCAGCAACTGGTAGCGATCCCAGCATTCCCTCCTTCTCAAGGATATTCCTAAACTCTTGAGCTATTTCGAGAACGTATTTTATCTTCGAAACCGCCTTCCTGGCCTCCCTTAGAGAAACTTCTGTGAGCACTAGCGGCAATTGGGTGGGCTCTAATGGGACTTCCTCCCAAGGCTCCTCCTCGATCATTGAGTTACCTCCTTGACTGTTAGCAGCATGGGCACTCTCAGAGGGTTCATTAGGCCAGCTACGTAGAACTCCCTAGCTCCTAGAATTGACAGCGAGGACCCACTAATTCCACCTAGATCGACATATCCAGCAAGCTCTCTGAAGTCGTTGACGGTCTGCAACTTGCTGAAGAAGACAGTATTTATGTTCCCCCTAATGCGCGGAGCTATGTCTATTACTCTCTGAGTTGCTAGGATCAGCCCGTAGCCCCATTTCCTGCCCTCTCGAGCTACCTTCTCTATGTCCTCTACGCTACCGTAAGCGTCTTCGCTAGCGTAGTTGTGAGCCTCATCTATCGCTACCACCATGTTGATCGGTCCTTTGACTTCCTCAACCTTTTTCCAGACTTCATTGAGTATCGAGGATATGACGTAGCGCTTAGTCACTAGGTCGAAGTCGTGGCTCATGTCCACTATCGTAAGCCTCTCTTGAAGGGATTTCTCAACAACCTCCCTTGGGTGCATTCTCCTCTTGGCTAGGTTTTCAAAGAAGCTCTTCCCAAGCCTTAGATCGGTGGATATTACAGCTCTTATGAGCGCGGACGATTCCCTCCCCCTCCCAACGCTCTGCGAAACTGCCCTTAGAGCGCCCTTAAACTCGTCTATATCCCATTCAACTCCCTTCTTCAGACCCTTCATGAGCTGGTTAAAATCTAAGTTTGATAACACCTGCTGAATGTCCATATTCATCGGGAGCCTGCTAGCCCTTACAAAGCCCTCTAACTGCTGCTGTCCGCTAGGTGTTAGAGTACCAGTCTTAAGCGCCAAGTAGTAAACGGTTGCGAAAAGGAAGTACTTCTCATACGTAGTCCTCTCGCGGTAAAGCTTAGTCCGTGTTAGCATAAGCTCGGATACGATGTCGGGTTCAAGTATAATGTCCGAGCTTCGCACAACGCACGATTCCGGATAGAAACCAACGTAATCTATGCCTGTGTGGTCGAAGATTATTACGGAAAAGTTTGTCTTTTCCAGGATCTCGTCTACGAGGATTTTCACTAGCCTCGACTTACCAGTCCCCGTGCTACCTATGACCGCTATGTGGTAAGGTAGATAATGGGCGTAAAGCGGGATTGGTATGCCGCTATACTTATGCCTACCCACGTTTAGTCCCTTTCCCAGCTCTACGTTAAGAGAATCCCCCCTCTCTATGACGAAAACCTTTGACCCCGGGTTAGGCGGGAGCGTTACCTCGCCTAGAAACCCGTTAGTAAGCGTCCCTATGAGGTAGACGTAGGCCGATCCAAAAGGCGCTGCCCCATGTTCTACTAGATCTGGATTGTCTGCGTAAGCCGTTCTCCTGTAGGGTAGCAGAAAAGGGTCGTACCTCACTACCCTCCTTATGACACCTAGATACTTCGCACTCCGAGTATGATCCTCGACCAACACTAGCTGCTCTTCCTTAACGCTGGACTCATGGGCCTCGTGGACAACTAGGGGGGCATAAGTTGTTGTGGAGTTACTTCCTATAACTCCTATAATTTTCATCGGACTTACCATGCTTTATAGGACACTAACTAATAATAACGGTAACCCCTTGAGAGAGAACTGAAAATATTTTCACCTTCTACGGAAGATGTCGACAATGAACTCCCTTACGAAGCCCAAGCTATACGAAAGCTCCAGTAGGATGTCGAAGAATGGGTAGAGAAGAGTTTTCTTCAAGCTCAGATGCTTGTACAGGCGGTAATAGAAGAAGAGGAGGGAGACCGGTAGAGCTATGGTGATCAGGAGGAAATATAACACCAGCTTAATGCCTGTCAGGGCGGACAGCAAAGAAAGTATGAAGAAAAGGGTGTAGAACGTCAGTATAGCCGTCGCCGGTATTAGGCCTATGGGGGAGGACTTATGCTTCCTGAAGAACCAGTAGAGACCTCGCCCGTAATTATGCACCTGCTTGAGCAGCTTCCTTAGCGAGGACCTATGGTAATGGTATACGTAGAGCTTATTTGAAACGAGTATCTTGTAGCCCTTCTCTAGTAGCCTCCACAGAATCTCTATTTCCTCCGCCCCGCCCTTAAAGCCCTCATCAAACCACAGGCCCTCCTTAACCAGAACTTCTCGCACTACGGCCATGTTATTCGAGTTGGGCAGCCGTTTAGAGATCAAGTTTTCCCTAGTTATGAAATCCCTCTTCTTAAACGTTGGCATGGGGGCGAAGAAGGCATCGTTAGAGTACTCTGCGATTATATTACCCTTCAGCTTGGGGTTTAGGAAAGCGCTCCCGCCAACGCAGACCGCAGTGCCCTCCCTTAACTCCTCACAGATCGTCTTAATCCATTCCGGCGGCGCGGCACAGTCGGCGTCTATGAAGGCCACTATATCGCCACTGGCGTTTTTCAAGCCTATATTGCGACCAGCGTTCGCACCCCTGCTTCCATCCGTAAACAGTAACTTTACGGGGTACTTCTTCACAACTTCAACTGTTCTATCAGTAGATCCGTCGTCAACAACGATTATTTCATAGGGTTTCTCCTCCTGGTTGAGTAGGCTTTCAAGAAGTTCCCCGATAAAAGCCTCTCCGTTCTTAACCGGTACTACCACGCTCACCCTCATCTTCAACACGCTCGCATCCCTTATCGGATACCGCTAGCCGATATCGGTACAAGAGCGCTATATACTTTATACACACGTTATTTAAGGAAATGGTATTAATTAGCATGTGTCAGAACGGGAGGAGGAAGCTAGCCAGCGTGGTGGTGGTCATTGGTTTCAGAAAGCCTTAAAGTGGCCGTCATAGGTACCGGCAAGTGGGGCGTAAACCACGTAAGGGTGCTCAAGAAGCTCTCAGCAGAGTACAACATTGAGCTAATTGTGGTGGACGCCGACGCCTCAAGGGCGAGGGAAGTGGCAGAAATGTTCTCGGTCGAGAAGTACTACAGCGATCCAACCCACGCCTACGCAGTTGAGAAATTTGATGCTGCCGTCATATCCGCTCCGACACCGTTACACTATAGGTTGGCTAGGGAGTTTATAGAGAAAACTGACCTGCTTATTGAAAAGCCAATGGCAGTGAGCGTGGAGGAAGCGGCTGAGATCGTAGAGCTCGCGGAGAAGTACGATAGAGTTGTAGCCGTGGGCCACATTGAGAGGTTCAACCCCGTGGTTATCGCTGCTAAAGAGGAAGTGGATAAGAGAGTTGATCAGGGGGAGAAATTTCTAGGGGCGTTCGCGGAAAGAGTTGGGGTCAAGCCCATAGATGCAATCAAGTATCTGGGCGCCGCTTACGATTTAATGGTACACGATCTAGATGTAGTCCTCTACCTAACCCAAAGACTTCCCAGGGCAGTTCAAGCGGTTAAGTATCCCTCCTCCGGATATGAGGATGAGGTATACGCAATGTATTCATTTGATGACGCAACCTGCGTCCTCTATGCTTCACGTAGAGCTAAAATGAAGAGGAGGAACCTGAGGATGCAGCTCCTCTCAACATTCATAAGCATCGACTACATTCTTCAGGATATAGTAGTTATTGAGGGCGTACATCCCTCAACAGTCCCACCGGATTACTTTAAAGTTCTAGCGGCGTACCAGGCTACGAGGATATTCGAGAAGCGCCTATTAAGGGGAGAGGAGACGGAACCGCTCCTACTAGAAGATAGACATTTCCTAGACTCGGTGCTAAACCACAGAAAGCCGTTGGTGAACGAGATCGATGGCTATATTTCAGTTAAGAGCATCGCAAAGACTCTGGAAGCGGCAGAGAAGGGTCGGGCAATTAGCATAGAGTGGAACGAGCCGTTTATACCTAATCGCTGAGCGAAAAGCCGGAAAAGTTTTAATTACCCAGTTGCCAGAGTCTAAGAGGGAAAGGTTCCGTCCCTATGACGTTATACACTACCCATGTGGGCAGCTATCCGCTTGAGTTCAGCTCAGAGAGCTTTAAGATAGCCCTTCTAGATAGCATTAAAGTTGGCTTAGACTATCCTCCACACCCCCAGCTTAGGGACTTCGTTAAGATGTTTTTAGAACCGCTTATAGAGAGGGGGATAATAGAAGCTGTGGGAGAGACTTTTAAGCTTGTAGGTAAGTTCGCTCCAGAGGACGTACCCAACGTATCGCTTTTCGAGCAGGATCGTATGATCGAAATCCTTTCCCGTATAAAGCCCCCAATAAGGGGCAAGAGGGCCTGTATTACGGGCCCATTTACCCTATCCTCACGCATCCAAGAAAGGGGAAGCGACCTAATGGGCAGCATGCTTGCCAATAAGCGGGAACTGGATAAAATGGTGGGCTACGTAAAGGGGTTCGTTGAGCGTGCCTATAAGCTTGGCTTCGAAATGATCGTAGTGGATGAGCCCATACTTTCCGTTATTATAGGCAGGCGTATACTCTTCAACTATAGCAGGGAGGAGATCGTTGAGAACTTAAACTCGCTTTTTGAAGGCATTAAAAGCGAGTATAGAGGCATTCACGTTTGTGGGGTTCTCTCACCTTCGCTGAAGGACATACTTCTTCAAGTGGAGAACATAAACTTACTCGACCACGAACACAAGGATTTTCCCAGAAACCTTGATGTATATACGCGAGAGGAGTTGGAGACGCACGATAAGTTCCTAGCACTAGGAGTTTTATCGTCGAAGAGACCTGTTGTCGAGGAGGTTGAAGAAATCGTAGAAGCTATTCAAGAAGGGTTAAGGAGGTATGGAGATAGGGTGAAGTTCATTAAGGGAGACTGCGGTTTTAGAGGGCTTAGAGGCTACAGGGGGGCCTATGAAATATCCATTAGAAAGCTCGCGAACCTAGTAAGGGCTAGGAAAGTGGTGCTTGATGAAAGTGAAAGTAAGGATACTCCCCTATAACATCGAAGCCGAAGCCGAAGAGGGAGAAAACTTAGCAGACATCATAGCTAGGAGTGTATCGGGATTCGTCCTTCCATGCGGTGGAAGGGGATTTTGTGGGCTATGTAAGGTTAAGGTAATTGACGGACGTCTAACGAACTTGACGGGAAACGAAAAGCTGCACGGCATAGAACCCCCATTTAGGTTGGCCTGTCAAGCAAGAGTACTATCCGATGTAGTAGTAGAGCTTGAGGGAGTAGGAAGACTTAGAGCTTTGGCTTCCGGCATCGAGCCTAGAATAGAGTACAAATATCCCCTCTCCTCCAGCAAATTAATAAGCATAGATGGACGGCCCCACCAGCCTCTTGATAAATGGATTATAAGGAAGGTCGATACTAAGGGAGTCACTTTCAACGCGCTGAAGAAGCTCTCCCTCCTCTGGGAGAAGGGAACCTTCTATTCAGTGATCTTCGAGGACAAAATAGTGGACTTTTCAGAGAAACCTAGGGAACTAGGCCTTGCGATCGATGTGGGAACTACTAAAATAGCAGCCTACTTAGTCGACCTGGCAAATGGAAGGACTCTGTGGGAGTCCTACATACTAAACCCCCAATCAGTATACGGAGACGACGTAATTACGAGGATCACGAAGGTGCTTGAGAACAAGGAGAACTTGAGCAAAATGCATAGAATGACTATTCGAGCAATAGAGGGTCTGTGTCGCGATGGATGTAAAGCCGTGGGCAGATCAGTTGAGGAGGTATCGTGTGTTGTGGCCGTGGGAAACACGGTCATGATGAGCATTTTTCTTGAAGTTGATCCCACACCTCTCGGCAAATATCCCTTCGAGCCACTAATATCAGATTCCTGCGAAGGATATGGATCGGAGTTTGACTTTAAGGCTCTAGGCGATTCCTGGGTGTACGTACCGCCCTCAGTGTCAGGGTATATAGGTTCCGACGCTCTCGGCGATATATTAACAGCGAGGATCCTTTCTAAGGGGATGAGGAGAACCCTCATAATCGATATAGGAACGAACACTGAGGTTGCGCTAATAACGGATAGTGATGACATTCTAGCGACCTCTGCTCCCGCAGGTCCAGCTCTCGAAGGAGGATACATAAGTTCAGGAGTAAGGGCTATGGAGGGAGCCATCTATAGGGTAAGGATAACGGATTATGGGAAAGTCCTCTACAGCTATTATGGAGATCGACCCATAGGTCTATCGGGGTCTGGGCTCATAAGCCTAATAGCGGAGATGTTGCGCAAAGGCGTAATAAACAAGTACGGTAGATTCATGGGCGAGCATAGGAAGGAGAACAAGTTCTACGTCGATCCGAAGAGAAACATAGTCGTAACCCAAAACGATATAAGGGAGTTCCAGAAGGCGAAGGCCGCGATATCCTCAGCATGGAAAACCCTCCTAAAAGTTGCTGGCTTAACTCCAAACGACCTCACCGCCGTGTACGTTTGCGGGTCCTTCGGATCCAGCCTAGACGTCTCCGATGCCCTTGAGGTGGGACTCCTCCCCCCGATTCACACTAATAAAGTCTACGTTATAGGTAATGCTGCAGGTACGGGGGCTAAGCTCATCTTAAAGTCGAGGAAGCTTAAGGAAGAGGTAGAGAGAATGGCTAGGGAAATAAAGGTCATAAGACCAGCGGAGGGAAAGGAGTACATGAAGTTCTGGGTGAAAAACCTAGTGCTTCAATAACGTATTCATGGCGTGAATTCTGCCGCCGCTAGGCTCGTTAAGACTTGGTTACGTGAGAAAGCAAAACATGAAGCCGCTGTTCTGGTATCCACTCATGTACTACCTCATAGCCCTGAGAGGTATAAAAGACACACTATAATACAGAAAGCTACAATCTAATGTTTCTCCTCAATTGTATTCAAAGCAACCAGAGGAGCTGTTTTCCAGCCCCGTTAACTGGAGAGGAAAAGATTTATATCGAAACTAACCTTGTATTGATGCAAGAGGGGAGCTTCATTATCCCTATTAACCGTAAACCCTTCGACGCTAAAGAACTTGAATAGGAGAGAACCTTCTGCTAAAGGAGACTATCTTCTCCGCTCCCCAATGAACTGGTCGACTATTTTGGCAAATACAAGAGGTGGATAGCTTGAAGTACATAGGACTGCTACCTAGGGAGTACAAGCCCGAGAATGTAGAGAAAGCTATTGAGGAGTTCTGGGAGAGAAACAAGATCTACGAGAAGTTACGGGAGCGGCTTAAGAAAGCTCCTAAATTCTACTTCCTTGACGGCCCTCCATACCCGTCCTCCGAACTAATACACGTCGGCACGGGCTGGAATAAGGTCATAAAGGACGTCGTGATGAGGTTTAAGCGAATGCAAGGATTCAACGTGAGGGATCAGCCAGGCTACGATTGCCACGGACTTCCCATCGAAATAGCCGTTGAGAAGAAGCTGGGCTTCAAGTCGAAGAAGGATATAGAGGACTTTGGAGTGGAGAATTTCATAAGCGAGTGCAAGAAGCTAGCCCTTCGCAACAGCGAAGCCATGAGCAAACAGTTCAAAGACCTTGGAGTATCCATGGACTGGCAACATCCATACCTCACCCTAAATAAAGAGTACATTGAGTCTGCTTGGTGGATCGTTAGGAAGGCTCATGAATTGGGGCTTCTCGAAAAGGGAGTGAAAGTTCTTCACTGGTGTCCTAGGTGTGAAACGGTTCTCGCGGACTACGAAACGGAGTACAAGAACCTTGAGGATCCCTCGATATTCGTTAAATTCCCAGTTAAGGGCGAGGAGAGGAAGTTCATCGTCATTTGGACTACGACTCCCTGGACGCTGCCATCAAATGTAGGAGTAATGGTTCATCCGGACTTCGAGTACGCAGAAGTCGAGGTTAACGGCGAGATCCTGATCATGGCTAAGGAGAGAGTGGATGTAGTCCTCGAACCTCTGGGACTGCCGTATAGGATAGCGAGGACCTTTAAGGGGAGCGAGCTAGAGGGGCTAAAATACAGACCTCCTCTCGAGGAAGAAGTTCTGGCCCAACGAGAGCTTAAGGGAGCTCATAGAGTTGTCCTGAGCAGCGAATACGTTAACTTGGAGGAAGGTACTGGATGCGTGCACCTTGCCACCGCCCATGGAGCTGAAGACTTCGAAGTAGGGAGGAAATACGGCCTACCGCTCCTCCTAATAGTCGATAACAGCGGGAGGTTTACTGAGAGAGCTGGGAAGTACTCTGGGAAGAGGGTCAGGGAAGCGAATAGGGAGATCGTGGAGGACTTAAGGAGGAAAGACCTCCTCCTCTACGCGACCACCGTAGTTCACGAGTACCCCGTCTGTTGGCGCTGCAAGACTCCCCTAATACTGAAGGCGACAGAGCAGTGGTTCATCAGGGTAACTGCGTTGAAGGGAAAGCTGCTAGAAGAGGCTGAAAAAGTCAACTGGATACCGCGCTGGGCTGGTGCGAGTCGTTTCAGGAACTGGCTTCAAGCGCTGAAGGATTGGG
>Ga0190367_1001877_pt1 | contig 11524 bp, 24 predicted proteins | sample 4872181011_MG_FD_171838 | JGI IMG/M metagenome (GOLD analysis project Ga0190367, IMG submission 171838) | Hydrothermal vent microbial mat bacterial communities from Southern Trench, Guaymas Basin, Mexico - 4872-18-10-11_MG | ecosystem: Environmental > Aquatic > Marine > Hydrothermal vents >... | reverse complement strand
AGTATGGAGTTGAGCTTCAACCATCAGATATTTTTGTGATTAAGTATATGAAAATCAAACACAAGTTATTTATAAGGTATTTATATGAGAAGCGTAAGATTAAGAGAAAGTTAGCCTATCTTCGTAAGCAACTGAATAAAATGTTGAGAATCTATGAGAGTATGTTGGCAAGTAGTGTAGATGATAAGACTGCTAAGTTCTATGAGAAAAGGATTGTGAAGATAGCGAATGAAATCACAAGGATTGAAAGTATGAGAATCTTATTGGATAAACAGTATGAGATGAAGTTTAGGCAGTTTGTAAAGAAGGCTAAGAAGTTTCAACATGTAAGTTACAATGAGTACACAATGGACATATTTAATAATCCATTCCTGAATGTGTATCCAATACTTCCTGTTGAATGGAAGCGAAGCATTGAAAGGTTATATGCTATAAATGATGAGATGCTAATGTTTATGTGTACTTGCACAATTGATGAAAAGCGATGGCGTAAGAAACATTATGTAGCTGAAGTTGATAAGCTTAACAAGTGGCTTGAGAGCATAAATGATATGGTGATTGAAGGCAGGATTGATAAACGTATAGCTAAATGGGTGATTGAAAACGGTGTACCAGTATGGGTAATGATAAATTATGTGTGAATAGATGTTTTAAGTGTGGTGGTGTAATTAAGCCTGAAGATGATGTAGTTTTTACAGTTGAATGGGATGCTTTTTGTCATGCTAAGTGTTGTCCCAAGTTTAATCCTAAAGCTAAACCAATACGTGAATGTTATGCCTGTATGTAGCTTTTTATTTTTTTTAATGGGGATAAGGGTATGTTGAGTGGTGAATACAAAGCTTTTCGCATTCTGTTTGAGGTGTATAATGTTATGCTTGGAATGAAATCGATAATGTTATTGTTACCGGATGTGGAAGATGATGTCAAGGAGATGGTGAAGGTAGCAATAAAGAACATACAATTATTTGAACAAATTGATTCACCAAAATCTGATGAGTTCGCTTTATTTACCGAGTATGTTAGAGAAAAATGGAATAAGGAGGATGTCAGAAAAGTGCTAACATCAGTAATGGCTTATGAAAAAGGAACAATATCTCTTGATGAGTTGGCTGTTATACTATGTGAAGTAGTAAACAAATACGTATAAAACATGATGTGTGTTTTTTAGCCCATTTTTATTTTTTAAATGGGTGTAGGGGTATGGCTAAGAAGTCTCAAAAACAAGAAACAAAATCTGAATGGAAGCCTAAGTTTGCATGGAGACATCCATTTAAGCAGGGAAGTTATGACGAAAATGTCTATGAATTATGGCGTTCTACAGAGTCACTAGATGAAGTGCTTAGTGAGGCTAGGACAATAGCTCAAAGGTTTAGAAAGATATGTGTTATACGTAGAGCTATAGTAGTATCTCGTGATGTTGATGCTACCATAACTGTTACACCTGCTAGATGCATAATAGATGTTAGGTGTGGGTTTAGGAACTTAGCGGGACGTATGGTACCAAATATGCTGAGAATACAAGAGAGCTTTGAAATTGATGAGCTAATAAGACTGCTTGAAACATTGAAGAAGCTTAATGAGGAAAAGAAGCTGCTACCAGCATAAATTGATGTATTGATGTAGGTTTAAAATCAAATACTTTTTTTCTGTTTTATTTTTTTCATGGGTGTTGGGGTGGTTAGGTATTTAGGATTTGTTCCAAAGGATGTAAAGAACATTATTGATAATTGGATAAAACAGTTTCAATATAATGTTGATAATGTTTTTGGAAGGAACTTGAAGAATGCGATATATATTGATGTATATGTTAATTGGGGGTGTAGCAGTACCGCCCTGAAAGATTTAGTAAACAAAATGGGTGAGCTAGGTTATGAATGGATATGGATTAATGCTAGTGATGGTAAAATTGATATATTGTTTGTTAAACATACTAAGTGAGTGATTGCTATGTCTCGTGATGAGTATAAACTTGAGGTTTCACTACTATATAGTGTTGATGAGAAAGTTGCAGACGTTATGGATGACATACTTAAGGTGTTCAAAAGCTTATTGAGATGTGAATGCGAGGTATCAGTAATTAGTTATAATGGTGTTGTTGAGGTTAAATTAGAGAATTATGTTAGTCCTGAATCAGTATTTGATATGTTGAGGAGGATGATTGAATATGTTGAGGAAGCTGTAGCTATTAAGTTCCCAAATAAGATAACGATAACATACGAATACACATATGAGAACTAAAGAGTACCATAAAATGTACCATTTTTTTATTTTTAAATGGGTGTTTTAGGGGTGATAAATAAAACTAATACCCTGTACATGTATAGGATTCATTGTTCAGTAACAATGCCGTTATGGTATTTCAGCAGCTTTATGAAGTTTTTACGGGATATGCAGTTTGATGTAATGGTAGTTAATACTGGTAGAATAAGAAGGGTGTTATTCAAAGGCTATGGTATTATTGGCATTATAGCTGTATTCGGTACAACAACTGATATATTTGATGATAGTGTTAAGGTCCCAATATATAATGTTATTAGAAGGATTTGTCAGGGAGATATAGTATGTGAAAAAGTGCTAAGACCTAATTTTGAGCAGACATGGATTGATAATAAAACCATTATTGGTACTGATATACCTGAGCTTAAAGAAACGCTACGTGAAATGATGATTGATGCCGCATTAGATGTTATGTCATCTGAAAAGGTATTTAATCTTCCACCTATTATAGAGGAAACGTTAGATGAGCATCCAGAGAAGGTTAGTGTTGAAGTTGTAATAAGTGAGGATGAAGAGAATATTGATATTAGTGTTAGGTTGAAAACCGATGTTGTTTCAATGGATGTGATACTATGTATGACTATTGACAGCTACGGTGATTTCGACTACAAGCCAATTAGGAAGCAATTATTGAGAATGTTATTTAGGTACGCTTCAATTGACAGAGAATTACTTAGACCGATGTGATAGCTATGGATGAGGTAACTCAAAAGAAGATTGAGGAACTGGAGAAGCGTGTAGAACAGTTAGAGAAACGTGTAGAGCATTTACAGAACATGTTTATGCAATTTATCAAATACGTTCAGAAATGGTTGATTAACTTTAAGCGCAAACTATAGTTTTTTACACCATTTTTATTTTTTATTGGGTGAAAGTGTGAGTGAAAAGGTAGAGGAATTAGAGGAATTTAAACTACCAGTACCTGAGCCAGGTAAAGTTGTTAAAGCAAGAATAACTGCAATTTACAAAGGTAAGTTAAAGGATTTAATAGACATTAATGCTATACGTAACGAGGCTATAAGGGAGAGGTTTAAGCGTAACGCAGGTAGAGATGCCATTCAAATAGAGTTCGAGTACCAGGGAGTTAAGTTTACTCAAACATTCCTGATAAGCACTAATCCAAGAAGCAACTTAGTGCGTTTAATGAAGAAGTATAAGGCATTAAAGGTTGGCATGGAAATTGATATAACATTTAATGAGCGTGGTAGACCTAGAATTTACATCGAGTAAACATAAACTATAATCGTATATGTAAAATCATACACTTTTTTTATTTTTATTTTGGGTGCTAAATATGAGCTTACGTATAACAATCACATTTGATAAAAAGCGTGTATTTGAATATGAGACGAGTTTACCAATAAAGAGTATTGATGACTTAGCTGACGATATATTGAGTGAAATGGCGGCTAGGCTTAGTACTATGATGTCTAGGCAACACGTACTGTCATGGATGGATGCGTTTAGACCGTACCTGCTATCCCATTTAGCTGAGTGTTTTGAGAACATGGAGTTCACGGAGGATAGAGCAGAAGGGTTATCAACATATGAGAAGGCGGGACGTAGTTTGGAGGTTGAGTGTACGGCTACTTTTCCACCTGAGATGAGACCACTTGTAGAGGAGGCCATACCTAAACTGTTAGCTGAGGTACCGCCATTGACTGAAAAAGAGCTTGAAGAGAGGTTGAAGAAACATGAATGCCTATGGAAAATGGTTGAGCCTGTGCTTTCTATTACACCTTATGAGGCGTTGTTCAACTACTTTGGCTTCAGGTACTGGTTCACATTATACGCTACTAGGGTGAAGAAATGAGGCTTACGAGATATGATAGGGAGAAGATAATATATCAGTTCAAGTACAGGATAATGGATGCCGTATTGAAGAAGAAGCACCCCGAGATATACAGGGTAGGTATAAGTAGCGATGTAGTGCCAATGTTTGAAATGGATACAAGGGATATTATAGTAGCATTAGAGTTTACGCGTAAGTTATGTGAATTAACGGGACACCATGCCGTAATATCTAGGACTGATAATGGTTTCCACATTATTGTATTAGCACAGCTCTATAATCCTAACATCCCTGTACGTATATGGACTGGTGAACTAGGATACGTGTTAAGGTGGTTTGAGTACAAGTGGCATGATAGAAGAGACATGTATTTAGAGGAGGTTAAGCGTTTAAACAGGCTTATTATAGGATGGGCTAACGCAGTATTAAGGGATTGGAGGCTTAACTGGGAGCTACTGTACCGTGAAATGCTTAGATGGATAAAAGAGCAGTTACATGGCGCACAATACCTTGATAAACTACATATTGAGATGTCGTTGAAGAGACACTACACTACGCTACGAATATCAGGTAAGCCATGTAAAAGATACGATATAAAGCCGTATCTCATAGTATTACCTAACCGTGAATACTATGGGTATGCGTTGAAATGGTTTGAAATACATAGAATTGTGCCAGTAAACACGGTTACTAAAGGCTTAACTAAATGGTATGAGCAGGTAAGAGACATATTCAAGTACATAAGGTACCCCGAGCTACAGGACATGTATGTAGCATTGCTGAGGCGTGTCATTAGAAGGTTAAAGGAAATGGGAGCGGTGATATAAGTGCTTGAGCCTAAAATAGATGTAGATAAAATAAATTACGTGTTAAAGAAGATAAGCGAACTTTATGAGAAGCTACCAGAGGATAAGAAGCTAACAAGGCTTGAAACAGTAGCCCTTGGAATGACATTAGTGTACGAAGCGGTAGAGGAGATAGTAAGGCATTGCGAAATGGATAGAGGTGATGTACTAGAATGCAAAGACGTGCTATACGATATGTTAATTACACTACTGGTTGACATAGTGTTCAGGATATTCGGCGACCTAGACTGGAGAATAATGAAAGTCATTGAAATGACTTTAAAGGGTCAAGAGAAGTCAAGGTATGTTATCTAGCAGATTTAAGCTTAAACACTTATTTTTTTATTTAGGGGATACTTTGAGTCAAAAGCTGGTTCAAAAACTTCTTGTACCATACGATGAAATAAGACCGAAGATGGTTAAACCCGACGAGCTTTTAATGAAGCTCCAGCTAAGTGGTATAACAATTGTTAACACTAGACCCTGGGGCTACATTATTAAGCCAAACAAGGTGCAGGTAAACCTGTGCGGTGTATGGTGCATTGTACCGAACATCAAGATACTTGGAAGAACCGTTGATGAAATAAAGCGAACTCTTATAACCGTTAATAAATGGCACTTAAAGTTATCGGGAAACAACGTTATAGTAACAAAAGTTGAACCACTATACACGGAAATAGATGTAAAAGAATTAGTGAATGAACTAATGGAGGATACTCCTTTAACTGTACTGATAGAAGGGTTGGGGTATAAGTTGACGAAAGACATAGTTAAATTAATGATACCACGCCTAATACCCCTTGTTAATCCTGATACCCATGTACTACAGTTTACGCCATATGAGACAGGTAAAACAGAGTATGGGTTATATCTTGCCATGTATTTTGGATGGGGCTACGTTACATGTAATCCAACTGATGCAAGTATGATGTTTGATGCACAGAGAGGAGCATATGGCTACGCAGTTATAAGTGAAGGCATAGTGTTCGATGAACTGGATAAGTGGAATCCAAACATTATACAGAACACTCAATGGATATATCAGATGCCTACATGGATGGAGCAGGGAATAATGCTAAGACCAGTATCGTTTAGCCGAATAATACCCATAGCAAACAAGGTACCAACAGTATGGTTTGGAAACATATCACCATACTATGGAGGCTATGAAACAGATAAAGTAAACCAGCTGTTCACGTCATTTAACGTTCCATCAATAGTTGATAGGCTAACCCTAGTACATGTATGTGAAGATGCACCAAGGATACTGGACTACGTTACAGGTAAAGCATTACCGCCACCAGTAATGATAGAATACATAAATGAGCTAAGGAAAGTTAGGCCAGATTTTGAACTTAAGAGTAAGCTGAGGGGTAGAAGGAAAAGGCATAGTATTAACATACAGTTAGCACTATATAGGTTGGGTGTACTAGGTGAAGGAGAAAAATACCATAATATGATAGACATTATAGATTATTGTGTTGAGAATGGATGGGAGACATGTTGGAACGCGTATCTAAAGTAATGAAACATACCAAGCGTTCATTAAATACATTAAAATTGCTAAACATAGAGTTCTATCCATATCATACAACATACGAGATACGGGATTTCAAGAATAGGAAAGTATATAGAGTAAGGGTACATGATGATGGAAGATACATGTGTGAGTGTACCTACTATGCAATACATGGTATATGTATTCACATAATATATGTTATGAAACTGCGTGGTGAAATTGTATAGGTTGGAGAGAAAGGGTTTAAGAATTGAAAGATACGTTATAGAAGACAATAGTGGTGAAATAATAATAGTTGCTAAAAAATTAGATTATTTTTTAAACAGGGTTACATTAATGTGGTTTAACCCATATAGGATTGAAAAAACAACTATAGTTGACTAAGTTCTTTTTTTATTTAAAGAACTCCCTAAACTTCACGTATATTTTAACCGTGTATTTTTTAGCGTTTTCAAGGCATTTAACTGCCCTGTTTTCATCATATTTTATTTTATTCAATAATTCTATAACGTCTTCTGCATTATAGTGTCTATGCTCTATCATGTGTACTCCAAACGGTTCTTCCTCTACTTCACCGTTATGTGGGTAAAAGTATCCGCACTCGGAACTAACGAATTCATTGAATGGCTGAACGTTTAATACAATGGGTATGCATCCGAAACTCATTGCTTCAAGTATTGTTAAGCCGAAGCCCTCAGTTGTACTGAGATTCAAGTAGAACATTGCTGAACGGTAGAGTATTTTTAATACTTCTTCGCCGCATATTCCGTGTTTTTCACCGTACTTGAACCAGCTATTCTTACTATCATATACTGATACTATAACGTGCTTCATATACGGTATATACGGGTTATTAAATGTTGTAACAAAAACTGCCTCACTACTAACATATTTTATTACATCGCTTGATTCAGGTGGATACTTTCTTTTCAAGTAGCCTGCTACGTATAGGTACTTAATGTTTTTTCTTGGAACGTGTTTCAATGGCTCATATCGTGTACCGTGTGGTATTATTTCATCAACCCATAGTCCTGATTCCTCTAACTTTGCCTTAGTGTACTTTGAGTTAGCTACAATGTATGGCTTAACAGTATTCGCTATCCTTACTAGCTCGGGGTTCAGTACTCTTCCCTCAGTTGTAAGATACCATACCTGCCTGTTATGGGCATGACACCTAGCCAATGTATTAAATGCTCCATCCGGGTTACCTACAAGCAGTACTGGTTCACTAATCATCAACGGATTATATGAACCAATAATACACTTCCAGTTATTTACACGTGCTATATCTTTAGCTACACGTACAATACTGTAAGCACTACGTGGTAGAACAACAACCATTCAACCACCAAGCTATATGAAAAAAATAAATGGTTTTAAGCTTTCTTTAACCTATGTTTACGGACAATGTAATTGAATACTGCCTTCCACTCAATCCATTTACGAATAACCTCATCAAGCTTACCCTCTAGCTCAGCATCTAAACCTATAAGCTTCTTTAACTCACCTAGCTCTAATTCAATAACTGTTATGCTTCTATCAATAATCTTAACGTGATGTTTTATTTTATTTATTCTTGCCCCCACTTCCTCACTCATCCTCTCAGCCTCTCCTCAAGTACAGTTAATAGTTTATCAATACTGCTTCTAAGCCTAGCCAACTCACTTCTAAGCTCCCTCAACTCATTTGATACTAGCTTATAGAACACGTATAGTATTAACCCCGCTATACCATAATTTGTTATTATTGCCACTAACTCATTCATAACTGCTTACACCCCTGTTTACATTGATACAATGTATCTAACGGTTAATGTACTGCCATCAGGTACTGATATAGGTGATGACAACACATCCCTAGCAAATAATGCATAGTAAACTGTACCAGCTCTATGGAATAACCTTGCTTTTAATCCAAGCTCATATATATCAATGGCAGCTCCACTTGCATTGCTGAATGTTCTAATTATTCTAAGAGTGGTTGATGTTGGAACTTCTATCGTTGTCTCACCGTACAGTAGCTGTCCTGTTTCAGAACCATGAGATATTTTTGATATAAGGTCTGTCTGCGAGGGGTCAAATACCGCATTACTTATACCTACAACTATGCCATAAGCATCATTTCCTGCTGGTGCATTTACACCAATATATCCTGTGTCGCCTTGTGGAACACAAACCCTTATTCCTCTTGCAGTACCTGTATCATCAATAAGTAGATCTAGTAAGTCGACATAGTATTGCGTCCCATAAACATTTGGTAATTTCTTTCCTTGTAGAAACATTCTTATGAAGTAGTATAAGTTATATGTCCATGACCTGCCTCTTAGCCTTCTAAGTGCTATTACACGTCCTCTCTCATCTTTAACCCATAAATGTATATGGTATTTTAATACATGTTCCAACCTATGTGATGGTCTCTTTATAGGCGTTCTCGGTAGTACTGGTCTAGCTACTGGAGATAGATTATTTAGGTTATTTAAGCTAGGGGTTTTCATTTCCTCTTACCCGAGTTATAATTGAACCAGAGGGTTATAAAAAAATAGTGTTTAAGCTACCTCTGTTTCATAGGTTAATGATAGTGTTGTTGATGGGTCTAGTGATGCATCCTGTGATTCAATTGTCTCATCATGTGATGAACTTAGTGTCTGGCTTACACCTGGTTGTTCAAAGTCCTGTGAAGCAATTGTTAAGTCATATGATAGACCTATTGTTTCATCAGGTTTTGGCAGTATTACATCGTAGGGTAATCCATATCCAATCATCGGTGTAGGTGGTTTCTCTGGATACGCTAGTTCAGGCGGGGTCTCAATCTTGACTTCAGGCAACGTTATGCTCGGTGCCTTTATTGGAGGTATAAGTTCTATTGGGTTAGTTAATGGATTAGGTACAAGTGCATCCACTACCTCGGCTATAAGATACGATACTGGTACAGCGATAAACGGTGAAGCAATAGCACCGATAATTGTCTTAGCTGATGGCTCAGATGCGGCTTTTTCCATTGTCTTCCACATCATAGTTAATGAAACATTAGCTATGATTGTCTGTTTAAGCTTGACACGGAATACCTTAAATAAGTTAGTGAACCACTCGTTTATTCCCAGCCTAAACGTTTCTATCCAACCCACTATTGCATTATAGATTGCTCCAAACGCATTGGAAATGAACTTCCATACCCCTTCAAATATCTTAGCAATTTGTTGACCAAGCCATACAAATCCATTGTATAGCCATTGAAGTCCGCTCCAAATAGCACCTGGTATTGCAGAAAACGTCTGCCATATCCATGTACCGAAGGTCTTAAAAGCCTCCACGAACTGGTTAGCTAACCATACAATTCCATCATATATTGTCTTGAATGCATTGTAGACATTTGTACCGAAGTCCACTATAGCCTGCCATATTGATGAACCAAGCGATACAAGTCCAGCAAACAATCCCTGGCCAGTATTTGTTATCTGCTGTACCGCATCCCATATACTCTGAAACCAGCTAGCAATAGCATCAACTACTGTTTGAAACCATGACCACAGCCACGATAAGTCTAAACCCATTACCCTCTACCCAAAAATAAAAATAGTGTTAAAAAATAATATAGTTTATTGTTAGAAGAGCCTTACCCTAATAACCATTTTACCTTCATGGAATTCAATCTTAATAGCATTCTTAAATCTGGGGTCAAGGTTCTTGGTTGTAGCCTCAAAGAACTCCTGCTGACTTATCTCTATCACTAATTCATTCTGCTGAAACGTTGGCTTAATTGGTATCCCCAGCGATGTAATCTGCTTAAACAGTTGACCAAGGACTCCAGCCAAGCCTTACCACCCCTCAGCTAATCCATATAGCTACATCAACTATAAATAATAGTGCTGCTAACGGGTGTTCACCAGCCCATTCATAGAACCTCCTAATATACTCTAAAACATAAGTCAAAATTGTTCTCGCAATAGTCAATATTTGGGCAATAATAGTACCAATAACGCTACGTGCTTCTTCCTCAGCACCCATCGTACCAATAGCTATAGTTTGAGCTGCACTCACATTTATCACCAAAAATAGAATAAGTAGAAAAACCTAAAAAAACTATTTGATTTAATCTATGGTTTTAGGCGACCTTAGAATAATCCTCTAAACCACTCTATGAGTCCGCTTAAGTATCTCCTACCATATCTATAGACTAGATATGCGATTCCACCAACTACTATTAATGTTGCTATAGCTGATGCATTCTCCGCAATAACGTTGATTATGGTTTGAAATATTGTTACCAGAGTGTTTACTACTGTATTGATTAAAGCCCCTAGATCGACAGTTGGTGTAGCCATACTTTAACCCCAAAGCTTATTTATTCTTAACCCTTATATTTATATTGGTTGAATAAAATGGGTAAACCGCTTCAAATCAACAAACAAGTTGAAGCATCAATACGGCGCCTCAAGTCAATGGGGTTGAAAGTATCAATTATTCCAATGAGCGATGACTGGGTCATACTAGCAATAGACTACAAGTCAATACTAGACTACATTAAACGTAGAGTATCACAAGCCATATCATATCCAAAACACATAGTATTAATAGATGATACACTTAAAATACTTGAAATCCATTTATGGAGAGGAAACCTACCTAAACCACTAATGGATAAGGTGTTTAAACAATGAGCTGTAACAAAAACAAGTTAAATAAAAATGATATAACATTAGAAGACGTTGAAGTATGCATTAAAGTACTGGAAACCGCGTTAAACAAATTCAATAGGAGCTTATCCGTTCTACGCAGAACAGAGTCATTACTTAAACGCATGTCAACATTCGATGACATAATGAGACTCATCATGCAATCAGCGTTCAGTAAAATAGAAACAACCCCCATAGAAGAAGAAGTAACACCAGAAATGATTGAACGAGTAAAGAAATTAAAAGAAAAATATGGTAAAAAATAATTTTTTAAATATATTTATTTTTTAAACGCTTTAAGCCTTAGTAGGTGCTGTTGGAGTCGGCGTAGTTGGTCTCCTACCTAAACCAAACTCTTCTAGAATCCTCCATAAATTGTCCTCCGGTAAACCAGTCTTACTGGAATAGTAATCCACGAG
>Ga0190367_1001876_pt1 | contig 11525 bp, 11 predicted proteins | sample 4872181011_MG_FD_171838 | JGI IMG/M metagenome (GOLD analysis project Ga0190367, IMG submission 171838) | Hydrothermal vent microbial mat bacterial communities from Southern Trench, Guaymas Basin, Mexico - 4872-18-10-11_MG | ecosystem: Environmental > Aquatic > Marine > Hydrothermal vents >... | reverse complement strand
ATCTCGTTGGTTCCGCGGAGGTTTCCCTCCTTGGAACCGCGGAGATAGATTGATTTGATCGCTTCCGGAGTAAATATGAGATCAGCCTGCTCGGCTGATCCCACGTTATATATGGGTGCTTTAAGGTATTTATACATTTTCACTACCCTGATGCCGTATATATGGATGTAGTCGTCTGTTGTATTCTCTGAGAATGTTCTATGGTCTTCTACCTCTGTTCCCATAAGCTATGTCCCTATCTTTTGGTTAGTGATTGTTTTTCTCTCTTTCCTTTCCATTATCCAGTCTCAGGGGAATTTTCATTATCATTACATTATTGATTAGTGTCCTAAGGCTTCTAGTTGCCTTCATCTATGTGAGTGGGAGGCAGCTTTTAGGGGTGTTTTAGTCCTCTTAAGGGGATTTCCGTAATGTTCCGAGGAAAAGGAATGCTGATATGATGACATAAATGTAGGGTGAGTTCTTTAGGGCAATCAAGAGTATTTCTGTTAAAAAGAGATAGTAAAAGTGATAAGCCTAAGCTCATTCCAGCTAAAGTGATGAATAAGTAATCATTGAACTTAAAAACTAAATTAAGCCTAATCACCTTGTTCAAGATGCTTATTTTTCCAAACGTATACTCCCTCAATTTGAGACTAGATAAGGTAGGAAGATGAATATGAAGAGTTTAACATAAAAACTAGGATTTAGTAGTAAAAGCTCATTTTCCCTGTTTTAAAGCCTCTTTTGCCTTCTTTCTAAGCTCTTGAATTTGATTTACTATTGGCATTATTTTGTCAAAGATGTCTTTTCTAGCTTTGATGCCTTCGTGTACAAGGAAGGCTACTGCTTCAGATCTGCTATCGAAAATACCAACTTCAACTAGAGCATCTACCTTAGCCATATCTTCATCATTAAGTCTAGTCATTACAACATTGCTTCTTTTCCATGCCTTAATAATTTGTTTTTCAATCTTTTCTATATCTTTTAGCATCTCTTCAACTTTTTCTGCATTCGGCGGACAGTCTACAGTGCGTATTTCTCCCATAGGAGATCTCCGTAATTGAATTACAAATTACGTGTATTTAATAGTTGCGGTTCTGATCATGAGCCAGAAGAAAGTATTCTTCTACTCGAATGCTTTGGTATAATATACTCGCTATCGATTTCTTTCAATTACTATTTCTAGCCAATAATCATATGTTTAAAGGCCTAAGACTACTTAGAGTTTTAAAGATAGTTAAGGATGAATTAGGACTTGCCGAAATTCGGTCTAAGTATTATGTAATCCTCAGCATTAGATACTTAGCCTACTAAGCTTATTCCTAATACAGAGATTATCTCCTTCTTCATAGTGAGGTGAGCAAAGTTATCAGCAATTAGGTATGCATGTAAATTTATTTAAGGACATATTATCTTAGCATGTCTAATACTATTTACAAATACGTCAACTTCAGCATTAATAGCAGTTTCTGAGAACTTTAGATGCTTTAATTGCGTACTCTCGATATTAATACCTTAGCCAATCTTAGTTCTAGTGGTGGATGTGTCGTATATACTGGGTTCTTCAGGAACTCGAAGAGCTCTAGTGGTGCTTTTAGAAAGCCTTGCTTGAAGAGTTCCCATAGTACGATCTTAAAGGAGACTTCAGGCTTTCTCACGATAGCTTGATCGTTGAATTTCACACTCTCAATGTATTTCATGTATCGTTGAAGCGCACTATAGGCGTGTGATTTAACGAGGGCTGAGGCAATCGTTTGAACATTAGTCTCTTCGAGGGCTTTAACATCGGCCTCGTGTTCACTGATCCAGCTAGCCATTATAGCTATAAGAGTGAGGGGTGGTATCAGAAGGATTAGCGTAACTACTGATGCAATTTTAAACAGATTAGCCGGGACCGAGTACACTACTAGGCGTATCACTGTGAAAATTAGGGAGAGCCCCCAATACCATAGGAGCATTGCGCTTACATTGAAGAGCTTCAAGATCTTGCTCTCTGCGTGTCCCTGTTCGTGAAGTAAAATCGCCTTGAGCTCGTCCCTTTCCAGTACTTCGTGTAACTTATTGCTTACATAAATCTTCCTCTTCTTCGGATGGTACCAAGCATTAATGACATCGGTATAGCAGATTTTGTAGTTTATACCTTCGATGCTCGCATCCTCTTCTTTGATACATTTAACCTTGAACTGCGTTCTTAACGAGAGAAGCACTGCTACGAAAATTAGTATGAAGACTAAGTTAAAAATGAGAGACTCCATTATTCCAGCATGAAGAGATATGATTATCATTAGGATGATAATAAAAGGAACTGAGTAAGAAATGTACACATACTTTTCTTTCCTCTTAGTTGAGCGTATGTAGTTATAATATATCCATGAGAGTAGAAATAGCATAAAAAACATGAAGACCGCTGTGAGTAGTACTAAGCATAATGCCGAGGGTAGTCCCTCATTCATGATTACGCTCAGGTCTTTATTACTTGCCTACATTTAAGTGCTATTGTCATGTTTCTTCGATAGCAGACATTTGAGGAGGTATTTGTGAATCTGAGAACTATTTCGAATGCAGGTGCTGCTATTTCCCTCTGTGCTAGGTCTGGATGTGAGACCTATCGACGGCATATGGTATAGGGGCTTGAACAGGTCTTGTACGTTTCTTAATATGCTACCTAGTGCTCTGTGAAGTCCTCGGAGTACCTTTTAAGACTCTTGATACCTTCTAGTTCTTTAGTCTTGGCCAAGACTTAATTATTGCAAATTCTAAACAATAGGATATTCGAATACCTAAATCTAGCTAAGAGCTACCTATCTTAATTTTTATAATCCTTTCTAATTCGTGCTTCAGCACCTTTAGCCTCTTTCTCCTCTCCTTCTTGAATAACCATTCCTGGAACTTCAAATAGATCATAGAGGTAGCATCCTGACCTCTTGAAGAATTTAAGAAAGTCACGTTCTTTAATCCCGAATTTTCTGTGAAAGGCTAGGAAAGTAGCGTAGTATAGCATGGACGTTCTACTGTAAAAGAAATTCCGTGGAACATCTTTAGGAGGCGACTCACCAACAAAAAGAATCCTCATTTCAGCCCCTTCCCTCTTAGATCATACGTCCCTCTAATCGCTTTAATCACCGTTTTAATCAACTGAGAGGATGTATGCGTACTGTTAAAAATAGAAGTAATTAAGAGGAACGAGTATAAAGATCCAGTACTAGGATTGGTTAAATATATGAAATTGAGAGTAAGTACTGATACTTCTATCTATATTATTAGTTCAATGATATTATTCCAGTTTGCAGGTATATTATTACTGAACTCTCCATATAAAATATCAATATTACAGGAGTCGGAGTGTAGCGAAGAAGGAATAGAGGGAGCTCTTGAATTTCTAAGGGTAGCTAAGAAGGACTTTGAGGCTAGTAAGCTCCTAATGAAACATGATCTTTATCCTCAGGCTCTGTTTATGATTCAGCAGTCATTAGAAAAGATTGCTAAAGCTATTCTTTTAGCGTTTGGATTAGCTAGTATTGAGGATTTAAAAAGAGAGGTAGGTCATAAGGTTTTCACGAGGGGAATGCATGCATGAACTATAAGAAGTCCTAGTCCTCTTAAGAGGTTTTCAATATCTCAGGAGGGCTTTTAAGGAGTATTGGGCATGTGTAAAGTCTTAGTCCTCTTAAGAGGTTTTCGTGGTTCTTGAGGTTTAGGTCGGAAGGGAGGTTCTTCGAAAGGCTCGTCTTAGTCCTCTTAAGAGGTTTTCTACTTTATGTAGTTTTCCACGAATGAAGACTTTAACATGTCCGTCTTAGTCCTCTTAAGAGGTTTTCTCATCGAGAGCGTCCACTTCGTTTGGGATCAAGCTATCGGCTCAGTCTTAGTCCTCTTAAGAGGTTTTCCTTTACTATTCTTTTATTTTACAAAATCAAATTTTAGCTTATTGTCTTAAGTCCTCTTTAGAGGTTTTCTTGATGATATAGTTCCTGTATGTAGTAAGTTTTCTCTTCATAAAGATTGAATATTACAAAAGTGGATGATAGTGCGATAAGTAGGATCAATAGTATTTCTAATGACTCAAAAAATACTTTTTTCTTCATATATTAACTTGAATATTTTGATTTTCTTAAAGCTATTGGTAGTTTTGGTAATTCTAAATTAAGAGAGTGAAAGCTCTACTAAAGAAATTAGTCTATAAATTCCCTAATTACTTTAGATCCTACTATGATGGTATCTTTTGTTACTAGTAATGGTGTTTTATTAGTATCAAAAGTCTATTAGCATATATCCTCTCAAATCATTCTCATTAAACGTTAATCATTTCTACCTCTTAATTTATTTAGTAACTTTTTTATTGAAATAAGTAGGTGTATTTCAGTATTTTCATCTATAACTTCATAGTAAATAGTTTCTCTCTAGGATAAACATTAATTCAATGATAACCCACTAATTCTTAAGATATTGTCTAGTGAGCCGATATTATCATTTCTTACAAATTTAACTATTACCTTTAGAAAAATATTGCTAAGTCCTATTGACAAATACTTTACATTTTGATGATAATTTGTAAACTTTTTATTTTGGATAATTTCATTAGACTTTTCATTAGTTAAGGATGAGTCTTAATAGGGTCATAAGAGTTTTCTTAGCCTCATCACTCTTATTCACTTTTTCCAGTAACCTCTCTATGAAGTCCTTAAAATTGAATTTTGTATAGGCTCTTTCTGTTTCTTCCCATGCTTTTTCAGCTATTTTGAATACTGGATTACCTATATATCCATGAGTCTTCCTTCTCCTTCCAGTATACTTCATATCAACTTTAAGTTGAATGAGTGCGGCTATATGTTCTTCAATAGTATTAGCTAGCATAAGTGGGCTAGGGATATACGAATATGGAGTAGTTGGTGGAATTCGAAAGTTCATGCTACTAGCTAGTTCTCTGATGTCGTCAACATATTCAATTTTCCAGTTTCTCATCAATATATGTCCTGCTTCATGAGCTATATCCACATGAATGGTTAATACGGTGTATGGATCAGATCCACATGTGATTCTACTAACTGCTGCATATATTCCACCACCTATTCTATAAACATCAATTGGATAGACTTCTAAATACTCTTTATCAAACTTTAGGCCTATAGTTTCTTCCAGTGTTTTAAGAGGCTGAAGTATATCTACAGTTTTCTTCATTTTTCGTGAAAGCTCTTCCAATTTTACTCTCCTTCTTTGCCAGTACTCTTTGTAGAAGCTGGAATAGCACTCCTCGATAGCTTTTCTTAATATTTGAAACTCTTCTTTGCCTAGTGATTTTCCTATCCCTTCCAAGAATTCACTCCATGATAACGACTCATTATAAGCTTTAAACGCTTCAAAAACTGATCTAAGGAAATCTATCTTTAGTTTATTTGGCTTCGTTCCTTCATGGAGAAATATCTCCATCTCATGTAATAAGTTGAGTAAATCTTCAATAGTATTAGCTTCTGACTCTAATATTGAGGCATTCAAGGCCCAGCCCCCATATTTTAGCTTAGAAGAGTTCAATTCTAGTCTAGTCTTAAGGCTTAGACCTTTTGCGAATTCCAATGGAAATCCAAAGGTATAGTTTAATTCCGAGATTACTAGTATATGATTAAGAATGTTATCTGGTAATCTTACTTTAAAAATAACCCGATCGCCTTTTGCTTCACCTTCAATATCTATTTCAGGAGAAGCCGTACAGAAGTATATAGCATTACTGATATCAGTAAACTCAACTTGAATAGGTCCTCTTCTAATTATAAAGCGATAATTGTCCATAATCCCTTGTAGATGTATGCATTATAATTTATATAACTTCTCACCCTTGCTAAGAAATTTTAATTTAGCCTTCCTCCATCAAACCCTTTACCATGCTTATGATACAGGTCTTAGTCCTCTTAAGAGGTTTTCCTGTCTCACATTCACTATATCGTCTATGGCATCAGCTAAGATAGGTCTTAGTCCTCTTAAGAGGTTTTCAGAAAGAATGTCCAGAATGTCTCTATCTTCGGGATGTCGAATATGAAGGTAACATAAGAATGATGCAGGGAGAAGATTAGCACTTAAGACTAATGTAAAAATGATCAGTACTACGCCCCTCTATAAGCGCGACAACTCTAACGATCCTTGAAGCCCTTAAGAGAATATGTAAAAAGGAACTGAGAATTATCAGGACACTTACAGAATTACAGAATACCTTAGGGAGTCTGAAAATAGAAGGAGGTTAGAGAATGAACTGGAACTTACCTTAATTGAAGGCTGGAATATATTCATAGTACCTGTGCTCGTGGCCAGAGAGGTGCTCTCTGCAATATTTGTAAGAGCAATGGGTGCAGTTGCTCGCCTTGCTTGATTAGCTTAATGATTCGATTAGGAGCCCAATCTCGCCATCATCAAAATTATCGTAGATTGATTCACTCCATATGATACAATCCTAAAATCGAGAACCGTTTACAGATTGGATGTTCCAATCGAAAAAGTTCCTTACAGTAGGCTATTAATTGCCTATTCCCCTAAAAATAAGTTACTGTAATTAGGGCCTAGGAGGATGACACGAGTTTATAGGAAGGCCCAGCAAGTTCCACAATACATTTGCGACAGATTCTCTTAACGATATCTCTCAGAGCCTATCAACAATCTCTGTAATCTCCTCCATCTTCTCAACTATGAACACGAAATTCACTTATCCTTCTTCCTAGTTGTCTTCCTCCAATAATAAGCCCTTTTCAAGGATCCTGGACTTAACTACTTGGACCTCTTGAGAAACAATAAGAAAAGACTGAAAGTTTTCAACACTACTAAACTGTTTCTCTAGGTAGTAGAAGACGATGCCGTGAGTGCTCTATTGGACGAGTATGAAGCCAAAAGGCAAGAATGAGGGGAGGAGGATGAGAATACACTAATGCACATTTCATGGGAACACGCGGGGGATAGCTGTGGAGGGAAGATCCTATGAGGAAGTCACGCCAGAGGAGCTGGAGGTACTACTAAAAGTAGTTCTTGACGATTTCGAGGATTTCATAAGACGAAAGCCTAGGTACCGCCCTCTTAAGGACGCATTATTGCTCATAGCTTTATGCCAGAGAGCAGCTATGCATTACATAAACGGCATTACTTTGATGTATGGCTTTTCTTCGCCGAGATTGAGTGCGTTCCTAGATTCCCGCCGAGAAGACGTAAATCCCACAATATCGTCTTTAAAAGATTTGGGCCCAGGCGTGTAGACATACTTGGTAGGAGTATAAATAAGGACATAGTCGAGAGCTACGGATGCGATCCAGTATGCTGCATTACTAGATATCTGAGCGAGAGATGAACTAAAACGGCTCGGGAGCTTGCTAAGAAGGCTGTTGTAGGGCTATATCCTGAAGAGTTCTTCGGTAGAGTTCTCTGGCCAAAGCAAACCAGAGACTATTATTAGACGATGTAAATTTCAACATCACGGTCTTTTTTACGTTTTCTTTTCCAGCTCCTCCATATAACTTCTGGCTGCCCATATCTCTTCGATAAGACACGGGATTATCTTCACAGCTATCAATCGTCCAACATCTCGGACAACATCATCTAAGCTCATTTTACCATGTTTATACTTCTCGAGCAGTTCTCTCAACTCACCGTAAGCTCTTCGTGTTTTACTAAAGGCCTCATAATACCTTTCCTTCCTCCTAGACACGCTCATATTCTCACTACGCTATCTTTCTACCCTTGGCATTTTTAACGCTTTCTTAGAGATGCAAGGCGATTAAACGTACTATTATCTATTTAGCTCTTAAGGGTTTTAGGAGTAATGATTAGGAAACATAGTTACAATAAAATTAATAGGAATAGGGATCATTAAGGATGAGAATTAGTGCTCAGGGAGTGAATCTAAACGTCTGTGGAAGAGATAGAAGAGGCAATGGATAGATATGTTCATTTAATACGGACAGAGAGCTTTGCGAAATACGAAAAAGATTTCACACGAAGAATTCAAGAAGGCTTGATTAAAGGATTTAATCAAGGATTTAATGAACTAGATCTAGTAAAAGAGATCGTAAATAGCGTGAATAGAATGTCAAAATCCTTTGATAAGTTTAAGATTACTACTAGAGGAATTTTTATTCATGGAAGTAGATCTCGGGTAGAATTTGAGTATTATGGAAAAAGAGTACGGAGAGAACTAGGAGATCTAATTTTTATACTATCCATCATCTACAATGGAAAGAAATACTTTGAGAAATTGACAATTTCACAGGCTAAGAAGGGAGACTCTAGGCTAAGATGGAATCTTAGTAATAGAGAGCAAGTTTACCTGCTTTCTCGTTTCCCACAGTTCAGAGGGGTGAAAGGTTCGATAATTCCCAGTAGGGACTTTAATCTACCCAACTACTCTGGATGTTTAGGATCTTTTAATTTACTCTTCGAACCAGGTGACTTTATCTTCATAAGTGCCCAGCGATTAGAGAGTATAGTAGCGAATAGAAAATCAGTTAATATAAATGCCTTATGTCGGTCATGGAAAATACTGGATATCTATCCCCTTTATTCTCCATACTTATATTATTACATAAGAGATATTCATCTTCTATGTCCCTTACTTCATCCGATAAAGAATTTAATACTCCCTTTTGTTGGAGTTCTCGGTTATTCTCACTATTCTCCTAATGTGTATGATTTTAGCGATAAGTACTTAAGGGGATATATAGGGGAACTAATCTACTCGAAAGTTGGAATCTATAATGAACCTGCTTTGGAATTCCTCCTAAGGCTGTTCTACGTGATGAAAGAAAAAGCTAGAAGAGAGAAAATAAATGAACTCGAAGAATTCGTAAGTGAATTTCTTACCTATTCCTACGATAACTATAAGAGAGGTATAGAAAAAGGAGTTGAACCTGATAGTAACGGTGGAGGCATTGGAATCATATATACTTTAATCAACCTAGGAGAATGAATAGGATAGTAATAATAGTGTATCCACAGGGACTCCTAGAACCTGTAGCTTCTTGTTCATATTAAGCTACGAGATCTCATCACTAGTTCAGATATCAGATACAAGCTCTCTTGAAATAGAAGGAGTAAAAATGCTCGCCAGGCCTGCTCTTTCGCAACGACTCTACTCACTTCCTCGCATTCGCCTTTTCTCATAGCTCAAAGTTTAAACTCTTTCTCATTCGCACTAGGGTTTTTCTTATTGAATTAGTGGTCTTATATATAGACTGGGACTATTTCTGCCGATGAACTTTACTAGCTTCGAAGTACCTGCCGCTTAGGATTTCGTATGTCACCCAGTTCGAGATACGCCAGAGGTGGAAGAGAAGTATACCAGAGAGCGAGTTGATTACCATGTACAGAAGTTGCTTGTCTCGTGGTATTAGCTCGATCCAGTTATCGATAAACTCTACGAGCATTCCAGTCTCCTCTGGAAATTTTCTACAAGTCTCCTCCCTAACCTCTCTCAGCATGCTACCGTAAAGCTCGTAGTAACTCTCAAGTGCCTTACACTCGCGCTTACGTCGGAGCAACCATGGACAGAAGCGCCTTAGCAAGTCCTTCATCAACCCCGACCTCTTATCAGATTTAAAGTTTTCCCTTCACATAGAACAATACTTTATCAAATATATATAGAGTAATCTTTTTTATCTTTCATGAAATATTTTTATGAAGATTAAAATTAAATTCAGAAATGAGAAATGTTAATCTTAATAGGCAAATAGCAACTTCAGAGAAAAGTATCTCTATAATTTATAAATCTCAAGGAAAATTATAAATATCAAATATATCAAAATATATAAGAGGGGGAACTATAATGAATGAACTCTATAACATTAATCCTTCTATCTTAAAGAAACTTGAGGAACTTGTTAATGAAAGAAGTGAGAAAAAAGAAGTTGAAAGAGCATGGAAAGTTTATAATGAAGAGTTTTTAAGAAAATTTCCATTTAGAGATCATCCTGAAGAAATAGATAAATTAACACCAGAGGATTTATATAATCCTGGAAAGAGGAATTATTTCTTTTATTATATAGAGCATAAGCTTAGGGCATTAGGTCATATTAGAATAGGTAGTGCTATAACATGGGAAATGGCCATTAATAATATCGATAAATTTAAGAGATTACTTAAAACCGCTGTTAGTTCAAAACCTCTCTATGAGAAAGTGGATGCAGATTGGGAATCAATACCATATTGGGGAGGAGATAAAATAGTGGCTAAGAAGATAATATTCCTCTATGACCCAGATAACATAGTCCCAGTATTTAAAACTGAACATGCTGAACATTATATAAAGCAAATAGGATTTTCGACTGAAGAATTAAATAAGAAATCAAATGAAGAATTCAATAAGGAGTATTCTGAGTTAACACTAGGTGAGAAATATCAAGTTCTTAATAAAATATTACTTCATGTTAAGAATTCAAGTGAGGTGTTAAGAGAAATTGATAATGCTTTCTTTATACGTATCTTAGGTAAAGCTTTCCCTCCTCCTTCACCTTCCAAAAGAGAATGTAAAAGAGAGATGCTTCCCATAGTAGGGCCCTCCATGTTGTTTTCTCCAATAGATGAGTTAGGTGTAGTTCTTCTTTTCGGCATACTTCATAGGGAGTTAGGATTTCCATATATTATAAAAGTCTCAGCCTCAGAGTATCCTGATGCTATAATAGTTAATAAGAGAGGAGAAGTTAAGAGGATAGAATTTGAGTATATTGCTTCAAATTTTAGACAGCATAGACATGATCCCAATAAATGTGATTATATTGTTTGTTGGATAGATGACTTATCTGAGGGAGATGAGCTTAAGAGTAAAGTAGTATCCCTAATGGAGTTCTTAAAAGAAAGAGGATATAAATTATAAAGATTGATGATTTTACCAGAATGCTCTCTTATTTCTCTGTCATATTGTTCTTTAATCTCCATTATCATTTTCACATTTTCTACATAAGCTTATAATAGATAAATAAGAGTTTTAAATTTTTTCTTTTAAGTCACATGGAACAAATTTTACTTAGTAAGAATAAATGGAGAGGTGCGATGGTAAACTCTGGGCCAGGGGCTTTAACTCATCTATACTAGTAATTAAGGCTATCATGGATATTACTACAAGTCCTCTTGATGATTCCCCTGCTGTTCACGCCGTTGCAGAAGTCTTCGCTCTGAAGAATAGGTATGATCCCCTAGTAGCCTCAGGTCATACGAATGAGCGAGGTAATTTAGTGTTCAACTTAATGGCGGTAAGGAGTGCATAGTTATAATTAGGCACTATTATGGTCACAGCTCTGTGATAGGTGTAGCCAAGGTCTATCTACCACCTAGCTCCTGTATTATGAAGGAGGTAAAATTGCATAAGTACAATTAAGATGCGAAATGTGTAGCTCTTTTGTATATACTTATCAATACTTAAGTCCATAAAAATTAGGTGATAACTCCTGAACAAGAGTGTTCCCTGTATAGAGTTGCCTAAGCGTACTTGGGGATCTTATAAGGCGATGATTACTGGTCTCATGGGCGAAGTCTTCGCTGCACACTACCTTTTAAACGAGTATCCACTACTCTCTAAGGAG
>Ga0190367_1001875_pt1 | contig 11527 bp, 12 predicted proteins | sample 4872181011_MG_FD_171838 | JGI IMG/M metagenome (GOLD analysis project Ga0190367, IMG submission 171838) | Hydrothermal vent microbial mat bacterial communities from Southern Trench, Guaymas Basin, Mexico - 4872-18-10-11_MG | ecosystem: Environmental > Aquatic > Marine > Hydrothermal vents >... | reverse complement strand
TGTGAGGAGTACTACTGTTATTGCTACTCCCTGACTTGTTGCTATTGGTGCGTCAAGGCTAGTGAACTTTGTGAAAACTGTTCTCTCTATGCCTACGTCTACTTCTGGTTTTATTGTTATTGTTTCTGCGATTAATGCTGTTATGTTTGTTTCGAAGCATATTGAGTTTGGTATTAGAGGCCATAGTATTGGTGTTGACCCTGCGAACATGTCGAGTATTAGGTGTGAGAGTATTATTAGGTAGCCTATTATACTCCATTTTCTAATCTCATGGCTTTTGATGAATAGTAGTATTAAGGTTAATGCTATAGTGTAGGGTATTATTGAGTGTGACATGGAACGGTGGATGTGTAGGAGTGCATCGAAGTCTGGTGCTATTCCTAGGAGGCTTACGGTTAGTATTTTCTTGTACTCTTTTCTAAAGTCAAATGTGTACATGAGTATGGCTAGTGGTAGTGTGTAGTGTAGTAGTAGCTCTACCATTTTACCCTCTAATCCTCTAGATTCCATCGTATTGTTTTCTTAGCTTTCACTTTAGTGTAGGCTATATGTGTTTTATAATTTTCTTTCCTCTTAGGTGTTAAGATCTCGTGGAGACCAAGGGGTATGACGTTATATTTTGTTTGGACTATTTATTTCATTTATTTCGGTTTTCCTACTGAATTAAGGGTTAAGGAAAAGCATAATTGATGATATTCTCTTACATTATTTTTAGTAAACCTCATATATGTCTACTTATAAGTAGTATTTAGAGGTAGGATATTATTGGGTTATGTTACTGTTTCTGCTAAGATCCCCCGTAAGCTAAAGGAGTTGCTTGATAAGTATGGTATTAAGCCTAGTCCTATTATTAGGAGGGCTTTAGAGGAAGAGGTAAAGAAGCGTATGTTGAGTGAGATTGAAAGGAAAGCTAGAGAGTTGAGTAGAAGACTCTCCCAGATTTCTGACGAGGAGATCGCTAGGATTATACGTGAGGATAGAGAGGGAAGATAGTAGTTGTATCTTTTTGATGCAAGTTCGATAGTAAATTTAGTTAAGAGAGGTATAGTTACCCCGTTCGCTTATGGAGTAACTATTGACCTAGCTCTATATGAGACACTTAACGCTATATGGAAAGAGTATAAACTACTGAGAAAGATTGATAGAAATACAGCCTTAACATTCATAGATGTTATAAAGGATGTATTCAATGTAATTAGGGTTGTATCTATAAGGGGCTTAGAGAAGGAGGTCTTCAATATAGCTTCTAAAGAGAACCTTACAATATATGACGCATCCTACATATACATCGCTAAGAGAGATAAGCTAATATTAGTAACTGATGACAGGAAGCTTGAAGAGAAAGCATCCAAGTATGTGAGAGTAGTTAGTAGTAAAGAGTTAGCGTTTCTCCCCTCACGGTATTTTTAGATAGTTCTCATTACTTTTAATTCCCGTGGGGTGGTTAACCCTTGGTACGGGTTCATCAGCTTCACCCGCACCTCATGGGGCTCAGTCGAGTCCAACGCCACAGGGCTCCCATCTGAGGCCCGTAGACCTCACCGCAAAGCGGGTCATCAAGCCATTCAAGCAACTAGAAGCGATTAAAAGTATTTAAATTAAATGTATCATTAAATCCGAAACAGCCTCAACAACTATATATCATCGTTAAGTAAACTGTTTCTTTGACATTAAGTTTAACATTGTAAGGCTAATATGGAAAGAGAAAGTATGCTATCATGTGGTTGGTTGTTATGGCCCTCTATACTTAAGGTAAGAGGAATTGTTTATTACCTGGCTTACCTTTCTTATGGTATAGTGTATGGTGTGGGGTGCTTTTGTGATTGGGGGGTGTTGAGGAGAGGATTGGTAAGATTGCTAGGTTTAGTCAGGGTTTGAGTCTTAGAGAGTTTGTTGAGAAGGTTGCCTCTAGTGAGGGTTTACCTGTTGATAAGGCTGCTTTCTATGTTTACTTGGCTTGGAAGAAGGGTTATATTAGGCTTAGTAGGGGTAAGCCTATAGCGAGCTTTGTAGGCTATGTCTCTAGTATTGAGGCGTTATGGTTTCATGCACTAGTATTGACCGTTGCTTTCACACTTCTCCTAGTGTTTACTGTTAAGGAGCCTCCACTAGTTTACTTAAGGTATGTTCTTGGTAGCCTCTTCGTATTGTACATTCCGGGTGCTACTCTTATTGAGGCACTGTATCCTCGTGGTGAGGAGTTGGAGCCTCTTGAGAGGTTGGCGTTGAGTATTGGTTTGAGTCTTGCCTTGGTGCCTTTGGTAGGTTTGGTGTTGAATTATACTCCTTGGGGTATAAGGTTAACCCCTATAGCCGTATCATTAGCCTTTCTATCATTATTGCTGGCGTTTATAGCGGTTTATAGGAAGTACACGTATTATAGGCTAAGTGAGTTAGTGTAAGTTCTTAATTTTTGGGTGCTACTTGTGACTTATATTGTAGGCGGCTTCTGAGGTAAAGGGTTTTTATGGGTTTTAGTTAAAGAAATACCCCTTAGATGTGGGGTTTTTGCCGTTTGCTTCCCGAAGGATGCCCATGGCCCCCTACGTGTGGAGTGGCTTGTAGCCACAATGGAACATGGGGATAGAGGCGCAACCTGCCCTAGCAAAACCCAGTAACAACTTGGAACGGAAAACGGTGGTAGTAGCTTCACCAGTTACTTACACTTGTGGCTTCTTATACTGTAGGGACCTAAGGTATTGGGCATAGTTAACTAGAGCCCTTACCACCTTCGCAGCTTTCTGAATAGACAAGTATACTGGTACACCATTCTCCTCGAAGACCCTTACGTTACTGAAGTCCTTACCGAATACATTAACTGCCACGAGGGGCTTCTTATACTTCCTTACGAGCTCAGCTATTTCCTTAGCTACAGTATCCTCCCTGGGTATGATGAAAGGTAGATTAGATATTCTGCCGAAATTCCCGTAACCTATCAGCATTATGATGTCGAAGCTGTCGTCCTTCATGAGGAGTTCTACTGCGGTCTTATAGGGTTCGGGCTCTACTGTGGCCACTAGATCTACTGGGTTTCTCCTGTTCCAGAATGGAGGCAATATCTTATCGAGCTCCTTAATTATGTGGCTAGGTAAGGGGGGTAGCTTAAGTCCTAAGCTTTCGAGGGCATCTGAGGACTCAACACTCCATCCACCACCAGATGATATGACGCCTACCCTATCACCCTTAGGTAGAGGTAGGTTAGCAAAAGCTAAGGCTATATTAAACATGTCGTCGAATTCATAGACCCTAATGACACCATACTTCCTGAATACAGCATTATAAATTTCATCCCTACCTGCCATGGCTGCAGTGTGTGACCTGGCTGCTCTAGCACCACTTGAAGTGTAACCTAGTTTCATGACGATAAGTGGCTTCTTAGAGGTGTAGTATTCTAGAGCCTTCATAAACTTTCTCCCATCCCTAACACCCTCAATATACATTATAGTTACCTTAGTTGTCTCATCATCAGCTAGGTACATTAAGTAGTCGCTGAGTTCTAAGTCAGCCTGGTTACCTACCGAAATTGCTGCACTAAATCCTATATCCCTCATGGTAGCCCAGTACAGCATTGTCCCAGCGAAGGCCCCCGACTGTGATAAGAATGCTATGCGTCCAGGCTTAGGCGCTATCGCTGTAAAGGCGGCATTAAGCTTTGATTTAGCTACAAATATGCCCATACAGTTGGGTCCAACAAACCTAATACCCCCTTTCCTAGCAATCCTAACAACCTCCTTTTCGAGTTTCTCACCCTCAGGACCTACCTCACTAAAACCTGCTGTAATAATAATAGCGGCCTTAACACCCTTCTCAACACATGCCTCCATGACGTAAGGAACTATTTTAGCTGGTACAGCGATAACCGCTAAGTCTACATCCCCAGGTATCACCCTAACGTCTGGGTAGCACTTGAGTCCAAGTAGAGAATCTGCTTTAGGATTCACTGGGTATACCTTCCCCTCGAAACCATAGCTAATAATATTCTTCAGGATTACATGTCCCCAAGCCTTCGGATCCCTACTAGCACCAATAACTGCTACACTTTTTGGTTCAAACACGTACTTTAAATTACCTAAGCTGAATCCGCTCATAGTCTCTACCCTACTATAATCTATAATTTATAGTATAATTTAAAAATGATATTCTACCCTACCATAATACCTTACCATCCAGTTCAAGTAATCTCTTCCAATTCTTATTAACGAAGTCTTGGATTTCAGCAATATCCTTATCACTTAAGTGTCTGAACCTACCCTGTAGTCTAATATACTCGGCAACAGGCTTCAGCTTAGGCAACTTAACACTTAGCTTGAAGACGCCATGATCTATCTCTATGAGAGGCCACATACCAGTCAGTACAGCTAACCTAGCCACTTCAACAGTCTTGCTCTCAGGGAACCTCCACCCAGTAGGGCAGGGAGTCTGTACGTGAATGTAGGCTAGGCCCTCACCCTTCTCCACAACCTTCATCGCCTTCCTCAACTTAGTTTCAAAGTCACGTATGAATGCTGGTGAAGCAGTAGCTATATAGGGTATTTTATGCGCTACCATAATAGATACTAAGTCCTTAGGAAGCTCCCTCTTACCCCGCCACTTAGGCCCCACGGGAGTTGTAGTAGTCCACGCCTTCAATGGAGTAGTACTGCTTCTCTGAATACCTGTATTCATGTAGGCCTCATTATCATAGTTAATCCATATTATTGGTTCACCTGCTTCAGCAGCTGAGGATAGTGATTGCAGACCTATATCAGCGGTACATCCATCACCAGCTATAACCGTAACATAGACTTTCTTGCCTCTATACTTATAAGCTCTCTGAAGACCTCTAGCATAAGCTGCTGCAGCAGCATAGTTAGCTAAGACACAGGGTACACCTATCCAGTTGCTTGGGAAGTGCATAGCTATAGAGGCTGAGACACAGTTCGGCGGAAACACAATAACTGAGTTCTTGCCTAAGATTCTAAGCACATGCCTAACGGTGAGCATAGCGCCACAGCCTGCACATAGTTGCGCTCCTGGACAGTATACTACATCTTTAAATGTAACTGAGGGCATCTTTATTGGCATATAGTGTTCTATGAACACAGTCTCCTTTACACCATCCTTACTTAGGGTGTTTACAAGCTTACCCACTATACTCTCAAAATCACTTACTGAGATGTCGTCACCCCCCATACCAGCTATGAAGTTAATTATGTTAGGTTTATTCTTCATAGTATATAGTGTTGCAGCTACCTCTTCGCCTAGGGGGCCCATAGAAGATCCATGACTAACTGCTCTGTCAACTATACCTATAGCCTTAACGTCCCCTCCCTTAATAACCTTAGTTAACTCCTCACACGGGAATGGTCTAAAAAACCTTACCCTTAAGAGGCCTACCTTAACACCCTTTCTGCGTAGTCTATCCACACATCTCTTTGCCGCTGTAGACATGGAACCCATGGTCACTAGGAGTATTTCTGCACCATCAGTACGGTATTCTTCTACAAGTCCGTAAGTGTCTCTACCAAATTTCTCACTATATTCTTTAGTAACTTCACGTATGACCCCCCTAGCCCTCTTCATCACCTCTTCAAATATCCTTCTATATGTTGTATGTAGTCTCGTAGGTAAGCTTGGGAACATATAGCTCTCAGACTCTATTGGATCTGTAGTGTGCTTGTAGAGCTTTCTCGAAGGTAAGTAGTCATCCACCTCATGTTGATCTGGTATGTCAACTGGTTCTGTGGAGTGCGAGAGGTGGAAACCATCCAAGCATATCATGCCTGGCAACAATACCCTCTCATCCTCGATGATCTTATATAGCTGTATAACACCATCAAGACACTCTTGGCAGCTCTCTGCATAGAATTGAATCCAGCCTAAGTCCCTAGTTGTCATGGAGTCTGAGTAGTCTGATGCTACACTCCAATACCACCCTAAGGTTCTATTAGCTATCGCCATAAGTAGTGGAGTTCTATACGCAGGTGCTTGAGCAATAACCTCAAAACCGTAACCAAGTCCCTGGGAGCAAGTAGCTGTAAATGCTCTAGCGCCTGCAATACTTGCCGCTAAAGCTGCAGCTATGGCCGAGTGTTCACCTTCAGGGTGTATGTACTCAGCGTCTAGCTCTCCTTTAGCTATGAACTCAGCAATATACTCAACAATGGGTGTTTGTGGTGTTATCGGGTATGCCGAGACCACCTGAACTCTGGAAAGTTTAACACCATAGGCTACTGCCTTATTACCTGAAAGTGAGTCAAGTCTGCCCATGACTTTACACCTCCCTAATCATTTCAATTGCTTTTGCGGGGCACTCATTAGCGCAAATACCACAACCCTTACAAAACCTATAATCTATCACAGGCCCTTTCTCAGACTCGCTAATAACCCCCTCAGGACAGTACTGAACACACGTCCAGCACTTCGTACAAAGCTCATACTTAACAATAGGCTTCATAATCCTCCAGTGAGCTACGGGATTAGAACCTATCTCTCTTAATGATATTGAGAGAAACTCAGGATACTTCTCTTTACTCACCATTACCTAACACCTTAACATGAACCTTGTTATATCCAGCTTCTAAACATTTTAAGTATTTCTCCCAAAGCTCCTCAGGAAACTTAGCCTTAACAGCTTTTGCAGCAGAATTAAGTGTTATGAGACCTGTAACCTTAGCGAAGGCGCCTAACATAGCTATGTTAGGTGTAGGGATCCCCATATACTTTATAGCTAACCCAGTAGCATCTACTGTTGCAATGGTCCTTAGTTTGGTACATAATTTTAGCTCTTTCAAGAGCTCAGTAGGTTTTTTGAGGGAATTCTGAATATACACGCCGCCCTCCCTAATTCCACTTGTTACTGCTGGCATAACTTTATGAAGCCGTGGATCCAGCACCATAACATACCTGGGATTGTAGATCATACTTCTAGTAATCTCATTTGACTTACCTATCATTATAAACGAGGTAACTGGGGCCCCTCGCCTCGCTATACCGAACCAGGGGAAAGCCCTAGCAAACTTACCATCATATAATGCAGCTAAGGCAATTAACTCTGAACACAAGACAACACCTTGGCCGCCACGGCCATGAAGTCTTATTTCCTCCAAACAAAGCACCTCAGCTAAAGTATATTTAAAGCTACGTTATAAGTGTTACTACATCACCGTCAATGTAAAAAACTTATTAGAGTATCTCTCTAAATTACTAATGTCAAGATTCTCCAGGTGGCAGCATGTCCATAGCTGAGGCTCTTGAGAAAATCCCCGTATCGGGCATTAGAAGATTGTTTGAACTTGCCTCAAAAATGCCTGAAGTAATTAACTTAGGTATTGGGGAACCAGATTTTGACACCCCAGAGCATATTAAGAAAGCTGCTATTAAAGCATTGGAGGAGGGATATACCCATTATACACCTAACGCTGGCCTACCTGAACTCAGAGAAGCTATAGCAAGGAAGCTAAAGAAGGATAACGGTATTGATGCTTCAACTGATGAAATCATAGTTACTATAGGTGGTGAGCAAGCACTAGCTAATGCAATATTCACCCTAATTAAGCCTGGAGATGAAGTCCTAATTCCTTCGCCAGCATTCGTGGCATATAGGCCTCTCATTCAGATGGTTGGTGGTGTTCCAGTAGAGGTTGCGGTTCGAGAGGACAGTGAGTTCTGTCCTGTAGTTGACGACTTGAGGAAATACGTTACTAAGAGGACTAAGGCCTTAATAATTAATACGCCATGTAATCCCACAGGAGCTGTGTATTCAAGGAAACTACTTGAAGAAATCGCTGACTTCGCAGTAGAGTACGACTTAATAGTTATATCCGATGAAGCTTATGAGAAGATAGTCTTTGAGGGTAAACACGTAAGTATTGCCTCACTTAATGGAGTAAAGGATAGGGTTGTGAGTGTCTTCACATTCTCAAAGACCTATGCCATGACCGGATGGAGGCTGGGATATGCTGTTGCAAGGAAAGACATTATAGATAGGATGGTTAAGCTGAACATGTACCTCATAGCATGCCCTGTAGCCTTTGTTCAAAGAGCAGCTATTACAGCACTTGAAGAATCACAAGACTGCATTCAAAAGATGGTCAGTGAGTATAGGAGAAGGATAGACCTAGTATATAGGAGACTAAGAGAGATACCCGACATAACGGTTGTAAAGCCTAAAGGCACCTTCTACATATTCCCTAACATCTCAAGTTACGGAGGGTCCGAGAAGATTACTGAACACCTACTCTTCAACGCTAAGGTAGCTGTTGTACCAGGCACAGCATTTGGCAAATATGGTGAGGGATACATCAGGATATCCTGTGCTACATCGTATGAAAAACTCTGTGAAGCCATGGATAGAATTGATAAAAGCCTCAGAGATTTAAAGAAAAGAAGCCTTTACAGGCACTAGGAGTACCATTTAGTGATATAGAGTTCAAGAGTTGGTTACTATTCCAGCAAAGCGAGAAAGAGTACCCATGCAGAAACGTAACATTACAGAGCAACTATAGCTTCAGAATTACAACAATAAACTACCAAGGAGAAAGTAAGAGAATCTCACTAAAGCCGATAATACCAAAGAACTACAATCAAGTGTTAGACAAAATAATTGAGAAGAAACAACCATACGTAGCAAGAATAGTTCTCAAAGGGTGTTCTCTCGTAACCTCGAGGAATATTATAAAGTAGTATTCATTTAAGTGTTTTCACCATTTCAATGAGAAAAATTTTTATTTTTCACTTCTTCAAAGTATAATTAAGGTGATTAGGTGAGTTCTACTATAGAGTACTGGAAAAGAAGAAGAGGTTTCATTCTAGCTGCAATAGGTTCAGCTATAGGCTTAGGGAATATCTGGCGATTCAGCTGGCTCTGCTATAGGAATGGTGGTGGAGCGTTCCTAGTACCCTACATAGTATTCCTATTAATTATTGGTATTCCGTTACTTGTACTGGAGTTCTCCCTAGGGTATTACTTCAGAGGTTCATCACCTAAAGTATTTAGGAAGATTAGGGATAGCCTTGAGATTCTAGGATGGTTAGCCACAATAGATATAGTCATTCTCGGCATGTACTATTCATTAGTATTAGCATGGGTACTAGACTACATAGGATTATCAGCTGTAGTTGCATGGAAAACCGTTGAGGGTGTTGGACCGACATTTGAAGGGCTAATATCTAACCCCCCAATTGTCCTAGTAGGGCTTGTGATAACATGGCTTATTACATGGTATACTAACTACTCCGGTGTTTCAAGAGGTATTGAGAGAGCCTGTAACTATGCCATACCAACTTTATGGATACTCTCAGCAATATTAGTTATAAGAGGATTAACTCTTCCCGGCAGCACAGTGGGTATTAATTGGCTACTAACACCGTCTGCAAAGGCATTTACCGGAAGCGCTTTAATCGATGCTGCAGGGCAAATACTCTTTACATTAAGCATATTAGCAACTAGTCTAGTTGTATATGCTAGCTATCTGCCACCTAGGTCAGAAATACCTAACTCAGCATGGATAACAGCATTTGCAAATTGTGGATTTAGCTTCTTCTTCGCGTTTGCCACATGGGGTATTATAGGATACCTAATGTATTCAATGAATGTTGCAACACCAGCTGATCTACCAGTACCATTAGGTGGCGCTGGTTTAGCATTCGTAACAATACCTACTGCAGTAACACTCTTACCGGGAGCACCTTTAACAACAGCAATATTTGGTACAATATTCTTCATAATCCTATGGCTAGCTGGATATACGTCTCTAATATCAATAGTAGAGCCCATATATGCTGCCTTAAGGGATAAGTTCGGTATTTCTAGGAGGACTGGCGTAACACTTGTCTCAGCAATTATGTTTATAGGAAGCATAATATTCGCTTTCAGACCAGACCTAATAGACCCCGTGGACTTCATTGTTGGAAGCACAAACCTAATATGGTTGGTGATGCTTGAAGCTGTTGTAGCTGGTTACTTCCTCGGCTTAAAGGTACTCAAAGACCATGTGAACCCTGATGCCGAGTGGAAGCTTGGACCATGGTTTGATGTGTTCATAAAGTTCATAGTGCCAATAGTGTTAGCTATAGTACTAGGCTGGGGAATCATTACTACCACCCATGTATCACCAATATCTATAGCTACATTTATAATATTGATAGTAGCAGCACTAATACTATCTGGGATGAAGTGGAAGGTGAAGGAGGAGGTGAGATAACATGCCCGAGTTAAGTGCTGGAGCAATCACTATGTTAATTTTAGGTATTATCATACTCTATGGCGGACTAGGACTAGGTATTTATAGAGCCTGGAAATCAACTAAAGCTAAAGGTGAAGTGAAAAAGTAAAGTAACAAAAAGTAAATAAAAATTTTTCCCTATATATTAATCCCTATATATTAATAAACTCACTGCCATTCACTAATCCCCCTCTACAACTATGCTTAATTCAGTGTTCCATTCTTTCCCTTCTTAACTCGAAGAGTACTGTACCGCCTTTAGTGTATGGTTTTCCAGGATCAGGGCACTGAATATAGCCTACATCGTCTTCTAAGCCTATCCCTAGTGTTCGTGCTGAAACCCCCTTAATGAAAGGCATTAGTAGCGTTAGCATCGAGTTTAGTGCGTGAAGACATATTTTTGGATTCCTCTCATCTGGTACTATGTAGAACCATTCTATTGTGAACTTGTCTCCCAGCTTGTATCCTGCTGCACAGTAACCTCTAACCTCCTTTACAACAACAATTACACGGTATTTAGTCATACTTTCACCACTTAAACAGAATATTAGTTAATAATCCATTCATACTCTAGTCTCTATGTATTTAGCCATATATTTTATTTATTAATAACCTCAGAATACTCTTTTATTTAAGTGTAAATTAAGATCGCATACCATTCCTTATTTTTTACTATTTTTCCTTCATCTCTACACTAAAGACCATCGTTTTCGAGGATAATTTTTACCTCTGATTCTTGATGTGAATGATTATTAAAGCTTTTATGATTCATTTATGAAACCAATGTAAATTTACAAAAGGCGTAATATGGGTGAATCAGTGACTAGGAAGTATACTGCTATTACGTTAAGGAAAGAAATAGTTGATAAACTTAAGCATGTAGAGAGAGGGCTAGGTGCTAGGAGTTTAGGTGTCTCTATAGAGATTTTGTCAAATTACTGGATGGAGAGAGGATTACGAGAGCTTAGCAAGGAATTATTGGAGCTTAGAGAAAAGGATGTATTTAAGGAGATAAGGAAAACTATTAAAGAGCTGAGAGAGCTCAAATAGGCGAGGCACACTTAGACTCTAATATCCTAATAGATCTACTAGAAAGAGAAGGTGATGGAGCGTTTCTCCCCTTACGGTATTTCTAGATAGTTTTCAATACTTTTGATTTCGTGAGGGGGGTTAGCCCTTGGTGTGGGTTCACTTGCTTCACCCTACACCTCATGGGGCTCAGTCGAGCCCAACGCCACAGGGCTCCCATCTGAGACTCATAGACCTCACCGCAAGGCGGGTCATCAAGCCACCCTCATCAAGCAGTTAGAAGCATTTAAAAG
>Ga0190367_1001874_pt1 | contig 11530 bp, 8 predicted proteins | sample 4872181011_MG_FD_171838 | JGI IMG/M metagenome (GOLD analysis project Ga0190367, IMG submission 171838) | Hydrothermal vent microbial mat bacterial communities from Southern Trench, Guaymas Basin, Mexico - 4872-18-10-11_MG | ecosystem: Environmental > Aquatic > Marine > Hydrothermal vents >... | reverse complement strand
ACTAAGGACTTCGGCTACAGATATGGATTCGATCCGAGAACGGACACTGAGTGGTTATTGGCGGACAATCCGAACATAGCTACACAAGGCTTCGACACAGTTTACATACACAAAACCAACGACGATGCAACTCTGAGAACGGCGATTGGGGATATCCACTACACTGGATACTTCTGGAATGACCCCGTGAATTACATGAGTCCTCTTGGCTATGGTCCGAACTTCCAGATACTCCTGAGAGACATGAACAACGATGGAATCCTAGACATTAACTACTCTAAGGCTCAGAAGTTGGATCACGTCATACTCAATTCCCAGCTCTATGAAATAGATCCCGATGGTGACTACGTGAGATATGCCTCCAGTGTAGCTTCCAGTATGTCGTATGCCTTCATACACAGAGAGAACGTAGCTCTCGGTAGTAATGACGAAGTCAGAGACATCAATCCGGAAGATGAGCCGAACGTGAATCCACATGATGATAATCCAGACATGATATACGGGATGTACAACAACGTGGAGTATCTCCTAGTAGACTGGGACGGAGACAGTATCTTCGAACCAGAGGACAGACTGTTCTGGCACCATATAGCGGACGATGATTTCAGAGACGACCAAGACATGTACATACTAGCAGTTGACCCAGATGGAGAGTGGTTCTATGGTCTACAGAAGTGTTGTATGTTTGACTGCACTAATGGTTTAGTATGCCCAGGAAAGGGATGCTTCCCAGAGTTCTGTGGAGTAGACGGAGACCCGTTCTTCCCCACAATAGAGAACATAACCGGAATAGACATTGATACAACTGAGAGATACGGTTTCGGACTAATAGACTTTAACAGAGACTGGGAGTACGACTACGAGTTCCTGATAACTGACTCAGACGGAGACGGGAAGGCAGACACCATTAGGTTACACCCAGTGGATGATAACGACTTCACGGATGATCCAGTATACCACGTCGGAGACATCTTCGAGGCAATGGGCCTGGAATGGGAGATAGTCAAGCTAGACTGGTGTCCACACTGTGTCATAATAGAGCCAAAGGACAAAGAGATAGAGGGAGACGTAGTGATATGGCTAGACGACGATGAAGACAACGAGCCAGATAAGCAAGAGCGGCAGGTGAAAGTTAAAGTGAAGATAAGGTTTGTGAAGGAGTACCCAGGAAGCTCGGGAAGGTAGCTCTTTCTCCCCCACCCTAACTATTTTTTGTTTTTTAATTATCAAAATATTCTTGAGCGGCTCATCGATTCCTTCGAACAAAATTGTTATTTACTTACCTATTTTAACTACAATAATTAGCAGCACATCACGGGTAAGAATGGGACTAGATAACAGGAGGAGATGTGTTGAACCCATTGAGAACGAGCCTCGTAGTAGTCTTATTTTCTGGGATGGCATTCTCTCTAATTAGGCCAGCATTAGCATTCAAACTTAGAATGGACCTGGGATCAACAGCCCTGGAAGTTACATCCCTCACTACAGGATTCATGTTGGCTAGAGCAGTATCATCCCCGATTGGGGGACTAATTGGGGACAAGTACCCGAGATTGAGAAATCTAATAGCCTCAACGCTACTATTTCCAACATCCATAGTGTCCCTCCTTTTGTATATGTCCCAGGATTCAAGGATGATAATTTCTCTTAACTTCCTCCATGGTATGTTTTCTGGAATCTTTTGGCCCACTGTGCAAGTGATAGTTGGATTGACATCTCCCAGAGAAAAAAGAGGTACCTTTCTGGGTTTATACTTCACAGTCGCTGGAGTAGGTTCGAGCATAGGGTACTCTCTTTATGGAGCTTTACCCTTGAGTAACCAAGAGTTCATTCTGCTAAGTTCAATCCTTTACTTTATATCTGCGCTTTTTTCAATCTTGTTTCTCTCTAATAGAAATAGAGAAAATAACCCAAGTAGAACACTTAACGAAATTCCAGAGAATGAGGTAATTAATCCACATTTAATTCTAATTTCAGCATTCCTTTTAGGCGGACTAATGGGTCTAAGCGGTGAGTATCTCTACATCTTCCTGAGAGAAGTTCATAATCTCTCGAAGGCAGAACTTGGATATTTACTCACGGCTTCATCAATAGTCGGAGTAGTTAGTGGAATTTCCTCCGGATTTCTATCAGATTTACTGGGAATAAGGAGATCACTCTTTTTATTAGCAGTGATGGCGTCAGTGAGTCTCTTCCTCATATCTACTCCTTATAGGGTAATAGTAATCCCCTCAGTCTTAGCCATGTTCTTCTCTGCTTGGGGATCTATGCCACTCACAAGGAACGTCTCTGCATTCAAAAGAGCTAGTGGAACTTTAGTGGGACTTTCCAATACATCTTCCAATCTAGGTTCTGCTATATTCCCATTGACAGCGGGACACTTTTACGATTATTTCGGAAGCGAGGAAGTGATACTTGGCCTGAGAGGAGCAACAATCTCTTTCCTAATTTTATCGATACTACTGTTATTGCTATCTATTCTCCTAGTTAAGGGTATTAGGAATATATCTCCTTCTCACTAGGTCTGATCTCCTTGAATCCACAGTATTTCCTCAGTGCCTTTGGTATCTCAACTGATCCATCTTCCCTCTGGAAGTTCTCCAATATGGCTACTATTGTCCTAGTGGTGGCTATTGCAGTACTGTTCAAAGTGTGGACGAACTTCAGCTTCCCATCTCTAGCCCTGTACCTTATTCTGAGCCTCCTAGCCTGCCAATCGGTGCAGTTGCTACAAGAGACTACCTCCCTGTATTTGCCGTGTCCGGGCATCCAAGCTAAGATGTCGTATTGCTTTGCTGCAGCGACTCCGATGTCTCCGGAGCATATGTTCACCACTACGTAGGGAATCTCCAACTCCCTGTACATCTCTTCAGCGTTCTTTAGAAAGAACTCGTGCTCCTCCCAACTCTGTTCTGGGAGGGTAAAGGAGAACTGCTCCACTTTGTGGAATTGATGGACCCTGAATATCCCCTTTGTAGCCTTTCCTGCTGTTCCAGCTTCTTTCCTAAAACAAGGGCTTACCCCTGCATATCTCAATGGCAACTCCTTTTCCTCCAAGACTTCCTCCATGTGCATCGCTGCTAAGGGATGTTCCGAAGTGGGTATTAAGTAGAGGTCCTCCTCCTCCACCTTGTATAGAACTTCCTCGAAGGCCGAGAAATCCGTTACTCCTTCTTCAGCTTTTCTCCTGAGCATATACGGAGGTATCACTGGGGTAAATCCCTTCTCTATTAATTTGTCTAGGGCAAATCTCATTAGAGCCATGTCCAGTAGTACCAACTCGTTCTTCAGATAGTAAAACCTAGATCCGGAGGCCTTACCAGCTCTTTCAATGTCTGCAACGTCTAATTCCAATAGGAGATCCGTGTGTACTTTAGGCTTGAATCCTATAACCTCGGGCTCCACTTCCCCATTAGTCATAGCTAGGAACTGCTCTAATTCCTCCTCATAAACTCTAGGCTTTCCCCAATATCTTATGGGGACATTATCCTCTTCTGATTCACCATATGGAACGCTTTCGTGAATCAAATTCGGCAAACTCATCAATAGGAATTTGATCCTCTCTTCCAATTTCTTCAATTCCCTTTCTTCTTTCTCTATCTCTTTGGATAGATTCCTAGATTTCTCGAGAAGTTTCCTTGGCACTTCAACACCTTTTTTCTTCATTTCTGATATTTCCATGGAAATCTTATTTCTCTCCCTTCTCATTTCATTTAGATTCGTTAGCTTTCTCCTCCACTTCAAGTCCAACTCAATTAGTTCATCTAACTGCCGAATCTTTTCTGGTTTACCTCTCCTCTCCAGGTTTTCTCTCACGAATTCTGGGTTCTCCCTTATCAGTTTTATATCTAGCAATTCGATTCACCCCTTTCATCCTCACTCCTCTTCAACTCACTCAAGAACCCCTTCTCCTTCAGCAATTTATAAGCGGTCCTGAGTACTTCCCTTATAACTTTCCTTTGTTCCATTCCACCCATCCTGATAGCAGCTTTTCTTATGCTTCCCGATTTGAGGAAAAACCTTAAAATAGCTCTTTCTACTCTAGTTAGCCCAATTTCCTTTTCTAGACTAAGCTTAGCTATTTCTATTGGATTGTATCCGTCGTATGGCATGTCGGAACTGAAAACGGGTTCTTGAAACTTCTCAGTCATCTCGAACTCTATCAAGTATAGCCCAGAGTCCTTTTCCAAGCCTTTGTAGTATCTCTTGAGGGCTCTAACTAGCTCTTTTTTCGAGGGGAACCCATCCTTCCTAGCGTCTTCCTCGGTAAGTTCCCCCAGTCTTTTCTTCTCGATCCGCTTTATGATAGCTTTTCCTATCACGTATCCTCCGGAGTGGATGTAGACTAAGTCTCCTTCCTTGAATCCCCTTGCGCTTCTCCTTATAGTAGCCTTTTTCCTCCCCGACAGTAAAGCATCTATGTACTCCCCATCGAAAGTGAGATGCTTCACTTCACTGACCTCTGTGTTGGTATCCCAGCAATCCTTTTATCCCTTAGTCCCAGAGACCCCCCAGAGGCTGAGGACTCTGAAGGTCTTAATAGTCGGTGGAGGAAGGATAGGAAGTAAGCTGGCCGAGGACCTCTCGGAGGAAGGGGTAGACGTTAAAATAGTGGAGAAGGACTTAGAGACATGCAACAAACTGGCAGCTAGGATTGACGCGTTAGTCATAAAGGGAGACGGAGCCAGCGTGGAGACCCTAGAGGAAGTGATAGAGGACATAGACGTGTTCATAGCAGCTACTGGAGAGGATCACACAAACATGATGGCATGTCAGTTAGCTAAGCTATTCAAAGTGGACAGAATAATATCCAGAGTAAATAACCCAGAGCACAAGAGAGTGTTCGAGGAACTCGGATTCAAAGAGCTGGTTTGTCCTACAGACCTAGCGGTAGAGGAATTGAAGAACATAGTCCTAAGGCCGAAAATAACAAGTTTACTTCACACTTCAGTCGGAGAGGAGAGGATAATGGAAACCAAAGTTTCTAACAAAAAAGTAATAGGGAAAAGAGTAGCAGAGCTAGAGATACCAAGGAACGTGATAATAGCGGCTCTTTTCAGAGATCACGAAATGGTAGTCCCGAGAGGTGATACAGTTTTAAACAGGGGGGACAGAGCTATAGTCATAGGTAAAAAGGGAGAAATAGAGGAATTCGCCAACTATTTGGCGAAGGAGTGATGTGGAGAATTTAGTATGGGGAGTGAGGGAAATGCTCGTATCAGGTAAAGAATTGCCTAGGAGGATTCTTCTAGGAATAGTCCTGATATTGCTGACGTTCTCGGTACTATCCCCCCAAGCACACTCAGGAGGAACAATACTCTTCGATAACTCCCATGGAGAGAAGAAAAGTGTAACAGATAGGGGAAACAATGGACTATCCAAGCTCAAAGAAGAAATAGAGGCCATGGGATACGAAGTGAGGGTAGCTAGAGAGAGGAACTTTTCTCTCGAGGGAGTCAAAGCATTGGTAATAGTACAGCCGACAGCAGGCTTCTCTCAAGAAGCTAGGAGGATAAGGGACTTCGTATACAGAGGGGGAATACTCATCGTTCTATCAGATCCAGATCCAGAAGGAAATAGAGCAGTTAATTCCCTATCAAGAGAATTCGAAGTCACTTTCTCCGGAGAAGCAGTAATTGATCCAATATATAACGACGGAGATCCAGAAAACATTCTAATAAGAGATCTACTCTTAGGGAGAGAGAAGAGAGAAGTAACGGTATATGAAGCCTGCTACCTAGTTTCGGGGCCATCTCCACTCAAGCTAAAGCCCATAGGGAAAGCTAGTCCTGGAGCTAGACCTTCTTCAGCCACAGTCTTCATGGAAGGAACACTAGGAAAAGGGAGGGTAATTTTCGGATGTGATTCTGATTTTCTCACTAATCGGAGAATCTCACCAGCAGCATTGGATTTCATAAAATACTCTCTTGGGGAATTAGGGAAGGAAGGTGGCACAATTCCGATATCGGTTTCTCTTCCGACCAAGTTCGGAATGGCATTGGGAATAATAATAGCTCTCGCCATATTGACCTTGTTCCTGATTTCCCTGAGAGGAGGCAAAGCCAGAGTTAGAAGAAGAAAATTGATCACAGAGAGAGAGGCAGTACCAGAGGAAAAAGATAGAAAAGTGTCTAGGAAGAGAGTTCTGAGGAAGAGGAAGGTAAGGAAAGAGGAACCGAAAAGAATACCAAAGAAAGCCCCAAGGGAGGAAAGAATAGAGAAGCCTCCTACCGAAATTGGGCCTGCAGTAGAGAGAGAAGCAATAAAAGAGGAGGAGAGAAGACGAGAAGTAATTAGGCCAAGAGAAAGACCAGAGACACTAGTAAGGGATGAAGAACTCAACAAGCTCCTATCAGAGAAAGAAAGAATAACTAAGCTTATATCTTCTATAGAAAGCTTAAAGGACGAACTAGGTCCGGAAACTTACAGAGATCTGAGAGAAGAGTACGAAAGAGAGCTAGCTGAAGTAGAGGAGAAGATAAGAAGGTTAAGAGGGAGAAGATAGATCGGAGAAGCTCAGTCCTATGGCCTTGGATCTGCCCCCCTCGTTTTTTATCCCTATTATCACGTCTGCTCTAGAGACCATTTCCTCCCTCAGACTGACTACTAGGAACTGACTATCGCTGCTAGCTCTCTTTATCATCTCAGCAACTCTTTCAACGTTTTCTGGGTCCAAATTAGCATCTATCTCGTCGAAAACATAGAACGGTGCAGGTTTGAAACTTTGTATCGCGAATATCAAGGCTATAGCCGTTAGTGCTTGCTCTCCACCCGACATGGCCTCTAGCCTCTTCAGCTCCTTTCCCCTAGGTTTGGCCATTATCCCGACACCACCTCGAAATGGATCGTTTCGATCATCTAGCGTCAATTCCGCCGTTCCACCAGGACTTAATTCAGAGAATATATTGCCAAATCTACGATTTATCTCTTCAAATGTCCTAAGAAAAGCCTCCTTTTTCTTTGAGTCTATTTCACGTATTAATTTTAGGATGGACTCTCTCTCCTCTAGCAATTTGTCTCTCTTTTCTTTTAGTTCGTCGTACCTAGATTTCTCAGCATCGTACTCCTCTATGGCCCTCATGTTTACTTCTCCTATCTCATCCAGTTCTCTCTTCAATTCTTCTATTTCGTCGAGAATTTCGTTTGGATCTCTGAATTCGATCTCTCTGGGTAAGCTAATCTCAAAGTTAGATCTCTCCTCCTCTAGTCTAGATATCTCCCCCATTAGGTATCCCTTTCTCTCCACCAGTTCCTTAATTTCTTTCTCTATTTGTTCTATCTCTCTAGAGATCTCCTTTAGATGTCTTTCCTTCTTAGCTACTATTTTTTGTCTCTCGAGTATCTCCTTAGATGCTCTCTCAATCTCTGAAATTAGATCCCTCTCTTTATCAGCTGTCAATGACAGTTCAACTTTTAACTTATCCAGTTCTTTCTCAAGCATCTCCTTTTCTCCTTGAAGTCTTTCCACATCCTTCAAAATTACCTGTCTTAGATAATCTAATCCTTTTTTCCTATTCTCTATCTCAGAAGCCTTCTTCTCAATTCTCTCTTTCTCTGAGATTAAATATGAGATCTTTGAGTCTATTGTCTCCAATTCGTTTGATATGGATTGTATTTCGTCGAAGTTCTTGCTCATAATCTCCTGCTTTATATTCTCAAGTTCTTCCAACTTAGTTCTTAGAGAACTAATCTCAGCTCTAACCTCCTCCAGTGATCTGGTTACTTCAGAGAGCTCTCTTCTTTTCTCATTCAATGCATTGGAAATAGAATCTATTTTGGATGATAACTCATCCCTAGAGCTTTTAATTTCTTCGAGAATCTCTGACAACCTTTTGTTTTCTCTCTCCAAGGCAGATATCTCCATCATCATCTCGTCTTTTTCTTTTCTCAGTTTCTCGTATTCCGATGAAAGACTCTCCCTCTTAGATCTGACCTCTTCTAACTCTATCCTAATCTTTTCTAATTTGGCCTGGGACATCAACTTCTTTATTTTTCCCCCACCAACCGTCAGGGAAGCACTTCTCTCTATGAGGTCTCCGTCCAGAGTAACCATCCTGTATTTCCCTAGGAATTTCTTCGCTTCATTTAAATCTCTGACTACTATAGTCCCTCCGAATATGTGCTCCATGACTTTCCTGTACTGTTCATCGAAGTCTATTAGGTCTATCACTCTTCCTATTACGCTCTCTGGCGCATCTATGACTCTAGGCTTGAGCTCCTTTATGGGAAGTAGAGTCTCCTTTCTCCTCAATTTCATCTTTTTCATCATCTCTGCGCATCTCTTAGCAGTTTCCCAGTCCTGTACGACTATGTTCTCTAGCCTCCTACCAGCACACGCCTCTATGGCGTCTATGAAGTCTTTGCTTTTTGGTCGTATTAGTTCAAATACCCTGCCATGAACTCCTTCTGCATCTATTTTCTCCTTCGAAGGCACCCTTCTCTCTAGATCTATCAGTTCTATTTCCAGAGATTTTTGCCTACTGGACACTTCCTCTAGCTCACTACCGATTGCAGTCATTTCCCTCATGTTCTCGGAGACTTTACGTTTGAGGAGGCCTATCATCATTTGATTCTTGGATATGGTCTCTGACAAGTTGGAAATCCTTTCCTCAACCGAGAGTAGTTTGAACTTATGCTCTTCCAAACTCTTGGCTAGGAGATTAACTTCCAATTCCACTTTTTTCATCTCAGAAGAGAGTCCACTCTCCTTTTCCTGATTTTTCTCCAGTTTTTCCTGAATTTCCCTAATATTTTTCTCTATTTCCTCTATTTTCCTCAGAGATTCCACCCTCTCCCTATCGAGCTCAGAAAATCTTCTCTTTATTTTCACTCTTCTCTCCTTCGTCTCCCTCAACTCGACTGAAATCTCATCTAGTTTTTCCCCTAGATTCCTTAGCTCCCTTGAATATTCTTGGATCTCCCGTAGTATTCCATCCTTCTCCTTAGTTTTCTCGTCAATTTCGTCTGATAAACTAGATATTCTGTCTTTTATATCCCTAATTCTAGTTTCTAAATCGCTCTTAGTCTTTCTTATGTTTTCAAGAACCGAAGAGAAATTTATCTTCTTTTTTGCTTCTATCTCACTTAGTTCCATTCTAATCTGCTTGATTTCCTCATTTATTCTTGAATATTCGTTCATGATGCGATTTCTATCAGATTCAAGCACCTTCAGTTTTTCATTGATTGCATCGACCTTTCTATGTAGCTCCTCTATTCTGAGCGAGAGCTCCATGTATTTACAAGCTTTAAATTCAATTTCTTTTCTGGAAATCTCATCGGAAATGGTCTTATATCTAATCGCCCGCTCTCTTTCCTCTGAAAGTCTGGAGACGTTTCTCCAAACCTCATTTACGAGAGCGTTGAGCGTTCCGAGATTCTCCTCAACTCTTCTCAACTCATTCAGAGATCTTTCTTTCCTTTTCTCGTACTCTGATATTCCTGCAATCTCCTCTATTAGCTCCCTTCTTTCGATTTTGTTCATTTGTATCACTTTAGATATGTCTCCTTGTAAAACGAAGTTATACCCATCTGGTTTTATTCCAAGAGACGAGAGGAAATCCAAGAGTTCCTCTCTCTTTACTCTCCTTCCATTTAGGTAATATTTACTCTCCCCTTTCTTACTTATCACTCTGCTCACTTTCGTTTTTTCAGCACCGTTCCTCACAATTAAAGAAACTTCGCTCTTGTCCTTAACTCGCTTCCCATCAAAAAATATTAGGTCTGAAAGTCTCCCAGCTCTTAGCAACTTCGCCCGATTCATCCCTAGAACGAAGCATATGGCATCGACTACATTGCTCTTACCAGAACCATTGGGACCAACTATCGCCGTGAATCTCTCAGATAGCGGAATCCTGACTCTTCCGCTGAAAGACTTGAAGTCCTTTAGCACAATCTCCTCTATCCTAATCAATTCCTTAACCCTCTATCAGACCCAAATATACCTCTAAGACGTTATTTAACATCTCCTCCGGAGTGTATTTGCTCCTCCAAATCTTCTCTCCCTCTCTCCCCATTCGTTTCCTCAAATTTTCATCCATCTTCAGGGTGTTTATTGCTTTTCTAATTGAGTGAACGTCTCTGGGGCGGAAGAGTATTCCATTTACTCCATCTATTACTATCTCGGGTATTCCGCCAACTTTTGAGGCCAGTACCGGTTTAGAGAGAGACATAGCTTCTAGAAGTACCAATCCAAAGCTCTCCGATATCGATGGGAGCACTAGAGCATCCGAGTCATCTATGACATCTCCCGGGAGGTAATCCCTCAGGATGAAAACTCTTTCTCCAATTAGATCTCTCCATTTAGTTAGTATCCTCCTTTTCTCTGGACCATCCCCGAGTATCATCAAATTCACACCATCTGTTGACTCTATAGCTTCTAGAAGATACTTGATACCCTTTTGAGGCACTAGATTCCCCACGAACGATAGAGTAAATCCTTCTATCCCCAAATCTTCTCTAGGTCTTTTATCGGAAATTTCAGGTTTTGGTACACCGTGTCTGATCAACTTCACGTTCCTAGCGCCTAGCTTGAACATTTCTCTCACCAAGTTGGAACTCACTCCTATTGCCACGTCGTTCAGTTCGAAACTTAAGCGCACCATGGATCTTCCTGCTTTGGACTTCGACAAAATATAAACGTCTGATCCATGAGCTGTTACTATACTGGGCACCCTCAATACCTTAGAGGAGAGACCACCAACTATCCCAGGAGGAACCAAGTAGTGAGAATGAATTAAGTCGAACTTCTCTGTGTCAATGTGTTTCTTCAGGATCAATGGAATAGAGGAAAAAGTAAAGGACAAGCCCCTTGCGAAGGGGTACTTAGGTATGGGAACGCTGATTACATTTTTCTCTTTACTGTTCCCAGCGTAAGTCACTACTGTGACCTCATGTCCTCTCTCTTCTAATCCTCTCTTGAGTATCCTCAGGTGAGTAGAGATTCCGCCTCTCTCTGGAGGATACTTACCTATTAGGCATATCTTCATCTTCGTATCATCCAAACAGAGCAGCTAGCCCCTCCATAGCTTCCTCCTCTTCCTTCTCTTCTTCCTCTTCCTTCTCCTCCTCTTCCTTCTCTTCTTTCTCCTCCTTCTCTTCCTTGGACTCTACGGTAGGTGGCTGTACCGCTGAGACAGAGGCCGAGGATATTGCTTCCTCTATGTCTACACCCTCTAAAGCGGACACTAATGCTTTCACTCTAGCTTCATCCACTTCAGCTCCTGCAGCCTCCAAAATCTTCTTAACGTTCTCTTCGTTTATTTCTTTTCCAAGACTATGCAATATCAAGGCCGCGTACACGTATTCCATAATAAACACCTCCTAGAGTCATCCAAACAGAGCAGCTAGCCCCTCCATAGCTTCCTCCTCTTCCTTCTCTTCTTCCTCTTCCTTCTCCTCCTCTTCCTCCTTTCTCTCTATCTTTCTTTTTTTATCTACTTTTTTGGTGATTCCGGAAGTAGCTTCTTCTAATTCCTTATCCAAAGCATCCTTAGGTAGTTTTGATGCTAAAGAGAGCATTTTAATATACGCA
>Ga0190367_1001873_pt1 | contig 11532 bp, 10 predicted proteins | sample 4872181011_MG_FD_171838 | JGI IMG/M metagenome (GOLD analysis project Ga0190367, IMG submission 171838) | Hydrothermal vent microbial mat bacterial communities from Southern Trench, Guaymas Basin, Mexico - 4872-18-10-11_MG | ecosystem: Environmental > Aquatic > Marine > Hydrothermal vents >... | reverse complement strand
ACAAATTGGAGAAAAGTTGGGAGAACATGCGTGAAGTTGAGCAGTATTTTGAGGAGAAAGCGAAAAAGTATGATGTGTTGAAGGCTCGTTTAGAGGAAAAAGAGGAGCAATTACGAAAAGTAAATGAAGAATTGAAATCGGTGAGGGAGGAGAGGGAGGAAAATGAGAAGATAATGAAGGGAATTCAGCGAGAATACGAGAAAGTCAAGCGTGAATACGAAAAGCAGAGGCGTCGGCGTGAGGAGTGGCAAAAGCTCTCTGAAGCGATAAAAGTGCTTTCTGAGCGTTTGAAAGCGGAATCTGCGGAGGTTCAGCGAGTTCAGCGAGAATTGGAAGAGGCGGAGAATGCGTTTGAGGAGATGCTTTCCTTAGAGCGAAAAGTGCAGAAATCGGAGATTTTGGAGGAATATGCGAGGATTCTTGCGGATATTGAGCGATTTTCTGCGGATTTAAAGCGTGAGCGTGAGGAAAGAGAGCGTGTTTTCTCGCTCACGGAGATGATTAAGCGTTCTGAGCATGCATACAAGCGCTTCTCTGATGTCATTTCTGCGTTGAATGCACTGCGAAATGAGGAAAAAACGCTGAAAGAGCATGAAAGACGCTTTTTGGATGTTGAAGCGAGGAGGGAAGCGGCTCTCGCAACGCTCAAGAAATTGAACGCTGAAATTGAGCATCTCAGGGAGACAGCGATGCGTTTTTCACTCACAACCGTCTCTGCAAAGAGAGAGCGTTTGCACGCATTAGAGCGGGAATTGAGCGAGAAAGAGGAGAAATTGCAGGAACTTGTGAGCAAGAAAGGGCGCCTCAACGGAAGAATTTGCGAGATTGCAGAGAATATTCGCATTTTAGATGCGGAGAGCGAATGCCCTGTCTGCAAACGTCCTCTTGAACAGGAACATAAGGAGCGTGTGAAGAGGGAATTTGAGGAAGAACGACGCAAACTACTGGAGGAAATTGAGCGTTCAGCGAGAGAAATCGCATCTACGCAAGCGGAAATTGAGAGGCTTCAGCGTGAAAGAGATGCTGTCCGCTCTCTCGACCTTGAGCGTTTAGAAAAATTAGAGGCGGAGGCAGAGGAAGTGAGGGGGCAGATGAAGGAATACGAGGCATCTCTTGCGGAGCTTTCGCCGAAAATTGAGCGTTTGCGAGGCGTTCAAGCGGAAATAGAGCGTTTAGAAGCGGAGAAAAGCGAGCTTGAGCGGACATATCAAGAGTATATTGCATCAAAGAAGGCGTTAAGTGGGAGAAATTTAGAAGAAATTGAGCGTAGAATACGGGATTTGGAGGTCAAAATTCAAGATTTAGAGGCTAAAGCGGGGATGCTTATTGAGAAAATGGGCTTTAAGCCCTTAGATGTGGAGGCTGCGTTGAAAGAAATGCGTTCAGCGAAGGAAAGGTATGAGTTTCTCTCTGCGAAGGCGTCTTTGAGGAAGCGTTTGCAGAGGGAGCTCTCTGAGGCGAGGGAGCGCTTAAAGCACACGAAGAAGGAATTGGAGGAGAAGGAGCGAGAGAGAGATGCTTTGGGCTTCTCACCCGAAAAGCACGATGAAATTGAGCGGGAATTTCGTGAGACGGAGCGGAAACTCACAGCGGTAGAATCCTCGTTGAATGAACTGCGGAAGCGAGAGGGCGCTTTGCTCGCTCAAATTGCTGAGATTTCCGCATCTTTGTCGGCGATGCGAAAGGAGTTGGCGGAGTTGGAGCGACTTCGTGATTTCTTGCACGCTCTTCGCCGCATTCGTGATGCGTTCTCAAAGGACAAGAGCCAGCGTGTGTTAAGGGAGCGTCTCGCACCGCTCATCTCAGAATACACGAGAGAATTCCTTGAGTGCTTCAACCTTGAAATTTCAGATTGCGTGCTTGACGAGGACTTTGATGTCGTTGCGGTGAAGAAAGGTGGCGAAATCTCTGTGAAGGCGATGAGCGGTGGCGAGAAGGTCGCAGTCGCCATTTCATTGCGACTCGCTATCGCAAAGGCTCTTTCGGGTAAAATTACGACCGTAATCATGGACGAGCCGACGACGCACCTAGACGAAGAACGACGCAGAGAGCTCGTGGAAATCCTGAAAAACTTCTTCAAAGGCTCTTCCTCCATCCTTCCGCAAATGATTGTCGTGACGCACCACCGTGAGATTGAAGATGCTGCAGACAATCTAATTCTCATAGAAAATGTCGGCGGTGTCTCGCAAGTGAAGTCAGTTTGAAGTTGAGGCATCTTTCTGTTGCTTGACCTTCACGCCGCAGGGAGGTAATTTATTTCTGATTAGTAGCGTCATCGGAGAGAAACAGAAGACAGAGAAAGCTTTGAGTGCTGAGTGAATGAAGGAGGAAATTGCTAAAGAGAGGAATAGGCAGGCAGAAATAAAAAGAAAGTATGGATTGAAGTCTCTTGATTATCTTATTGGGAAACTTGATGTTGAACTTGTGGAGCTTTATGAAAGGCAGGCGAAAGGAGAAGTTGATTTACCAATTAGAAACAAGGAAGAGCAAAAGAAGAGGTATGAGATGGCAGAAAAAGAGCTTGAAAAAGAGATAGCACAGGAGCAGAGCCTTTCAATATCTATGCCAGAGCTTTTGACGGTAATTAGGGTTATTCCCGAGAGGAATGAAATGGTTGAGGATGAGGAGGTTGAGAGAATAGGGATGGAAGTAGCGATGGAATACGAAAGACAGCAGGGCAGAGTGCCAGAGGATGTCACAAAAGAGAATCTCAGTTTTGACATTCGCTCAAGGGGTAAAGATGAGATAAGATACATAGAGGTAAAGGCGAGGGCGGGAGAGGGAGATGTTGCTCTAGCTCCAAATGAGTGGTTCAAGGCAAAAAAGTTCAGGGAGCAGTATTGGCTTTATGTGGTAGCAAATGCGGCAACGAATCCAACGCTATACATTATAAAAACCCAGCTGAAAACTTGAAGCCACAAGAGAAAGTTGAAGTTGTGAGGTTTGTCGTTCCTGTTAAGGAGTGGAAAGACAAAAAACAGGAGGTGCGGAGGAAATGGAAGAATCGCAAGATATAGAGTTTAAAGAAAGGTGGAATGACGAAAATCTAAAAACTTTGTGCGCCTTTGCGAATGGAAATGGAGGGGTATTGTTTCTCGGTATCCGTAATGATGGAACTCCTGTTGGAGTTGAAAATCCAGAGGAACTTCTTGAAACTTTGCCAAATAAAATAAGAAACAATCTTGGGATCGTTCCTGATATAACACTGGAAACGCTGGAAGGTAAGAAAGTGATAAGGATAGAAATAAAATCCTACGAAATACCCGTTTCCTATAGAGGAAGGTTTTATGTAAGGTCTGGCTCTACAACTCAGGAGATCAGTGGTTACGATCTCGCAAAAATCATTATGAAAAAACTTCAAATCTCGTGGGATTCCCTTCCATCTGAAGCTGGAATAGAGGAGTTAGACGAGATTACTGTTGAAAAGTTTAAAGAAATGGCACAGGAAAGGCTTGCTATCTCAGAAAAAGATTCACCTCAGAAAATTCTTGAAAACTTGGAACTTATGAAAGATGGGAAGCTAACCAATGCAGCGGTTCTTCTTTTTGGTAAAAATCCTCAAAAGTATTTTTTAAACTCCATTTCAAGGGTGGGAAGGTTTAAATCTCCTACAGAGGTCGTTGATACTATTATAATAAAGGGAAATCTGTTTGAACAGGTTGAAGCCCTTGTAAATGCGATTAAAAAGCATATCAATGTAAGGTATGTGATAGAAGACATACATAGAAAAGATGTATGGGATTATCCATTACCAGCCATCAGAGAAGCATGTATAAATGCCCTTATACATCGTGACTACACGAACCCTACGGAAACGGAAATTCAGATAAAAATATACGATGACCATATAAAGTTCTGGAATCCGGGCAAATTGCCAGAGGGCATTACTATTGAAGATTTGAAAGGAGAACATGTGTCAAGACCGAGGAACAAATTGCTTGCTATGGTTTTTTACTATGCCGGATTGATTGAAAGGTGGGGTACTGGAACAACAAGAATTGTTTCTTTGTGCATAGAGCATGGATTGCCTGAGCCAGAATTCAAAGAGGAATTCGGTGGTTTTACGGTGGAACTCTGGAAAGACATATATAACGAGGAACGACTCAGAAAACTGGGGCTCTACGAAAGACAGATAAAGGCGGTTCTGTATGTCAAGGAGAGAGGAAAGATTACAAATAAAGAATATCAGAACATCACAGGAGTGAAAAAGAGACAGGCAACAGAGGACTTGAGACACCTTGAGAAACTTGGAATTTTGGAACGTGTTGGAACAACTGGAAAAGGAGTCCATTATGTGTTAAAAGGGCATAGAAGGGGTGAAAGGGGCAGTAATGGGGCACGAAAGGAGCAAAAAGATTTAAAAATGATACAAGAAAATGATGCAAAAGGAGGATAGGAAATGGGAAGAACGAGGGAAGGGGAACTCTATTATAGCCCTTCGTACAAATTTGAAGATTTGAAGAAAGCAATAAACAACGGGGATAAGGACAAAATTATCATAATGTTTAAAGAACGAGTTAAAGAACTTTACTTAGAACCTGCATATGTCTTAATTAAAGAAGCAAATGATAAAAAATCTGACAATTCCAGCATGGGTCTTGTTTTCTCTGCAGGGTTGATATGCGTTTCTGCTATTGATTTTCTGGGGCGTTTTTATTTTGGATGCCCTAAGGAGGATAAGGTTAAGGTTGAGCGCAGGTTTGTTGACTGGTTGTTAAAATATATGAGTCCCCCTTTCAATGCGCTTTTGGCTAAGAAATTTTACAAAGATTTCAGAAATGGACTTGTTCATGAATGCAGAATAAAAAATGGAGGTGAATTTTCTCTGAATGAAGGTGAAACGATAAGAGAAGAAGTGGATGACAATGGCGTAAGATATCTGGTTGTGAATCCAGAGAAACTCCTGAAAAAATTAGATGATGGCTTTAAAAATTATCTTGATGATCTTCAACAAGATGAGAATATGCTCTGCCAACTTATAGAATGCCTGGAAAAGGATTTTAATGAAGATTTCCGTAAAAGGAGATGATAGCAATGAAAGATAAACGCTTCATAGAGGAAAGTTTCTTCGTGAAGGAAGTAAGCGAGATTTCAGCAAAGGAGAAAAACATAAGGCATGGACACATATCAACCTTAATATGGTGGGCGAGACGACCTTTAGCTTCGTCAAGAGCCATTATGCTGCACTTATTTCCGCCCCTGAAGATTCAAAAATGCGGAGATGGCATGCTTCCACCCTCAAAAATGAGAAAATGTGCAAATTATTTATATAGGGTAATCATATCTTGCTACGGCGGGAGGTTGAGTTATGATGAAAGGAACAAAAGCAGTGGCGGGTATAAATATAAAACGTCTTGTGTTTGGAATCTGCGTGGCTTTTGTGCTACTTGGTGCTTTCATGGATGTGAGTGTGGCGTCTGCAAAGACGATATATGTGCCTGACGATTACGCAAAAATCCAGTGGGCTGTTGATAATGCAACTGCTGGAGATACGATTATCGTGAGAGATGGAACTTATGTTGAAAATATAGATATAAACAAACCACACCTAACGATTAAGTCTGAGAATGGTTCTTCTAAATGCGTTGTTCGTGCTGCAAATTCAAATGACCACGTTTTCAATGTGACGGCAGATAATGTTACCATCAAAGGCTTCACCGTGACAGTGGCTACTTGCATTTGGAATGCTGGAATTTTCCTCTATAACTCGAATAACTGTAGAATAGAGAATGTTATTCCTTCGAACAACTGGTGTGGAATCAACCTCAGCTCTTCCAGCGATAACAACATCATAGCTGACAACAACGCCTCTAACAACAGCTATGGAATCATCCTCTGTTCCAGCGGTAACAACACCATAGCTAACAACAACGCGAGCTCGAACAACAGGTGTGGAATCATCCTCTGTTCCAGCGATAACAACACCATAGCTGACAACATCGTCTCAAACAACATGTTTGGAATCGGCCTCTTCTGGTCCAGCGATAATAACATCATAGCTGACAACAACGCCTCTAACAACAGCTATGGAATCATCCTCTACAATTCCAGCAGCAACATCATAGCTAACAACAACGTCTCGAACAACGAGGATGGAACCTACCTCGGTTATTCCAGCAATAACAACACTATAGCTAACAACAACGTCTCGAACAACAGGTGGGGGGGAATCGAGCTGTGGTATTCCAGCAACAACACCATATACTTCAACAACTTCATAAACAACACAGATAATGTTTATTCTTACAATTCAACAAACATCTGGAACTCAACAGAAAAAATAACCTACACTTACAAAGGGAGAACCTATACAAACTACCTCGGCAATTACTGGAGCGATTATACTGGAAGTGATGCAAATGGAGATGGAATTGGCGATACTCTTTACAGCATAGATGGAGATAAGGATTATTATCCGTTGATGGAGAGGTTTGAGAACTATTTTGGAGGTGTAGAAGAAGAATATAATCCAAAGTTGTCGGTTCCTGATATTGCCCCATTACAAGAGAGTGGATATGTTGGCACTACTTTCCAATTTGTATTCAACGTAACAAACAAAGGAACTGCTGATGATATAATAGAGTTGTCTGCAACAGATACAGCATCTTGGCATCTTGAATTGTCAAAGACAAGCATTGCTTTATCTCCAGAGGAATCAGAGCGTGTTTATTTGAATGTAACAGCAAAAGATGTGGGAAATGATATTATAACTGTGAAGGCTGTATCAAAAAATGACAGGACAAAAAACGAAACAGCAAACTTCTTAATTTCTACAGAGAAAACTTTAGAAGAGAGAACTACAAATCCCCTGCTGTTACAATTAGACTTAAGTAGAGAACCAAATCACGAAATTATCGCTCCTGATTATGCAAGAATTGTCGATAAATACGTTTACATTTCAGTATTCCTTGACTTAAATCGGACCACTTCATCTATAAGAGAGATCACAATAGGGATAAAATCCACAGAAACAGGAGAGAATGTTAACTTGACTTTCAAATTGCCTGACTTCTCCTCTCTAATTACTACAAACTTTCACATCTGGAGAGACGGATACAATTTTGTGAATTGGTGGGAGGGAAGCGAAGGTTATTGTTGGGGGATGTCCACTTCAAGCCTCTTTTTCCATCTTAAAAGATTGGATCTCCCAGACGAATACGAATACACATATCAAATTCCAAAAGATAAGGCGTCTCCAATAATAAGATACTTCCAAAAGAATGCGGAGAAAGATTTAGATGAGGAGAAACACGAGTGGAATTGGGGATTAGACTTAAAGCTCCACATAAATGAATCAAAGGAATACGAAAATTTAGTAATTTCCTTGAAATCTGGTAAACCTTCCTGCATAGTATTATGGGAATATTTACCGACTTTTCCATATGTAGTGCCTGATCCCAATTCCACTCATGCAGTAGTAGCATATAAAGTTGTTGAGGATGGAGACAAGGCATACATATACATTTATGATCCGAACTACCCATATAAATCGTCAGATGTAACCTCTTACAGAGTCTGTATATATAACAAAACAACTGAAGAATTCCACTATAAATGGGAAAGCGGAAAGGAGTTTTTGGCATTTTATTCCGTATCACCAAGTGAAATATATCTAACTAATGAGAAAAATGTTATATCTATTGACTGTCCAGTCAACGCCACAATCACCGACCAGTATGGCAGAATAATCGCAGACAATGGCACAAACGAAATACCAAATGCGAGCATGCTCATAATAAACGAAACAAAGATATTTTACCTACCAGCAGACCTTACTTATTCTGTGGATATAGATGCTTATGACATGGGCACATTCAACTTCACAAGGATTTCACCAGTCGGAAATGACATTTCGATAACGAAGTTTGAGGATATTTCCGTAACTGAAAGCACAAAAGCATCGGTTGAGATAGTTCCGAATGTTACGAATTATACGATGAGCATAGATTATAATGGTGATGGGCAGATAGATGAGGAAAAGAGTCCTGATGTGAGCGAGACGATAGTTATAATAGAAGAAAACATTTTTGACACGGGAGCGCCGGAAAATCCATATCCAAGTATCTCAGGCACGTTCAAAGGCACGATTACGCCATATAAAACAATTATCGTGAAAAATCTCTATACTTATCCATGCAAAGGGACTGGCGGACATACTGAATATGTCAGAATATATAATGAGGGAACAATAGCAGAAGCGGAATGGAAAGGATATAAAGGAGATTGGCATAACATTACCTTCCTAAAGAAATTCGCATTAGAAGGGGGAAAAACATACAACATCACGATAGTAACAGGCTCTTATCCGCAAATTCATCACACATCTTCACTTAAAACCGAAAATGGATGGATAAATTGCACTGAATTCATTGATGCAAACGGAAATAAATATAATGACTGGATTCCCGCTATTATGCTTTGGTCATGAAAAACAAAAGAATTCATACCATATTGTGAGTGAGCTGTGAAGCTGAACAATGGGTGAAAAGCCCGAAAGTAAGTCCTTCCGTTAAAAGAGTAATTCACTCTAAAGAACTCAAGTTTTCAAGCAATCTTTTCAGTTTCCTCTTTGCACGATTCAGCAGGAAATTCGCCCTTGAAACGACAAACTCAATATATTCGGCGGTGCAAAGCATCCTTCCACACTCGCACAGTGGGACATCCATCCGTTCAGTGCTTAAAATTTCAACGACGAAATGCTTTAACGATTTCAAATTGCTGTATTTGAAGCCTGAAGCGTATGCAACTTTCAGCATCTCTTCCGCTGAACGCAAGTCCCTGCATGCAACATGTATGATTGGCGGTTGCTCAATCAGCCAGATTTCCTCTCGCTCTCCACTCGCAGCAGAGCATCCTGCATTCCTGCCTTGCATTGAGGCATTTTCAAGTGCAAGAAGGACTTCCGCAGAGGAGACGGGGCGATGCCATTTTGCGATGAACTCCGCTTCCCGTTTAGAGCCTGCGTGCGGAATTTTCAGCAACACAATCCTGCCAGAGCAGCTGCTCGTCGTGAAGAAATTCTCAAGGTTGTTTATTCGCTCCAAGATTTCAACGATGTCTGCATCCGCCCCTCTCTCCGCAAGTCGCTTCAACGCCCTCTTCTTACGCTCCTCAAATGTCATTGCTCCTCTTCTGCTCCTCTTCTGTCCCTTTTCTCCACCTCTTCTCCTCCTCTTCCCTCCCTCTGCCTCTCTGTTCCCTCACCGCAGACCACACGAGTGCGAGGACAGTGAGGAGGGAGCAAGGAAAACCTGGGAAAAAAGCGAAAGTTATTTAATAGAAAGCGGTAAGCGTAAAATATGCTTCCGATGCAGGAAGTGTTTCTTGCCATAGGCATGACGATTGCATGCACGATTCTCCTCAGCCTTTACCGTGCTGTTTTAGGGCCGGGCGTGTTCAACCGAGCGGCAGCGGTGAATGTCATCGGCACAAAGGTCGTTGTTCTTTTGGTCATCGTCGGCTACATTTTTGAGAGACCGATGTTCGTGGACATCGCAATCGCATACGCCGCCCTCAACTTCATCGGAACGCTTCTCATGTCTAAATATTTGGAGCGAGGGGAGGTGTGTTCGCCTTGATTGAAACAGTGGTAGATGTGCTGACAACTGCATTCCTTATTTTTGGTGCATTTTTCATGGTAACAGGTGCAATTGGACTGCTCAGATTCCCAGATTTCTACACGAGATTGCACGCAACTGGGAAGTGCGACACGCTCGGAGAGGTCGCTATTCTCTTCGGATGCATGATTTACAGCGCTTATCACGGCATGCCTTTCGTCGTTTTCAAACTTCTTTGCATCATCCTTTTCTTCTTCATCGCAAACCCCACAGGCACTCACGCAATAATGAAAGCAGCATACAAAACAGGCGTGAAACCCTGGCGTGTCGGTGAGGAAAGGAGGTAGAAAAGGGGGTGATTGAATTCCAGTGAGTGGTGAGCATTGCGATGCAAGTAGAATTTGTGAGCAAGCGATGGAGGTGAAAGAGGAAAATGAATCGTAAGGATTTCCTTTCTGTTGTGGTGACTTTTCTTATTATGTATGTGTTTTGGCTTCTTCTTTCCGCATGTATCGGCTCTCATCACGGCATTGACTACATTCGTGTCGTCGGAGGTCTCATTTGTGCGGGCATCGTCACCGCTTTCTCACACAAACATCGCCTGCTTTTCACAGGGAAGGAGGAGAAAGTGCTTACAAAAGCATACAGATTCATTTTTTATGTTCCTTGGTTGCTTTGGCAGATAATTCTTGCGAACTTTGATGTCGCTTACCGTGTTCTTCACCCGAAGATGCCGATAAATCCGAGGATAATAGAATTTGATACGACATTAAGGGGAGATATTTCACGAACAACACTCGCAAACTCCATCACACTTACGCCCGGAACGATAACAATTGAGGTGAAAGGCTCAAGATTCTGGGTGCATGCGATTGCAGATAAGGCAGCGGAAGCTCTTTTAGTGGATAAAACGATGCAGATGAAGGTTGCTTATGTGTTTATGGAGTTCTGATACCTGTGCCACGAGAGACACATGAAGAGAGAAACAGAAAGTTTTAAATAGCAAAGGCGTAAAGTGGTCAAGCGGAGAAGGGGTGAAGAGTGATGATAATACCGTTAGACCTCGCATTGCTTTTCTTTCTTGTTGTGATTGGTATTGCTGCACTTACCGTTAAAGATTTGCTCGCAGCAATCGTTCTGCTCGGCGCTTACAGCTTTGTCATGGCTACCGTTTGGGTGCAAATGCATGCGCCTGATGTCGGCTTCACGGAGGCTGCCGTCGGTGCTGGAGCATCAACCGCTCTGATGATTGCGGCATTAACTAAATTGAGGAGGTGGTCAGCGGATTGAAACTGCTTCATGTCGTTGGTCTTCTCACGGTCTTTTTGCTCGCATGCCTCTTCTTTTATGTGCTTGAGGATGTCCCTTCGTTTGGCGACCCACACTCCCCTGCGAATGAGCGTGTGCTTCTATCCAAAATAAACGCATCTCCTCAAATAATAAACGAATTGAATGCGGGAGTTGTGCCTGAAGTGCTGAAAAGCGAATTAGAAAAGCGTGGATTTTATGCTGAAGAGCTTTCTGTTGAGTATAAAGGGGATCATTATGACATTTATATACCGACGAATGAATCTGAATTCAACACAAAGGAGCCTGAAGTTCCATTTTATCTTGTGGTTACGGATGACGCTATTGAAATTTACAGATATGCTCCTGCTGTGAGGTATGAGGAGCGAGTGGAGGAGGAATGCGGTGTGCCGAACATGGTAACTGCCATCCTCGCAGATTACAGGGGCTATGACACACTCGGCGAGACGACTGTGATTTTCACCGCTTGTGTCGCTGTCATTCTGCTTTTGAGGAGGTATGGAAGGTTATGAGCGTTAAGAAGGCGGAGATTGGCACAGGAGGATGGAAGGAGAAAGAGAAAGGGAAGGAGGAGCGGGATGTTATAGTGGACACGGTTGCTCGTGTGATGATTCCGCTCGCTCAACTTTTCGCCTTGTATGTGATGATTGGCACGGAAGGAGCGGGT
>Ga0190367_1001872_pt1 | contig 11536 bp, 9 predicted proteins | sample 4872181011_MG_FD_171838 | JGI IMG/M metagenome (GOLD analysis project Ga0190367, IMG submission 171838) | Hydrothermal vent microbial mat bacterial communities from Southern Trench, Guaymas Basin, Mexico - 4872-18-10-11_MG | ecosystem: Environmental > Aquatic > Marine > Hydrothermal vents >... | reverse complement strand
CCATATTCCTCTGGGGCCCCTACGACCACCGCTTCCCGGAGCCCGGCGAGGCCATAACGGTGCTGACCGAGGGCGGCTACATCGAGCTGGAGATAGGGCCAGCCGCCCACATAAGGAACTACACGAGGCCTGACCCTGCGAGGGGGACGGAGCAGGAATTCCTGAGCATGGTCGAGAGGGCGCACGAGCTCGGCCTGAAGGTGGTCGGCCAGCTCCAGATAACCCTCGCAACGCCCGGCGACTTCGTCTACGACCACCACCCCGAGTGGCTGCTCCAGAGCATCTACGGTGCGCCAGCCGTCCACTGGCCCTGGGCCATGGGGCCCTTCGGCTTCAAGGTGAACAAGGCCCACCCAGGCCTGATAGATTTCGTGGTCAACACGGTCCTGCCGCACTGGATAGAGGTATGGGGCCTCGACGGCGTCTACCTAGACTCGCCCGGTATCGCATACTGCGACCTCCACATAGCAGAGCTGTGCGAGCTCTATGGCTGTGCGCCTGGCTGCGAGCCCCTCACGCCCGTGGACGGCTACCACAGCCCGGAGCCCCTCGTGAAGGCCATGAGGGAGAAGATAGACGAGCTTGAGGCCAAGACCGGGCGGGAACTCATGTTCCCTGCCGAGGCGACGGTGAAGACATGGCGTGATATGCCCGAGGAGCTCGTGATAGCTGCCTGCCATGGCGATTTCTGGAGGTGGCAGTGGGACGAGAGGGTGGACAGGAGCATGGGCTCCTACTTCGACTGGGTCATGGACTACCAGTTCAGGAGCCTCCTCAAGGCCGTTTACGACCGTGTTATCACGTCGGAGCAATACGTGGAGCTCCTCCTCAAGATAGACCGTGAACTCGACGGGCGCTACACGAGGCTTGCGAGGTTCGTGAACATATGGGTGGTTGCCTCCCCCTTCATACCGCTCCTCAAGCCAGATGTGGCCGAGTGCTTCATAACGCTCTGGGGGACAGCCACCGGCGACGTGCTCTTCATAGGCTCGTTCCTGCTTCCACCCTGGTCGGAGGTCATGGAGCGCCTCTTCGGCTACGATGGCGAGCTGCTCAAGGAACTCTTCTCCAAGCTCGTGGACATCAAGGAGCGGTATGGGGCGCTCAGGTCAGGCAATATAGAGAACGCCCTCGTGGGGCCAGCCATCAAGGGGCTCATCGCCTACAACCGCTGGGACGGGCACGGGTCTGCGACGGTCATCGTTAACACCACGCCCGAGCCCCTCACGGCCCGTGTTAAGACTAGGTTCAACGAGCACGCCACGCTGGTGGACCTACTATCCGGCGAGCGGTTCAGGGCCGAGCGTTCCCCCGGCGAGCTGGCGGTCCACATGCCAGCCCGCAGCGCCAGGATACTCGTGGAGGAGCGATGTGGTTATGGGGCGTTTCCCAACGTATCCCCGACCCGTGGGGAAGCGATGGTGAGTCCCGCATTTGCCGCCCCAATCCTGAGGGAGGAGCTATAACCTCCCGTTTCCACGGCCGACCGGGGGCCAGCATGGCTCCTCTACGTGTTCGGCTTTCTGGTCCTGCTGCCCTACGTCTCGAAGGGCTACTCTTGGCCCGAGGTGTGGGACGTGATAAAGGAGGTGGTGGCGTATAGGGCCATCATATACGGGCTGGTGGAGCCCCGGGGGGGATTTGAACCCCCGACCAACGGCTTACGAGGCCGCCGCTCTGCCGGGCTGAGCTACCGGGGCGCCTAAATGCCCTCCCGCATGGGCTGCGTGGAGCTATAAAACCCTTGCTCCTCCGGGCCGGGCACCTCAGGCGCCCTGCCCCCGCCTTAGACATGGGCCCGCGTGAGCATGAGCCTATAAGCCCCCACGGCCTCACGGCCGTGAGAGGTGTCATGGCCTGTCCTGGCGCGAGCAGGCAAAGCGCTTGGCCGCTGAGGCGGCCGTGAGGGAGCTGGTGCACGATGGTATGGTGCTGGGCCTTGGGAGCGGCTCCACGGTGGCCTACGCGGTCCGCTGCCTGGGAGAGCGAGTGCGCTCCGAGGGCCTTGAGGTGCTCTGCGTGCCCACCAGCTACCAGATAGCCTACCTGGCCGTGCGGGAGGGTCTCAAGCTCACGAGCCTGGAGGAGCACCCGGAGCTTGACCTGGCCATAGATGGCGCCGACCAGGTAGACGGGCGCCTGAACCTCATCAAGGGCGGTGGTGCCGCGCTGGCCCGGGAGAAGGTGGTGGACTCGGCCGCGGGGGAGCTGGCCATCGTGGTGGACGAGTCCAAGTTGGCCGGGCGCTTAGGCGAGCGCGATGTGCCCGTGCCCGTAGAGGTGCTGCCCTTCGCGGCCTCGCTCGTGTTAAAGCGCCTGGAGGAGCTGGGCGCCCATCAAGCGGTCATAAGGGAGGCCGGGAAGGGCAAGGTGGGGCCCGTCATAACGGACAACGGGAACATCATCGTGGATGCCTTCTTCGGCCCGATAAAAGACCCAGCAGAGCTTGAGAAGGCCGTGAAGGCCCTGCCGGGCGTGGTGGAGGTCGGTCTCTTCGTGGGCATGACGGACATCTTATACGTGGGCATCCACACGGGCGAGGTGAGGAAGCTCAGGCGCAGGAGCTCTTAACCCAAGCATGGCCTGAAGGTGCCTGCCTTGCCCACGCCCTTCAAGCGCCTCCTCATGCGCGAGCTGGCTGATCGCCTGCCCGAGCGGCTGCTCCCCCTACTGCCCTCCGGCATGCAGGTGATAGGTGACATCGCGATCCTGAGCCTGAGGCCCGAGCTGGTGGAGCACGCCACGGCCATAGGCGAGGTGATATTGGCCCACTTCCCCTTCGTGCGCACGGTCTGCCGCAAGCTCGGGCCAGCCGTGGGCGCCCAGAAGGCGCCCCAGGTGGAGGTGGTCGCTGGTGAGCCGCGCACGGAGACCACGCACAGGGAGGGTGGCTGCCTCTTCAGGCTTGACGTGGCAAAGGTGATATTCTCAAAGGGGAACATACGCGAGAGGCAGCGCATGGCCCAAGTGGTCCGCGAGGGGGAGGTGGTCTTCGACCTGTTCGCTGGCATAGGCTACTTCACCATCCACATGGCCAAGACGGGGCGGCCAGTCGTCATCTATGCCTCGGACATCAACCCAGTGGCGCTCCACTACCTGGCCGTGAACGTGCACCTCAACAAGGTGCGGGGGCTCGTGGTGCCCGTGCTGGCCGACTGCAGGCGCCTGGCCGAGGTCCTCCCCGGCGTGGCCGACCGCGTGGTGATGGGCTTCCTGCCAGGCACGGCCGCCTACCTGCCCGCGGCCTTCAGGGCCCTCAGGCCCGAGGGGGGCGTGGTCCATTACCACGATACCTACCACGAGCGGGAGCTCTGGCACGGGCCAATCCAGGTCCTCAGGGCCGCGGCCGCCGAGGCGGGCTACAGGCTGGAGGCCGTGCTCTATAAGGGCGTGGTGAAGAGCTACGGCCCGAGAATATATCACGTGGTCCTAGATGCCCTGTTCACCCGCGCTCGGCAACGGCAGAATAACCTTTAAATACCCATGAACATCGCCAGCGACTAGGTGAGCCAGATGGCCATAGCTGGTGCGAGCTACAAGGCGGAGTATCTAGGGGGCCACTCCCTCTTCCCGAAGAAGATGAAGTGCACGCTGGTCGTGGCGCCCAACGGCCTCTCCATCCCGGAGATGGGGCTGATGATCCCCTACGAGCGCGTGGATAAGGTCCAGGTGATAACGGAGAAGGAGATAAGCGCCCTCAGGTTCGCACTGCTGGGCGTCATAGGCCTCCTCTGGAAGAAAAAGAAGAAGATGCTACTCGTCTCCTACACGGACGAGACAGGCATCACGCACGACATGGTCTTCGACGTGAAAAAGAAGAAGGTTGACGAGGCCGCCATGGTGATCTACCAGCAGGTGGCCGCGGCCAAGAGGGCAGCTGGCGTCCAGCAGCCCATGGGGCCTGGGCCTGGAGCCCCCGGGCCTGGCTTCGGCCAGCCACCTGGCCCGACCACCCCCCGGATGTGAAGTCCCACGCCCTCTTCTAGACCTCGCTTACTTTTTATTTGACCTCGCTGAGCACATAGACTACGGGCGGTGGGCTTGACGTTCTCCGTGATAGCCCTCGGCCGTGAGCGTGGTGAGATCGGGGTGGCCGTGGCGACAGGCTCTACCTACGTGGCCGACCGCGTGCCCCACCTGGAGGCTGGCGTGGGGGCCGTGGCCACCCAGGGCTACACGCTCGTGTCCTATGGGCCAGAGGGCCTGAGGCTGCTGAGGACAGGCCTGAGCCCAGTTAGAGCCCTGAGGGAGCTCCTGAGGCGTGATCCTGGCCGCGATTACAGGCAGGTGGGCATCATGGATGTCCTCGGACGGGCAGCCGCCCACACGGGGGATCTCACGCCCGCCTGGCATGGCCACATAGTGGAGCCGGGCTGCATCGTGCTCGGCAACCTCCTAGAGGGGCCTAACGTGTTAGAGGCCATGAGGGAGGCGCTGGGGGAAGCCATGGACAGCGACCGCCCGCTGGGGGAGGCCCTGCTCACGGCCCTGGAGGCAGGTGCTGAAGCAGGAGGCGACCTAAGGGGCGAGCGGTCGGCAGCCCTCATTGTGGTCCTCCCGAGCAGGAGGGTGGTGAGGCTGAGGGTAGATGACGACCCCCAGCCGATAGCGGTCCTCCGCTCTAAGTGGCAGCAGAAGATGGCGAGGCAAGTGCCCGGCCTCTGAGGGCGTGATGAACGCGGCCTAGAGCACTTACGGGAGCCTCTTGCCTGTTACTCGCGGGCGTGGAAAACGGTTATGAGAGAGCTGTCCGGCCTGCCCCGGGAGAGGCAGCAGGGGCATGCTGATACGCGAGGTCATCCTGGAGAACTTCATGAGCCACAAGTATTCCCGCATCCCGCTGGGGCCGGGCGTGAACGTGATCTGTGGCCCGAACGGGGCTGGGAAGTCCAGCATCCTGCTCGGCATCTCGCTCGCCCTCGGCCTCTCCCACACGGAGCGCTCTAGGCGCCTCAGGGACCTCATAAGGTGGGGCGAGGATTACGCGCGCATCACGCTCATCCTAGACAACTCGCCTAGGAACGGGAGGAGGCCCATCCCGCGCATCAGGAAGGATTACGTGGTCCTCACACGCGTCCTCAGGGCAGATGGGCGCTACTGGTTCGAGGTAGATGGCGTAGCCGCCACGAGGGAGCAGGTGGTGCGCCTCCTGGGCAAGCTGGGCGTGAACCCGGAGAACATGCTCATCATCATGCACCAGGGCATGGTAGAGCGCTTCGCGGCCCTGGACCCGAGGGAGCGCCTGAAGCTCATGGAAGAGGCCACGGGCCTGAGGGAGTTCAGGACTCGCGTCCTGAGCGCCCGGAGGAAGCTGGCGAAAGCCCTGAGCGAGGAGAAGGCCGTGCTGGAGCTCCTTGAGAACGCGAGGCAGACGCTGGAATACTGGCGTGAGCAGCACGAGCGCTACCAAGTGAAGAAGGAGCTCCTCATGCGCAGGGAGTTCCTTGAGCGCGAGCTGGCCTGGTCCCGCGTGGCCGAGCGGGAGGCTGACGTGAGCAGGCTGAGGGAGCGCCTCTCAGCAGGGAGGAGGGAACTAGAGGCCGTAGAGAGGGAGCTCAAGGGCCTTGAGGCCAGGTTAAGCGAGCTAGCGGCCAGGAGGGAGGAGCTGAGGAGGCAGCTCAGGGAGGAGCTCACAAAAGCCTTCGACGCCAGGGAAAGGAGCGCGAGGGCACATGCCTTCTTCCGCCTTGCCTCCGAGCTGGGGCCTGAGGCTGTGGAGGTGCTGGCAGGCGTCTGCGCGTCCGAGCTGGGCATCCTGGCCGAGGACGCCGAGGCCCTGAGGAGGCAGCTGGCCAGCTCGGCTGAGGAAGCTGAGCTCGCGGCCAAGAGGGCGTTTGAGAAGACCCTGGAGCTTGAGGCGGAGGCGGCCGCGCTGGCCGACAGCCTCGTGGAGCACCGGGTGAGGCAGGAGGTGCTGAGGCTCAGGAGGGAAGGCCTGTCGGCCGAGCTTGAGGGGCTCTCGGCCGAGCTAAGGCTCAAGGAGGCCAAACTTAAGGAGCTCCTGAGGAAGGCCGAGGAGCTGGGCGCTAGGGTGCCCGCCCCGAGACCTCAGGAGGAGGTGCAGGACGAACTCAGGAGGGTGGAGGGGCAGCTCCTAGCCCTTAAGGACGTGGACGAGAGAGCCGAGCTCATGTTCAAGCGCTATTCATCCCTCTACGAGGAACTGGAGGGGAAGGCTAGGCTGGCCAAGGAGAACCGCGAGAAAGCTATGGAGGAGGTGAGGAAGCGCATGGAGGCCTGGCTCTCCGTGGTGGGCAAGATGGTGGAGGACGTGAGCGCCCGCTTCAGGGCCATACTCGCCCGCGTGCAGGGCGATGGATGCGTCCTCCTCGTGAACACAGAGGATATAGAGGAGGCGGGCGTGGAAATCCTAGTGGGCTTCAGGGGCGCCAAGCCCGTGCCCCTGGACGCCTACACGCAGAGCGGGGGCGAGCGCTCCGTGGCGACCGTGGCCTTCCTGCTGGCCCTCCAGCAGCACGTGAAATCTCCCTTCAGAGCCATAGATGAGTATGACGTGCACCTAGACCCCGTAAACAGGCAGAGGCTGGCGGAGGCCCTGGTCTCGGCCGTGGAGGACAGCGGGGTGCAATACGTTATCATAACGCCCGGCCCCCTGCCCTTCGCCGACCAGGATGTGCGTGTGCTCACTGTCCAGTGCGTTGAAGGCGAATCCCTCGTCCGAGTATTGAGGTCTTAAAAGCGATTTACGTGATAATCACATCATCGTCAAGAACTTTGTTCTCTGATTAGCTTATATTTTTCGCCCATCAACTCTACACGCCATGAGGGCCAGGCCCGGGAGACCCATCGAGATGCCCTGTGGTATAAGGGCTGCTGGGAGGGAGGTGGTCCAGTTCTGCATCAGCTTGAAGAACGTGCCGGGCGCCCTCGGCCAGGTGGCCGGTGAACTCGCCAAGCGTGGGGTGAACATCCTCTCCGGCTACATGTCCGCCCACCCCGGCGAGGAGCTGGGCTATGTTGCCTTCTTCGCGGACATAACAGACGCGGCCGTAGGCCTAGAGGAGCTGGTCTCGGCCCTCAGGCAGCTCGACATGGTGGCGGAGCTGGAGGTCCATGAGGCGGAGGTGCCCGGCCTCATAGTGGACGCAGTCCACTTCCCGCTCCTCTTCCTGGGCCAGGAGGCCGTGATCATAGACCTGCGCATGATAGGGCACATGTTCAGCCGCCTAGATGAGGTCTTCGGCACGGGGGCGAGCGTCATCCTATACGAGATGGGCATGCGGGCGGGCAAGGTCATAGTTGAGGAGGTAGCCGAGTGCGGCATCCCTGAGAAGGACATGATGAAGGTCATAGCGGCCATGGGCGTGGCGAGGGGCTGGGGCATCACGGAGATACTGAGCTGGGACCCGAAGGCCGCTAGGCTGGTGCTGAGGATATGGGAGAACTTCGAGTGCAAGCCTCTCGCTGGCAGGAAGAGGAAGCCCCATAGCCACCTCATGAGGGGATTAATTGCTGGCATTGTGTCCAGGCTCACGGGCCAGCCCGTGAAGGTCCGCGAGGTGAAGTGCCTGGCGAAGGGAGACCCCTACTGCGAGTTCGTGACCGAGAGGGTGCAGCCCGTGTAGCGCGGGCTGCCGCAGCCCCTCGTCATGCTTATTAGCACCCGCTCGCCATGGCCGGTGGCCGAGGAGGCGGCCTAGGTGGAGACGGAGCTCTGCCGATTCTGCCTGAGGACAGGGGTGTTATGTTCAAGCTGCCAGGAGAAGCTGAGGAAGGGCCTCGTAGGCCCATCGTACAAGGAAATAGCCCGCCTCCTCCTCGACCTAGAGGCCAACGGGCTGGGCGCGCTGCAGAACGCGCACCTGCTGAACGTGGCTGACGTGGAGGACGTGCTCGTCCTGGTGTTCAAGCGCGGCAACCTGAGGCACCTCAGGCCCGTGCGGGGGAAGCTCGCCCGGCTCGTGGAGGAGCGGACGGGCAAGCGCGTCCACCTGATGGAGGGAGATGTGGATGAGCGCACCTTCCTTGAGCAGCTCTTCTGGCCGGCCAGGCTCCTCACGATCAACAAGATATGGCTGCCGGATGGGAGCGTGGAGACGCGCGTCATCCTCCGCGGCAGGAGGCCCTGGGCCAAGATCAACGTGCTGAAGAAGGTGGCCTGGGAGCTCAAGGGCCTAAGCCTAAGAGTGGAGTTCGAGAGGTGAGCGAGGCCGGCGGTGGGCGGCGTGGGGAGGTGGCGTAGGACACACTATACCGATCAGCTCGGGCCAGAGCTAGATGGCCGCGAGGTCGTCCTCCTCGGCTGGGTGCGTGATGTGCGCGATAAGGGCCGCATCTGCTTCGTGGTCCTCCGGGATGCCAGGGGCACGGCCCAGATCACGGCCAAGAGGGGCGAGGTGGGCGAGGAGCTCTACAGGCGGCTAGCGGGCCTCAGGAGGCAGTTCTGCGTGGCCGTGAGAGGCGTGGTGAAGGCCCACCCGGAGGCGCCAGGCGGCTTCGAGATAAGGCCCCTGAAGGTGGAGGTGCTCTCAAGGGCCAACCACCCCCTGCCCATAGACCCCACGGGCAGGACGCCAGCCGAGCTGGACGTGCGCTTGAACGCCCGCGTGCTCGACCTGGTGAAGGAGGACGTCCGGGCCATCTTCATCGTGCAGCACGAGGTCCTGAGGGCCGTGAGGGAGTTCCTGGCCCGAGAGGGCTTCGTTGAGGTCTTCACGCCCAAGATAATAGCCACGGCCACCGAGGGAGGGGCAGCCCTCTTCCCCGTCGATTACTTCGGCAAACAGGCTTTCTTGGCCCAGAGCCCCCAGCTCTACAAGGAGGAGCTGACGCTCAGCTTCGAGCGCGTCTTCGAGATAGCCCCTTACTTCAGGGCCGAGGAATCGCACACGCGCCGGCACCTGAGCGAGTTCGTCATGATAGATGTGGAGGCTGCTTTCGCGGACGCGGAGGAGGTCATGAGCATCCTAGAGCGCATGATACAGCACGTCCTGAGGGCCGTGAAACAGCGCTGCCGTAAGGAGCTGGCCCTCCTCGACCGCGAGAATCTGGAGGTGCCCCGGGTGCCCTTTGAGAGGCTGACCTACGATGAGGCCCTGGAGCTCGTGAGGGCCGAGGGCTTCGACCTGCCCTGGGGCGAGGACTTCCCCACGCCCGCCCTGAGGGCCCTTGGGGCCAAGAAGCCGGGCTTCTACTTCATAACAGATTGGCCTACGGCCTCCAAGCCCTTCTACATAAAGCCCCGTGAGGACAGGCCAGAGGTGTGCGAGGCCTTCGACCTCATGTATGGCTGGGTGGAGCTGGCCTCGGGCGGCACGAGGGTGAGCGACAAGGAGACCCTGATTAAGCGCTTGAGGGAGCAGGGCCTCGACCCGCGTTCCTTTGAGTATCACCTGAGGGCCTTCGACTACGGCATGCCGCCCCACGCTGGTTGGGCGGTGGGCTTGGCCAGGCTCCTCATGGTCATCACGGGCAAGCAAAACATACGCGAGGTCGTGCTCTTCCCACGCGATAAGTTCAGGCTCGTGCCCTAGAGCAGGGCCAGGAGCTTGAGGATGAGGAGCAGGCCCTCTTTAAACGACCCTCACACGAGCTCAGCCAATACCTCTGTTACATCGGCCACGGCCAGGGGGCGGGCCACGCGCTTGGCCGCCTCCGCGAGGGCGTGGAGGCAGGATGGGCATGCCGTCGCCAGCACATCTGCCTTGGTCGCCAGGGCCTCTTTCACGCGCTCCTCGGCTATTCTGGTCGCGAGCTCTGGGTAGGTGAGGAAGGCTAGGTTCCCGTAGCCACAGCAGGCGCTCTCCTGCCTGTTCCTGTCCATCTCAAGGACCGTGAGGCCCGCCTCCCAGAGGAGCTCCCTCGGGGCCTCGTAGATGCCCAGGAGGCGCCCGAGCACGCAGGGGTCGTGGTAGGCCGCCTTCAGCTCCACCCGCCTCGCCAGGGCGAGCTTTCCCTCCCTCAGCAGGCGCCTGAGGAATGTGGAGGTGTGCTCGGCTCGCACGGAGGTGCCCGTGAGCTGCGGCAGGTAGCGCGTGAGGGCCTCAAGGCAGGTGGGGCAGGGCGTTAGCACCAGCTCTGGCCTGAGGGACCTCAACCTCCCGGCCAGGAGCTCCATGCTCTTGCGGGCCTCGCGTGTGAAGCCGAGCTTGAGGAGCGGGAGGGCGCAGCAGGCCCCTTCGAGCAGGGAATAGGGCACCTCGGCCGCCTCCAGGAGCTTCTCGATGGCCTTCACCACGCCCGGCTCCAGCCCTGAGGCCACGCAGCCTGGGAAGACGAGCACACCAGCCTTCTCGCCAGCAGGTGCCTCCGGCTGCCTGCCTCGCTCGCCGGCCCCTGGCAGGGGGCTGCCCTCCTCCAGCAGCCTCCTAGCGAGCTCAGCCACCCTCTCGGGCAGCGGGGCGCCAGAGGCCACGAGGGTCTGCCTGAAGGCCACCAGGGCATCTACCACGCGCACCACGGCCGGGCAGACCACCTCGCAGGCAGCGCAGGCTAGGCAGGAGAAGAAGCGGTCCAGCAGGCTCGGCGAGAGCTCCACTTGGCCCTCTAAGATGGCCCTGGCAAGCATCAGCCTGCCGCGGGCGTTCCAACTCTCGGAGCCCATGGCCGTGAAGGTAGGGCAGGCCGAGCGGCAGTAGCCGCACCTGAAGCACCTGTATATCTCGGCCACCGGCTCCTCCGGCAGCTTAAGCTCGCGGCCAGAACTGGCCAATCACGGCACCTCCCACATCTTGCCGGGGTTCAAGATGCCGTTCGGGTCTAGGGCGGCCTTGATGGCCTTCATGACCTTGATAGCCGTCGGGCCGTGCTCAAGCGGGAAGAAGCGGGCCTTGGACATGCCTATGCCGTGCTCGCCAGTGAGGGTGCCCCCCAGCTCAAGAGCGGTCCTGCACACGGCCTCCGCGGCCTCCAGGGCCCTACGGGCCTCATCCTCATCCCTCTCATCGAAGAGGATGACCGGGTGGAGGTTGCCGTCGCCAGCGTGGCCGAAGGTGGCGATGAGCACGCCCAGCTCACGCGATATCTCGCGTATCCTGACGAGGGCGGTGGCCACCTTACTCACAGGCACCGTGATGTCCTCGTGGATGCTCGATGGCCTCAGGCGGGCGAGGGCGGGGGAGGCGGACTTGCGGGCATGCCAGATGCGGGCTGCCTCTGCCTCGGAGGAGGTAACCTCAACACGCAGGTTGCTGGCCTCGCAGAGCTTCCTCGCCTCCCTCAGCCTCGCCCTCACGTCCGCCTGGGTGAAGCCGTCGAACTCGAAGATGAGCATGGCCTCGCAGGTCGGGAACTCCATGCCAGCATACTTGGAAACAGCCTCAAGCGTGGGGGCATCCATGATCTCCACGGCCGAGGGCATGAGGCCGCGGCTCATCACGTAGAAGACCGCCCTGCCAGCGTCCTCAAGCTCGGGCGCGAAGGCGGACATCACGGCCGCGTGCCTGGGCCTCGGGAAGACGCGCAACAGGGCCTTGGTTATCACGCCGAGGGTGCCCTCCGAGCCCACGAAGAGGCGCACCAAATCGTAGCCCGAGACCCACTTCCGCGCGCGGGAGCCCGTCCAGAGCACCTCGCC
>Ga0190367_1001871_pt1 | contig 11540 bp, 9 predicted proteins | sample 4872181011_MG_FD_171838 | JGI IMG/M metagenome (GOLD analysis project Ga0190367, IMG submission 171838) | Hydrothermal vent microbial mat bacterial communities from Southern Trench, Guaymas Basin, Mexico - 4872-18-10-11_MG | ecosystem: Environmental > Aquatic > Marine > Hydrothermal vents >... | reverse complement strand
AAATCGAAATCCAAAACATAGTAGCATCCGTAGACCTACACGCAAAAATAGACTTAGAGACGGCCGCGGAGAAACTAGAAAACACAATGTATCAGCCGCAGCAATTCCCTGGGCTCATCTATAGAATGATGGAGCCGAAGGTCGTGATTTTGATGTTTGCGAGCGGTAAATTGGTTTGTACTGGTGCGAAGACGGAGCGAGAAGTCTACGAAGCAGTGTATAAGCTGAAGGGGATATTGGAGGAGAATCAGTTGATCACATATATTACCACGAGGTAACATCGAACCTCAACAGTCAGAATGTCGGCATTGCTTAGATGAGGAGATTCAAAGATGGATTGATAGTATCCTGAGACGACCTTTTCCACTATCAGCCACCAACAAATAACGTCAAAGTTTTATCGGTAAAAATTGTAGAAAGGCTCAACACCGAAAAATCAATCCGCATGGAAATAGCTAAGCAATAAGACAGCTGATGGCATCATAGTTGATGATTTGCTAAGATATTTTAATTCTTAATGAACTTGAAAGCATAAATATTAGACGCTCTCTTTAAGAATGTGTGGCCGATAAACGGCGATGCATCGTTAGCGATTTCTATAGTAGCAATAATATGCTCTTCTGTTGCTATCTATATCAGTTATAAACAATATAAACTCTCTGAAACGATAAACTACTGCGGCCCCATAGCGATAGATTAAGCGACATATTTAGAAGATGGTTATCATCTGATGAAGCTTTACCTCATGTTTTTACTCCAATGGATGTTCCGGAGAAAAAAAGGAGAGCTGGAACGCATCCTTTTATCAATAAAGGAAGAAGCATATTCATTAAATTTAAATCCGTTAGCAGTAGAACATCTGAAAACAGGATATCCCGAGATATTCAATCAATTAAAAGGCATACTAGAAGAAATAAGAACTCATGATCAAGATGTGCTCGAATACTTTTTATCTCTGTGTAACAAAGTTAGGGATGCTCTTAATTTACCAGAACCCCTTTATGCTGAAAGGTTTGTATACTACAGCCGTGTCATTATCTTTACTTCAGAAAAAATTTTAACCGGATATCCTGAAGGAGAGCCCATCATCGAAGTCTCTCTGAGTAAACCAAGAAGGCGTGAACTTAAGTGGAATGGAGCAACCTTAATACGAGGAGATTACGAAGACTGTAAAAGAGGTTTACAGGTTATAATGCATATCAAGATGGCAGAAGCAGGTAAGATAAGAGAATTTCATAAAAAAGCCGAAGAGTTGAAGTCAAAGATTGAGAAAATATCTGAGGAGATAAGATTAAGATTAGTTGATTATATTAAGGCTGGTGGCATAATAAAGGGTAAATGTAAGGTCTGTGGTAAAGATGCTAATTAACGCTAGTAAAAATCATCCTTTCGCCTATTTTTGCCATCTTGAAAATGTTTCCTAAAGTAAGTTTAAGATTGTTTTCGATTCGAACAAACTAATTATTTTGTGCTTTTTTAAATTGATATTTAAAAGAAAGTAATGGAAATTTCATTACACTATTAGACTATTGAAAAGCTTGGGTTCGTACTCAATGCTAAACCTTAACAAGTCTAAGTCATTAACATGGAGTGGATTTATCTGGGCTGTCATCTTAATAACTTCTATGATGTAAGCTTACATATGTGCAAGAAAATTGCTTAGCTCAAACGCTATAAGATTAATCTATCTACTTACGAGGCTTTCTCATAATTATAATGTTCTCTTTAGCCATAGTCTTTCCCTTTAGTCCCGGAATATTTTCAGGAGCATTTTTCCATGGTAGCCGCTTAGTTGGAATTTTTCTGGGTATTATGATAATGTCATTTTCAAAGCCTATCTCCACTCCCATCTCAGCTATGATTGCATGGGTAGGTATTTGCACTCTTCTAACAGTCCTATTTGCTATAACTATGCAACAGTACCCTCCTCTTGAAAGAACCTGATACATTTTCTTCAGACATTCGTAAAGGTCCGAGAAAAATGCGCGAACATCTTTACTCCTACCTTTACGTGGGATATCATTTCGTTCTATCAATTCCAGCACTTGATGGAGTATTGGCAAATTTAGTTTAAAGATTCTATTGTTTACATTACCTCCTAATGACAAGTTATCTACGGACATTATGGTCCTCTTATCAAATCCTTTCTCATAACTTAACCATAACGCGGACAGGCGAGAGAATTGTCCATATGCAACAGTGGTTTTGCTATCCCCATATGGTGGAGAAGTGATGATTACTTTTGGAGGATTTTCTAAAAGTAGTGTATTTGCTTCTCTCGGAAATTGTGATGAAAGCATCTTTCTTGTATCCGCCATGAAAACCTTAGAAATGATTTTCTTATTACGACATTTTTCATAAAATTCTTTCATTAGTCTTAATGCCTTTTCAACATTTTTAACAAATTCTTCAAATGTATTAGGTGAGAAACGTTTCCATTCTTTTTCAGGTATTCTCACGAGCTTATATTCTCCTCTTTTAACGCCGGAAACGTTCCTTGCGGTTAATGAGAACGGAACATCAAAGAATTTCCTAACCTCATCATCATCTATACTCCGAATATTTTCTCTGATTATCGCTAGCTCTTTAATCGTCAAAGGCTTATACCAATACTCAATATTTGTTCCAACGAAATCGGGTAATTTAACCTTTAAACCTTCAAATCGTAACCGGCCTATTTCCTGACTTATCTTAACCTTTAAGGTTCGCCAGCTTCTTTCTAATTTATTGGGCTCTACGGGTGTAGATTTCACTTCGGCAAGTAAACATGCAAGCGGGTTTATATCTAATCCTATTGAATTTATTTTATGTAGTCGAGCTTCGACTAATACCGTTCCTGAACCACAAAATGGGTCAAGAGCCCAGTCACCAGGAGAAGCGTATCTTTCTAATAACCTTGCTGCTATTTGAGGAACCATCCTTGCAGGATAAGGGTGTAGCCCATGGGTTAGATAATTAGTATTAGCACCCTTAAAGTCCCAATTCTCGTTTTCTATAAACTTCACTCTTATGAGTTCATTCATGTACCTCCCCCTCCTTTCTTCTCATGCATGTCCAGTAAAGTCCTTATCACTTGGTCATAAGTTATGTTAGGGTTCTTTCTTTCATGTATTAATCTAAGCTTGTATCGTTCTAGACGACGATATGTCTCTTCCTTTAATGCTACTACCTTGACCTTCCTGCGCCTTTTCGCCGTCTTCATTCGTTATATTAGATATATCATATATATTTAAAGTATGGAGACCCGTCCGAAAGTAAATCACCATAACTTCACTTTAAATTAAAAAGACCAAACCAACCTTTACTCGAAATGAGAATTAGGTTTTTCTCTTTTAAAAGGACTTCTCATATAGGTCTTAGGTCTAACACTTCCTTCTTCATTCAATTTTCGGCTTATATAGCACTTCTCTTAATATCTTTAACTCTTCTTCACTTATCTTCCTAACAGCGTAACTTCTATCTCTTTGACATCTCTTAAGGCGTGGATTATAATCCGGACAGTCTTTACATATGCGTATTATGGGAATTGTATTAAGTTGAGGTTTTCCAAGTGTAAAACATCCTCTGGTCCAATCAACTCCCCTGCTCTCACCCACAAATCCCCTTTCTACAGATTCGCATATGTCATATAATGGACATAATGAGCAGAATTTTCCGAATCTCTTACATAATATGGCTCCTAATGACCAGATGTATATATCAAGATCTATAGGGAAAAGTTTTATCTTATTGGCGATGCGCTTCCATATTTTTTTACAAATTTCGATAAGCGCTTTCTCTATATCAGCATCTAATTTAATCCCTCGTCCTGTTCTTACTACTTCTTTCTTCCTCTTTCTAGTTGAAATTGAGTATTCATCAGAGTTTATGGAGGAGAATTTAATAAGCCCGGAGTTTAAAGTTACTCTTATGACCTGTGAGTTGACAGGTAAGTTAAAGTACCTTAAATGCTTTGGTTTGACTCCTTTTAAAACTCCAAATCCTCGTTTAGAGCTAGACATTAAAGCAATCATTAAACGACCATTTTTATCGCCGTATGGGAAAAGCTTCTTTCCTGCGCGCTTAAGAACATTACCAGAAATAAGTCGTAGGTGGAGTAATTCTAAAGATTTAGGGTCATCTATGCAAATACCACATCTCTCGGCCATATTTATAAAGAAATTCGAGGCATCACCATCACATTCTTCTCTTAAAAAGTTAATGATATTTCTCCACCATCTGGCTATATCTTCAAAATCAGTCCTAAGCAAACCTGCAATGGGCAATATAGCTAATTGCATAGTTACATCCGTGATATTCGTCCATATATTATCAGTTGGTTTAAATAGAAAACTACACTTCCTGTATAAGTCTAACATTCTCTCAGCTAATATGAAAGAAGGAGTCACTCCCCCATAATCAAATATACACCTAATGAATAAAAAGTTTGCCAAGTCTTCGGTTTTAACAAAGTTAATAATCTTTTTCTTATCCTCTTCTAAATTTATCCCTAGCATTTTTAACATGTTATCTGCCTTTGCGATGAAATTCTGAGGAAATCTTTTAATTCTTTCTGCGGGTATAAAGCCACTGATAATAGCTTTCCCTTCTCGCATAATCTCAAATCTGAATTCATCTATCCATCTTACTGAGGTCATACATCCAAAAATAAGTTCATAATATATATGCGTTTATAGAGATTATAAAAATACCGAAGGAAACAGTGCTTCAATCTTCCTTGAGGATTAGCCCTCATGATTTGAGACACTGGTTTACGACCTGGCTTAGGAGAAATAAGATGCCCGAGAATTCATCAAAGAACTCAGAGGGGATAGGAGAAAAGAAGCCATGGACATTTATGATCATATAGATGAGGAAGAATTGAAGGAGGCATATCTAGCTTGCATATCTAAGTTGGGTGTGGAGTGGGAGGCTAACTAATTTAGAAAAATTATGATAAAGTGCTGTTTTTCGTAAATGATTCGTTTTTAGTTTTCTTCAGTCTGTCAAAAACATGTAAAATAATTATTGAAAGAAAACCTAAAATTCCGCAGAGCACATGGTAGGCTGCAATACCATAATAGTATACATCATAGATTCTTCTGAAAAAGAGTAAAACAATAAGCCAGTTCAAAAATGCGGAGAAAATAGGAGCACTTATTAACATAACACAAAAAATATTCGCGTTACTAAAGATGATGGCTCTCTGATGTTTAATGACGTAATACATTAATGAGATACTTAGGAAGAGAGAAGCAATAGATAAACCGCATGGAGGGGTACTATCCGTAAGGACAGCGAACGTACTAAACGCTATATCAGGTGTATATGGAATGATATAGTGAAGCGCTGTTCGAAAGTTTCGTCTAATATTGAGCCAAGTCTCAGCCAAAAATGAAGTTATTCCAAAATAGACAAAGTTTCCTACGATATGAGTATAGTCCTTATGATAAATTATGCTTATAGGCAATTTTTCTTTTAAGAATCTTAAACTAGGTAGTAGACTAACCTCGGAAATAGTGCCAGCGAACACGTAAATTAATGTATTAACTAATAAAATTGAAAAAGTGACAAAGGGATATCTGGACCAGCTAAAGGTCTTTATAAGGCATAGAAAGACGCCGCATGTAATTAGAGAGAATAATACAATACTTAATAAGTAAAACTCGCGAATATAGATGCGACACCCGTATATCCGTAAATTTTCTCCCTCTGCGGTTCTGTAAAGATTTACATACTCGCTCTCAATAGGGAAGATATCATTGCTGGCATATAATATGATTCCTTTACTGTCCCATTCTAACCCGTTGCTTAGATAAATTCCCTCTATTATCCTGTACATGGTGCCTTCCGAATAATTAGATACTTCTATATTATTAAGTACAAGTAGTACAGAAGAGTTGGGCTTGAGTTTATAGAGCGTTATTTTTATTTCATTTTCACGTACTACCGTAACATTGCAAGTATTAGAATCTGCTATTAGTGCATCTACATTTGAGATGTTAATATATATGCTATGTGGAATAGAGGAGAGAATTATGGAAAACGAGACATTCTGGGTTGTTGATTCTCTGTTGGTTATCTTTGCATAAATCACAGCCTTACTAACTTGTGTATCCGGGACGGTAATGTACCAAAAGATTATCGATGCCAGTATAATTACCCCGCAAACAAAGGTAGAAACACAAAGTTGTTTTCGACTGAATCTTTTAATGAAGTCACAAAGATATTTTGTAACCATATCATACACTTCTCCTTTTACCAATAGTTAAGCAATCTGTTAGAGCCGTCAACTCTATTCCATAAATCTCAAATTCTAAGACCTCAGCTACAATCAAAAGTGCCTTTTCATTCGACACGTTAAATTTCTTACACAATAAATTCCAATGCTGCCTTTCTAAGTTACTCAAAGCGCAGAAAAAGGAAAAAACAAGTTCGTCAAATGCCTTTTTCTTTCCACCAAAAGCCGCTACGGTAGTAGAATACTCTTTTAAGAATGATTTAATCAACTCCTCTGGAATGATTTTCTCCAAATCTTGGACGGAGTTTATTTTCAGATGACTAATCGCCGGTGCTAGGTGTTTTCTAAATTTCAAAACGAAGTCCAATGCTTCGAAAACAACTTCATAGAAGGCTCTCAATATTGCTTCCCAGTTCAACTCATATCTCTGTGCCTTCTCTCTCTTGGCAGGTCTTATCAACTGACTCTTCCGCAGAACCTGTAACTGTTCTGTTACAGTAGGTTGTTTCTTACCAAGATCCTTGGCGATGGCCGTAGCATAATCCTTACCCCTAATGATTGCGAGTATGATTTCCCAAAAAGTAGCATTACGAAGGACTTTCAGCGGCCTCTCATCAGCCATTTTTCTCGTCATAAAGAGCTCATAAGGGATATTTAAATGTTATTGGTATCGCCTATACCTATAATAAGCGCGGGGACAACAAGTGAGGGCCCGGTTCTGGCACATAAAAAATAAGGGTGAGTGAAAGAAGACAAAATACGAAGCCCTAGGTTAGGTGGAGAGCATGAGGATCACCTCAGTGCATGTTAAGAATTATAAAAGCTTACGTAACGTAAGTCTCGAAGGGTTAAAAAATTTAGTTATCTTTATAGGGCCAAATAGTTCTGGAAAAAGCAACCTCTTAGAGATACTTTACAGGTTTTTTACTGAAATAGATTTAACAGGAGTGACTCAAGGGATAGATACTTATTCATGGTTTGATGGCAATCAAGAGGAACCTATAGAAGTAAGAGTAACAATCGAGTTTGATGAGGAAGAGTGTAATGAAGTTTTCCCACAAGAACTCTTGAATATCATGAAAGAGAAATTTGGCGAGAAATATCGAGAGCTTTCTATTTGTAGGAATATCGTAAAGCCTCCTATAGGATGGAAAACAAAGAGCATCAAATGGGCAGATATCCCGTTAATTGAAGATGAAAAACCTATAACCATTGATAAACTAGCAGTATTACTGGGCTTACGTTATATTCCTTTTGAGGATATTCAGGCGGTATTCTTTGCCCCAGGAGCGTCAAACAAAAACATCACTGGTGATAGACTAGTTCTCATCAAGTCATTGAAAAAGGCTTTCTTTATGGGACCTTATGCCGATCAGCTTGTGAGAAGCGGAAAAGTTAAATGGATTAATGTTTCTGATAAGATTACCGATTGGAAAAAATTTGCAAGTGAAAAAGGATACACAGTAGTTGAGCAACCTCTAAGTGAAGAAGATTTGAATCCTCATGCTTCTTGGCTTAAGCCACAATTAATTTCTGATACGATATCTAGGATATTATCAAAAATAAAAGGACGGTTTAAACTGATATTGGCTGTAAGGAACTCCTGGCCTCAGAACCCATTGCAGCGTAGTCCCTTCATTGACTCTGAAACTCAATCAACTTTGCGTGAAATGGGATTAAGCGAGGATAGAGAAAAGCAAAAGAACTGGAGCAAGATTAAACACGAATTCAACGAATTAACAGGGTATAGCTTGGAACCTCATCCTAGTTATCTTCGAGTGGTTGAAGGAGATCTTTTTTTACCAGTTCAATACAGAGGAGGGGGAGAACAAGAACTTTTATCATTACTTCGATTTCTGACAGAGGAAGATCCAGTAATTGGAATAGAAGAACCTGAATTACATTTACATCCACAATTGGCGAGGAGGGTTTTTCATTTATTTAAAAAAGCTTCAAAAGAAAAACAAATACTAATTACTACACATTCAACTATTTTTGTTGATCAATCAGATGTGGAAACTACTTGGATTGTAAGAAAGGAAGGTAAGGAAACTATAATTAGAAAGGTGAAAGAGACTAAAGATTTAAGGATCCTCTTAATTGAACTTGGAGTGAGACCTAGTGATATATTCTTTTCTGAGGCTATAATTTTTGTAGAAGGTGAATCTGATAGAATAGTTTTACCAATTTGGGCCGAGAAAATGGGAATAAACCTAAGACATCCTAAAGTTTCGATAATTCCGACATGGGGAAAGAATCGTGGAAAGTATTATTTAAACGTATGGATAGATGCGTGCAAAGCGATAGATATTCCCTATTTTATGATATTCGATAAGGAAGCAGAAGAAGACAAGGAGATCAAAGATTTTGAAAAACGAGGTATCTTAACTCGAAATGAAAATCTTTTCATATTAAAAAGAGGTTCAATAGAAGACTACTATCCATTTGAAAAATTAATCGATGCAATTGAGTCAGAGTATGACATCAAACTAACTGAGGACGAACAGGAAGAACTAAGAGCGCCCGCTCGAGCCAGAAAGATTGAGACTTTACTTAAGAGTAAGAGTATCGACTATCGAAGTTGGAAAGTTCGAATAGGTAAGCGAGTTGCGGAATCTATGGAGTTTGATGAAATAGAAGAAGAATTGAAAGTAATACTTGAGAGAATACGCAGCAAGTTACAATTAATGCTTAATATTTGATTTAGTATCAATCAAATGAGATGGTGATTTTGAATTTAGATAGGCGTCATTGGAGACTCCCCAGATTTTCAATGGTATATGTTCCCACTTTTCATCGAAAAATGATTACAATTTCCAGTCGTATCCGATTTGGCCTAAAGATGATGAGTTATTGAAGCTCATTAGAGAATTTGCCCGGCTTAGCAGACGATATAACAAAACCAAAGTTAAGCTGATAACTTTAGATAACGGTGTACTCATAGGCGTTACACTAAAAAGGTATATAGTAGCACAGACAATCTTACCTTAGGGGCGCTTTGAATGAGTGATACGGCCGGCAGAAGGGGCGAACATTATGGCGCTTTTATCGCAATTTAAATCGATATATAGGTCAGTGGATGAATTGTTAAGGCAGGAAATAAGGGCTGTTATCGGCCTTTTCTCCCCAGAGGCCACATCGACGATTCTCAACATCTGAAAAGTCGTAGTGACTGAAATAATTGGATCTAAGCCCTCTAGAATATGCATTAATGTAGGCCTTATATCCTCAGATAGATTGCTCCTCGAAATTCTGAGTTTCAGCTGTCTTGGGAATTAGGCTCGCAAGAGGTAGGATATAATGGTCAAGTCCTCAAAACTTGGCAGTACGATATAATCCTGCTATCTATTTCTATAAAGCAGTCTTCTGACTTCATTTTCTACTATATTGATATTCTCTATTATATAATCCCAAGTGACAACAGTTAAATCTTTTCGGCTTTTATTAAATCTCAGTAAGGCTTCTCTTTCCTCTCTAGTAAGATCCCTCATTAGCCCAATAATTATCAAATAGCTAATTCTTTTTTGAACGCCTTTTCTCTCTAAAATATCTTGCCATTCTGATACTTGGTTTAAAGCTTCTTTTAATCTATATGTGGGTGAATGACCTCTAAAAGGCTTATGAAATGGTGGTTCTATCTCTACATATATATCTTGTTTGCCACCAACATGGATACAGAAATCTGGTCTCCTAGTTATTTCTGCCTGAAGCCTAGGTTGGCTTTCTATCAAGGAGTTTGATGAAGGATAAAGGAAAAAATTGTATTTTTCTAGTAATTTTTGAAAAATATATTCATCTGCCTCAGTAAGAGAAAGGGTTTCATTAAACTCTTCTCTCACTTTTTTAATAAGCTCTGTATAGAAGTTCACAACCTTTAGAATGACATTTTTATCAACAAGTGTTTCCCGCTCTTTTATTATCGTCTCGTATCCGTCTGTTATGATATAATAAATTCTACTGAAAAGCGAATTGTAAAAATCTGAATCAGCTTGGGTAAATGGCTCTACCCTTAAAAGTAAATCTTTGTTACCGAATATCCAAGCGAATGGAATTTTCTTTATAAATTTTCCCTTTCCCTTAATCAGCCAATAAACACCAATATCAATAAGTTTTAATTCAGCGTTTTCCCCAACCTCTAATGGCCCTACATATCCATTTTTAGAGAAAATTAGTACTGAGCTTGCTTGAGGTAAAAGGTGTGGATATCTTTCACTAAAGTCTTTACATGTTAATACTATTCCTGACATCTGTGTTTTTCCATCAATTCTAAACATATTCTCTTGACCAAATGTTCCAAAAATTTCTTCTTCTATAAGCGTTTTTGTTCTTTTCGGTTTTATAGATGGTCTACTTGCCTTTCTTCTCAGAACTTCAAAACCTACCTTATTTTTAGGATCAATATAAATTACACTTTTATATCCCTTATAGAGCATGTATGCAGGAAGTAGAAACGGTCTAAGGTCGTTTGGAACTTGAGTGGTTATTACGGATAATCTTCTAAAATAATCTTTGATTTTCTTTTTGAAAATCTCTAACTCCATCTCGTTTAACTCTCCATTGTGCATCCAATGTAACATTCGAATTCAGCTATAAGAATTTAACTCCATATATTTAAAGTGCAATTGAGATAGACTTTCATCAACATTAAAATAGCAACTCATAAAGTGTCGAATTAAACAAGAAGTTATTTCGATAGACTATTCTCTTTTTCTTAGTATCATGGCAACACTTTTCTCGGTAAAAAGCAGTTCCTTACCTATCCTTTGCTTTTCGATGATCTTTCCATTATTATCACGAATTATCTTAACCGGCGAACCAAGCGAGATTTCTTTGACACCATTCTCTCCACGGCTCATCCTCTTAATCCATCCATAGTATTCTTCTCCTGATGGGGTAATAACATGAACGTATTTGCTAATATATTCGTCACAAAACCTATCCCAAGGTGAACCGGAAACAATTCCTCGCAGCCCGATTATTAAACGAATGACTATTGTCAGGACGATTGCTACTATAAAGCAGCTGAATAACAACAAAGGTGCTTCCTGCCAATTAAACACGCTGACTCTGAGATCGCTAGGATTATCTATGCCAAGCATTGAAGAGAAAACGATTGTTGTTAACAGGCTAAAAATTAGACTGTAATACGTGATTTCAACGCTAGAAAATTTAACTCTTACAGGAACTAACCAAGTGATAATTTTGAACACAATAAAACCTGGTATAATCAGAGCTAATACGACATATATGTCTAGTATCGACGGCAGTTCTATCATTTAATCCTCCTCTTCCTCAGACTCTGAAGGAGCCTCAGCTTCCC